>Ga0257125_1000008_pt1 | contig 379974 bp, 312 predicted proteins | sample SI106_200metaG_FD_190183 | JGI IMG/M metagenome (GOLD analysis project Ga0257125, IMG submission 190183) | Marine microbial communities from Saanich Inlet, British Columbia, Canada - SI106_200 | ecosystem: Environmental > Aquatic > Marine > Inlet | place: Canada: British Columbia | collected... | reverse complement strand
TATTACTTCAAGAGGTAAATGGTATCATTATTCATGGAAAGGAAATATTTCAAAATCCGGAGGAGTGGTTACAAATATTGGTATACATTTTTTCGATATGTTGGGATGGATATTTGGAAACATGAAGAGCAATACCCTGCACTTGCTCACTGCTGATAAGGCATCTGGCTTGTTACAGCTGGAAAATGCGAACATAAGGTGGTATTTGAGTATTGATAAAAATGACCTCCCCATTGAGGCCACTTCAAATGATTTATCAACATACAGGTCCATATCCGTTGATGGTGATGACTTTGAATTTAGCGGAGGCTTTACAGATTTACATACGGAGAGTTATAAAAGTATTCTGAAAGGCAAAGGTTTTGGACTCGATGATGCACGAAATAGTATCGAAATAGCTCACCTAATCAGAAATCAAGCCATAACAACAAACAAATCTGACGCACATCCCCTATTAAGCAATGAGTGATATCAAAAAATCTTGGTATGCCATATATGTAAAATCCAGGGCTGAAAAAAAGGTAGCCTTGGAATTGGAATACAACAACATTGATTATTATTTACCATTGATAAAGCGGCTAAAGCAATGGTCAGATAGAAGAAAATGGGTAGAGGGTCCTCTATTTAACTCATACATTTTTGTTCACATAAATAAGGATGAGTACTATAAAACTCTAAACACTCTTGGCGTTGTTAAGTATATTACCTTTGATGGCACTGCTGTTTCCATACCGGAACAACAAATAATGGCCATTAAATTATACCTCGAAGATAAGGACCCTGATAATATTAATGAATCGGACTGGACACCGGGTAGAAAAGTTGAGATTATATCAGGAAGCCTAAGTGGATTGCAAGGAGAGCTCATCGAAATAAACGGTAAAAGCAAGGTAAAAGTTGAGATTGAAGCAGTAAACGAATCATTGGTAATACAAATTCCAAGAAACAAACTTCTGTTTATATAATGCTGTCAAAAACAATGTAATATTTCATAGCATTGATTATTTTTGCTCCATAAATAATATAACATGAATAATCCTTCTTATTCCATAAATAATTTACGGGAGCTTGAGGCCGAATCCATACAGATTATCCGTGAGGTTGCTGCCGAGTTTGAAAACCCTGTAATGCTTTATTCCATTGGTAAAGACTCATCCGTAATGGTTAGGCTTGCTGAAAAGGCTTTTTATCCAGGCAAGGTTCCTTTTCCGCTAATGCACATTGATTCCAAATGGAAGTTTAAGGAAATGGTAGAGTTTAGAGATGAATATGCACAGGAAAAAGGATGGAATTTATTGGTTCACTATAACAAAGAAGGTTTTGAATCTGGAATGGGGCCCTACACCCATGGAAGTAAGGTACATACAGATGTTATGAAAACACAGGCTCTACTTGCGGGCCTAGAAAAATATAAATTTGATGCTGCCTTTGGTGGTGCCAGAAGAGATGAGGAAAAATCTCGGGCAAAGGAAAGAATTTATTCATTTCGTGATAAGTTCCATCAATGGGACCCAAAAAATCAGCGACCAGAGCTCTGGAGCCTATACAATGCAAAAGTTCATAAGGGTGAATCAATAAGGGTATTCCCCATTTCCAACTGGACTGAGCTTGATATTTGGCAATACATAAGGCTGGAAAATATCCCCATTGTTCCTTTATATTATGCCAAAGAAAGACCAGTGGTTGAAGATAACGGAAGTTTAATTCTTGTTGATGATGATAGAATGCCTAAGGAATTAAGAGATAAGGCAAAAATGAGAATGGTTAGATTCAGAACCCTGGGTTGCTATCCATTAACCGGTGCAATAGAATCCGAAGCTGATACCATTGAAAAAATAGTCGAAGAAATGATGACTGTAACAGTAAGTGAAAGAACCACTCGTGTTATAGATTTCGATCAGGAAGCTAGTATGGAGCAGAAAAAGAGAGAGGGTTATTTTTAAACACAAAGCCAATGAAAGATTTGGTTTAAATTGAAATTTATTAAAGTATGGACATTCGGGAATTTCTTGATCAGGATCAGAAAAAAGACTTACTTCGACTATTAACAGCAGGATCTGTGGATGATGGAAAATCAACGCTGATAGGTCGATTACTTTTTGATAGTAAAAAGCTATATGAAGATCAGCTTGATGCCCTTAAAAGAGATAGTAAAAGGGAGGGGCATGCCGGAGAAGAAATAGATTATGCTCTTTTGTTGGATGGGCTTAAAGCCGAAAGGGAACAAGGAATAACCATTGATGTTGCGTATCGCTATTTTTCAACTTCCAAAAGGAAGTTTATTATTGCAGATACCCCAGGCCATGAGCAGTACACAAGAAACATGGTAACTGGAGCATCAACTGCAAATCTGGCGATAATATTAATAGACGCGAGAAAGGGTGTTATAACACAAACTAAACGACATACATATCTTGTTTCATTGTTGGGCATAAAGCACGTTGTTTTGGCCGTAAACAAGATGGACCTCATGGATTACAGCCAAGAAGTTTATGACAACATATGTCGTGACTATAACAATTTTGTAACTCCTTTGGGCATACCAGATGTTAGGTTTTTCCCAATATCTGCACTAAAGGGAGACAATGTTGTTGATCTTTCGGATAAAATGCCCTGGTATCATGGAAAAAGTGTGCTGGAGCATTTGGAAAAAATTCACATCGCGAGTGATAGAAATTATTCCGATCTCCGGTTTCCGGTTCAATATGTTGTTCGACCATCTCTGGATTACAGAGGTTTTTCCTCTCAGGTTGCATCAGGAATTATCTCGAAAGGAGATGAGGTGATGGTGCTCCCATCACGAAAAAAATCCTTTGTAAAAGAAATTGTAACCTATGACGGAAATCTTGATTATGCATTTCCACCACAATCAGTTACCATAACCCTTAATGATGAAATAGATATTTCACGTGGAGATATGTTGGTACATCCCAATAACTTACCTAAAGTAGAAAGGCATTTCGAGGCCATGCTAGTATGGATGGATGAATCTCCCATGAAAAATGGCACACAATTTCTCATTAAGCACACATCTCAGACTACCAAAGCAAGAATTGATAAAATTCAACATCTTGTTGATGTAAACACCCTTGAAAAGAGAAATTCTGATAAATTTGAGCTAAATGAAATAGGACGGGTGGTAATCACAACCACAAAACCTTTATTTTTTGATGCTTACAAGAAAAATAGGCAAACTGGTTCATTTATATTTATAGATCCTGTAACACATAATACATGTGCTGTGGGTATGATAATCGACAAACTCAGTAGCGATGATTTACCAAGTCGAATTATTGGTGTTGACAAGGAAAAAATTACCACAGGCGTGGGGTTAATTGCGAAGTCAGAATACGAATCCGTATATCAGCAAAAGGGAGCAACAATATGGCTAACAGGACTGCATGGGTCAGGCAAAAATGAGCTGGCATACACCCTTCAAAAAAGCCTGTTTGATATGGGAGCAAAGGTTATGCTATTGGATGGTAAATCCGTTAGAGCTGGCCTAAGCAAAGAACTTGATTACACACCTACCGACAGGGCTGAACACATGAGGCGAGTTGCTCATATTTGTAAGTTAATGAATGACCAGGGGATCCTAGTTGTATGTTCATTTGTATCTCCCGATGAATCTGTCAGAAAACAAGTTGCCGAAATAATAGGAGAAGATAAATTTAGTCTTGTTTACCTGGATTCAGATATTGACTTTTGTCGTGACAATGATAAATACGGGCTATATGAAAAGGCTGATGAGGGAGCCCTTAAATATCTTCCTGGTGTTGATATGGAATATCAGGTGCCAAGCAAACCATCGCTTAAAATAGATGCTATCAATAGGGCTAAAAATCTTGAGTTATTAATAAACTATCTCAACAAAAATAAAATATTCCCCATTTAATTTAAGGTCTACTTCCTACCATAATCCGCGGGTATCTCACCCCAGATTTTTGTTTTCCATTTGATAATGGGGACATTAACGGGATTTGCTTTTAGCCATTCAACACTACTATCAAGAGCCTTGAACAATTCAATGTTCTTAGGTGTGCGAGCAAGTTTAGTATTTACCCTTTTCTTTGTTATCCACGAAATTGCAGTTTTAGAGTCTGAGTATATGGGGTATTTAAGCTTGTTCTTTTTTAACCATGCCAACGCCAAAACGATTGCTAAGAATTCGCCAATATTAACGGTACCCATTTCGTATGGTCCACGATTGAAAAGTTCCGTTTCAGTATCTGTAAACACACCCCTAAATTCAAGTTCTCCAGGATTACCCTTACATGCAGCATCAACGGAAATACTGTTTAATATGGGTTTTTCATCTGTGGTTAACTCGTGAATGTTTTTCTTGCCCTTTAGTTGTGCAATCTCCCAATACGACTTTTTATATGCATTAAGAGCCTCTTCATGATCACCAAAAGATTTATACTGTGCTCCTTCGTAACCATCAACCTGTTTCTTGCACTCATTCCAGCTATCGTATATACCAGGTTTTATGCCTCTCCACACCACATAAAATTTTTGCTTGGATTTTTTACTCATATTACAAAAATAGCACTCTAAAAAACATTCTCACTTATATTTGTATAAAAATTGATAAAATGCGAAATCTATTAATGGCAATAGTGGCGGTAATCATTATCTCTGGCTGCGATAACAAGGTGGTTTACAAAAACTATCATGAGTTGGAAAACATGAATTGGAGCAGATTCGATAATCAGGTATTTGATATTAATGTAACAAAAAATATACCCCTGGATTTATATTTATCCCTTCGACATCATACTGATATGCCATATAACTACTTAGATGTTAACATAACCTTGGAAACTCCAAATGGAGAATTTCGATCAAAAGACTATCATTATAGTCTAAAGGATTCTAATCATAAGTGGAAAGGTTCTGGGATGGGAGAGCTATGGGATTTGGATCTTACAATAAGAAAAGATATTTCATTTCGTAAAGATGGAATTTGTAAAGTAACAATTGAAAATAAAATGCCCAGGGGTACAATTCCCGGAATTATCGAGTTAGGAATTATCGTTAAAGAGGCTAACTAACTACTTTAGGGTAAAAGTAGTGTGCCCAATATTATTATTTCCTTCAAAAACATCAACATGATAAAGCCCTGGCTCCAGCTCAAGACTTTGTCTCTTAAACCACCTCAAACATAAATCAATCGATTTATTTTCATAATTTACTTCTTCTTTAATGGAATATTGAATCTGTTCTCCATTAAACTCAAATGAGTAGTCACTTCCCCTTCCCTTTGAAAGAATCTCCATGTTTGGCTGTGCTATTCGAACATAAATCTCCTTATTACCAGCTTCAATAATGCTATTTTCACCCAGGGTTAGGCATACTTTTATTACGTCCACACGGCGAACTTTGTCTGTGGCAATCTCTTTTCCGCTTCCCTTTTTATGAGTTGGTGTACTTATTAAGTTATAGGCATTTAATACCGCAGCTTCATCAACAATTTCTGATAAGGTTTCTGTTTGTTGCTCTAACTGTTTATTTTTTCGCCGTTCTATTTTGATTTCCTCCTTGATTTGAAGGTTTTCTTCCGTCAGGTCTTTATTTATGGTAACTATGGAATCCATTTGGCGAACATATCCTTGTGCAATAACTTGCAATTTAGACATCTTCTTTTTTATCTTGTAATACTCCCATTTATAATTGAGCATTTTTTTAATCTCTTTTGCATTGGCCTGAATAACACTATCCATTACCAGAAGTGAGTCTGATGCTTCACCATAAGATTTTTTTATGTCTTCATGCTCGCCTATTAGCGTGTTGAGTTCCATCTCCAGTTCCTGCTTTTGAATCTCTTTCTCAGCAAGTAACTCTTTCATGGTACTTTTAACAGATAGCAGCCATAATGATACACCAATTATACCCAGTGCCATTATTACTATTACAATGTACATCCATAGGTTGGATGTACCTTTTTTAATGTTTGTGTTGATGTCGTTTTGGTTATCCATGTTTAGCTCTTTCTTTGTGCAAATTTACTCACAATAACATAATTAATAACGAAAATTGTGATACTTTTCGTATTGATGCAATAGTTTGCATTAGAATTTAATAAATTATTTGTGTGAATTTTAGAAGTTAGATTGTATATATTGTTTTTTGAACATGAAATTTATCTATGCTTCCATCTGCCAATATCTCCTCAAGCTCTTCTCCCATGAGTATATCAGCATCCAGGGGAGTTTTAAATAACATTAAAATTCGAATCTCCAAAGGTTCGAGGATTCTTTTACTTAAAATTTTTCTCGCCTGAGTGACATGCTTGCTTTTTTGCTATTTATTTTTCAGTCTGCTAGGGTTTTCCTTAATAAAACTCTTCCAGCCTGTGTAGTTTGATGTTTGTTTTAGGCCTGATCCTTGAAAATAATGACAAACTGCTGCTGCAAGTCCATCGGTTTCGTCCAGGTATTTGGAAGGTTCGTTAAATTTAACAATATTCATAAGCATCCCTGCTACCTGTTCCTTTGAGGCATTTCCATTACCAGTAATTGATTGCTTAATTTTTTTAGGTGAATATTCAAAAATAGGGATCCCCTTATACAGGCCAGCAGCCATGGCAACTCCCTGGGCTCTCCCAAGTTTCAACATTGATTGAACGTTTTTTCCGAAAAAAGGAGCCTCTATGGCTAGTTCATCAGGATTGTATTCTTCTATGATTCCAAGGGTTCGTTCAAAAATCTTTTTTAATTTTAACGCATGGTTATCATAACTTCCCAGTTTTAGAACACCCATTGTGATTAAATTGATTGTGTTTCCCTTTTGTTGGATCAATCCATAACCCATGATGTTTGTTCCGGGGTCAATGCCTAATATAATGCGTTCCAAGTCTAAATATTTATAATTAGTGAAAACAAAACTACGCAAAACATATAACATTATTATTAGATTTTCAGTTGTTGCTTTTACTGCTATTTTCATTTATGATCAATTGGTGTTTCGTAAGGATATAAACCCTTTAATTGATTATTTTGATAACATTACTTACGGCTTCTGGTCTGATTTCATGTTGATATCTGTTCTTTTATTGATTCCATTAAACATACTACTTGAAGGAATGAAATGGCAATATCTAATGATAAAACTAGAAAAGATTTCTATTTATACTGCAGTTAAGGGTGTTCTTGCTGGTATATCTGTTAGTATGATAATGCCAAATCGCGTGGGAGATTATCTCGGTAGGGTTTTTATACTTAAAAAAGCTGATAGGTTTCAGGCAGTGTTGGCAACAATTCTTGGAAGCCTTGCCCAACTTTTAACTACAATAATTATGGGTTTAATCGGTATAATCCTATTTATACCTGATTATTTTATTATCAGTACAGGATTGAATTATTGGATATACCTGGGCATAATATTGGGTGTTGTGATAGCTATTGCTGTATTGGTATTTATTTATTTGAATTTTTCTGTTTTTTCTGTTGTTATTAAGAAAATAAGCGGGAAATATTACAATAAAATTCAGCGCTATTCACAGGTTTTTTCTTGGTATAATCAAAAGGAGCTGATGAATGTGTTGTTATTAAGCATTTTCAGATATTTGATCTTTTCCATGCAGTTTTATTTGCTACTGAAAGTATTTGGTGTTGGTATAAGTTACCCTGTTGCCATGATGCTAATATCAATCGTTTACTTGATGATGGCAATTATTCCAACGGTGGCATTAACAGAAATAGGTGTGAGGGGGTCAGTAAGTCTTTATATTTTTAAACAATACTTTGAAACAACAGGTGGATGGCAGCCCGAGGTTGCGGTAGGAGTATTAAGTGCTTCTTCATTTTTATGGCTTTGCAACCTGATTTTGCCTGCAATAATAGGTGCTGGTTTTGTTTTTAGTTTGAAATTCTTTAGAAAGTCTAATGGAAGCTAGTTATATTCTTTGGGTAATATTTTTATTTCTGATTGCATATATAATTGTCATCGGCATCATTACCATTGGATGGATTAGAATACCTCAAACCTCCACAAAAAAAATTACTGTAAAAACCAAAGTAAGTGTAATAATTGCTGTTAGGAATGAAGCGGGTAATATTTATCCTCTTCTGGAATCATTGGTTAAACAAACCTATGATCCAAATTTATTTGATATTGTTATTGTTGATGACCATTCTGAAGATGAGACAGTAAATATTATTAATAAATATATCCATAATGACATCATATCAATAACCCTAATTAAGGCTGACAAGAAGGGTAAAAAAAGTGCTTTACTTCAAGGTATTAATTATTCTAATTCAGAATTAATTATAACTACTGATGGCGATTGTAGTGTAAATTACAATTGGATTTCAGCCTTTGTGGACTACTATGTTTCCAGTAATAAAAAAGTTATATCAGGCCCTGTTACATATTCTAGTTCAGATGGTTTTTGGGAAGGCTTTTTTAGACTAGATTTTTCTAGTCTGGTAGCCGCGGGTGCTGGATCAATAGGAGTAGGATTACCTCTAATGGGAAATGGTGCGAATATGGCATTTTCAAAAGAAATTTATACTGATTTTGATAATAGGAATGACAAACATGCATCGGGAGATGATGTTTTTCTTATGCATCATGTAACTAAAAAGTTTGGGGCTAAGTCATTGGGGTTTTTGAAAAACGAAGACTCTATGGTTATCACACACGCTCCAAATAACATATCATCATTTATGAGTCAACGCATGAGATGGGGATCCAAGGCCAAAGGATACCGATTAATATGGCCCATTGTTGTTTCACTGGTAGTTTTTTTATTTAATGCCGGTTTATCAGCAATTCTAATCAGTGGGTTTTTTATGAGTTGGGCATTTATTGTTTATGCACTTTTGGTGATTACTAAATATTTCATCGATTTCCCACTAGTATATCGGTACTTAAATTTTAGCAATGCCCCCAGATTAAAGCCGCTTTTTTTCTTTGCTGAATTCATTTATCCGTTATATATATTCACAGCTTCAATTCTTGCTCTTTTCTTTAAATTTAGCTGGAAAAATAGAGATGGCTTAAGTTAATAGGCCTAACTTACAATATGTTGATGTAATGCTTTGGCATAAATAATATCTGCTGGATGGGTTATTTTAATGTTTTCAACATTACCTTCGACCAAATTTATTGCATTTCCTGTGGTTTCGAACACGGTTGAGTCATCTGTAAACCTTTGGTCAAACTGCTGGTTATATGCCTTTTTTATTAGTGAGCCGGTAAATGCTTGAGGAGTTTGAACCAATTTGAGTTTCCCCCTATCCACGGTTTGATTAAATTTCCCCTGATGCTCTCGTACTGAATCTGAAATTTCAATTGCAGGAACTGCATTCCCTTTTCGTAAAGCTACTTCAACTACGTTTGTTATTGTGGTTTTTGAAGGGAATGGTCTTGAGCCATCATGAATAATAACCAGCTCATTATCACAAACATTTTTTAATCCACTTTTAACCGAATGAAAACGTTCTGGTCCGCCAATGATAATATCATGAGGAACATTAAAAGAATGTCTTGAACATAGGTCCTTCCAATATTCCAAATATTTATCATTTAATACAAGAGTGAATCTAACATTTTTTAAGAATGTAAATGCCTCAAATGCGTGTAACAACAGAGGCTTCTCTGATATTATTTGAAACTGTTTTGGTATTGAATCATCAAAGCGACTACCAAAGCCTGCGGCCAAAATGATTACATGTTTTCGATCACTCATCTAAACATGTTTTAATTAAAACTAAAGTATCAGCATTGCATCACCATAGGTGAAGAATTTATATTTTTTCTTGATGGCAGTGGCATAAACTTCCTTAAGAAAATCATGGCCCATGTACGCACTTGCCATCATCATCATTGGAGACATGGGTAAGTGAAAGTTCGTAATCATTGCATCAGCCGTTCTAAAGTTATAAGGTGGGTTAATGAATTTATTTGTCCATCCAGAATATGGTTTTACCAAGCCTGTAATTGAAACTGCTGTTTCAAGGGCTTTCATACTTGTGGTACCAACAGCACAAATCTTATTCTTTTTGGTTTTAGCACCATTGATGATGTTTGCATTTCCTTGATTAATAAACATTTCTTCCGAATCTACCTTGTGTTTTGATAAATCTTCTACCTCAATGGCCCTGAAATTGCCCAGGCCTGTATGTAGTGTTATCTCAGCAAAGTTAATTCCTTGAATTTCCAATTTTTTCATTATTTCTCTGGAAAAATGAAGACCTGCGGTTGGAGCTGCTATCGCCCCCTCATGTTTTGCATATATTGTTTGATATCTTTCATCATCAATTTCTTCAACGGAACGCTGATGAATTTTTGGAAGAGGGGTTTCTCCTAATGTTTGAAGTGTTTGTTTAAACTCATCATATGAACCATCAAACAAAAATCTAAGTGTGCGGCCTCTGGAGGTAGTGTTGTCTATTACTTCAGCAACCAATGACTCATCTTCACCAAAGTAAAGTTTATTGCCAATTCTTATTTTTCTTGCAGGATCTACCAGAACATCCCATAATCTACTTTCTTGATTTAATTCTCTTAAAAGAAAAACTTCAATCTTTGCTCCTGTTTTTTCTTTCTCTCCATATAATCTTGCAGGAAAAACTCGTGTGTTATTTATTACAAATACATCACCTTCATCAAAATAATCAAGTATGTCTTTGAAAGAGCGATGCTCAATGGTGCCCTCTTTTCTGTTTAAAACCATTAACTTTGATTCATCCCTATTTTTTGGAGGATGACTAGCAATTAATTCTTTGGGTAGGTCGAATTTAAATTGTGATAATTTCATCTATATTTATTAAGTATTATTTATACTGTATTTCTTGTTTTCAAAAAGCTTGCGAAGATAAGCTTTTTAAACCCGTTTGTCAAGTCTTTGTTGTCTACACTTCTGTATATCAAACCATTATAGTTGATTATTTATAGATTTTGATGGTGCTATTGATATTACCTACTCAGAATATAAAATGAGTAATCAAGCAAGTTAATAAATCCGAAGGGCTTTGTCAACTACTCCATACAAGTTTATATACAAAAGGAATAAATGGGTCGGAAATAGTTATCTTGATAAAGATGAATATGGTGATTGCCTTTATTCTCAACAAATAGTATACATAGAGATAAATAGGAGTTTTTAATTATCCTCATCACTTTTTGGAGAATTCTTCTTTGGTATTATTAATATTCGTAGCGACTGATCGTAGGTAAAATAACTCCACAGCCAATTTAGGAATGTTGATAATTTGTTTTTAATACCAACGATTGTAAATAAATGAACAACAGACCATAAAAGCCATGCTATAAAACCCCCAAGTTTAATTGACGGGAGATCTGCAACAGCTAAGTTTCTGCCAATTGTAGCCATTGATCCCTTGTCTTTATACTCAAATTCTTTCATGGCCTTTGAGGATGCCATTCTGGAAATATTGTTTGCAAGATTTAATGCTTGCTGTATTGCTGTTTGGGCGACCTGAGGATGACCCTTGGGGTATAACGGTGTTTCCATGTAGCATTGGTCTCCAAGCACGAAAATATTATCAAATCCCTTTATTCTATTATATCTGTCAACTATTATTCGGTTGCCATTTGCTAGGTTTTTGGGGTCTATACCTTTACATGTGTTGGCAATTACACCGGCAGACCACACAACTGTTTTTGAGCGAATTGTAGTTCCATCAGATAGAAATAATTCCTCACCATTATAATCTGTTACGCTTGTATTCAGATATACTTCTACCCCAAGTTTTTTAAGATAAGACAATGCTTTTTCGGAGGAAAAGTTTGACATACCCGTTAATAGTTTTGGAGATGCTTCGTAAAGTGCAATGTGCATATTTTTTAAATCCAGTTCGGGATAATCTTTTGGGAAAATATATTTTTTCATTTCCGCAAGTGCTCCAGCCAGCTCAACACCAGTTGGTCCTCCTCCCACAAGTACGATATTAAGATAGTTATCTATTTTACAGCTATCCGTTTCAAGTAGGCTATTTTCAAAATTCTGCAAAATGGTGTTTCTTATAAAAATTGCATCTGCAGATGTTTTCATTGATAGAGAAAATTTCTCAATATTCTTTTGTCCAAAGAAATTTGTAGTGGCTCCCATGGCCAAAATCAAATAATCATATTTTAATTTCCCTATTGAGGTCTGTATTTCGTTTTTATCCTTGAATATCTCTATTAATGATGCAATCCTAAAATGGGTGTGCTTGAAATTTTGCAAAATCTTTCTAAAGGGAAAAGAAATCGCACTTGGTTCTAGTCCTGATGTGGCAACCTGATATAAAAGTGGCTGAAACTGGTGATAATTGTTCTTATCTAAGATCACTATCTGATAGCCTTGACAAACCATTTTACGAACAAACTTAAGTCCTGCAAACCCACCACCAATAATTACTATTCTTTTCTTATCAATATCTGGAATATTAGGTATATAGGTATTCATTAGTTTGTTGTGTAATAGCCATGATTTAAGAATTAAAACAAGACTAAGGTATAAAATAGTTCCTAACCACTTAGATTATCTAATTCTATGGATAATAATATAATCGGAAAATATAAATTTATTTGATACAAAAGGCTCAGGGTAATAACAAGTTTAGATTGCTAATTGGTTTATGGATAGAGCATCCCTTGTAATAAAATAAAAACCAGACCATTAACACGACCTGGTTTAAACAAATCAATCTCTTTGTTAGTCCATAACCTCTATTATCACCTCCTCTTGCTCAACATCATCTGCAGTTGGTCTGTCGGTTACCAGAGTCATTTCTTCTATCAAATTTGTTGCTCCAGCAAATTTATCCACAATGAACAATACATATCGAATATCAACATTTATGGTTCTTTGCAATTCTGGCTCAAAAGCAATATCCCCACTCATGGCTTCCCAGTTTCCATCAAATGCTAATCCTATTAATTCGCCGTTAGCATTTATTACGGGACTTCCAGAATTACCACCGGTAATATCATGATTTGTTAAAAAACATACTTTCATCACTCCGTCTTTCCCATATTGTCCGTAGTCCTTTGTTTCGTATAATTCTTTGAGTTTGCCAGGTACAACAAATTCCCAGTTGGAAGGGTCTTCCTTTTGCATAACCCCATCCATTGTTGTGAAATATTCATAGTGTACCGCATCTGCTGGGAAATAATCCTGAACAGTACCATAGGTTACACGCATTGTGAAATTTGCATCTGGTGCATAGTTTTTATCTGGGTTCATTTCCCTTAATCCAGCGATATATAGTCTATGGCCCCTATCCAACTTATCATAGGCATCTTTTGTTTTACTCTGCATATCACTATAGGAGTTAAAAAACTCATTAACGGCAACAAGCGCAGGATCTTTTGCAAGTTTCTTACCATTTGGATCTGCCAGAAATGCATCTACTTTTTGTTTGGAAGAAAAAATGGATTTATTAAACATCCAATCGGCATACTTTTGATAATTGCCTTTAAATTTCTTATCCATTTTTAATAAATACGGAGGTTGTTGATCCAAAGGAACATTTTCATGATACATCTTCATCATTGAAGCAAACAAATTTTTATCAATGTTTTCATTGTAGTCTTTGAAATAAGTATCCGTAGTAGATCTTAATCTATTTGCAACCTTATTAACATCCTCATCTGTGGATTCTTTGTTATCCAATACCTTGCTCAACCTTTTAAATCTATTTGCAAAGCCAAGTATTTCAGCACCTCGATACACAGCTTCACGAAAATATGTTTGAGCTTTTGCATATTGGCCTAGAACATCATATGCATCTCCAATAAGTACAAGAGCTTCTCCGTATTTCTCTTTTGCTTCTGGTGTTTGGTCTAACCAATTTTGAAAATCAGCTTCTTCTGCTTGTTTTTTCTCTTTTACCTTTAACCGCTTAAGTCCTTTTGTTTGACCAATAAAATATTTCCAGTAATTAGCTGTGCGAGCAAACTTAGATGCATATTGAAGGCGAACGGATTCATCTGTGTCCATGCCTTCTCTCATTTTATCAAGTTTCACCTCACGTATTTCCACAACCGTAGGGTTAGATGTATTGATTGCCATGTTTATTCCATAGGATGACATAAACCTGTCTGTTCCTCCAGGGTAGCCCATTATCATTGAGAAATCTCCCTTTTCAACACCCGCAATATTAATGGGTAAATAGTGTTTAGACTTTAATGGTACATTGTCTTCAGAATAAGTTGCGGGTTTTCCATCAGGACTAGTATAAACCCTAAAAATAGAAAAGTCGCCAGTGTGGCGGGGCCACATCCAATTATCAGTATCAGCTCCATACTTTCCTATTGATTCGGGTGGCGTACCAACCAAGCGTATATCCTTAAATGTTTCGTAAACAAATAAATAGTATTCGTTACCCCCAAAAAACTGGGCAACGCGGGCATTAAATTCATTATCTTTTGAAGCATATTCTTCAATGGCTTCAATATTTCTACTCACTATTTCACCTCTTTCATCCTCTGTCATTTCAGGAGTTGTTCCATCAAGTACTTTACGCGTAACATCTCTCATGTGGTCCAGAAATTGAGCCGTTAATCCTTCAACTGGTATTTCTTCACCCTTATTCATAGCCCAAAAGCCATCGTCCAAGTAATTTGCTTGCGGTGTACTTATCTTCTGTATTGAGCCATAACCACAGTGGTGATTTGTTAATAATAATCCTTCGGGCGATATAATCTCGCCCGTACACCCCCTGCCAAAAATCGTTATGGCATCTTTAAGACTGCTGTTATTAACATTATAAATGTCTTCAGCAGTTAGCTTTAGGCCCATTTCTTGCATTTCGGCAATGTTCTTATTAATCAAAAGCGGAATCCACATTCCTTCATCAGCTCTAGAGTTGATATTAAAGCCAAATGTTATAACCAGTATAAAAATTAATGTATTTTTCATTCTATTTTGTGTGTTTAAATGTATTTTTCTCCTTTTTCAACCTTAACATCAGCAACAAATTGTCTTATGTGCTGTTCATCTTCTTTTTTACAAACCAATAAAGTGTTATCGTCTTCAACAACAATATAATTTTCCAACCCCTGAAGCACCACTAACTTGTCATTTGGCATATTTACAATACAATTTTTAGTATCATAAAGCATAACATTCTTTCCAACCGCCGCATTCATGTTATCATCCTTGTCGCGAATTGTATATAAAGAGCCCCAAGTTCCAAGGTCAGACCAACCAAAATCTACAGCAAGGGTATATACGTTCTTTGCCTTTTCCATTATTCCATAGTCAATGGAAATATTTTTACATATGGCATAGGTGTCATTGATGAAGTCTTCTTCTTTGGGTGTGTTATATTTTCCAATACCGCTTGCAAAGAGAGAATCTACCTCTGGCAAAAGCTCGTTAAATGCTGACATTATTGACTTCAAAGACCAAATAAAAATACCTGAGTTCCACAGAAAGTCACCACTGGCAAGGAATGATTTAGCTATATCAAGGGTAGGTTTTTCTGTGAAAGTTTTTACCTTGTGAAGCTGAGCTGACTCCTTTGAAACTCGACCTTCTTTGAATTGGATATATCCATAACCCGTATCTGGTCTGCTAGGTTTTATACCAAGTGTTAGCAACCAGTTATTTTCAGAAGCAATTTTCATTGCAGTATTAATGTTATTAATAAACTCTTCCTCCTTTAAAATAATATGATCAGATGGAGCAACCACTACTATGGCATCGGGATTATCTTCTTTAATTTTCCAATTAGCATATGCCACACATGGAGCTGTATTTCTTCGTGAAGGCTCACAAAGAACCTGATGTTCCGTTAGCTCTGGCAACTGCTCCAGCACAAGGTCTTTATAGATGCCATTTGTTACTACCAAAATGTTTTCTGCAGGACATATATTAGTGAACCTCTCAAAGGTGAGCCTAATGAGCGTTTTTCCCACCCCCAGAACATCGATGAACTGCTTTGGTCTTGAAGTTTTACTCATTGGCCAAAAACGAGCTCCAACACCACCAGCCATGATAATACAGTAATTATTTTTATTGTTTTCCATTGTAGTTGTTGTGTTACGGAATATTATTTAAATCAGTAATATTTAATTTAGTTTTACGAAAATATTGATCAATATTAGCTTATGTTTTTTGTAATTAATTGCAGTTCAAAAATACAAAACTCATTGGTTTATTGATGATAAAGTTAAATAATACTACTCCGCTTTACTCACGGGTGTAAGGGGGTGAAAAAGATATACACGATTGTTTTTTTTGCTAACACACAGATACCTTGTTCTACGTTTTTTTCCTTTAATAAATGTTTTGCCATTAGACGCTATAAACATTGTATTTTCTAATAATTGCTCCAAAAAAATCTCATTTGTTGAGTTGTCGTATTTATTCAAAGTCCTAGTTAATTCAATATCGGCAACACTTGATGCTTTAGGGTTTTTAAAACTTTTATCCAAAACGTGCAATAAATCCTTCGGAAAGATGTCTTTTCTTAAAAATGGTTTTACACAAGCTATAAACTGATGCTTCCATTCTTTTCCATGAGGCAAAACTGTGTTTTTATATTCTTCCCAAACCATTAAATGAGCAAGCTCATGAAGAAATGTAATTAAAAATGAATATTGGTTCAAATTATGGTTTATGCTTATTCTATGATGATGATTTTGTCCGGGTGGCCTATAATCACCAAGTTTGGTTTTACGACGTTTGGTAATTTTAAGATGAATTTTATACTTTACTATCAAGCTCATAACCTCATGCGTTGAATGCTTGGGTAAGTATTTTGCCAGTAATTCTCTCTCATTCATAGATGGGCAAATATAACGGAATAATATCCGCCAAGTGAAAATGTTTTAAATACCATCATCTTCATAAGAAAAGAAGAATAATTAAGAAAAATGTATTGTTTGGTTTGGGTGTGATTTGTGGGTCCAATCAGAACAGTTACAATCCTTTTTCTTAGATTTTGAGGGACGGTAACCTGGTTTTTTGGCTGCACATGATGCCAAGAATAATACTAGAAACATTGTTATTGTTATGTATGACAGGTTTTTCAAAATATTATGTTTTCTAACTATTAATATTTAAAAGTAGAAATTTTATTTGCAATTCTACGTTAATTAATTAAACGTTGTAATAAAATTCTTGTTGCAGATGCTGAAAAATCTTTTTCTTAACTTAGCCAACATTATTTCTGAAGTATTCAATCCTAAGATAATTCATATTAGATTGTAATAAAAATGGGGTTTGTAAAAGAGATAGGAAAATATGTTATACTGATGTTTGAAACTTTCAAACGACCTGACAAAGGACGTGTATTTCGTCGTCAGTTAATGATAGATTTTCATGCGCTGGGAGTAGATTCAATTGGGATAGTTGTTTTTATTTCACTTTTTACTGGTGGAATTATAGCTATGCAGATGGCATATAACATTGACAACCCTCTTGTTCCTCTTTATCTTGTTGGATATACAACTAAACAAATGATGATTTTAGAAATATCGCCAACAATTATGAGCCTTATTTTGGCTGGTAAAGTTGGTTCTAGTATTGCTTCAGAAATTGGAACAATGAGAGTAACAGAACAAATTGATGCATTAAGGGTGATGGGTATAAACCCTGCTAATTACTTAATACTTCCTAAAATAACTGCAGCAGTCTTTTTCTTTCCTGTACTTGTTATATTTTCAATCGCAGTTGGTTTGGGTGGAGGTTTATTGGCAGTTACAGTGACAGGCTCTGTTACCCCAACTGATTTTATTGACGGGCTCCAATCATGGTGGGCACCATTTGATATAACCTATGCAATTATAAAAACAGTAGTTTTTGCCTTTATAATAGCATCTGTATCTGGGTATAAAGGTTATACGGTTCAGGGTGGGTCTGTTGAGGTTGGTCGTGCAAGCACAAAGGCTGTTGTGGCAAGTAGCATACTTATAATTATCTTTGATTTAGTTATAACACAAATGCTGCTGACATGATAAAGGTTGATAATATTTCCAAATCATTTGCTGATCAGACGGTATTGAAGGATATCTCCACATCTTTCGAAAAAGGTAAAACAAACCTAATAATAGGTCAGAGTGGGTCAGGTAAAACAGTACTTATGAAATGTTGTATTGGGCTATTTGATGTGGATAAAGGCTCTATATTTTTTGACGATCGTAATTTTTCGGGGCTCTCTGAAAAAGATAAAAAAGAAACTCGTCAAGAAATGGGTGTATTATTTCAAGGAGGAGCATTATTTGATTCATTCACTGTTGAAGAGAACATAATGTTTCCATTAAATATGTTTACAAAACAATCCTATGAAGAAAAGCTTGAAAGAGTAAACGCTGTGCTAAGTCATGTTAATCTAACAAATGCCAATTCAAAATATCCTGCCGAATTAAGCGGAGGAATGATAAAACGTGTGGCCATAGCGAGGGCAATTGCCATGAATCCTAAATATCTATTTTGTGATGAGCCCAATTCAGGACTTGATCCCAAAACAGCAGAGGTTATTGACGAGCTAATTTCAGAGCTAACCCATAAATTCAACATGACAACCGTAATAAATACTCACGATATGAATTCAGTACTGCAAATCGGACAAAAAATTGCTTTCATTAATAAGGGGGAATTATGGTGGGAAGGTGATAATAAAGAAATTCTAAAAGCTGACAACAAAGAACTTAACGATTTTGTTTTTTCTACAGAACTAACTCGTAGAATTAAATAATTACCTAATGACCGTAAACTTACTTGATATATTAATAATCGTTCCGCTATTATTGTTTGCTTGGAATGGTTACAGAAAAGGTTTAATAATAGAAATTGCCTCACTTGCAGCTCTGGTATTAGGATTATATGCAGCTTTTTTCTTTTCGGACTTTGCAGCTAAAATACTCAATGATAATTTTAATATTGATGAAAAATACATTGCAATTTTTGCATTTTTACTAACCTTAATTGTGATTATCTTTTTTGTTATCACCGCAGGTAAAGTGGTACAAAAATTTGTTGAGGTCTTACTTTTGGGCTTTATTAATAAACTTGCAGGAGGAATTTTCGGTTTATTAAAGGGCGCTTTGATTCTAAGTATGTTGATTTTTGTTATTAATTATTTCAATTTTGGAAGCTTCATCTTCAAGGAAGAAACAAGACAAAAATCAATCCTTTTTGAACCCATTGAATCAATAGCACCTTTGATGTATTCATGGCTGGACTCAAAAAATTTCTCCTTTGAACTTCCAGATAAAGAAGACGTAATAGATACTATCTATTAATAATACAATTCTTTTGTTATTTAGTCATCTATTGCCGCAACTCCAGGTAGCAATTTGCCCTCAATAAACTCAAGCATTGCACCACCACCAGTGCTTACATAACTAACGTCATTTTGCAATTTAAACTTGTTAATGGCAGCAACAGAATCTCCTCCGCCTATTAGCGAAAATGCTCCCTTTTTTGTTGCATCAACAATTGCAAAGGCAACATCTTCAGTGCCTTGAGAAAAATTTGACATTTCAAATACTCCCATTGGACCATTCCAAAGTATGGTTTCTGATGCCTCTATCACGTCTCTAAATGCCTGTCCTGTTTCGGGCCCAATATCTAAGCCCATCCATCCATCTGGTATTTCATATGAGTTGCAGAATTTCGTTTCAGCATTATTGTCGAATTTATCAGCAATGACTGCATCGGTAGGAATATGGAAACAAACATCGTTTTCTTCTGCTTTTTCCATGGCTGCTTTTGCGGTTTCGACCAAATTTTCCTCCACAAGCGAATTACCAACTTTGCCACCCAAAGCCTTTATGAAAGTAAACATCATACCGCCACCTATGAGTATATTATCAACTTTGTCTATGAGATTATTTATAATCTCTATTTTGCCACTAACTTTTGCGCCACCTAAAATAGCGGTAATGGGGGTTTTACCCTCCTTAACAACTTTATTTATGTTTTGGATTTCATTTGACATAATATATCCAAACATCTTATTTTTTGGGAAAAATTTTGCTATTATGGCAGTAGAAGCGTGTGCTCTGTGGGCAGTACCAAATGCATCGTTCATATATACATCAGCCAGCGCTGCAAGTTTTTTGGCAAAAATCTCATCGCCACTTGTTTCTTCTTTGTAAAAGCGAAGATTTTCGAGCAAAAGCACCTCACCAGGTTTTAGATTAGCCGATTTATTGATTGCTTCGTCACCTATACAATCATCTGCAAACTGAACATTAACTCCTAGTTGTTTTGACAGTTCAGGTATAAGGTGTATCAATGAAAACTTGTGTTCTGGTCCTGATTTTGGCCTCCCTAAATGCGACATAAGTATAACTGCTCCACCCGAACTAAGAACTTTTTTTATTGTTGGCACAGCAGCACGCATTCTTGTGTCATCTGTTATTTCAAATTTATCGTTAAGAGGAACGTTAAAATCTACCCTAATAATTACCTTTTTATTCGTGAAATCAAAGTTTTCAATATTATGCATTACTTTATCTTATTTATGGTTTTTGGTTCTTTTGCAAAATTAATAACATTTGTTTTAGAATTATAATTTTTGGCTCCTCATGCGAGTATAATTTATATGTTGAAAGCTATGTAACTGCTCAAATATTACCGAAAACGTTTGCTTATACATTGCTGTTTTCTGTTTTTTCTTGAATTCTTTAAGGTAAATTAAATTATACTTAAAAATGTAATGGATTTATTGGTTGTCATGATCAAAATAGGTCAAGATATGGGAACTGCATCAATCAAACTTTTCGTATAGTCAGATGATGGATTGTTATAGATTTGATCTGCATTTCCCACTTCTACTATTTTACCATCTTTCATTACAATTAGTCTATCGCTCATATATCTTACAACGTTTAGGTCGTGCGAAATAAAAATATATGTAAACCCAAACTCATCCTTAAGGTCGTTTAATAGATTTAAAACCTTAGCCTGGACACTCACATCTAGAGCAGAGACGGCTTCATCACAAATAATAAATTTAGGATTTAGTGCTAACGTTCTGGCGATAACAATTCGTTGTCGTTGTCCTCCTGAGAATTCGTGTGGAAATCTGTTGTAGTGTTCCTCCCTTAATCCTACTTTTTCTAATAATTCTAAAACTCTATTTTTTCTTATTTGGTTATTGCCATACAATTTATGAACCAGCATTGGCTCCATAATTGCCTCTCCGATACAAATTCTGGGGTTCAGCGATGAATAAGGGTCTTGAAAAATTATGTTTATCTTTTTTCTTTGGTCCTTAAGTGAAGCTTTGTTTAGCTTCATTAAATTCTTTTCATTAAAAAATACGCTTCCCTTATTTGGTTCTATTAATCGCAATATCGCTCGGCTTAGTGTTGTTTTGCCACACCCAGACTCACCCACAAGCCCAAGTGTTTCGCCAGGATAAACCTTGAAACTAATATTATCAACAGCTTTTATTATAATTCTTTTATTGCCTATCAACCCGCGTTTTGACGTATATTTTTTTGTTAAGTCAATAACATCCAATGTTGGTTTAGGGTGTCCGATTGGGTGATGGATTTTTTTCTCACTTTTTTCCAAGTGATTCTGTCCATTAACAATGTCGTCTATTTCGGGCAGCCTTTTGAGATTGGTATTTATGGAAGGCCTACATGCAAGCAATCCTTTTGTATAAGGATGTTTAGGACTATTAAATATTTTGTTAACGCTGCCAGTCTCAACAACTTTTCCATCGTACATTACCATAACATCATCGGCCACCTCTTTTATTACCCCCAAATCATGACTTATAAAAATGAGACCCATCTCATACTCATCTCTTAAGTCTTTCAAAAGAGAAATTATTTCTTTCTGAACAGTAACATCAAGTGCGGTTGTTGGCTCATCTGCAATAAGGATATCAGGATTATTGGCAATGGCCATGGCAATTATGATTCTTTGCTTTTGACCTCCAGAAAGTTGATGTGGATAACTCTTATAAATCTCCTTAGGTCTTGGTAAATTTACTTTTTCAAATAGTTCTATCGTGAGTTCCTTTGCCTGTTTTTTATTCAGTTGCTGGTTTAATATTATGGATTCTTGTACCTGCTTTCCGCATCTCATTACAGGGTTTAACGATGTCATTGGTTCCTGAAATATCATCGATATTTTTTGACCTCTATACTTTCTTCTTTCACGTTTCGATAATAATAATAAATCAACCCCTTCAAACTCTATGGAACCTTGGGTAATATTAGCCTTTGGTGGTAATAGGCCTATAATGGCCAAGGCTGTTATGGATTTACCAGAACCCGATTCCCCCACAATTCCCAAAGCCTTTCCCTTTGCAAGAGAAAGGTTAATATTCTCCACCGCAATATTTTCGGATTTAGTCTTGCCGAATTCTATTTTCAGATTCTCTATTTTAAGCAAAGCGATTTTTTGTATTGATTTTAAGGAAATTAATAGTAATTTTGCAGCGATTTTTCAAAACCAGACATATTAGATAATAATGGCAGAACCAAAAGTAAGTATTTTTACCGGTAGAAAAACCCGTTATCTTGCTGAAAAAATTGCGGCCAGTTATGGAGCAGAAATAGGTAAATCTATTGTTACTAATTTCTCCGATGGAGAACTTCAAACATCGTATGAAGAAAATATACGAGGTAAGGATGTCTTTATTATCCAATCAACTTTTCCTCCGGCAGACAATTTACTTGAGCTATTGATGATGACAGACGCTGCCAAAAGAGCTTCTGCACGAAAAATTATTGCTGTAATACCTTATTTTGGATATGCCCGACAGGATAGAAAAGATAAGCCCAGGGTTTCAATTGCTTCCAAGTTAATTGCTAACCTGCTTATATCAGCTGGTGTAAACAGGGTTATTACAATAGATCTTCATGCGGATCAGATACAGGGATTTTTTGATGTTCCCGTTGATAATCTATATGCGTCAAATATTTTTGTTGAATATATTAGAAAGCTAAAGCTACCAAACCTAGTAATGGCATCGCCAGATACGGGTGGAACGCGTCGTGCTGCCTCATATGCTAAAGCTCTTAATACTGGTTTTGTTATTTGTTACAAACAAAGAGCAAAACCAAATGTAATTGAACAAATGGAGCTAATTGGTGATGTTGAAGGTAAAGATGTTGTTCTGGTAGATGATATTATTGATACTGCCGGAACTATTACGAAGGCAGCAGACTTAATAATAAGTAGAGGAGCAAGCTCTGTTAGAGCTTTCTGTACACATCCCATTTTCTCTGGAAATGCTTACGAGCGACTTAGTAATTCCAAGTTTGATGAAATAATTGTTACAGATACGGTTCCATTAAAGCACGATTTAGATAAAATAAAAGTACTATCCACAGCCGATCTGTTGGCAGAGGTTATACATAGAGTTCAAAACTTTGAATCAATTAGTTCATTGTTCGACTTAAGAAAGAAATAGATAATAAACTATATTTTAATTTAATTTTAATAATCATGAAAAAAGTATCATTGAGCGGTTCTCTTCGAGAGAACGTAGGGAAAAAAGATGCTAAAAAACACAGAAGGGAAGGAAGCATTCCATGTGTGATTTACGGGGGTGAAAAACAAGTTCATTTTGTAGTGGATGAAGTCAAATTTGACAAAATTATTTTTACTCCGGATGTATATCTAATAACCATAGATCTTGGTGGAGAAAAATATAAAACCATCCTTCAGGAATTACAATATCATCCTGTTACTGACAAGGTTCTGCATGCTGATTTCTTAGAATTGGGAGAAGGTAAAGATGTAACAATTGGAATTCCTGTTAATCTTGTGGGAACTTCTCAGGGTGTTATGGCTGGTGGTCAATTGATTAAAAAAATGCACCGCCTAAGATTAAGAGGTCAAGTAGATAATATGCCTGATAATGTGGAGGTGGATATTTCAAGCCTTGTTATAGGTACATCTGTAAAAGTTAAAGATATTCAATTGGATAATCTTGCGCTTCTTGATTCTCCAAACTCAGTTATAGTAAGAGTTAAAACTTCACGTAATGTTGCTGAAGACCTTGAAGACGAAGAAGGTGAAGAGGGTGAAGAAGGTGAAGAAGGAGAAGGTGGAGAAGGTGGAGAAGGCGGAGACGCTCCTACTCCAGCAGCAGAGGAAAGCAAAGGCTAACATTAAACTCCTTGAAATAATTTAAGGGATAAGGGGATTAAACTACCTTTATCCCTTTATTTTTTAATTTTTTTATAGTGAAATACTTAATTGCAGGGCTTGGAAATGTTGGAGCAGAGTATGCAAATACTCGTCATAATATCGGGTTTGAAGTTGCCGATATGCTCATTCATGATTTAAAAGGTGAAGTAAGTATTGAAAAGCTTGCCAGTATTTCTAAAGTTAAGTTTAAAGGGAGAACCTTGGTAATTATAAAGCCAACCACCTTCATGAATTTAAGCGGTAAATCTGTCAGATACTGGCTTGATAAAGAAAAAATTCCAATAAAAAATCTACTTGTAATTCTTGATGATATTGCATTGCCTATGGGATCGCTAAGAATGAAATCAAAAGGTGGAGACGCTGGTCATAATGGACTAACAGATATCATTGAAAAACTTGGAACCAATGTTTTTCCTAGATTACGCATTGGAGTTGGTGATAATTTTCCAAGAGGACGTCAGGTTGACTACGTTTTAGGACAATGGTCAGGCGCAGAAGAAAAAATAATGCTCCCAAAAATAGAAACCGCCACAAGCATAGTTAAAAGTTTTGTTTCGCTTGGTATTGAAAGAACAATGGGTGCGTTTAATAACAAGTAACCAAAAGTGCCCAATGATTATTTATTTCAAGATGATTTTCGTATCCAAATCAGTAATTTGAGATTCATTTATCCTTTTAAGCGTTGTGATATAACACCGCTTATTTTATCAATGGAAATCCTTTCTTGTTTCATACTATCGCGTTCACGAATGGTAACGGTATTATCTTCAAGTGTTTGATGATCTACGGTAACACAGTATGGTGTTCCTATTGCATCATGACGGCGATAGCGCTTTCCTATTGCATCTTTTTCTTCATAAAAACACATGTAATCCACCTTCAATTTTTCCATTATCTCACGGGCTTTTTCAGGCAAGCCATCTTTTTTGGTGAGTGGAAATATTGCGGCTTTATAGGGTGCTAAAACAGGAGGAAGTTTCATTACTACCCTGGTATTTCCATCCTCAAGCTGCTCTTCGGTATATGAGTTGCTTAATACCGCTAAAAACATTCTGTCAAGTCCTATTGATGTTTCAACCACATAAGGCACATAACTTTCGTTTATTTCAGGGTCGTGATAACGAAGCTTTTTACCGCTATGTTCTTCATGAGCACTTAGGTCAAAATCTGTTCTGGAATGTATTCCCTCAAGCTCCTTAAAACCCATTGGAAACTTAAACTCAATGTCGGCTGCTGCATTTGCATAATGTGCAAGTTTTTCATGGTCATGAAACCTGAATTTTTCCGCAGGAATGCCCAATGAAGTATGCCAATTCATGCGCTCTTCCTTCCAATAGTCATACCACTTCATTTCTTCGCCCGGTCTTACAAAAAACTGCATTTCCATTTGTTCAAATTCACGCATTCGAAAAATAAACTGGCGAGCAACTATTTCATTACGAAAAGCTTTACCGGTTTGAGCAATGCCAAATGGTATCTTCATTCTACCTGTTTTTTGCACATTCAGATAGTTTACAAATATCCCTTGGGCAGTTTCAGGACGTAAAAAAATTTCATTTGCACCCTCTGCAGTGGACCCCATTTTAGTTGAAAACATCAAGTTAAATTGGCGAACATCTGTCCAGTTTTTTGATCCAGATATGGGACACACTATTCCAACATCCTCTATCAATGATTTTATGGCTGCCATATCATCATTGTCCATGGCTGGATATAGAATATTCTTTATTTTTTCAATTTTTTCTCTATTCGCAATAACCCGGGGATTTGTTTCCAGAAACTGAGCTTTGTCAAAACTATCTCCAAATCGTTTTGCTGCCTTTGTAACTTCCTTTTCAATTTTGGACTCTAGTTTTGAAATATGGTCCTCAATGAGAACATCAGCGCGATATCTTTTCTTAGAATCCTTATTGTCAATCATTGGATCATTAAAAGCATCCACATGACCCGATGCTTTCCACACAGTTGGGTGCATAAAAATTGCTGAGTCTATACCAACAATATTTTCATGCATTTGGACCATTGACTTCCACCAATAATCACGAATATTCTTTTTCAGTTCTGATCCATTCTGAGCATAATCATAAACAGCACTTAGTCCGTCATAAATTTCACTCGATTGAAATACAAATCCGTATTCTTTTGCGTGAGCGATTACCTTCTTAAATATATCCTCTGTATTTGCCATGCGTTTTTAAACATTAATTTATTATATCTATGATCCCAGTGTGGCAACCATAACAGCTTTTATTGTATGAAGTCTGTTTTCTGCCTCATCAAATACAACTGATGCTGGAGATTCAAATACTTCGTCTGTGACTTCCATGGATTCGACTCCAAATTTTTGATAAATATCCTCCCCAACCTTTGTTTCACGATTATGAAAAGCAGGAAGGCAATGTAAAAATTTAGTTTTTGGATTTCCTGTCATGGCCATCATTGCTGAGTTAACTTGATAGGGAATCATCATTGCAATACGATCTTTCCATACCTTATCAGCCTCACCCATGCTTACCCAAACATCAGTATAAATAAAGTCAACTCCATTTACACCATCTTTAACACTTTCGGTTAGAGTAATTTTTGCCCCGGTCTCCTTTGCTATTTTTTTACATTCAGCAACTAGCTGTTCTTCAGGCCACATTTGTTTAGGGGCAACAGCGCGGAAATCCATTCCCATTTTTGCAGCACCAACCATTAATGAGTTTCCCATATTATTTCTTGCATCACCTGTGAATGCAAAACTTACCTTGTGTAATGGTTTATCACAATGCTCCTTCATTGTTAGGAAATCTGCCAAAATTTGTGTGGGATGATATTCGTCGGTTAATCCATTCCAAACTGGCACTCCAGCATGATCACCTAATTCCTCGACAATAGACTGTCCAAAACCTCTGTATTCTATACCATCATACATACGACCTAAAACACGTGCGGTATCCTTCATGGATTCTTTTGTTCCTATTTGAGAGCCTGATGGACCTAAATAAGTAACTCTGGCACCCTGATCATAGGCGGCTGTTTCAAAAGCACATCTTGTACGAGTTGATGCTTTTTCAAATATCAAAGCAATGTTTTTACCTTTTAATTTCTTCTGCTCTGTTCCTGCATATTTTGCCCTTTTAAGATCAGCGCTTAAATCAAGCATAAATTTTATCTCTTGAGGAGTGAAATCCAACAGTTTTAAGAAGTTTCTATTCCTAAGGTTAAATGCCATATTAATTTGTTTTAGTCGTTAATAATTAATGTTATACATCAAAAAAGTGCAGAGCAAAAGTAAATAAATTTAATAGATATAATATGGTTAACCTGCTCTTTTATTAAGCATAATATCACCCTTGTCATGTGCTTAGTATTCAATCAGCTATAGAATATGTAATAATATTTTTATTGTGAAATTAAGTGTGAATAATATGATTTCAATATTGACAAGAAAACTTCCCTATTTGAATTCTTATCAGCAAAATAGATATTTTAGCGTCGATTTAAACCATTTTGGAGATGATTATTGTTGATAATATACTTGTTTCAGATGAAATAAAGGATGTGTTTTTTGAATGTAGCCTAACAGCATGTAAGGGTGAGTGTTGTGTTGCGGGAGATGCTGGGGCCCCTCTGGATGAGGAAGAAATTTCTACGCTGGAAGATGATGTAGATGAAATAATGCCATACATGAGTGAAAAAGGTAAGCAGGTTATAAAGGAAAATGGTGTTTTTGAGTACGACGTTGATGGCACATATGTAACCCCTCTAGTAAATGATGAGGAGTGTGCATTTGTTTATTTTAAAGATGACATTAGTTTTTGTTCCATCGAGAAAGCATACAACGATGGTAAAATAGGTTTTCACAAACCAATATCTTGTCACTTATACCCCGTAAGACTGAGTAAGGTTGGCAATAGCATTGCCATAAATTATCATCGATGGGATATTTGTAGTCCAGCAATTATAGCAGGTAAAAAAGCAGGAATTCCCTTATATGAATATCTAAAGATTCCATTGATACGAAGGTTTGGTGATGATTGGTATAAAAACTTAAAGTTAAGGATTGATGAGCCTAAAAGGGGATAAGTGATCTACTTATGATTTAAGCAATTCATTAATTACTTCTGGAAAGTACTTATGTTCCAATTCATGAATTTTATTAGAAAGGCTTTTTGGCGTTTCGCCCATGTCTAATTTACAACTCTTTTGAAATATTATCTGACCTTCGTCATAATGCTTGTTTACATAATGAATGGTAATTCCCGATTCTTTTTCAGATGCCTCTATAACAGCCTTATGAACACTCATCCCATACATTCCTTTTCCGCCAAATTTGGGGAGAAGAGCCGGGTGTATATTTATAATTTTTCCATTATATCCATCAATCAAATACTCGGGTATAAGCCATAAAAAACCTGCCAAAACAATTAAATCAGGACTGTGTGATTTTATATTGTTCAGAATCCGTTCAGTTTTATAAAAATCATCCCTATTGAAAACCTGAATATTTACACTTAATTTATTGGCCCTTTCTATCACTCCCGCTTTCGGGTTATTGGTGAATATACAGCTTGTGGTAATATTGTTATTATCCTCAAAATATGTTACTATACGCTCAGCATTTGTTCCATTTCCTGATGCAAATATTACAATATTTTTCATTTAAAAGATGGATATTTTAAGCCGCTAAAATAGTTTAAATCAAAGAAAACTATGTAGAAATAAACACCATTGTGTTACATCAATAATAATTAATCTTTAACCTGTTGTATAACACGACATTAAAAATAAATTGTATTTTTTGCTTTTTATCTCATTAATGCCGTTCTTTGCATCGAATTTTAACCAAAAATTAGACATATGTCAGATGTACGTGCAAAAGTAGTAAGCATAATTGTAGATAAGCTTGGTGTGGAAGAAAGTGAAGTAACTAATGAAGCAAGCTTCACCAATGATCTCGGTGCAGATTCACTTGATACAGTTGAATTAATAATGGAGTTTGAAAAAGAATTCAATCTTTCTATTCCTGATGAAGAAGCTGAGAAAATTGAAACAGTAGGTAATGCTGTTACGTATATAGAAGAACACCAATAGAAAATTATTTATGGAGTTAAAGCGTGTTGTAATAACAGGCCTTGGAGCGATAACTCCGATTGGTAAAAATGTAGAAGATTATTGGTCAGCACTGCTTGCAGGTGTTAGCGGCGCTGCGCCAATAACTAACTTTGATTCATCAAAATTCAAAACGAAGTTTGCATGCGAAGTCAAAGACTATGATGCCAAGGAGTATTTCGATCGAAAGGAAGCCCGGAAGCATGATAGGTATGCCCAATTCGGGTTAATTGCCGGCTATGAAGCTATAACTGACTCAGGCCTCGATTCTTACGATGATCTAAATAGAAATCGTGTAGGTGTTATATGGGCTTCTGGAATTGGAGGGCTAAACACCTTCCATCAATCTGTTTCAGAATACACCCTGGGTGATGGTACCCCAAGATTTAATCCGTTTTTTATTCCAAAAATGATTGCTGACATTGCAGCTGGCCATATTTCCATAAAATATGGTTTTAGAGGGCCAAATTTTGCAACGGTTAGCGCTTGTGCTTCATCGGCTAACGCTCTTTCAGATGCCTACAATTATATCCGGCTAGGAAAAGCTGATGCTTTTGTGACCGGAGGTTCTGAGGCTGCGATAACAGAAAGCGGTGTTGGTGGCTTCAATGCCATGCACGCAATTTCAACCCGTAATGACGATCCAAAAACAGCATCACGTCCTTTTGATAAAGATCGTGATGGTTTTGTAATGGGTGAAGGTGGTGCTGGTCTTGTTTTTGAAGAATATGAGCATGCAAAAGCAAGAGGAGCAAATATATATGCAGAGGTTGTGGGCGCAGGGCTATCTGGAGATGCTTATCACATGACAGCGCCACATCCGGAGGGTTATGGAGCACAGCTTTGTATGCAGGCAGCCATTGATGATGCCAACCTGAAAATAGAAGATATTGATCATATAAATACTCATGGCACATCCACTCCCGTTGGAGATATTGTGGAGCCAAAGGCCATTGTAAATCTATTTGGAGATCATGCTTATAAAATAAACGTAAACTCAACCAAATCCATGACTGGCCATTTACTTGGTGGTGCAGGTGCTGTTGAGTCCATTTCAACTATCCTTTCTGTTAAAAATGATATTGTGCCTCCAACCATAAACCATTTTACTGATGATCCTGAAATTGACAACAACCTAAACTTTACTTTTCATAAAGCTCAAAAACGTACTGTCAACTATGGTCTAACAAACACCTTTGGTTTTGGTGGGCATAATGCCTCGTTGATATTTAAGAAGTTTGCTAATTAAAACTTCCCGATTTGCTTGGATGCAATAAATTACGATTTTACTTTTCTTCTGATAGGGATACTTATCAGGCAATAAAAAATATATTTGGTTATTGTCCTGGAAATATTCACTTATATAAGCTTGCGCTAAGGCATAAATCCGCGAGCACCAAAAGGCTAAATGGGCTAAAGCTAAATAACGAGCGTCTCGAATATTTAGGCGATGCAATATTAAGCGCCATTATTGCAGATTACCTTTTCAAAGCATTTCCCTATGAAAATGAGGGATTCTTGACAGAAATGAGATCTAAAATTGTTAGCCGTGCTGCACTTAACAAGCTTTCACATAAACTAGGCCTCAATCTATTAATTAAATCGGGGAAAGAATCAACCGCTAAAGCAAAATCAGCAGGTGGTGATGCCTTTGAAGCAATTATTGGTGCCCTTTATCTTGATAAGGGTTATAGCATTACCAAAAAAATATTAATAACAAGAATTGTTAATCTACATTTTGATATTGACCTTCTCATAGAAACCGAAATCAGTTATAAAAGCAAGCTCAATGAATGGGCTCAAAAGGGAAAACATGATATAAAATTTACCGTGGAAGAAGAGATTGGTGAAAAACACAAAAAACAATATTTAGTATCCGTGGAGATAGATGGTCAATCACTGGCTAAATCACAAGACTATTCAATCAAAGGAGCAGAAAACCTTGCTGCTGAAAAGGCATGGAATGTAATAGAAAAAAATCAGCTTACTTAGTTTATGTTATTTTAGCATCTTGCTCATGAATAAGATATTCACAAGGGAAATGAGAACTAAATGAAACTTTCACTTACAAAAGGGAATAAGCCCTGGAAAAGAGATCAGCGTTTTGCAGATGCTGACAAGAAAAATCTCAAGCTGATTTTTTATGCCTTCCTAGTTGGTATTATAGCCGGGGTTATCGGTTCATTCTTCAGAATTGTATTGGTATATATTGAAGGTTTTAGGGACACTTTGTTTAATAATGCCGGACATGATGGTTGGATAAGCTGGTTGTGGCCCTTATTATTTGTAATAATCGGCATTATTGTTTCCATAATAATAGTTAACAAATTTGCTCCTGAGGCTGCAGGTAGTGGTGTTCAAGAAATAGAAGGCGCTCTTGATGATATAAGGCCCATGAGATGGAAAAGGGTTATACCCGTAAAGTTTTTTGCATCTCTTTTTTCCTTGGGAAGCGGATTACTACTTGGTAGAGAAGGGCCCACAATACAAATAGGTGCCAATGTTGGTAAAATGATAAAAGATATCTTTAAACAGTCGGAGGATAAAACAAACCCACTGATTTCTTCGGGTGCTGCAGCAGGGTTGGCATGTGCTTTCAATGCTCCATTTGCCGGAATCATATTTGTAATTGAGGAAATGCATAGTCAATTCAAGTATAACTTTTATTCCATCGCTGCAATTATGGTTGCTTCTGGTACAGCAGACTTGGTGGTTAGGCTAATAGTTGGTCCTCATCCCTCGATTGAAATGACAATATTTCAATCTCCACCCATTTATGCGCTTTGGATGTTCGCCATATTGGGTGGCTTGTTTAGCTTCATTGGTTACGCCTTTAATAAGCTTCTGGTTGTTACCTTGGATATTTTTAAGAATATTTCAAAAATGGCCATTTTGCTTGTGGGGATAATTGGAGGAATAATAATTGTCATTATTGGTGTTTATTTTCCTGAGGTGATAGGGGGTGGATACCATACGATTTATAAGGCTCTTGGACATTCATTTACTATCTATACATTGGTTTTAGTTTTATGTGTAAGATTTGTGCTTACCATATTGAGCTACGGAATAGGAGTACCTGGTGGAATTTTCGCACCAATGGTGGCTTTAGGGGTTATTTTTGGAATGCTCTATGGTAATGTTATGGATAATTATTTCCCAGAATTAATTCCTCATGCTGGGGTGTTTGCTGTTGCGGGCATGGCGGGTATGTTTGCCGCGGTGGTAAGGGCTCCAATTACAGGACTGGTTCTTGCCATTGAGATGACCTCAAATTATGAGCTTATTTTACCCTTGATTATAACTACGGTTACGGCTTCAGTTGTTACCGCCCAACTAGGTAATGAGCCAATATACACAACTCTTTTAAGGCGTTCCTTGAAGTAATGTGCGCTTACTTTTGTTCCATTATACGCTAAATAGCTCATTCAATCCCATCCTTTTGATCAAAAAGTTTATAACAATTAGTAATGTTGCATGTCTTTCGTAACCGTTTGCGGTAATTATATAATCCTACCTCCTAGCGTTTTATTATCAGCACATTCCTTATTATATAAGTATTGACTTTACTAAATTACACTTGTTAACATTTCTGGTATTACATATGCTGAACGTTTAAATAGTATAAAAACGGTTATTATTTGACATATTTTTATCGACGTCCTAATAATGAAGTCTTTAACGTTTAAATTTTTGCTTATGAAGAAGATTATTACTCTGATTTTACTAATTGTGTTTCCAGCCTCAATTTTTGCCACAAATGAGGTTGACACAGGTTCCACGGCATGGATGTTAACATCAACAGCTTTGGTATTATTAATGATCCCAGGCTTGGCTATGTTTTATGGTGGTTTGGTAAGATCAAAAAATGTATTGGGCACAATGATGCATAGTTTTGTTGCCATGGGAATCATGAGTGTTTTATGGGTGGTTGTTAGTTATAGCATGTGTTTTGGTGATAATATTCTTTGGGGGTGGTTTGGATGGAATAGTGATTATTTATTTCTCAGGGGTATAGACGATAAAATAATGGAGGGCGGCGTGCCAGAGCTTGTTTTCTCGATGTTTCAGGGTAAATTTGCTATTATAACACCCGCTTTAATTGCTGGGGCTATTGCCGAAAGAGTTTCATTTAAAGGATATGTAATGTTCATAGCTCTATGGGGAATAATTGTATACAACCCTCTATGCCATTGGGTATGGGCTGAAGATGGATTCCTTTATAATTTAGGACCAATGGGAGCAATCGATTTTGCAGGAGGAACTGTTGTTCATATATCCGCAGGAGTCAGCGGTTTGGTTGCTGCCATTTTTATTGGAGTACGTAGAGGATATCCACAAAGACAAATGAGACCTAATAACCTTATTATGACGCTAATGGGTGCTGGTTTACTCTGGGTGGGCTGGTTTGGATTTAATGCAGGAAGCAGTATATCAAGTAGTCTTACCACCGCACAAGCATTAACAGCAACCCAAGTGGCTGCTGCATCGGGGGCTCTAATGTGGATAATCATCGAATATTTACATTTGGGTAAAGCAACTGCGCTGGGATTTGTTTCAGGAATACTAACTGGTTTAGTAGCTGTTACACCAGCGGCTGGAGTTGTTCAGCCCATTGGAGCTCTTGTTCTTGGAGCTGTGGCATCATTAATTTGCTATTATGCCATTATAATGAAAACTAAATTAGGTTATGATGATAGCTTGGATGCATTTGGTATACATGGAGTGGGAGGTGTTGTGGGGGCATTATTGCTTACGTTTTTTATTCGCAACAGTTGGATAGCAGAAGCAACAGCTTTAAGTAATGGCGGTTGGAGTGTGTGGTTACAACTTGGTGTACAAGCAGCGGCTGTATTTATCGCAATCGCCTATGCAACAATTGGAACGCTAATCATTTTATGGGTTGTGGATAAAACCGTTGGTATGCGGTCTAAAACCCAAGACGAATTACAAGGTCTTGATTATGCCTATCATGGCGAAAGAGGATATGGTATGCTTAATCCAAATTAAAAACTAATATTATGAAATTAATAACGGCTATAATAAGAAATAACCGGCTTGATTTGGTCCGTGAGAGCCTAATCGAAGCTGGCATCGAAAGAATTACTGTGAGCAGAGCATCAGGGCATGGGAAGCAGATAAAAGAAGAGGTTTATAGAGGTCAAAAGTTAGTTCCTGGACTAATTCCAAATATGAGAGTTGAAATTGCTGTTAATGATGAATTTGTGGATGTTGCAATAAGTGCAATAATAGATGCCGCACGTACGGGTGAGAGTACAGGCGGTGAAATTGGTGATGGTAAAATATTTGTAACGGAGCTTAAAGAGTGCATAAGAATAAGAACCGGTGAACGAGGCAGTGAGGCCATATGATTTTATGTATTAAAATGTCAACACCTTGTCACAAGATACTGTCCATTGAGCAAACTCTTTCATGTTACTTAACTTAATCCCAGGGATGAATTCGAGTTTATCAATCCCTCGAGCCTTGGAACAACCCCCACAACTTTTTACTTCTGCGCCATTTCTTATTACAGATTTTAACATTCTTTCTATGTTATAAAATCCATTGGGAGTATTCTGATGTGGTAAGCCACATGTAACAGCATCGGCAAGTAAAAAAACATTCACTGCCACCTCATCAGTATGCTCTTTCTGCAATGTCATGGCCATTCGCAATGCATTGTATGCTTTTTCTGTTCCGTAAGGAGCATCATTGATTATAATTAAAATGTTTTGCATTTGATTTATGTATTAGGTTTCCAAGTGAGTTTCGTAAAATTATAAAGAAATAAAATAGTAATTGTTAATCAAGCCCCCAAACTTTAATAAGGTCATCTGGAAGCTCTGGCCTACCCCGTTGGTTTATTGCAGTTCCAACCACAAGAGCCTTAATTACAAGCTTATTGTCTGGAATCCTATAAATATGCTGAACAAAACCAAATCTTAATGGTGATAACCTTTCCATTTTTAAAACAGAAGTAAACTCATCACCTCTCTTGAGGGGTGTCTGGTAATCAATTTCAACTCTTTTTACAACAAGGTTTATACCCTTTTCGCTTAAAACGGCAAAGTCCAAGCCCAATGATTTAATGTATGTGTGACGTGTATGTTCGAGATAATTTTGATATACGGAGTTATTAACTATTCCCTGCAAATCACATTCGTAATCTCTCACCTCCATATCACACGTGAAGGCAATATCTTTCATCATGATTGTAATCTTTTATGATAATTTTACTACAAATCTAAAAAAGCAGTTGTTCAATTTTACAAACTCTTATAATATCTCTGGTAAATATTATTGCACATTACATTAAACGTGTTAAGTTATCGGAACAAATTTAGTAATCAAATTCTCATGATTTTAGTACTTTTGCTCCCTTAAAACAATAGTAATGCAATGGGTAATAAAGAAATAGTAGTAAGCGGAATACGTCCAACGGGAAATTTACATCTGGGAAATTATTTTGGCGCTATTAAGAATTTCGTTAAAATGCAAGAAACTAGTCAGTGTTATTTCTTCATTGCAGATTATCACTCGCTTACGACTCATCCAACACCCGGGGACCTACAAAAAAACGTAAAACAAGTTTTGATTGAATATTTAGCTGCAGGACTTGACCCCGAAAAAGCAACGCTTTACCTTCAAAGCGATTTACCAGAAACAGCTGAGCTTTATTTATTTTTGAACATGAATGCATATCTTGGAGAGCTTGAGAGAGTAACCACGTTCAAAGAGAAAGCAAGAAAACAACCAAACAATGTAAATGCTGGTTTGTTAACATATCCAACCTTGATGGCGGCAGATATTATTATTCATAAGGCAGCAAAAGTGCCTGTTGGAAAAGATCAGGAACAAAACCTTGAAATGACAAGAACTTACGCTAGAAGGTTTAATAATATGTACAGCAAGGATTATTTTCCAATACCAAATGCGTATAACTTTGGTGAGCAATTAGTAAAAATACCCGGTCTTGATGGATCAGGTAAAATGGGTAAGTCAGAAGGAGAGGGTAATGCTATTTTTCTAAATGATGACCCAAAAACACTGCGTAAAAAAGTTATGAGAGCTGTTACCGATAGTGGTCCTACAGAAAATAATCAAAAAAAACCAGAAGCTATTCAGAACCTCTTCACGCTGATGAAAGTCGTTTCAAAACAAGACATTATTAGTCAGTTTGATGATATGTACAACGATTGTACAATAAGATATGGTGACCTCAAGAAACAGTTGGCAGAAGACATGGTGATCTTCACAGAGCCATTCCGTGAAAAAATTTCTGAATTATCTGCAAATGAAGATTATATCAAAAAGGTCATGAATCAGGGTGCTGAAAAAGCTCGAGAAAGCGCACAAAAAACCATAAATGAAGTTCGTGAAATAATAGGATTCCGAAAATATCATTAATTACTTTTACACACATAAGCACTAAGATTTGCTGGATAAAAAAAATAATTCCATTGTAAAAAATCCTGAAACAGCTGTTATTGTTGGGTTAATCACCAATAATCAACAAAAGGAAAAGGTTAATGAATACCTTGATGAGCTAGCTTTCCTCATTGAAACAGCAGGAGGTAAGCCTGTGAAGCGATTTACACAACCCCTAGATTATCCAAATGTAAAAACATACGTTGGCTCTGGAAAGCTTGACGAAATAAAACAGTACGTAAAAGCTGCTGAAATAGATATGGTGGTTTTTGATGATGAATTGGGTGGCTCTCAAATTAGAAACTTAGAAAAGGTGCTTGAATGCAAAATCATAGATCGTACAAATTTAATCCTTGATATATTTGCTAAACGCGCCCAGACATCACACGCAAAGGTTCAGGTAGAGTTGGCTCAATATCAATATCTTCTACCAAGACTGACGGGTATGTGGACTCACCTTGAGCGTCAGCGTGGTGGTATAGGGTTGCGTGGTCCTGGAGAAACAGAAATTGAAACAGACCGTAGAATTATTCGAGACAAAATAAGCTTGCTAAAAAAGAAATTACTGCAAATAGACAAGCAGATGGCTACCCAGCGTAAAAATAGAGGTCAGCTGATAAGAGCAGCACTTGTTGGATACACAAATGTGGGTAAATCTACAATAATGACACTGCTATCCAAATCGGAGGTATTTGCAGAAAACAAACTGTTTGCAACACTGGACACAACTGTAAGAAAAGTTGTTGTTGACAACCTTCCATTCCTTCTTTCGGACACCGTGGGTTTCATAAGAAAATTACCCCATGGCCTGGTGGAGTCTTTCAAGTCAACATTAGATGAGGTGCGCGAATCTGATATTCTTATACATGTTGTTGACATAAGCCATCCCGAATTTGAAGATCAAATTAAAACAGTAAATGAAACACTAACGGAAATTGGTGCTGGAGATAAAAAGGTAGTAATGGTTTTCAACAAGGTTGATGCTTATAAGTGGATTGAAAAGGATGCTGATGACCTAAGCCCATCTTCCAAAGAAAATATTAGCCTCAATGATCTTCAAAAAAGCTGGATGGCAAAAGATAATAATCCTTGTATATTCATATCTGCAAAAACGAAGCACAATTATCATGAGTTTCGTAAATTACTTTATGACAACATTCGTGATATTCATTCCATAAGATACCCCTACAATAATTTTCTCTACTGAATATAAATAGCCCATCATAGTATATAATTACTATTTGGCTATTACTTTATCTAGCAGTCTGTTTTTTCGATTATTTAGGCTGGTAATAATAAGCCTATAATTATCATTATTATTGGGCAAAAACAAATTAATGGTATCGGCATATTGATACAGGGTTTCCCACTCTAAAGTGGTTGTAAAGTCTGGCTTTCCCTTATTATCAGCCCTTTTTCCAAAATAGCTCTATACCTTGTGAAAAGCGTTGATAAAATTGGAAATGGTAACTATCTTAAAACAAAAACTTAAATAGTTTAGTTTTACCAAAAATAATTGTTGAAATGAAAACAAGTCTGCTGATTTTATTTTCCGTACTAAGCGGTTTACTGTTATTTGCCTCTTGGCCAGTTGACGGGTTTACTCCATTAATATTTATTGCATTGGTGCCCCTATTACTTGTTCAGCAATATCTCGGTGATAATAATAAGAAAGGAGTTTTTTGGTATTCATGGTTAACATTTTTGATTTGGAACGTGCTGACAACATGGTGGATATGGAACTCTACCCCGATGGGGGCCATAATGGCATTTGTTTTAAACTCCCTGTTTATATCGATTGTGTTTTTACTTTATCACCACTCTAAAAAGGCATTATTTAATAATAAAAAAGGCGCATTTATACTTTTAATATATTGGATAACCTGGGAGTTTCTTCATATGAATTGGGACCTTACATGGTCCTGGTTAAACCTGGGTAATGTTTTTGCAACAAAACATACGTGGATTCAATGGTATGAATATACAGGGAGTCTTGGGGGTACACTGTGGGTTTTAACTGTGAACATCATTGTTTTTGAAATAGTTCGGTGTATACAACTAAAAATATCTTCCATAAGAATCGCCTCTCTTATAATTACAACGATTATAATTATTGTTGTACCATTGATTATTTCGTTTTCAATATATAACGGTTATAAAGAAAAGGAAATCCCCGTAGAGGTTGTTGTAGTTCAGCCAAACATAGATCCTTATAACGATCAGTATTCAATGCCTTTTTCAAAAATCATGGATATTAATTTGGATTTGGCTTCAAAACTTGCTACACCTACTACTAATTATATTGTATTTCCAGAATCGGCCATTCAAGAAGAAATTTGGGAGGGGTATCTTGATAAATCGACTAGTATTCGTAATATTAATTTAGAACTTTTAAAATATTCAAATGCATCATTGGTAACTGGCGCCACAACATATAGGACTTTGAGTGATGAAGAAACGCCCACAAACGCAGCTAGGAGTTTCAATAATACCGGAGGAAAATATTATGCTTTTAATACTGCATTTTTGATTGAAAAACAAAGCGGTGTTCAAATTCATCATAAGTCGAAACTCACTCCCGGTGTTGAAATTATGCCATCTTGGTGGCTTCTAAAACCATTTGAAAGATTTGCCATCGATTTGGGGGGAACAACAGGTACGCTTGGAAGGGAGGAAAATTCTGTAGCTTTTTTTAGTAATAAAAACGAGCCCGTTTCCCCTATTATCTGCTATGAATCTGTTTATGGTGAATTTGTTGCTAATTCTGTTAAGCTTGGCTCAGGGTTGATTTTCGTAATAACTAATGATGGGTGGTGGGGAAATACCCCAGGCTATAAACAACATTTGATGTTTTCCGTACTAAGATCCATCGAAACACGACGCAGTGTCGCAAGAGCTGCAAACACAGGTGTGTCAGCATTTATTAATCAAAGAGGTGACATTATTGATCAAACTGACTATTGGGTACCCGCTGTGATTAAGGCAACACTAAATGCAAATTACAAAATGACTTATTATACAATAAATGGTGATTATATTGCAAGAGGCGCTACATTTATTAGCTCGTTGTTAATACTAATATCGTTTACTCAGGGTTTTTTAAGAAAGAGAAAGAGTTTGGTTTAGATAAAAAGGCTTAGTTGAATTGACCTTGTTTACTCTTTTTCGTAATAGATAGTTATTTTACCAAGTGCTGTTGTTGATTCTGAAACAATTACTTCATTATCTAATGTGCCCAAATTATTAGAAACTCCTGGGGCTCCTTCAAAGAAAAATGCGATTATTTTCGTTTCTCCATCTAGATTCCAGCTGGTTTCATGAGTATTGCCAGGAGACATTATTATTAGGGTTGAGTCGTCTATAATCTTGAAATATGTTTCTTTTTGCATTTCAACTACCTGTCGAATCATTTCTGGAGTAGTATACTTTTCGTCAAAATCCGTTTCAACTCTATTGGCTTTCCAGGTACCAACAAGTTTACTTTCCGGACTACTTGCGCAAGATGAAATAATAAGGGTAATTAAAATTAAAAATACAGGCAGTTTTAATATGTGTTTCATCTCTTATATTTTATAAAACAGTACAAAATTACAATCTATTTTCTTTGGGTTTACAATTCTTATGAATGTTTAACATTTTACGTTTTAGATTCGAATTTTGGGTGAGTTATTCGTTCACAAATAGCGAACATTAAGTAGGCTTGTCGCTCCTGTTTCTATGCTAAACATGCAGTTCATTTATTGAGCAAATGCGACATCATATATTTTCAGTTACATTTTATTAATATCTTTGCCAAAGAAGACCCTCCCTCCCTAAGTATTTAAAATTTAAAAAATAGATGAAGAAGAAGAAAACCAAAAGACCACGAAGTGCGCTTACTGGCATAATATTAAGCATTTTTACGGAAAACCCTTTTAGGGCGTATAACCACAAGCAGATAGGGCACATGCTGGGCGCCAAAGACAAAGCTGGGCGTGATATGGTTATAAAAATATTGGGTGAACTAATAGGTGATAAAAGTATTAATGAAGTAAAAAGAGGAAAGTATCAGCTTAATCCCGAAAAAATTCATGAGCTAACAAAACAAAAATATATAACAGGTTCTGTTGATATGCTGAGAACTGGCAAGGCATATGTAATTCCCGATGATGGTGGTGATGATGTGTTCATTGCATCTAATAACTCTGGCCGTGCGCTGCATGAAGACAAGGTTAAAGTTATTATTTTCCCTAAAAGAAAGGGCCATAAAACCGAAGGACAAATAATTGAAGTTTTGTCACGGCCAAAAAATACTTACGTTGGTATTTTGGAAATGAATAAAAATTTCGGTTTTGTAATAGCGGACAGCTCATCAATGCCATATGATATATTTGTTTCAAAAAACAAGAAAAATGAAGCGTCTGATGGCCAAAAGGTTTTGGTGAAAATAACAGACTGGCCAGAACATGCCAATAATCCTTTCGGGGAAATAATAGAAACTCTTGGTCAGCCCGGAGACAATAACGTTGAAATGCAATCAATTCTTGCGGATTATAATTTTCCACTGTCATTTCCGCCAAAGGTTGAAAAAAATGCGGCAAAAATTGGCACAACAATTACAAAGGATGAGATTAAGAAGCGAAGGGATTTTAGAAAAATTTGGACAATAACCATTGACCCACATGATGCTAAAGATTTTGATGATGCTTTGTCCCTTGTTAAGCTAAGTGATGGAAGTTATGAGGTTGGTGTTCATATTGCAGATGTGAGTCATTATGTGGTGCCAGGTACCGAGCTTGATAACGAAGCTTTAAAGCGAGCAACTTCGGTATATCTTGTTGATAGAGTAATTCCTATGCTGCCAGAGGTGTTGTCCAACCAGGTTTGTTCACTCAGGCCCGAAGAAGAAAAGTTAACCTTTTCTGCTGTTTTTACCATGAACGATAAGGCAGAGGTTACGAATCAGTGGTTTGGAAAAACTGTAATTAATTCCGACCGACGATTTACTTACGAGGAAGCCCAAGAGATTATAGAAACAGGCGAAGGTGAATATCATGAAGAGATTAGTGTTTTGCATGCCATCGCAAAAATACTTCGAAAGAAAAGGTTTGGGAAGGGAGCCATAAATTTCCATTCCGAGGAGGTAAAGTTTAAATTAGACGAAACTGGGAAGCCTATTGAGACATATATTAAAGAACAAAAAGAAGCAAACTTTCTAATTGAAGAGTTTATGCTATTGGCAAATAAAAAGGTTGCTGAATTTATAGGCAAGGTTTCTGCGGGAAAAACTCCAAGAACCTTTGTTTACAGGGTGCATGATGAGCCAAATCCCGAGAAACTAAATACTTTTGTGCAGTTTCTTAAAAAACTTGGTTATACTCTAAATGTTAGCTCCAGACAAAGCCTTGCCACATCTTATAATAGCCTTTTTGAAAAAATACACGGTAAGGGAGAAGAAAACATGATCGAAACAATTGCCGTTAGAACAATGGCAAAAGCTGAGTATTCAACAGAAAATATTGGGCATTATGGGCTCGCATTCCCCTTTTATTCCCACTTTACTTCTCCCATAAGAAGATATCCGGATTTAATGACACATAGACTTCTTTTTCAGTATTTAAATGGGGGGAAATCTGCCGATAAGAATGTATATGAAGAGATGTGCAAGCATAGCTCAGAAATGGAGCGCAATGCTCAGAAGGCCGAGCGTGATTCAATAAAATATAAACAGGTTGAGTTTTTGCTTGATAAAAAAGGCAAGGTGTTCGATGGGGTAATCTCTGGGGTAAGCAAATGGGGAATATTTGTACAGCTAAATATTTCCAAAAGCGAGGGGCTGATTAGATTTAGTGATCTAAAGGATGACTATTATTATTTAGACGAAGATAACTACCGAATAATTGGACGACAATATGGTAATGCTTACAGGCTGGGAGACAAGGTTAGTGTGCTTGTTAAGGATGTTGATATGGAGAAAAGGCAGCTAGATCTTAAAATCCTTGATTAAGATTCTTTGGTATTAATAGTCCATGAATTGCTGAAATAACACTTGTAAGTATGATTTTCCATCCATTATGACTGAATCTTTTATTTGATTATTTAGTGTTATTTCCATAAGGTCTCCTGTTCTGTTGCTATACACAAAATATCCATCGGGAGTAATCCACCCAACACCATCATCACTTTCATAAAATGCAAACTCTGGTGTTGTGGGATTAAAAAGATTCCTGCTCCATGTAAATTCCAACGCGTTTAATCCCAGCTGCTGTAGTAGGGTAACGGGTATGTCTGTTTGAGATGAAATTCTATCCATTTGAGTACCGCGAAATTCTTCTTTTAAAACATCTCCAAATAATAACATTGGCACCCTACGGTATTCCTTTTTATGAACTGGCCAATGATTATATGTGTCGTGACTGTGGTCGGCAACAATTAAAAAAAGAGTGTTTTTATACCATCTCATTTTTTTTGCTTCACTAAAATAATTTCCCAGGCTTTTGTCAGTATAATATGCAGAATTCAAATAATTATTCTGAGTCTTAGTATCAGCCCATCCTATAACATCTTCCATTGGCTGGTCATATGGTGAGTGTGTGCTTAGCGTAAATACCACCGATAAAAAGGGTTGTGATTCAGAATTAAGCTCTTTTAGCTGTTCGTTAAATAAGTATTCATCGTGAAGGCCTAATTTTCCGCGTGGCAAACCCGCGTCAAAGTCCTTTTCCTCTTTTATCCTTTCAAAACCATTAACAGATATGAAAGAGTTAATCCCACCATACATAAGTTCTCCACCAAAATAATATGATGTGCTATAGCCCTCATTTATCATCTGTTTTGTGAAGCTAGGTAGATATATTATTTTATCCAGGTTATGAGAGATGGCTGTTATTGGTGTGGATGGGAATCCCGCAAAAATAGATGTCATTGATTGCTCAGAACGATTTCCGCTAACATAAAAGTTAGTAAAAAGAAGCCCCTCATTTTCAAGCTTAGCAAATTCTGGTGTTATACCAGCTCTTCCTCCAAGAGATTCTATTAAGTCTGCTGACCAGCTTTCTAAGATCAGAATAACAATATTGGGCTGTTCCTTACTTAGAATATTAATGGTTGTATCCTTATCCACCCTATGAAGCCTTTTCACCCTAGCATTTGCAGAGCTTAAGCTGTAAAAGTCAAACGGGTTTTTATTTCTAAACTTATAATTTTCTATTGTGCTTATTAACAAGCTGTAGCCCGAGTTTACAGATGTTAGGTTTATAAAGTTGTGTTTTGAAAAGTATGACTTGCTTTGGGTTATGGGTATCTCAGAAATACCACCTCTAATCCCCACAAATAATAATCCAGAGCCTATGATTAAATAAAACAATCCAAAAACTAATTTCTTTTTTTGAGATGAAATTGGTTGATAAATAATTCTATTGTATATCCAGATGAAGAAGATGCTTTCTGTAATAATTAAGGCCAGCATAATAAAAAAAGTGCTGGTTTCTGCGGAATTGTAAATCTCTGCAGGATGTGATAAATAGTTTAACGCCTTGAACTGCAGTTTGGTTTTCCACTCTTCATATATCCCTATCTCTGTGGTTGAAATCAACACATAAATAACAATAACAATTATGTTGTAATAAAAAGAAGTTCTATTTAACCACTTTGAGACATAAAAATTCTGAATGACAGAAAGTACGAAGGGAAAAGCTAATATGTAACATGCTGTTGAAATATCAAGGGGTATGGCGTACCAAAATGATAGTAGCATTTCGCTTATAGGAATACCATCCTGGTTTAAAATGCCCCAATAGTAAACATAAAAGATTAAACGCGTAGTCGCGAACAGAAACATCCAGAAAAAAAACTGTTTTAGAAGGGCGCTGATAAATTTCATTTAAATTTTACTGAATTTTGAAAGCAAAGGTAAACAATCATATTGTGCTTAAGTTGCTTAATGACATTGTGTAAGCATGGATTATTTAATCCTAATAAAATACTACCTCAACATTTGCCTTTTGACGTTTATATTCATTTATCTTAGATGGTTTTATTAAAGTATTATAGCACTGAAGATAGTTAAGGTTTGAAAGTTGCACGAGAGGCTTAATGCTTTTTATCCTTGTATTATTTATATACAATTCCTCAAGTTTAGTAAGGTGGGTTATATATTTTAGGGATTTTATTTTTGTGCCACCCATATCAAGTTTTAATAAGCCCGAGATAAGAGATATGGGCTCAAGGTCATCCACAGAGGTGTTTCTTATCATAAGCTCTTTAATATGTTTAAGCTCAGAGATTGTATTTACCTGTGATATTGGGTTTTTTGATATGTCTAATTTTTCTATGGTTACAAGAGAAATAATAGGGCTAATGTCGGTTATGGAGGTAGAATTAATAACAAGTTCTTTTAATCGTAAAAACTTATGTAACGGATTTAGATTTAGTATGGATGGATTATCTGTAACTTGAATTGATTCGGAATCCACTAAACTTTGTAACTCTATATTAGATGGGTTTAAGGGTAGTTTCAATATTGCTATAAACTCCCGTTTCCAACTGTCATCTAGGTTATTCCACCACATTCGTAAATTATCACTTTGGTATATGACAACGGTTTTGGGGTGGGCATTTTTAAACCTAAGGGCCTCTTCCTCTCTCACCAGTGTATTATCACAATATATTAGTTTGGGGGCGGCAGACTCCAGCGGTAAAAGGTTGTCAATCCTTGTGTTTTCAAGTTTTATAACACTAATTCGTCTCAATGAAGAAAGTGATTCAAGCGAAGATATTTCTGTGTTACTAATATTTATTTCTTCAATGTTTGATAATCCAGATAAGGGTGTTAAATCAGATATACTCGTCCCCTGAAGGTATACCTCGCTGAGTCGATGCATGATGCTTAATGGCTTAATATCATAAATCTGCTCATTGAATGCTGCTGATATTTTACGCTCTTGGATTACTTCATGAAGTTTTTCCACAGAAACGCTATCACTAATATTATACTCCTGTCTAAATATATTTCTCCATCCTATTGATAGATCTTGCCACCACTTCTCAAGTTCTCGAGAGTTATAAATCACCAAACACCCAGGGTTTTCGTCCATAAATTTATTGGCTTCATTTATGTCTACTTTACTATTATCACAGTAAATAATTTTAAGTTTCTTTTTGTTTTCTAATGGTTTTAGAGATGAAATATTTGTGTTGTTTGCCTGCAAAACAGTCATGTTTTCAAAGTTCGATAATGGTATCAGGCTATAAATTGATGTGCTGTCAATATTAAGATGCTGGACACTAGTTAGGCTAGATATTTTTTCCAGGCTTTTCACGCTCGTTGAGGAAATATTAACATCCGAAAGGTTATTTAGCTCACAAATTGGTGATAAATTACCTATGAGTGTGTGGCTAATGTCAAGTTGGTTAAGCGAATAAATTGTTTCTAAAGGTGTAATGTCTTCAACTTGAGAGTTGGATATATTTAGTTTGGTTATGTTTTCGAGCCCACCTAGCGTAGTTAAGTCTTGCACTTTAGTGTTTGAAAGATTTAGGTTTATAAGAGATGATAAATATCTAAGGGATGATAAGCCTACAACCTCCGAGCCGCTGCAGTTTAAAATTTCTATGTTTTTCAGGTTGCGAATGGGTTCGAGATCATTAATATTAGTATTTGTTATATTGATTTCTTTTAGTTGTGACAACTCGGATATGGGCTTTAAATCCTTTATTATTCGATTATTAGACATGTCCAATGATTTAACGCTTCTGAATGTTTTTAGAAGGTTAAATACAATAGAAGTGTTTACCCTTATGGTATCTTGAACTTCTAAAAAGGTGGTGTCATAATATACCATTAAGCTATCTTCCGGTAAAAAAGGATCCGTTTGTGGGTCTTCATCAATAATTAATGTGTCCGAAGTGTATTCTTTTACCCATTTTGATACTACCACAGAAGAGTCAGAAAACCATAATATATTTCTAAACGGAAGGGTGTCATAAACAATTACGGATTTTCCAAAATAGTTTTTCCACTCATTTGACATATCATTCCACCAATTTCGTATTTCTTCTTTTTCTTGAATTTTAGTTGTGTAAATGCTTGCTATTTTGAGGTCCTTTTGATTTGGATCAAGATTAACCTCAATATATCTAAGTTGATTATTGTTTATGGTATCATCCTCCACGGTGATGCCCTGTAAGTTTCTATTTAGGGTGATTTTAAATACTATTTTATTACTATCTGTTATTATACTCTCCGTATCTTCAATTTCAAAGTTAAACTTTGCCTCTTTGAAAAAGAAATCGATATCCTTTAGATAGGCCTGAATATCCTTGTTAAGGGGCAGGTCTCTATTTTCATCTAAATCATCTTCTACCTGAACCTTATCGCTAGCAAATAGTTTCAGATAACTCTCATTAAATATAATATCCTTATCAGAAGGTTGTTCATTTGGGTCGCCGATAAAATTTAAAGTGCCCTGAAGGTAATTTATCAATTGTTTGGTTTGATTTTCATACTTATTAATTTCCCTAATACTGATGACGCTATCAGGCTGGCCCAATAAGAATAGCGGTAGTAAAATAACCGTGCTGAGAATTACTGGTATTAGTTTGCGCATAATCTGTAAGTTCTTATTAATTCCTGCTTTTCCTCCTCTTTTAAATAGACGAGGTTAGAAATAAGCCAGCCAGAATTCATATCGTCTCTATTAAAAAATGAAAGTTCAAAATACCAGTTATTGATTTGAAAAAAATGAAATTTTACGGATTCTATGCTCACAAATTTCATTTGGTTAGTTTTCATCATATAAAAAAACAATGTTAGATAATCTGGTTTATAATTTGAAGAGGCATATAGCTCAATATATTCTTGATTGGTTAGGGCTTTTTTTAGATTCATAAAATCTAATTCATGGCTCTGGGGATGCAGAAAATATGTGGTTTGCTCAATGGAGTCTGTCTCTGGAAAAATTCTATTAAAGTTTTTAAAATAAACATTGCTCATAATCCATTTAGAGCCCAGGTTTTCTTCCTCAAGCGTTAAAAACAATATAATGTTCTCTTTTTTACCATTAACCTCAAATGTTGCTGCTACTTCAGCATACCAGTCGGGGTCCAAAAAATTTAGATGCGTCGGGTTTTCATCATTTGTAACATCTGCAATAAAGTATTTTTTCAAATTACCAGATGTTCGTGGGTTATATCCATCAAACATTCCTGGTAGCAGCTTTCTCCTCATATCATTACTTCGGTATGATTTATCGTCAGTTAAAAGAGGTTTTCCGAAACTGTCTTCTTCCATATTAAACCTTTTAACAAACTGACCAACCTGTTTGTTCATAGCATAAAGAGTGGTTTCATCAGTAGTATAATTCCCTAGTGACTGTGAGTTAACCATATTAGCAATGCCAACGCTTATTATTATCAGTAAAAAATATCTGTTCATTTAATCGTAGTTTAGCAGAAGTTAGGAATCATTATTGCTGACGCGCAAATTTAGTTTTTTATTAAAAACGTTTTAATCGCGCCTCTATTATCAATTTACAAAAAGCCTTTTCTGATGTTGATAATATTATGATTTATAATCTTAGATTATTTAATAAATTTGATTTAAATTAAAAACCCTTTCCCGTCATGAAAAAAACAATATTTCTCATATCTGCCATAATGATACTATGTATTTTGGGTCATGCTCAAAAAACTGAATCTGATGATCTTTTAAAAGGAGTTTCGCTGAAAGCATTCGAGTATAGAAACATTGGGCCTGCGCTAAAATCTGGAAGAATTTCTGATATAGCAGTACATCCAGAAAATCAAAATATATGGTATGTTACAGTTGGCTCTGGTGGTGTGTGGAAAACAGAAAATTCGGGTATAACATGGGCTCCTATATTTGATAACCAAAAGGTTTTTTCAACAGGATGTGTAACTATCGATCCCAATAACCCTCATGTTATTTGGGTTGGTACCGGTGAAAATGTGGGTGGAAGACATGTTAGTTATGGTGATGGTATATACAAGAGTGAAGATGATGGCCAGTCATGGAAAAATATGGGTCTTAAAGAATCACAACACATCTCTAAAATTGTTATTCATCCTAATAATTCGGATATAATGTGGGTGGCTGTTCAGGGTCCATTATGGTCACCGGGTGGTGATCGAGGGCTTTACATAACAAAAGATGGTGGAAAAACTTGGGGCAAAACATTGGGTGATGATGAATGGACAGGTGTAACGGATATTGTCATTGATCCTCGGAATCCAGATGTAATTTATTGCGCATCATGGCAGAGGGGCAGAACTGTTGCCGCCTATATGGGTGGTGGACCAGGATCAGGAATACATAAATCAACGGACGGAGGAAATACATGGACAAAGCTTAAAACAGGTTTGCCCAAATCGGATATGGGAAAAATTGGTCTTGCCATTAGCCCGCAAAATCCTGATGTAATATATGCCGCAATTGAGCTTGATAGGCGTAAGGGTGGGGTATATAAATCTGAAAACCGGGGAGCATCATGGAAAAAACAATCAGATGCGGTTTCAGGAGCTACTGGTCCTCATTACTATCAGGAGTTGTATGCAAGTCCTCATGAATTTGACAAAATATACCTTGCAGATGTTAGAATTCAGATCAGTAAAGATGGTGGTAAAACATTTAAACGGCTTAATGAAAAAAATAAACATTCCGATAATCACATAATTGCTTTCAGGGAAAATGACCCTAATTACCTACTGGTTGGAACAGATGGTGGGGTTTATGAAAGCTTTGATAATGCAAAAAACTGGCGTTATATGGCTAACTTACCAATAACCCAGTTTTATAAGCTGGCTGTAGACGACTCAAAACCATTCTATAAGATTTACGGAGGTACACAGGATAATGGAACCCTGGGGGGTGCTTCTAGAACTATTTATAGGAGAGGTATTTCCAATGCTGATTGGTTTATTAACCTTTTTGCCGATGGACATCAGCCGGCTACAGAACCAGGAAACCCAAATATTGTTTATTCTGAAACTCAGGAAGGAAACCTTTTCCGGGTGGATCAAAAAACGGGGGAGGCTATTAACATTAAACCCCAAGCTAATCCTGGAGATAAATATGAACGCTTCAATTGGGACTCCCCAATTTTAATAAGCCCCCATAACCCAACTACAATTTACTTTGCATCCCAAAGGGTGTGGAAGTCCACAAACCGGGGAGACAGCTGGAAAACGATTTCAGATGACCTTACCAAAAATCAAGAACGGTTTAGCCTGCCCATTATGGATAAAACATGGGGGTGGGACTCCCCGTGGGACGTTTATGCAATGTCCGATTATAATACAATTACTTCGCTATCTGAATCGCCGCTAAAAGAGGGGCTTATTTATGCAGGAACTGATGATGGGTCAATTAGCGTAACAGATAATGGCGGAGACACATGGAATAAAATCGAAGTTGGCTCTTTACCAGGAGTTCCTAAGAATGCATTTGTAAATGATATTAAAGCTGATCTATATGACGAAAATACAGTGTTTGTTGTTCTTGATGATCACAAAAACGGGGATTTCAACCCCTATATTCTAAAAAGCACCAACAGGGGAGAGAACTGGAAACAAATTACCAATAACCTCCCTGAAAATTTAATTGTTTGGAGGCTTGTTCAAGACCATATTAAGCCAGGAATCTTGTTTATTGGTACTGAGTTTGGTATTTATATGTCAATTAATGGTGGACAAAGCTGGTCTAAAATGACAGGGGGAGTACCTACAATTTCTTTTCGAGATCTTGCAATCCAAAAAAGAGAAAATGATCTTGTGGGCGCTTCATTTGGTCGTAGCTTTTTCGTCCTAGATGATTATTCTCCTTTACGTGAAATAGATGAGAACACTTTTGATCAGGAGGCAACTCTTTTTGGGTTGAGAGATGCGCTTTTATATTCTCCAAGAGCCTCTCAAACATTTGGAGGTAAAGGCTCAATGGGCGCATCATATTTTATTTCTCCAAACCCTCCATATGGTGCTGTTTTCACATATTACTTGTCTAAAAATTATACAACATTAAAAGAGGCCCGAAAAAAGGAAGAAAAGAAGTCTAAAAAAAATGGTGAAGACATTACGTTTCCTGGCTGGAACAATTTGGATAAAGAGCTTTACGAGGCTAGCCCAGTTGTTATCCTTACAATAATGGATAGTTTGGGTAATAGCATAAGGAAAATTAAAGCTAAAAAAGGAAAGGGATTTCATAGAATATCGTGGGATTTGAGATACCCAGCATTTAATGGTATTGATACTGATGGACTTGGTGTATTTGATGAGTTTTCTTCGCGGGGAGGTCTAATGGTAATCCCTGGTAGATATTATGCATCGCTATCCAAAAGAATTGATGGTATTAACAAACCGATTTCAGATACGGTTATGTTTAATGTGGTTAGTATTCAGGATGGATCCATAAAAGGGTCTTCTCCGGAGGATATTTTAGCCTTTGGCCGGGATGTTGAAAGACTAAAAATAGCAAATTATGCACTAAACACTGTTGTAGATAATACGAAAAGAAAATTAGCCGCCATGAATAAGGCTATGGGATCAATTGGCGTTTCAAATGACAGTATCTATGATGGTATATTCGCATTAAACGCTCAGCTTGACGATATCCAGCAAAAACTTTATGGTAGTAAGTCTAAAAAAGAGGTGGGACAGAAAACGGATCCAACTTTTTCGGAAAGAATTTGGAATGCTGCAGGTGGAACTCAAAATATTTCTTACGGACCCACTAAAACACAAAGACAGAGCCTGAAAATAGCAACCGTCGAGTTTGAAACTATTAGATTAGAGGTGGAAGAAATGGTAAATATTAAAATACCCCTGTTGGAAGATAGATTAGTAGAAATTGGAGCTCCCTGGATTGAGGGGCAGCCCATTCCAAAAGCTAATGATTAATGTTATGTAAAATAAATATGTAGAGGGGTTTTCACCCCCTTATAAATAAGGCCTTTATGATTTCCTGTGCCATTTTTGGATTCTCCTTTAGCCTTCTTGTTGAATAAGCGAACCATTGTTTACCAAAGGGGGTATAAATGCGCATTTTATATCCTTTATTGATTATGGATTTACGAAGCGCGGGGGTTACACCATAAAGCATCTGAAATTCAAACATGTCATTTGGCACATTGTATTTTTTAATTAGTTCATATGCGCCAATAACAAGCTTTTCATCATGGGTAGCAATTCCTGGATATATGCCTTTTTTGAACATCTGCTCCAAGGCTAATAGGAAGTTTTGATTTATTTTTTCGTATTTCTTGAAAGCAATTGTTTCTGGCTCCACATATATTCCTTTACATAATCTGAAATTCAGAGGATTTTCATTGGAATGCATATCCATCATTTCATCTATGTCATTCATGGTGCGGTGTAAATATGCCTGTAGGACTAGGCCTACATTCTTTGGAAATTCCTTTTTCAGCTTTCTAAAAAGTTCGATTTCCAGGTCAACACACTGTGAATCTTCCATATCTATCCTCACAAAATTATCATGTTCAACAGCTTTTGCAACAATCTCTCTGATTAGCTTATAACAAGTATCCTTATTTATTAGCAGCCCAAACATTGTGGGCTTTAGTGAATAATTACCAATCACATTGCTTTTCTCAACGGCTTCAATTATCTCGATGTATTCATCTCTATTCTTTTTTGCCTGATCTAGCTCTGAGATAAACTCTCCCAGCAGGTCAATGGTGGTAACATTTCCCTCTGAATTTAGCTTTTCTGCTATTTTGATTGCGGCGCCAAGAGACCGTCCTGCGATATATCTTTTGGAAAAAATCCAAACCAATTTTTGTGGCATCAATGGTAAAATAGCCGCAACTATCTTATTTAGGATCATCATTACTGCTCAGGTTTTATATTGTTATATTTTGGTGCAAATTTAGAGAGAATAGTTCAAATCATAACAAATTAATAGTATTTTTTTACCCTTTCTCTTAAGCTTTAAAGCGTTGTTTATCATTGTTTTACGAGTCGTGATAGAAAAATATTTTCCGCTTAACAATGAACAATATCAAAATTCTTGTTAAAAATTTAACACTGATTTGGTAATTGTAAAAGCCATCACGTCAAATCATTCTTAATAATATGTTTGTAATTAAAAATAAATAGCCGTAATTTTGCCGCCCGATTTTTGTATAGAATAGGCTATGGTGGAATTTAAAATACCCATTAAGGGTCTTTCGTTAGATAAGCATGAATATGCATATAAAATCGACAAGTCGTTCTTTGATAACTATGAGTTTCTGGAAATTGAAGATGGGGTTTTAGATTTACGCTTGGATTTGATAAAAGAATCCACGCTTTTGAACCTAAGCTTTAGCTTTGATGGAAACATAACATTGAAATGTGACAGGTGTTTAGACCTTTTCGATTTACACCTAAAAAACAGTTACAGACTGATAGTAAAATATGCCAATGATTTTGAGGAAATAAGTGATGAAATAATTACAGTCCCATCATCTGAAAGCAACTTAGATATAAGTCAGTTTGTTTTTGAATACATTAATCTTATGTTGCCATTAAAAAAGGTTCATCCCGATGAAGGTGGTAATAAGACATGTAATAAAGACATGGTAAAAAGAATTGACAGTTACTCTGAACAAAAAAATGATCCCAGGTGGGACGCATTAAAGAATATAAATTTAGATTAGAACTTAATAAATAAAGAAATAATAAAATGGCACATCCGAAGCGCAAAATATCAAAAACAAGAAGAGATAAAAGAAGAACTCATTATAAAGCAGAGGCTCCTCAGCTCGCTACTTGTCCTACAACTGGTACGGTACATGTCTATCACCGCGCATATTATGTTGATGGTGACATGTATTACAAAGGAAAGCTTGTGGTTGAGAATGCAAAGGCTGAATAAACAGCTGTTTTTCTGATTGCTTTTTTTAAGCATCCCCATAGATAATAAACTCTTGAACACTTTTGTTTTCAGGAGTTTTGTTTTTAAACCCTTCTAGGCGTCTGTATGCCGCACAAATATTTGTATTTTTGCGGCAAAATAAACTGAAAAATACTTAGTATGTCAAAAATTAATGCAGCAATAACCGGAATCCATGGCTGGGTGCCTGAATATGTTTTGACCAACGAGGAGCTTGAAACTTTTCTAGATACAACAGACGAGTGGATAATGACGCGTACTGGCATTAGAGAAAGGCATATTTTAAAGGGAGAAAATATGGGCACGTCTGTTATTGGAACAGAGGCCGTAAAAGGTTTATTAGAAAAAACAAATACTGCTCCCGATGAAGTTGACCTAGTTATATGTGCAACTGTCACCCCAGACATGCTTTTTCCAGCAACCTCAACAATAATTTGTGACAAAGTAGGTATTAAAAATGCATTTAGTTTTGATTTAAACGCAGCATGTACCGGATTTTTATACGCCTTGGATACCGCAAGAAGATATGTTGAATCCGGATCCTATAAAAAAGTTATTGTCGTAGGTGCTGATAAAATGTCTTCAATTGTTGACTACACAGACCGAACAACTTGTGTTTTATTTGGTGACGCAGGTGGTGCTGTTCTTTTAGAGCCAACTAGTGATGGTTTGGGAATAATAGATTCGGTACTAAAGAGTGATGGCATGGGTAGAGACCACCTTTATCAAAAGGCAGGAGGGTCAAGCTACCCCCCAACCCACGAAACCATTGATGCTCGACAACATTATATCTATCAGGAGGGTCAGGCGGTATTCAAATTTGCTGTTACAAAAATGGCGGATGTGAGTGCTGAAATAATGGAGCGAAATAACCTTGGTGCTGAAGACATATCATACCTTGTGCCACATCAGGCTAATATGAGAATAATTGATGCAACAGCTCGTCGCATGGGGATTGAAAGAGACAAGGTTATGATAAACATTGAGCGCTACGGAAACACAACAAACGCAACAATTCCCATGTGTTTACATGAGTGGTCTCCAAAACTACAAAAGGGTGACATCCTTGTTCTAGCTGCCTTTGGTGGAGGTTTTACCTGGGGTTCCATGTACATAAAGTGGGCTGTTAATGGAAGCTCTAAATAAATAATTTGAGAATTGTAGCTGCGTAAAAAGGTAGCCTATATCCTATCTGATTTTTAAAAACGTTTTTGTCATCACCCCCTTGGTATTTCTATATTTTACAAAATATATGCCGGGTAAATAGCCCTCAACATTTAGCTTGTATATTTGTTGTGGTAGTATTTTTAACCCATCAACCCTAAGTCCCCGAGTATTGAATACGTGAACATTCATTGCCTCAGAATCATTATTCTTGAGTAAGATGTTGATTTGGGCAGGGTTAGGGTATAATGAAAGGAGGGGTTGTTGATGTTCATAAATCCCAACTGTGATTGAAATTATAGCTGATGTAGTGTCCCAGCTATTAAGGTTATTTGAAACAAACTGTACCACATTGTATGGTCCTGAATTGGAATAAGTGTGGCTGGGGTTTTGCTCCGTACTATAATTACCATCACCAAAATCCCAATACCAGCTATTTGCTTTTTGACTTTGATCATAAAAGTATGCGTTATTTTCGATCTGCTCGTGATAAAATCCTGCATATGGCATATGGATAGAATGAGAAAAAGACACTGTTTTATTAAAAACCGTATCCCAATAAGCATTTGGGCCAACCGGCCAGTTGCCATTATTGGTTCCATAAAACTCATGTCCTTCGCCTACTACAAAATATTTTTCTGGTTTATATCCCAAGTTTTCAATTCTTTCGGCTATCAATTCACTTCCATAAGAAGCTGGAAACGCAGGATTTCCAAATGCCGCTCCATAGCCAAATGGAACCACACCATCATCGGTTCCATGAACTAATAAAACGGGAATTGTATCGGTCTCAACAATAAGAGTAGTATCTTGTAACGATCCCCACAAACCAACCAGTCCGTTTGATTTTCCCAGGTGAGAATAATTATTTCCAGAACAATCCAAGCATCCCAAATCAGGGTTCGAATATGTTTCAGGGGGCCTTTCATCCTCGGTATCTAAAAATATATTATGTAGCCCAACAAAAGAACCTGCGCTACTACCAAGCATGTATATGTTATTAGTGTCTATGTTGTATACATTTCTATTTTCCTTGAGAAACCTAATCGCCGTGCGTCCGTCTTGTAGGCCCCTGTATACCGCTCTTATTGAACTCGCTGAGCTCAGGGGATTCATTCCTAAACGATAGTCTATGCTTGCTGTAACATAACCCCTGTGTGCCATTGAATCACAAAAAGCCACCATGTCTTCAGCCAGCTTTGATCCCGTAAGAAAAGCACCTGAGTGCATGCACAACAATACTGGTCGTTTGGACAGGGTATCGCCCACCGGTAGATAAATGTCCATTAACAAGTCTTCATCCATGGTTAGGCTTTCCAGTATATATGGGAATAAAAGAGCAGGCGCATTGCCATATATAACATTTGTATTAATTTCGATTTCGGAGAAAACAGGAGAGGTATATCGATTATTATAGGGTATTTGACCCATTAAATTAATGGATGCCAACAAAAAAGCAAACGTAACCAGTTTGTATTTCATTTTTAAAATAACCACAGGCAAATTTAGAAAAAAACTATTCAAAAATATTACTTATAAAACAACTCGGGTTGCAATATAAAACGAGAAAATAATTTAGCTTAATTTAGACCTCTTATTGTTAATATTACTAAAGCTTTTATTTAATTATTTAGTATGAACTCAAAAATGCTTTTGTTTGTGTTTGTTACACTATTCCTATCGGTTCAAAAAACACATTCATGCACAAATATTCTTGTAACAAAGGGCGCTTCTGTTGATAGCGCAACTTATTTGGTATATTTAAATGATGGTGAATGGCTTTACAAGTTAAATCAAACCCCCGCTAAAAATCATTCTAAGGGAGACTCTTTGGTATATACAAGTATGACCGGTATTAAGTCTATGGTACATCAAGTTCCTCATACACATGCAATAATTGGTTTTCAAATGAATGAGTACCAGCTTGCAATTGGAGAAACAACCTTTCTTGGTAGAGAAGAGCTCTGGGATAAGAACAAACCATTAAAATACTGGGAACTAATGGAATTGGCTCTGTTAAGGGCTAAAACAGCCCGGGAGGCTATTGGTGTAATAACAAGCCTGGTAGAACAATATGGCTATGGAAGTGAGGGTGAGTCTTTCTCGATAGCAGACCCCAATGAGGCCTGGATACTTGAAATGACAGGTGCTGGTGGTGCTGGTGGCGCCATTTGGGTAGCAATGAAAGTGCCCAACGGCATGATTGCCGCACACGCAAACCGTTCTCGCATCGGTGAATTTCCACTGGATGACCCTGAAAATTGTATCTATTCTGATAATGTTATTTCATTTGCAGTCGAGAAAGGCTATTATAACCCTGATGGTGACGAGCCTTTTAGATTTAATAACGCTTATGACCCACCTACACCAAAGCACATAAGATATTCTGAATCTAGAGTCTGGAGTGTTTATAATAGAGCTGCTCCATCGGCCGGTTTAACACATAAATATAGCCGGGGAGAGGGCGGTGAAAAAGAGTATCCTTTGTTTATTAGCCCTGATAAAAAGCTAACATTAGCCGATGTGTTTTCTTTGGTTAGAGATCATTACGAAGATACTGAAATTGATATGACCACAGGTTTAGCAGCAGGTCCATTTGGAAACCCTAATAGGATAAGACCATTATCCTGGGAAGCTGACTCTATTGTATATTCCTTTGAAAGACCTATTTCTACTTACAATACCGCATTTTCATTTATAGCACAATTACGAGGCTATCTTCCAGATGAAATTGGAGGAATCGCTTGGTTTGGTGTTGACGATACTTACACTTCCTGTTATTTTCCAATATACTGCTGTGTAACAGAAATATCTAAGCCCTTTTCAACAGGTGACATAAATAGTTACTCTCGGGAGTCAGCTTGGTGGTCGTTCAACTTTGTGTCAAATTTTGCGAATATAAGATACTCATATATGATAGAGGATATAAGGGCGGTACAGATGGAGGTTGAAAATATTATTATTTCACAGCAAGACTCTATTGAAACAGAGGCCTTGAGCATGGGTGAGCATGAGCGCATAGAATTTCTAACAGCCCACTCATTTAAAATGGGTGAGATGGTTCATAATCGGTGGGTTGAATTAGGAGATAAGTTAATTACCAAATACAATGATGGTTATATAAAAAGTGATAATAATCAAATTGAAGAGAGGGGATATTCCTCTGAATGGTTAAATATAATCTCCAAAAAGGATGGTGAAAGATATCGTATTCCTTAATAATAAAACAGGTTAACCTGGGTGTGCAAAAGCGTTTTTAAAATTGAATTTATTTAAAATTACCTACCTTAGCACAACACATAAATTAAAAACCATGAATAATATTTCTTACTCAAAAAACTGGTGGGCGCTTGCTTTTAATGGTATCATAGCTCTTTTGTTCGGTTTATTGGCAATCTTTGCTCCGCGTGAAACTCTAGAGGTCGTTATAAAGTACTTCGGTATTGTTATGCTTATTGTTGGTGTTGCCATGCTCTTTGGGGCATACTCAAGTATGAAAAACAAACTAAACTACGGTACAGATTTAATAAGCGCAATTATTACGGTTGCCCTGGGGGTGGTACTTTCTTTTTTCACCGAAAAAACCCTTGAAGTTATTGTTGTAGTAATCGGGATCTGGGCTATTGTTCTGGGAATAGGGCAACTTATAATAATGTCTGCTCTTACTTCAAAGCCCGATAAAAATTATATGTTGTATTGTGGTCTATTTACTTTGGTTTTTGGAGTCCTGATGTTTTTTAACCCTTTTACTATGGCGTCAGTGATGACTGTGGTGGTTGGTATTATGGCGGTGGTTATTGGTGTTGTTTTGATTTCGTTTGCTTTCAAGCTTAAAAACTTATAAATCATCCCCTTGGATGTTTTAATCATGAAATTTAATGTCCAAAACTCTCAGCTGAAGCGTTGTATTTCCAAGCCAGAAATTTTCTTCGATATGATAACATATGTCGAAAATTTTACCCTCTTTCATCTTTTTAAAATGCCTTGCTTGATTAAATGCTATTGAGGGGACAGGGTTACCCGTTCTATCAGGGTGGACTGCTGAAAACTTTAGGTGCTTGCTCTCATCATTCTTACCTACAAGTTTAACATATCCCGTGTCGATAACGTTTTTGGTTAAAAATACCGGAGACATATTACCTGGACCAAACGGCGCAAATTGCCTTAGTATTTTATAGAACTTGTAGTTTATGTCGCTTATAAAAAGTTCGGTATCAATTTCTATTTCTGGAATAAGCATCTCTTGTGTAATGTTTTCTTCGGTATACTTATTAAACTCTGTGATAAAGCTTTCGAGATTTTCAGGTTTCAGTGACATTCCCGCAGCATAAGTATGGCCACCAAAGTTTTCTAGAAGATGAGATGTTGATTCAATTGCATTATAAACATCAAATCCTTTAACCGAGCGCGCAGAGCCCGTGATTAAACCATCTGCCCTGGTCAATACAACGGTGGGCCTATAATAGTTATCTATAAGCCTTGATGCAACTATACCAACAACACCCTTATGCCAATTAGCATTATAAACAATAGATGCTTTTTTACTAACTCCATTACCGCTCTCTCTGTTAGCAAGCATTTGTAAGGCCTCTCTGGTTATGTTGGTATCCAGTTTGCGTCGCGTTAAATTTAGTTCGTTTATTTGGTTGCCAAGTCTTATGGTGTGACCTTTATTATTGCTGATAAGAAGTCTTACAGAATCTGTTGCACTGTCTATCCTGCCTGCAGCATTTATTTTTGGGCCTATTAGGAACACAAGATCTGTTATTGTTATTTTCCTATCGAAATAATGCGTGGGGCCCAGTGAGGTTCTTTTTTTTATTCCAGCGGAGTTTAAAAGATATGTTATTCCTATACGGGGAGACATGTTAAGATTTTCTAATCCAAAATATGATAGAGTTCTATTTTCTCCTACAATTGCAACCATATCAGCGGCAATACTTATGGCAACAAGGTCAAGAAAAGCATAGGTGGTTTCTGGTGGCATTTCAAACCTAGCGGCAAGAGCTTGTATGAGTTTAAAACCAACTCCAGCTCCAGACAGCTCCTTAAAAGGATAATTACAATCATTTTGTTTGGGGTCTAAAACAGCGATCGCCTCTGGAATCTTATCTCCTGGGCGATGATGGTCGCAAATAATTATGTCTAGCCCTTTTTTATTTGCATATTCAACCTTTTCAACCGCCTTAATTCCACAGTCAAGTGATATCATCAACGTGTGGCCTTCAGAAACAGCATAATCTATCCCCTTAAAAGAAATTCCATAGCCCTCGTTGTAACGATCTGGTATATAAAAATCGACTAATTTGTGGGTGCCTTTCAGGAAAGAATAAACAATACTAACAGCAGTGGTTCCGTCCACATCATAATCACCATATACTAGTATTTTTTCTCCATTTTCTCTGGCTTTTTCCAGGCGGTTAATTGCTTTATCCATTCCCTTCATTAGAAAAGGATCATGCAATTTGCTTATTTCTGGACGAAAAAAAGACTTGGCTGTTTGATAGCTTTTAATACCTCTCTGAGCCAAGAGGTTGGCGAGTTTGTGGTTGATATTAAGCGCCTTTGAAAGCGGCTCAATAATCTTATTATCAGCCACTTTTTTTATCACCCACCTCTTTTCCATGCTTAAAATTTTATTCTGTAAATATATGTATTTATGCCATAAAATACGGGATGTTTGTGTATATTATAAGAAAGCGTCTATTCTTAAGAGTATTAGAATAAACTCTTAGTTATTTACTAAACCTCTCCTGTTTTGTTACTCTGTTTTTTTAGTTTCAGCACTAGTGGTTTGATGACGCAATGACTATTTGGTTATCACTAAAAGCTTGACCTCATCGCTTCCACCGGATCAAGCCGAGATGCTGACCATGCTGGTATAAATCCCGACACGAATCCTATCATGGCAGAAACTAATATTCCCAATGTAATATTTCCAAGTGTAAGTATTAGTTCAAAGTTGAAAATCGAGCTTACCATAAAGGTTAGGGCGTATACTATTACCAAGCCTACTATACCGCCAATTATTGCAAGGAATACCGCTTCGAATAAAAATTGCAATAATATAAAGTAGTTTTTGGCGCCGAGAGCCTTCTGTATTCCAATTTGATTTGTGCGTTCTTTAACACTAACAAACATTATGTTTGCAACACCAAAGCCACCAACTAGTAATGAAAAACCACCAATTATCCACCCAACGGTTGCTATAACCGCAAAAAGCTGATCAAATCCTTTGTTTATTATGTCTGTTTCATTTAAAGCAAAGCTGTCGTCTGCTGAAGGGGGTAGCTTCCTTATGGAGCGCATTATTCCTGTTAGCTCATCAATCATTTGATCGTTGGACACATCCGATCTTGCCTTTACAATAATCGTTGTACCAGTTCGTCTAAAATCCAATAGTTTTTGACCATATTTTGCCGGTATTATAATCCAATTGTCTTTAGAGTTGCCAAAAATATCTTCTCCTTGTTTCTTGGTTACCCCTATCACATCTGTTTTCCGTCCAAACACCTTTATTTTTCTGCCTATAGCATCTTTTCCCTTGAATAAGCTTTCGGCAATATCTGCGCCTATGATCGCAATGTTTCGGCCACTATGAGATTCTGCTGGAGTGAAATACCTTCCTTCCTGAAGGTCAAACGGCATAACCTTGGTGTAATCTTGGGATACAGGTACTATTGGCACATTCTCAACCCTGTCTGCTCCATAATAAACATCGCGATTCACGCTTACCATAAATGCAGAAGCGGCAGCGGTATTAGACCTTTTCATAATTTCTCCCATTTCCTTTAGCGTAGGCTCGGGTCTCTGATAGTATTTCCACCACGGGTATTCAGAACCCACCTTCCATGGCCACTTCTGGATAAATATAACATTGCTTCCAAGTGAGCTTATTTCACTTTTTATGGCGCTTTCTAGGCTATCAAAAACGGTGAATACCGAAATAATTGAGAATATTCCAATGGTAATACCTAGTAACGAAAGCACACTTCTTATTTTGTTTATGGCCAGCGCGTGGGTGGCGAAAAGTATACTTTCTGATATTAATTTGAGTATTTTCATGTTTATCAGTGATAAATTGGAAGTAATGTTCAGTATTAGATTACTACTGACTACTGTAAATTTCTAAATTTTCAAAAATCGTTAAAATATATGAGAAAAAGTCTCGTGTAAGTTAATTAAAACGTGTTATTTTGTAATAAATTTTATTTTACAATAATTTCCAAAAACTTTCTTCTTAAATGAAAAAAATAGAAACAGCATTAATTTCCGTATTTAATAAAGATGGTCTTGATTTGCTTCTTGAAAAATTAAATGGCTTGGGTATAAATTTTATATCAACTGGTGGTACTCATAGCTATATTAAAAAGATGGGTTATGAGGCAACTAAGGTAGAGGCCTTAACAACATACCCTTCTATTTTAGGCGGAAGGGTTAAAACACTACACCCAAAAGTAATGGGGGGAATACTTGCTCGCGGAGATAATGATGGTGATAAGAAAGAATTGGATGAATATGATATTATTCCAATAGACCTGGTTATTGTGGACCTTTATCCATTTGAAGAAACCCTTAAAACGGCAAGTGAGGAGGGTGAAATTATTGAAAAAATAGACATTGGCGGAATAACCCTAATTAGAGCTGCTGCAAAGAATTTTAAAGACGTAATGGTGGTTCCGTCTTCGTGTCTTTATGAAGACTTTTTGTCTCTTCTTGATTCAAAAAACGGAAGTACAGAAATGGAAGATAGAAAATTCTACGCCGCCCAAGCATTTAACATTAGCTCACATTATGACACTGCAATATTTAATTGGTTTAATCCTGGTAAAATTAACACTTTCAAGGTTAGTGATAATAAAGGAAATACCCTAAGATATGGTGAAAACCCTCATCAAAAAGGTATTTTTTACGGTGATCTGGTAGAGGTTTTTGATCAGGTTCACGGAAAGGCAGTTTCATACAATAACCTGCTTGACCTTGATGCTGCCATTGGCCTAATCAAAGACTTTGAGGAAACAACATTTGCCGTTATCAAGCATAATAATGCCTGTGGTCTAGCATCAAGAGAAAACCTCACAGAGGCATGGAATGCGGCGCTAGCAGGAGATCCTGTTTCTGCATTTGGTGGGGTATTAACAACAAACAAAAATATAGACGCGGAAACCGCTAAAGAAATAAATAAAATTTTCTTTGAAATAGTTATTGCACCATCATACGATGATGATGCTCTTGAGATACTAAAAAGCAAGAAAAATAGGATTATTTTAATACTAAAAAGTACAGGCTTTAATAGCCTTCAGTATAGATCTTTATTAAATGGCGTTCTTGTTCAAGATAAAGATCTTAAAACTGAAATCTCAGAAGACCTTGTTAAAGCAACAAAAAGAAAACCCTCCGAAAGAGAGGTGGAAGATCTGTTGTTTGCTAACAAACTGGTTAAGCACACAAAGTCCAATACCATTGTTCTGGCAAATAATAAACAGCTTGTTGGCTCGGGAACTGGTCAAACTTCAAGAGTAGACGCCCTTAAACAGGCGATCGAAAAGGCTAAAAATTTTAAGCTTCCCCTAGAAGGAGCTGTTATGGCATCTGATGCATTTTTTCCTTTTCCTGACTGTGTAGAGATTGCAGAAAAGGCTGGTATAAAATCAGTTATACAACCAGGAGGCTCCATTCGTGATAAGGATTCCGTTGATTATTGTGACAATAACGGTATGTCAATGGTAATGACAGGAAACAGACATTTTAAGCATTAAATTGCGCCATGAAACATCTTTTTATGAATCAAGTAAAAAAACTGTTGTTAACATCATAAAATTTCAATATTTTTACAAGCCACTAAGCGTAGTGTGGTTCGGATTGAATTACTAACAATTATTACTATTATATGGGACTGTTTTCATTTTTAACAAAGGAGATTGCCATTGACCTCGGCACTGCCAACACCATTATCATTTATAATGACAAGGTTATTGTTGACGAGCCTTCCATAGTTGCTTTAGAGCGGAACACTGGAAGGATTATAGCTGTGGGGAAAAAGGCGATGATGATGCACGGAAAAACACATGAAAACATAAAAACAATACGGCCCTTGCGCGATGGTGTAATCGCAGATTTTCAGAGTGCTGAATATATGATCCGTGAAATGATCAAAATGATCGGAATGAAAAACACCATCTTCCCTCCTGCCCTAAGAATGGTTATATGTATCCCGTCGGGTATCACCGAGGTTGAAGAAAGAGCTGTAAAAGACTCTGCTGAGCAGGCTGGTGCAAAAGAAATTAGGCTTATTCACGAGCCTATGGCTGCTGCAATAGGTATTGGTATTGATGTTCTAGAGCCAACCGGAAATATGATAATAGACATTGGTGGTGGTACTAGTGAAATTGCTGTTATAGCTCTTGGTGGAATTGTTAATAATACCTCAATTCGTATTGCGGGTGATGACTTTAATTCCGATATAGAAGAGTATATGCGAAAGCAGCATAACATTATAGTGGGTGAAAGAACGGCAGAAAGAATAAAAATTGAAGTTGGTGCCGCAATTACAGAACTTGAAAATCCTCCGGATGAATATGCTGTACATGGACGGGATATGCTAACGGGAATACCGAAAGAAATTAAAGTAAATTATAAAGAAATCGCAAGCTGTTTAGATAAATCCATATCAAAAATTGAAGCGGCTGTGCTAAACGCCCTTGAAAAAACACCCCCAGAGCTAAGTGCTGATATCTATCGTACAGGAATATATGTTGCTGGTGGAGGCTCTATGCTAAGGGGCCTGGATGAAAGGCTACATCATAAAACAAAGCTTTCTGTTCATGTTGCTGAAGACCCATTGAGGGCTGTGGCGAGAGGAACCGGTATTGCTTTGAAAAATTTTGATAAGTTCACTTTCCTTATCAAATAATTTAAAAGACTTTAAATGAGCTAGAATGCGCAATCTTTTTGCATTATTATGGAGAAATCAGTTTTTTGTTCTGTTCATTCTACTTGAAACCACATCGATATTTCTGTTAACCCGAAGTTATTCTTACCACGGCTCATTGGCTTATAGCACAACCAGCGATATTAGTGGTAGTGTTTTTAACTCTTACAACAACCTTACAAGATACCTTGCGCTTAACGAGGAAAATAATGCCCTGGCTGAAGAGAATGCAAGGCTTAGAAACCTGGTTCCGTCTTCATTACTATTGCATGATAGTATTTATTTAAACAACGACACATCCTACAGGTATATTCCTGCCAGGGTAGTTCAAAATACAGTTAACAAAAGTAATAACTTCATTATTATCAATAAGGGTAATAATGATGGAATAATGAAGGAAATGGGTGTGATATCTCGAAATGGCGTTGTGGGTGTTGTTGTGGGTGTTTCTGACAATTACTCTACAATAATGTCGATGCTACATTCAAGGGTGCGAATTAGCGCAAGAGTTAAAAAAAGTGGGCAGTTGGTAAATGTTATTTGGGGACAAAAAAACCATCTGTTTGGAACTGTAATTGATATCCCCTCCCATATTTCTCTTGGGGAGGGAGATTCTGTAATAACCAGTGGAAACTCCATGATATTTCCAGAAAACATTTTGATTGGAGTTATTGAGTCACACGAAACGGATTTGAATAAAAATCTGAGCTCGGCGAAAATACGGCTGGGTGCTGATTTCAATGGCCTATACCACGTTTATTTAATTGATAATGTTATGAAACCTGAGCAGGATTCTTTAAACCGATTAACAACACAATAATATGAATAATGTGGTCGTGTTAAATATCGTTAGGTTTTTGTCTCTGGGGCTTGCACAGATTCTTATTTTCAACAACATGAGTCTTGGAAGCTATATAAACCCCTCCGTATATGTCCTTTTTATAATCCTTCTTCCCGCAAGAATTAACGGCAGCCTTTTGCTTATTGTTTCTTTTATGGCTGGCCTAACAATGGATTATTTTACCAACTCTATGGGGCTTCACGCATCCGTGTGTGTTGCTATTGCATTCATGAGACCATCTATAATCAGCCTTTTCTTCAGGAACTACGAGTTTGTGTCCAACGAAGAGGTGGCTCCATTTTCAGTAGGTTGGCAGGGGTTTATTAAATTTTCTATTGTTGTTGTGCTGTTACATCAAGTTTTGATGTTTTATTTAGAGGTGATGAGCCTTAATAACTTCTTCTTTACGCTTTCAAAATCATTACTAAGTTCTGCTGTAACGCTAATAATTATAGTAATAGTTATGTTGATTTTTGGTAAAAGAAGACGAAGAATTTAATATTAATTCTTATTTGAGTAATTCAGCCAGCTTATTCTGTAGGTCATCTCCGTGAAGGTTTTTATCAATGATAATTCCATCTGGATTAATAAGCACGTTTTGGGGGATGCTCTTTATACCATATAGTTTACCAGCTTGACTATCCCAACCTATTAAATCGCTTATGTGTGCCCAGGATAGATTATCTGATTGGATTGCTTCAGTCCATTTATCATGGTTATTGTCAAAGGAAACACCAACAATATCAAAGCCCTTATCGTGAAATTTTTCAAACGCCGCAACAAGGCTCGGGTTTTCTATACGACATGGCCCACACCAAGATGCCCAGAAATCAACAAGAACATAGTTGCCGTTTAATAATGAAGAAAGGGGTGTTGGCTTGCCTTGGGGATTATCGAGTGTAAAATCTATAAATGGCTGGCCTATTGAAGATTTTTTTAATGTACCAACATAATCCTTAAGTTTTATAACGTATTCGCTGGTATAAATTGAGGGGTCAAAGTTGTTTAATATAGAGTCAAGCTCATTTAGCTCTAACTTATAAGAGTTGTTTAAAACAATAAAGGCCGTAACCGTGCTGCTGTTATTTACCATTGCATAATCAATAAGATGCTCTGTTTTTTTTGTGTCAACCAGAGCGTACTCATCCTCTATTACAAACATGCGGGCGGTGTCATTGTTTCCTTTTGCTTCTGAGTACTGTTTACCTAGCTCCCTGGCTTGATTATCATATACCGCAATTGAGCCCGTGTATGCGTCATAGATACTCTGGGTTTTTGAGCCAACAATAAGGGGCTCGGATATATTATTCATATCTACATCCACGCTTATGTTTCCTGGCTCAGCAAACAAAGGAATATAATCTCCAGAACCTTTGAAAAATATATAATAAAACTCTGGCTGAACAATATTGGTCCTCAAAACGGCCTTGTTATTAATCAGTTTTGCAGAGTCATAAAGTGTTCGCTCTCCACCCTCAAATTTGCTCAGGTATACAGTAGTGGTGTCTCCATTTGTAACTGTAAGGTTTACGTTAAGGTTGGTTGTGTTTTTATTGTTATCACAGGATATTACTACTGCCATGAACAATGTAAGACAAAAAAGTATTGTGGAAACTTTATACATATTATTGATTTTTATTTGATGGCAAAGTTAACAATTGGCACTTTCTTTTATGCATGTTTAACATTATTTTGCAACTATTGTCATATTTTTGCGTGCAAATAAAATTGAAATGAAGCTTTTAATTTTGTGTACCGGAAATAGTTGTCGTAGCCAAATGGCGGAGGGTTTTTTAAGGTCCTTTGATAATAAAATGGAGGTGTATTCTGCCGGAACGTCTCCTGCTGAAAACACAAGCCCTAATGCTATTTTAGTAATGAAAGAGTTGGGTCTAGATATAACCAACAGTAAGCCTGAAAATATAAACAGGTATATAAACGATGATTTTGACTATGTAATAACTGTTTGTGGTGGCGCCAATGAAAGCTGCCCAACATTTATAGGAAATGTTAGTAATAGGATTCACATTGGTTTTGATGACCCTGCTGATGCCATAGGAAGCAGAGAAGATATTATTAAGGAGTTTCGACGCATAAGAGATGAAATAAGGTATGGCTTTGCTGATTTTTATAATGATAAAATTAAGCCCTTCCTATAATGCCCAAAACAAACAAACGCCTCTCCTTCTTAGATAGATATTTAACCCTCTGGATTTTTGTGACAATGCTAATTGGTGTGGCGTCTGGGTATATGTTTCCTGCAATTAGTGGGTTTTGGAACAGGTTTAACGTGGGCGCTACAAATATTCCAATTGCCATTGGCTTAATCGTAATGATGTTTCCCCCGCTTGCTAAGGTTAAATATGAGGAGTTAAGGGGGGTGTTTAAAAACAGAAAGGTTCTTCTTCTCTCCTTGGTTCAAAACTGGATAATAGGGCCTCTATTAATGTTTTTTCTTGCCATTATATTCCTGCATGATTACCCGCAATACATGACTGGTCTGATTTTAATTGGTCTTGCCCGATGTATTGCAATGGTAATTGTATGGAATGACCTTGCGCGGGGTGATAGTGAGTACGCTGCTGGATTGGTCGCTTTTAATAGTCTTTTTCAGGTGATTTTCTTCTCTGCATATGCCTATTTTTTTATTACTATTTTACCGGTAAAGTTTGGCTTGGAGAGTTCTGAAATTGATATTACCATTTATCAAATAGCAGAAAGCGTGTTGATATACTTAGGTATTCCTTTTCTTGCGGGTATAATTACACGGTATTCTTTAATTAGAGTTAAAAGCAAGGCCTGGTATCAAGATAGCTTTATCCCTAAAATAAGCCCCCTTACGCTTGCGGCGCTACTCTTTACAATTTATGTAATGTTTTCTCTTAAGGGAGACTATATAGTTAGGCTCCCTATTGATGTAATACGCATCTCGATTCCTCTTGTTATTTATTTTGTGGTAATGTTTTTTGTTTCTTTTTATATCAGCAGAAAAATGGGAACTGATTACAAAAAAACAACAACACTTTCTTTTACTGCTGCAAGTAATAACTTTGAGCTTGCCATAGCGGTTGCAATAGCTGTCTTCGGTATAAATTCCGGTGAAGCATTCGCGGCAGTAATAGGACCCCTTATTGAGGTTCCTGTGTTAATATTACTAGTGAATGTTTCTTTGAAAATGAAAAATAAGTATTTCTAGGGCTATTCTTCGTGTGGATTAGCTCTACTGGGCTCCGTTGTTTTTTTCTTTCCAGAGCTGATTAAATGATTTGGGAGCAATTTCTGGCATATCACGTCTTGGGCCCCAGGTTTTTGAAACCGCCATGTTTAATACCTTGTTTTTTGTTTTGCCAGACAGAAGATCAAGCATTCTTCTTGACTTCAGGGCTTGTGTTGAAATATTTATTGTTTGTTTTTCAAAAAAAGTATAAAAACCTTTTTTTACCGCATCATTACGATTAACCAACAGTAATTCATGAAGAGGTATTTTTACTGGACATACAGTTGTACATTTTCCACATAGCGATGAAGCAAAACTAAGGTGTTTATATTTTTTTTCGCCAGATAAATATGGTGTAATAACGGCTCCTATGGGTCCACTATATGTTGTTTTATAGGCATGCCCTCCTATGTTTTTATATACTGGACATGAGTTTAAACAAGCTCCACACCTTATGCACGAGAGTGCTTGCCGTTGACGCTCCTGTTTTAAAAGCGCTGATCTTCCATTATCAATTAGAACGATATACATTTGCTCGGGGCCATCGGTTTCGCCATTTCTTTTTGGTCCGCTTATAATAGAATTGTATACAGTCATTGGCTGGCCAGTTCCATTAACAGCGAGCAACGGCCAATATAGGTCTAAATCCTCAAGCTTTGGAATTAGCTTTTCTATTCCCGCTATTGCAATATGGACCTTTGGGAATGACATTGATAACATGCCATTACCTTCGTTTTCTGTTATTGCAATTGAGCCTGTGTCTGATATTAAAAAGTTAGCGCCTGTGATTCCAAGGTCTGCAGAAGTAAACCTTTCCCTTAGTAGGTTACGTGTATAAAGGGTAAGCTCCTCTGGCGACATGTCTTCTGGAGTATTAAACTTTTCATTGTATAATTTAGCAACATCCTCCTTTGACATATGCATCGCTGGTGTTACTATATGATATGGTTTTTGATTGGCTTGCTGAACTATAAACTCTCCCAGATCAGTTTCAAAAATTTCAATGTTGTTTTTAGATAATGAGTCGTTGAGGTTTATTTCCTCAGTTGTCATTGACTTGGATTTAACTGCAGACTGAACGTTATGTTCCTTGGCTATTTTTAAAATTTCTATTAATGCCTCATCCGCATTTTGAGCCCAAATTACTTTCCCTCCATTTGCAGTAAAGTTATCTTCAAATTCAATTAAAAACCTATCGAGTTCGTTTATAACCTTATACTTTAAAAAGCCCGCCCTGTCTCTAGCTATATCCATATTGGAATATAGGCGTTGGCCTTTTTCAACAGAACTACTATAACGAGACATGTTAAATTTAATTTTTTCACGATGCTCATTATCAAACGCAATCTTTTCAGATGCTGCTAAAAATGATTTATTTTCAATGCTGCTCTTCATTTAGGGCCCTAAGAATTTATTGCTATTTTATCTACTCTTTTTGTGTGTCTACCACCTTCAAAATCTGTTGTGAGAAATATTCTTGTTATTTTCCAAGCTTGTTCAAGGGGAATAAACCTACCCGGTAGTGCTAAAATATTAGCGTTATTATGAAGACGTGTAAGCATTGCCTGCTCTTCATTCCAACATAGTCCAGCTCTAATTCCAGAATATTTATTTGCTGTCATTTGCGCCCCATTTCCGCTACCGCAAATAATTATTCCTATTTCAAAATCTCCATTATTAATGGATTCGGCCAATGGGTGTATCATGTCTGGATAGTCTACACTACTATCTGAGTGTGTTCCAAAATCTTTAGTACGATATCCAGCAGTTTCTAACTTTGTTTTTATAAATTCTTTCATCTCAAATCCTCCGTGGTCTGAAGCAATTGCTATAATCGTACTACTGTCTATCATTGTTAATAATTTTACGTCACAAAAGTAGGGAAATTTTGTTGCTAAATTTAAAAGTGCCTGACAATCATATTATTTAATAACTGTAATAATTAGTATTAAAATCATAAATTATTATTTATCAAATTTTTAAGGTTTTTCAACACTCTTATTGTTAATATCTGTGAAATTGTGTTAATTAAATATTAATAAGTCAATGGTTATTAACAACAATAAAGTGGGTTTCTCAGGGTTACGTTTTTTATTGTGTTTTTTTAAAATATTATTATTAGATATTAACACGTGATTTATATATTATTAAAGACAAGTTATTAAACTTATCTATGAAAACATCCATCAACAATACTATTAAGTTGTTGGTATACAGTGTTTGTTGTTGTAATAAAATGTATAAAACATGTTAATAAGTTGATCTTTTTGAATAAAGCAAGTTTTTGTATAAATATTATTCATGGATACTAACAGCATATTATTATTATTAAATATAATTAACATATAAATATATAATAAGAGAAATAGTTTATAAATATTCTTATTCCTATATTTGAGTTTTAGAAACAAATTAAATTGTATTTTGAATAATAAATATATTTATAATTTTTGATATTGGTATAATTATAGATTTGTATTTAAATTATGATAGATAAAAAACATATATACATAGTACTTATAATATTCTTTAGCCCTAATCTATTTGGTCAGAATAAAACAGAAATTAATCCAAATGGTTATAATGTGTTTTATGGCTCAGATAGTTCAGTGATTAGTGAAGGAGTAATGAAAAATGGTAAACCAGAAGGTTATTGGAAAAATTATTATAATTCTGGAGTTATTAAATCCGAAGGTAATAGGAAGGATTATGAACTTGATAGTTTATGGAAATTTTATAATGAAGAAGGAAAAATTATTCTTGAAATAAATTATAAAGTAGGCAAGAAAAATGGTTTTAGAATAACCCATCAAGGAGAGGAAATAACAAAAGAAAATTTTATTGATGATATCAAGCAGGGTAATACGTATGTTTTATATGCTAACGGCAAAATAAGGAGTAAAACCCCGTTTATTAATGGGTTAGAAGATGGGATTTATAGAGAATATAATGAAGATGGGGATATAATTCAATTGGTTACTTATAAAAAGGGGTATGTAACAGACAGATCTAGAATTAATAGATATGATCTTGAAAATATGCCAAATGGTAAGTGGTTATGGTTTAGTGATGATGAATTAGTAATTTTAAAAGAAGGGTCATACAAGCATGGTTTAAAACATGGCTATTTTAAAGAATATGATATGGATGGAAATCTAATTTCAGCCACAAAGTATATAGATGGTGAAATATTTGAAAAAGCAGAGGAACTTCAGAAGTTAGATGTAAGAACAGATTATTATCCAAGTGGAGTTGTTAAGGTTGTTGGTACTTATACAAAAGATGGAGTGCCAGAAGGTGTTAGAAGAGAGTACAATGAAAAAGGTAATTTAGAGAAATCTTTCATTTTCAAGTATGGAAAAATAATAGGAGAAGGAATATTTACTGATGCAGGACAAAAACAGGGCTTTTGGAAAGAATATTATGATGATGGCACATTGAAAGCTGAGGGGAAATATATGGATGATAAAAAGAATGGTTATTGGAAATATTTTTATAAAAATGGCAACTTAGAAGAGAGAGGTAAATACATACTAGGAAATCCAGATAGTACATGGTTTTGGTATTATAGTGATGGTAAATTGTTAAGAAAAGAAGATTTTTATAATGGACTATCAGATGGTTTGTTAACAGAGTTTGATAAGGAGGGAAATATAATTACGCAAGGAGATTATATTGAGGGAAAAAAAGAAGGTAAATGGATTTATCAGGTTGGTGATTCTAGAGATGAGATAGACTTTATTGATGATATGCGAAATGGCTGGTATAAATCATTTTATTCTGATGGTGAGTTACGATACGAAGGTAAATTTATTGATGATAATCCAAATGGAGAACATTCCTGGTATTGGGATAATGGAAAATTAAAGAAACAGGGAAGGTATGTGATGGGACGTAAAAATGGAGATTGGAAAAAATTTGATAATAATTCTTTACCGCTTATTGTTATTTCTTATACCGGTGGCAGAGAAGTTAAATATGATGGTATAAGTATCTCAACGGAACAATAATATTCATCAATTATCAGAGATTAGTATTATCTTCGCGAGAACCAAAATAAACTATTGTAAAATGAAAAACTATCCACTATTTATCCTATCAATGGTTTTGATTTTATCATCTTGTGAAAATCAAAATAAAATAGAATCAGAAAAAACACCTACAGCTGTTATTGTAGAAGAGGCTACGCCGTTAATTATTTCAGAATTTGAAGAAAAAGCTGGTAATTTAGTAGGAAAATTAATTGAAGTCAACGGAACGGTTGAGCACATATGTAGGCATGGAGGCCAAACAATGTTTTTGGTAAGTGAAGACTCAGATGAAAGAATAAAAGTTGTTCCGGATGAAGAGATTGCGGCATTTAACCTAGACATGGAGGGCAGCAGCATTCTACTAACAGGTGTTGTTGAGGAGCAGAGGGTTGATGAAAATTATCTAAGAGAGTGGGAAGAAGAGATTAAGGCCGGAAGCGATGCTGTCAGCGATAAAGGAGAAGGCGATCATTTAGGAGGAAAGGTTGAGGATGCGCTGGACATTAGTGAAGACATGGAAAAAATTAATAATCTACGCGCAATGATTGTAGAATCTGATACGAACTACATTTCTTTTTTCTCATTAGTGTGCACTGATTACACAATTGTTGATAATACAGAAAACCAGGATCATTACCATGACTCTGATCAAGATAGTGAATAGCATTATAATGAAAACTGTTAATTAATGGCTTTTAAATGGCGTAAGTGGAATCGTGCTGTTCACAGAGATTTCGGATATTTATTTTCAGGAATGGTTTTAATATATGCTATATCAGGAATAGCAATTAACCATGTTAATGATTGGAACCCTAACTTTGTCGTTCTTACCGAAGAATTTTCAATCAGCCCACCCCCATCAAAGCCGAGTAAAGCTGAGCTGATTGAAATAATCAAAATTATCGGTGAAGAGGAAGGTTATAAAAGTCATTATTTTCCAGAAGATGATTTTGTAAAAATTTTCATCAAGGATGGAACCGTTTTTATAAACCTTGAGAACGGTAACGGACTAGTGGAGAAAACAAAACGACGACCAATATTCAGAGAGGTAAATTATTTACACTACAACCCAATAAAATATTGGACATGGTTTTCTGACATATTTGCTGGCGCCCTTATTCTTTTATCACTAACAGGAATATTTATACCCAGAGGAGATAATGGTATATCCGTTAGGGGAGCCTGGATGGTTACTCTGGGAATATTGATTCCAATTATATACCTAGTTGTATATTTTTATTGAAAAACTAACGAATTATTTAAAAGGTAAGAATGAACGAATATTTTGTAATACTAATATTCATTGCGTGGTATACGCTTAGCCTTATTGTTTCCGAAAGGATAGGTAAGCGTCGTAAAATGGGAGTACAGTGGTCATTTTTTATCTGTATACTATTATCTCCACTCATTGGATATGTGATAACGTATTTTAGTTCTAGGCGCTTAAATGTCAAAAAATAATGTTGACGCTATTCCGTCGGCAAATAACTTACCAGCATTAGTCAGAGTATAAACACTCCCCCTTTTTAATATTTTACCACTTTCGATGAATGGTATAATGGTTTTGTGGAAATGTTCAGAATAACCATCACCAAACACATTGTAAATGTGTTCTAGATCACATCCCCACGATGTTCTCAGGGAAGTTAGAATATATTCGTTATACATTTGACTTTCTGATAAGACCTCTTTCTCCTTTATTAAATTTGACGAATCGCTATTACAATATTTTTTCATATTCATAACATTCCATTGCCTTGACAGTCCATTATAGGAATGAGCTGAAGGCCCGAAACCAATATAATGGCCTCCTAGCCAGTAAATACTATTATGTTTAGAGTAGAAACCCTTTTTTGCAAAGTTGGATATTTCATAGTTAACGTATGAGTTCTTATCTGTTTGTTCGATTAGGGTATTAAAATGCTTTATACTCTGCTTTTCGTCAATATTAGCAAACCGTTGTTTTCTTATCAATACATCCAGGGCTGTTTTTGGCTCAACGGTTAGTGAATATGAAGATAGGTGGGGGATATTATAATCAAAAAAGAGCTTAAGGTTTTCGGTCCACTTATCATTTGTTAAAGTGGGTATGCCATATATTAAATCGATGGTAAGGTTTTCAAAACCCACCTTTAGAGTATTTTCAATGCATTTCTTAGCTCTTTTGGAGTCGTGTACCCTGTGTAGGTACTTTAAATCATCATCAAAAAAGCTCTGAATACCAATACTTAATCTGTTAATGGGAGAATGTTTTTTTAAATCAGCTAAATACTCAAAATCAATATCATCAGGATTTGATTCAAGAGTAATTTCAGAATTTGGCTCAACATCGTATACCCCATAAATAGTCTCCAGAATTTCATTTAATTCTTCAACTGATAACATTGATGGGGTTCCTCCACCAAAGTATATTGTGGTAATTTTATTAGATCCTAGATAATCCTTTCTTGATTGTATCTCGAGCTTTATAGCCTTAACGAAATCATCTCTATACTTCAGGCTTCCGGTTGTATAAAAATTACAATAATGACACTTCTGTTTACAAAATGGAATATGTAAATATATACCTGCCAACGATTAAAGATTTAATGATTTATAATAATGTTTAAATATACAATTACCCCTAGTTTTTTTCTGGAGAATAATCCCTAGACCATCCGTAATACACAAAAAAGATAAATACAACAAAAAGAATGGACGCAAGTGGATAGTAGTAAGCCGAGATACTACTTTTTATGGCAACGGACACGGCATAAACCACCATCGCAAAAACGGTGTATGAGAATATAATTCTTAGATTGTAGCTTATCTTATAATGTTTCTTGCCCCAGTAATATGACACCAGCATTATTACAAGGTAGCTAACGAAGTTTGCCCACGCTGATCCAACATATCCATACTTTGGAATAAGCAGAACGTTAAGTAAGATTGTTAATAGACCACCAACGGTGGCAACCACCGCTCCGTAAAGTGTTTTATTTGTTAGTTTATACCAGACTGACAGATTATAAAACACTCCCAAAAATAACTTTGCAGACAACACTATCGGAACAATTTGTAATCCTGGCCAAAAAGCCTCCCCGATGAAATATTTAAAAACATCTATATACAAAGTTACCATCAGAAAAATGGACCACGTAAAGCCCACAAACAAGCTCATTACCTTACTGTATGTTTCCTTTGCGTCCTTTTTTTTGGCCTCTGCAAAAAAGAATGGCTCTGCTGCGTACCTGAACATCTGAACGAAAAGCATCATGATAATAGCAAGCTTGTAGCATGCCGCGTATATACCCAGCTGGGCGTCAGCGTCTACATCGCTTGGTAACATGTATTTGAGCAATATCTTATCAGCAACCTCGGTAATCATAAACATTAAGGATATTACAAGCATAGGCATACCATATTGTAACATCTTTTTGAACAAAGAGGAGTCTATTTTAAATGAAAAAGACACAAACTCTGTGGCAAGCATAACAAGGGTTGAGCATGAGCCCACCAGGTTAGCAATAAACACAAACCCCACAAGGCTAGTGCTTCTGTATACAGGAAGGTTAACATAATCATCACCAAAATAATTCGGGATTACCACCAGAAAAATCAAGTTTAATGATATCGTAATGGCAACACTTATAATCCTGATTACCGAAAACTTTAACGCTTTGTTTTTGTATCTTAAATAAGCAAAGGGAATTGCTGTTAAAGCATCAATTGCAATTATTAATGCCACCACCCTCACATATTCTTTATTATGCGGATATTGAATTAATACCGCAATTTCATCTACGAAATAAAAAACCAGCAAAAGAAAAATAACTGAAACGATTAATATCGACGAGGTTGCTGTATTAAAAACCTTTTTAGGGCTCTTACTCAAATTAGCGTACCTGAAAAAAGCGGTTTCCATACCAAAGGTTAGTATTACCAAAAGAATTGCAACGTATGAATACAATAGGGTAACTTGGCCGTATTGGGCCTGAGTAAAAACATAAATTGTGTACAGGGGTACAAGTAGATAGTTTAGAAATCTGGGCACCATCGTACCAAGACCATAAACCGCTGTGTCGCTCACAAGTTTTTTAACCGCCCCCGTTGGTTCGTTCATGAATTCAAAAATAGATAATACTAGCTAATAACGGTTAAATAATTACTTAGACCCATGATTTATGAATTTAAGGCGAAAAGTAGTGCCTTTATTTGGACCTGAGTCAAACCCAACCTCTCCACCAATCTCATTAATGATATTTTTAACAATAGCCAGGCCCAGACCCGTACCGCTAGACCTTGTTGTAAAATAAGGCTGAAAAATCTTAGACTTTAGGCTGGTGTCAATACCCTTGCCGTTATCATTAATCAAAACCTCTGTAAAGCGAGAGCTCTTCGATACGGATATTGTGATTATACCGGAGCTTATGCCTACCGTTGCTTGAGCCGCATTGTTAATAATATTGTTTATGGCCCTAAGAATATCTTTCTCAAAGCCGTTCACAATAAACTTTTCGCTTTTATTATATTCAACAATTATCTTCAGGTTATCTTGTTTGTTGAATAATAATGTTGCCGACTTAATTACCTTTATAAGGTCTGTTTTTTGATTCTCATGCTTACTATTTCTGGCAAAATCAGAAAACATTTCTGCAACATTGTTAAGGGTGTCTATTTGTGATATTAATGATTCACCCACGGACTTTATTTTTTGAGCAAAGTTAGGATCATTATCCTTAAAAGCCTTTTCCAGATATTGAACGTTCAGCTTCATTGGGGTCAGTGGGTTTTTTATTTCGTGAGCAATTTGTTTTGCCACCTCTCTCCAGGCGCTTTCTCTTTCTGACTGAACTAATAACTCAGCGCTCTGCTCGAGCTTGTCAACCATGAGATTGTATTCACTTATAAGAAGTCCAATTTCATCATCACTCGTCCAATTTATATGTTCGTTGGAAGAACCAATTCTAATCTTTGCCAAGCTTTCCTGTAGAGTAACCAAAGGACGCGTAAGATATCTAGAAATTATAATTGCCATTAACGCCCCAATAACACCTACAATTACATAGATGTTTATCAAGAAAGATAGCATAATATAATATGAGCGGTTATATTCGGCTTGTCTTGCAAAATAAGGCAGACTAACTATCCCAATGGGGTCGTAGCTATTGAGGTTAATCGGAACATATGAAGAATAATATTTTAATGAACCAATATTTTCTTTGGTAATATAATTTAGCTGTTTTTCTATAAAAATGGCACGATATGCACCAGGGTTAATGTATTCAGAAAGCAATCCATTATCAAATATTTCAGGTCTTGATGACGCAACAAGCTTACCAGACCTATCATAAAGGTTGATGTCAGAAAAGAAGACCAGTGAAAATTTTCTAAGTAGCTGGTGAAGTAAGACCCTATCTTCACCATCAAGACTCGAAACAGATGACAGTTTATGCTGAAGCTCAATTAGAACAGAGCTTGTTTTTTCCCTGAGCTGGTTCTCCATTTCTTCACGGGAATTATTTTGCATGAAATAAAGAGTAGACGTTGCTATTAGAATAAACGTTATGGTAAGGGTTGCTATCACAAAGGTCTGAAGCCTTGTTTTAAAGTTCATCCTAAACAGGTCTAACGCCTTTTTAGCAGAGGTAATTAGATACCCTATTATTGAAATTATGGAAAAAAGGATAAATATTATGGAAAAAATCACAACACGAATGGTAAAGGGTGTTTTTTCTCTAGTTACAATAAGGCGGCGCCCACTTTTGGTATTTGTAATAAAATGCTTGTGATTATTCAGGGTGTAGAAACGGCCACCCCCATGTACATTTTCATTAAGATCTAAACTACTATACGGGTACTCTCCGAACTTATAAACTAAAATATCATCATTGTATCTCGCAAATGAAAAACCTGACAAGTTTAATGATAGAAATTTATTATCAACCAATAACTCAGGATAACCCAGCCCCTCCGGAACATGGGAGTATATGAACTCTATATAAAGATTAAGGGTGCTATTATTCAGCGCATCATATAAAGAGAACCTGGCAATGTAATAATAACCCTCTGAAAAATCATTAAATCGGTACAAGCTTGGGCAATTTGTCTTAGATGCCTGGTTAAGTATAAGTGATCCGAAATATTCGTTACAGTTATAAATATTCTTTTCAGGCTGTATTTCGATAAGCTCTCCACTATCACAAAGGGTTACCTGGATGTTATAATTGCTATAGTTCTGCGAAAAATACCTTTGAATAAGATATTTTTCTATCATATCTCCAGCCGTATCACTCTTTATAACGCTTATAATAGTTTCGTCATTTGAGATAAGGCTGTCTGCATCCATAAACCGGTTTTCAAAGTCTGCATCCTTCTCTGTGCTCAATACATTAGCAATGTGTTCTTGGTAAGCGTTTGTCTTTGATGATAATGAAAGGTTTATTAAAATAGCAGATAAACCAGACAATATTAAGGTTAACAATAGCTTCTTAACCAAACCATCGTGAATGTGGCTCCAAAAAAACCTCTCAATCAGGTCAAGCATAACAATTAAGAAAAGCGCAAGAGTAAAGATGATATATGGCTGTGGATATATTAAGTAGACCAGTGCCAGGACCAATATTGAAATTAGAACGTCCAGTATGAGGGGTATTCTTTTTCCGAATTTCCCATCCATAACTGAAGTTATTACCAAGTATGATCCTGCACAAACCATAATTATACTTAATAAGAACGAGTAAGCCGACATATCAAAATATAAACCCCCGCCGAAAGATGCCTCATCTAAAATCATAGACGACCTGTATATTAAGTAAACAGCTGCTATAAAATAAAACGAAGTAAACGCTCTTTCAACCACCTTAGTAACAACCCCCTGGCTTTTTGTGTCGCTGCTCGTTTGAATGGTTATAATTATCGAAAGCATTAGAAATAGAAACGAATCTACCAACAAAGCTAGGCTTTGGCTGCTCCACATAGCAAAATCTGATGAGCTCATAAACAGACGCTGGAAAGCCCACAGTATTATAATAAATAATATAAATAGTGGTTTTTTAAATTGTCTTAATCTGTTTTTTTGTGCACCCAACAAACCATTTACCCCAATTATCAAGAAAATAAGCCAGGAGAAATAAAGAGCAACTACCAGTAAATTAATGTGGGGCTCTTCATCTTTTACAAAACCATAATTTAAACCAAATAAAAACGAACCATCTTTTTTATTAATTATATACTCAGAATTATTTTCATCCATCGACAGAGAAAGGTTGGATGATGCTAAATAATCTGCATCAAAATCCGATTTTAAAAGGTGATTGTTAAGGTTGTATTTAGATTTAATTTTATCAAAAATGTAAACATTTAGATTATGAACTGTGTCGCACTTTATCAAAAACCACCCCGACGGCATTTTAACACAATCGGTGAACACAGCATCTTTCACAAAATCAATGGCATAGGGCCCAATCTCGCTATTGTTCCAATAAATAAGAGAGTCCGAATTCCCAATTAAGCAGAACAGCTTATTTGGAGACAGCACACTATCAATTTTATTGTAGTCGATTCTAAGAGGGTGTATTTTAAGGATATTTTTAATCTGAATCATGGCCTTATCCATCTTAACAACCTCATTATCAACAGAATGAGTCACCGACAGAAACTCTCGGTTTTTCGTATGATAGTTTTTGTGAGCTTGATGTGAAAAATAGAATATGGAGAGAAAAATTAAAGAAAGCACAAAATAAGTCCAATAATTATTTTTGGATAACAAATTAGATATATTTCTGTTGCCAATCAATTTCATCACGTTTAAGACATCATTAAAATACTTAAATATTCCTTACAACAAAAATCATGCTTGAATAGTTGTTATTTTTTCTAGCCTTAATATTAGAGATTGCGCCATTTAGAAATGCGGCTGGGATATTTAAAGTGTTGCCCATATATTTTTCACTTAGCATGCTTACATAATAAGAGTCGAGCTTCATGGGAATTGCTGAGGTTAATTTTAGACCATGTTTGTTTACAAGCTTTTTGAAGGAGCTTTCGTTGAAATGATAAAGGTGTCGCGGAACATCTAGTCCCGCCCAGAACTGGCCATATTTTACTGCATCGGGAGAGCTGATGTTAGGCAGCGCGAATATTATAGCTCCCCCACTCTTTAATAACCCTTTTAACTCCACCATTCTTTTGTTTAGATCTTCAACATGCTCCAGAACATGCCATAATGTTATAATATCAAATGAATGTGGTGTTAATTTATCTATATAGCTCTCTTCATATACACTACCTCCGCTGTTCTTGATCGCAAGGTTTCTGGCTTTCTCATTTGGCTCTATGCCCGTGGTTGTCCATCCTTTTTCTTTAAAGTAACGTAGCAACTCTCCTGTTCCACAGCCCACGTCTAAAATGGTTTTCCCGGATGAGTTTTGACTTACGAGCTTGTACTTTCGTGCAATGTTTATCTTTCGTAGTAGTGAATAAACTTTTGAGATTAAACCACCAGAGCTTGTGTTGTGTGATAAATATTCGTCTGTCTCATAATACTTACCTGCGTTTAATGGTATTGGGTTTGTGTATAGAAACCCACACTCCTGGCATTTGGATATGGAAAACGCGTCTTTCGAGTAAAAATAATCCCTTGTATTAATGTGCAACGAGGATTGTTCACTTGAGCAAATGGGACACACCTCAACTTTTTTTGTCATAGCTTTTTGCTTCACGTGAAACGTTTTATCTGCCCAAAAATACGGCAATTACATTTATATCAGATGGCGAAACCCCACTAATACGAGAGGCTTGACCAATTGTACGCGGTCTGATTTTTGATAATTTCTCTCTAGCTTCGGTCGATAAAGACTTTAATCTATTATAATCAAAATCTTCCTTAAGTGGTGTTCCTTCAAGCTTAAGCAACCTGGAAACCATATCTTTTTCCTTTTCTATGTAACCCTCATATTTTATAAGAATTTCTGCTGACTCAAGATGCTCATCATCAGGCTTAATCTCCTCTATTCTTGCGTTAAATGGCTCGGATGTTTTTATAAGGTCTGTTATATTAATCTGTGGTCGCAGTAAAACATCAGAGATTTTCACTTTCTGCCTAAGTGGTGATGTGCCTCTTTCTTTCATTAAACTGTTAGCCTCCTCAGGGCTTATGCTCTGTGATTTAGTAAATGTTTCAATATCTCTAATTTTGTTGATCTTGTTTTTTACTAAAGCGTATCTTTCTTCAGATGCCAGCCCTAAGTCATAACCCCGCTTTGTAAGCCTAAGGTCTGCGTTGTCTTGCCTCAATAAAATTCTATACTCTGCCCTTGATGTAAACATTCTATAGGGCTCGTCTACACCTTTGGTAATAAGATCATCAATCAAAACACCTATATAAGCCTCATGACGTCCTAGAATAAATGGTTGTTTATTATTTATTTTTAAATGCGAATTTATACCCGCTATGAGGCCTTGTGCCGCGGCTTCTTCATAGCCGGTTGTTCCGTTTATCTGACCAGCAAAATACAGACCGGCTACCGTTTTTGTTTCTAGCGTATACTGAAGCTGTGTTGGCGGAAAGTAGTCGTACTCAATTGCATAGCCCGGGGTAAATATTTTTGATTTCTCAAACCCAGGAACTCTTCTAAGAGCCTCAAGCTGTACATGATCTGGTAGGGAAGAAGAGAAACCATTTATGTAATACTCAACCGTGTCCCAGCCCTCTGGCTCCACGAATAACTGGTGCCTATCTCTGTCAGAAAAACGTTCAATTTTATCCTCAATGGAAGGACAATATCGGGGCCCAGTGCCCTCTATTCTACCTGCAAACATTGGCGATTCATCGAATCCCGTTTTAAGTATATCATGAACATCTTGCGATGTGTAGGTTATCCAGCAGCTCCTTTGGGTTTTGAGCCTGTTTTGTTTTAGAAAACTAAAGCCACCTGGAAGCTCGTCTCCTTTTTGCTCTTCCATTTTTGTGAAGTCAATGGTTCTGCCATCGACCCTAACGGGTGTACCCGTCTTCATTCTATCGCTTTCAAAGCCCAAAGACCTAAGCTGTTCGGTTATACCGCCAGAAGAAGGGTCTCCAATTCTTCCTCCGCCAAAGTTTTTCTTACCAATGTGTATTTTCCCGTTTAAGAATGTTCCATTGGTTAGTATTATAGCTTTTCCGTAAATGTCTTGACCCATCTGTGTTCTAACACCAACGGCGACCTCATTTTTTAAAATAATATTAGTTACGGTATCCTGCCAAAAATCGAGGTTAGGTATTTTTTCTAATATTTCTCTCCATCTTATGGCAAACTGAACTCTGTCATTTTGAGTTCTAGGACTCCACATTGCTGGCCCCTTTGATTTGTTCAGCATTCTAAACTGAATCATTGTTGCGTCGCTTACCAAACCAGAATATCCTCCCAAAGCATCAATCTCTCTAACGATCTGACCCTTGGCCACGCCGCCCATGGCAGGATTACATGACATTTGTGCTATTTTCTGTAGGCTCATTGTGATCAACAACACCTTTGACCCAAGGTTTGCCGCAGCAGCAGCAGCTTCTGCACCAGAATGACCACCACCAACAACAATAACATCATACCGCTCGAACATATTCATTTGTTTCACGTGGAACAATTAGTAGGTTTATGGCTGCAAATTTAAATAATAATCTTCTTTTGATCGCATTTTTGCCCTATCTTCAGGCGTACCATCTCCATAACCAACGAAGTGAAGAACACCATGAACCATGACACGATACAGCTCGTTTATAAACTTAACGCCATACATCATAGCATTTTCTCTAACCCTATCGATGCTTATGTATATTTCACCACTTATAATATTTGTTGAATTTGATTCTGGAAAAGAGATTATATCTGTTAGGGTGTCGTGGTTTAAATATTGCTTGTTTATTTCAAGTAGCTCATCATCCGAACAAAATATATAATAAATGTCCCCAACTATTTTATGTTCTGATACGACTACATCACTAATCCAATTACCCGCCGCCTTTAGGTCCAGAGTTAATTTTGGTTTAATGCCATGATTAGAAAAATTAATCATTTTGTTGCTTAACTTTTTCTCCCACCTCTTGCTTGGAGAAGTAGTCTTTTAATAATGATTTACGGCTCTGGTAAATCTCATTGTGTAAAGCGCTTATGTCGAACTCGAGAGATAATATTTCATTTTCAGAAACATGAACCGTATCAACAAGAGAGTGTATTAAAAAAAGGTTTTTATGATTTTCTTCATCCACAACATTATCAATATCTATTTTTTGGCCAAAGGACTCAAGTATCTGATTGTCAACAGGATAAAAAGAAATAATGATATTTTCATAGTTGGAATTATAGGTAATTTCCAGCTTTTTGACAGAATTGTGTCCTAACAAATAGTTGAACATTTCTGTAAGCGACATTAGTATGTTTCCGTAATAAGTATCATTAATGAACAACTGATCACAAACCCTATCAACGAATGCTTCAATTTCCCTAATGTTTTCCGGAATAAGTTTTACAGTAACCGTTTGATCATTGTTCACCATTATTATTATCTTTTTCTAGTTTATAAAGATACTCTTTCAGCAACCTCCTATAATAAGGCCTAACCTCAATGGGAGCTGTAATGAGAATTTCTTCCTGATTTTCTTTTTCAATCTTATACTCTAATTCGCCATTTTGGTTACCAGAATTGCGATTTTTTCCCTCCTTTGATTCTCTTTTCTTTTCTTTCTCTCTTTGCTGCATAGCCTTATCGGATTTTAAAAGCCTTGTTTCAATGTTTTTTTGCCTATTATAGGTTTCTTGTGTAACCCTACGATTTACTATATCATCCTCTGTTTTTTTCATTTCATCTACAACTTTGTTTAGAGAACTTCCATTACCACCCTGAGACTCAAGCTCGTCTATTACCTCTTGAAGCATTCTTCGTATTTCTCCCTGAACAGCTGCCATTCTTGCCAATTCTTCACTTTTTTTATTTAAACCACCCTTACCATTTAACCCATTTTTCTTCATCTTTCCTTTCATTCCTTGATTCAATCCCTGTTGCTGTTTCATAATCTCTGACATGGATGGAGACTTACCCTTTCCGGGGGATTTACAATTCTTACTACCCTTATTGTTTCCAGACATCTGCATGGACTGCTCCATTTGTTCCAAAGACTCAGCAAGCATCAGAGACAAATTATTCATTGACGTCATAGCATATTGCTGTTGAGCGGCCGCCTGCCCCATATTTTGCTCTTGCATATTTTGCAGCGCCTTATCTATATGCTCATTTATTTTTCCCGATTCTTTAACAACAAATGGCTGTATTGCAACTTGTCGTTTACTCATAGCCATCAATGAATCATTAATAATTACAAAGTCATCTTTAATGTTTTTTTGAGTATCTCTAATGACTGAGTTCTTAGGGTCATTTTTTGTAATCCTGGTTAATTCTTTCATAAGACTCTCTTGGGCAAAACTTAAATCAAGCAAGTTATCAAGCATATTTCGAATCTGGTCAATATCTTCACCCATCCTCTCTTCCATTGCCGCGTTCATCATGGCTGATAGCGCATCTGCCATTTCTTTCATTTTCTTTCCGGCATTCTTTTGGTTTTCCGAAGCCTTATTCTTTTTATTTTTTTCTAAATTTTCCTGAGCCTCATCCATTTGTTGGTTAATTTCATCAGCCGATGAATCATCAACGTCCATATTAAATGGCTCTTCTAGCTCACTGTTAAGCTTTTCAGCCTTTTCGAGGTTTTCCATTAATTCTGAAAAATTCTCCTGTATATCCTCTTGCTTTTTAATTCCCTCTTGCTTCGTGTTCTTTTTGTTTGCGGTTTCTTTACTGAGATTATCTTCTTTTTTAGATAAATTCTCCATATCCTCAATGGTTTTTTCCATGAGTTGCTCTACCTCCATTTGCTTATACAGTTCAAGGCTTTGCTCAAGGTCATTTTTTAAATCATTGTTTTCTTCCTTCATCCGCTCCAGAAACTCATCTAGATTCTCTTTTTTAAGCTCCTCCTTGAGCTTTTCTAGCTCTTCTTGTAGCTCTTTATCAAAAAGGTCGTTAAATAAATCCTCAAGCTGCTTTAGTTTTTCAATAAGCTCAGGGCTCATGTTCTTTTTAAGCATTTCTTCCAACTCTTTAATTTCCTCCTTGAGTTTTTGCATGTCCTCCATCTGCTTTTTCAGGCCCTCTTCCTTTTTAATAAGCTCCTCTAATTGTTTTTTGTCTGCCCAACTAAGTTCTTTTTTCTCAAACAAATTAAGCCGAGTGTTCTCTATTTGCTTATTAAGGTTGTCTAGTTCTTTAATCGATTCCGATAGTTGTGCCTTAAGTTGATCCGAAGCTTCTTCAGCCTTCTCTTCAAGCTCATCGGAATCGGGCATACTAAATGTATATATTTCTGACTTAGTTTTTTTATAACCATTAAAAGCATCATTATCCCTAACCTCAAAGAAATATTTTAATGATTCTCCAGGGGCAAGGTTAAATTCCTGAAACAATATCATATAATCGAAACTTTGGCGAGAGATGTTTTTGTCTATTAGCAGCGATTTGTATTCCCAGGTCTTTTCTGGCACAGAATCCTTTCTATGAAAGAACCGTAACGAATAAAACCCATGATCGTCACTTATAATCCCGCTGAAATTAACCAGCCCATAGCTTTGCCCATCCATGTATTCATTGGTAGTTATTAATGGAAACTCGTCTTTTATTACTTGAACACTAAACCCCATTGAATCAGGGCTCGTCATAAACTCATTAGATGCCACAACCGAATAATCGAAATTTTTACGCGCTATAGCGTTGTGAGTAAACACATTGGACTTATCCTTTTCAAGAACAAAAGTGCTATCAGGCACTATAAAATCAATGTTACGAGTGTCTCTGGTAAAGATATGCCATGTTAATTTTGTTCCTTCTGGGACAATCAAATCTCCTGTGTTTTCAATTTTATCATCTGAAATTTGAAGATGTGGTTGATACGATAACCCCACATCAAAACTGAAAATAACAGGACGCGGAAATATTGAAACCTTATATTTTTTACTCTGATAATCATCGGTAATTACCGAAAAGTATATGTGATTTAAAACATCCTTAAAAACATATTCAAATACACCTGGCTCAACCTCTATGGCTCTATACTTAAATCCATCATTACCAACCCATATTTTTGACGGTATTTCGTCTCCATTTACTGCAACTCTTACCGAGTAATCAGAGTGTTGAGCAGATTCAAACGTCTTATTTAATAACTCAATAGTATATGGTAGAGGTCTGATAAAATTTTGTTTGTGTTTAATTAGCCTTTCTGCAGGTTCTAAGATAAGCGATGGCGCAGTCAAAACAAGCAAGGCTATAAGCAGAATCGGCGGAACTACAAATTTTAAATATTTTACATTAGCACTATACGAAACAGCCCTTCTGAAGGGGATAGGATTTAGTTCGGATGCTTTTTGATCAATCGAAGCAATTAACAATTCTTGGCTTTGAGATTCACCTATGTCATTTAACTGAATAGCATTAAGTAATTTATCGCTAACATCAGGAAAATAGGATCCAATAATCTTTGCTGCGTCTTCATAAGAAAGAACAGGACCAAGTCTCAGTAATTTCAGTGTTGGAATAATTATCCAATAAATAATAACTAAACCAGCCGAAACTAAAAATGAATAAAACACAATAGTTCTTGTTAGTGAATTATTCCATGATAAATATTCGAATAGTGATATTATAATAAATAACAGAACAATAATACCCAGGCTTAATATAGAGCCCTTGATAATAAGGTTTTTATAATATTTCTTTATGAATCCATTAAGTTTGGATGTCAATATGTTATATGACGAATTTAACAAGGCAACGGTTTCTATTAATATTATAAACTTTAGATAAAAATGAATATTGTCAGAAAACAATACTCATAAATTATAGCAATCTGCTTATTTTTACATAAAATATAATACAATCTAAATAATTAGCAAAGATATAAATTCAAATCTTTAACATAATGAGATATCTGTGTCATTTTAAAACTCAATTAAGGACATCAGTAATAATTCAAACATAAATCAACAAGAACCCATGAAGCATATCATAACAGTAGTTATAGTTTTTATAACCATTAGCCTTAATGGCCAGTGGTCTCATACATATAGCAATGACATTAAATGTGCGCATGCTAAAACGGAAAATAACAACCTCCTTTTTAATCCAGAATATAACTGGCAGAGCAAGTTTCTTTTCGATTATGATGTTACTTCCTATGTTTTGGATTTGCATGTTAGCGATACCTCTACTTTTGTGAGCGGAAATGTTTCAATAAACGCAGTTGCTCTAATCGATATTGACACATTCGCGTTTGAGCTTGTTCCCGAACAGCAAATAAGTAACATTCTTGTTAACGGAGATTTGGTGACGAACTTTTATAGAGAAAATGACAATGTAATAATGCCAATACCATTAATTGAAGCGGGTGGTGCTATTGTGGCGAAAATCTATTATGAGGGAAAGCCTCCCGGGGGTGGGTTTTTTACGGGAGTCACAACAGACTATTCTACTGCCTGGGACAAGCACGTTACCTGGACTTTGTCAGAACCATTTTCTGCAAAACAGTGGTTTCCCGTAAAGCAGGACCTCCAGGACAAGGCAGACTCTGCAATTTTGAACTTCACAACATCATCCACAAACATGGTTGGGTCAGAAGGGCTGCTTAAAAAGGTAGTAGATTTAGGTAATGGTAGAACGAGATATGAATGGAAAACACACTACCCCATAGACTATTACCTAATATCATTTGCCGTAGCGGATTATGCGGACTACAGCATCTATGCACACCCACAACAAATGAATGGAGACTCTTTACTCATTCAGTCTTTTCTTTACAATAATCCAGACAACATTGATGCTAAAAAAGAATCAATATCTAAAACCTCTGATATTATGGATGTATTTTGTGACCTTTTTAATTTGTATCCATTTTTTAATGAAAAATATGGTCATTGTGAAACTCAGTTAGGCGGGGGGATGGAGCATCAAACCATGTCAACTATGGGCAATTTTAGCTTTCATTTAATAGCTCATGAGCTTGGCCATATGTGGTTTGGTGATCATGTTACATGTGCTACATGGAGTGATATTTGGATTAATGAAGGTTTTGCAACCTATTCGGACTATTTAGCACACGAATTTATTTTAGGCAATGAATCTGCAAAAGCTTTTATTACCAAAGCTCAGGATCATGCCATGAATGACAATGCGGGAAGCGTATACGTTCCAGAATCGGAGATTTATCCAGGAAATGAGTGGAGAATATTTAATGGTAGATTATCATATGACAAGGGGGCTTCAATTATTCACATGTTGCGACATGAAATACAAAATGATCAAATATTTTTTGACATATTAAAGGCCTTTATGAACGAATATGGTGGCGGAACAGCGACTGGAGAAGATTTTAAAACGGTTGCTGAGGAAATATCAGGGATTGATCTATACGCCTTTTTTAATCAATGGTATTATGGTCAGGGCTTCCCCATATACTCATATAAATATTGGCAAAATGAGGAAAAAGCCCTATTTATAAGCTCAACACAAACAACAAGCTCCAGCCATACTTCGCTTTTTGAAATGTTAATGGATTATAGAATTAATTTTAGCGACGGCACTGACACTTTGGTTAGGCTAAAACAAACAGACAATCTTAATATTTATTCATTAAACTTTGCAAAGGATGTTAGTAATATAATTGTTGATCCAGATGCCTGGACCCTGGAGCAGGTTTCAGAAATTTCATCGGTGCAAGAAACGGATCCAAACAAGACTTTTTTCACAATTGGCCCCAACCCTACTACAGATGAAATAAATGTTTATTTTTCGAATAATAATCATAAAACGAAACTTGAGGTTTATTCAGTTAAAGGCAATGTTCTAATCAAAGAAAAGGCGTCAGGGAGGAATAAAACACTAAACACATCTAACCTAAAACCAGGAATATATACCATTGTAGGCAGGTCCGAAACCGGTATTTTCAAAAGAGCTTTTGTTAAAATATAATCTTCTGTAGTAAGATGATTTAATCCTAGAGAAATAATAGGAGAAAAATCTTATTTCTTCAAAAGCTGCTTGTTTAGGAAGCTTTCCATTGCGCGGTAAAAATCAAAACGGTTTTCTTCGTTACTAAAACCATGACCCTCATTATCCTTTACCATATACTCAACCGTAACACCACGTTTTTTCATCGCCTCAACAATCTGATCTGATTCGTCAATATTTACACGTGGGTCGTTTGCCCCCTGAGCAATGAACAGTGGAGATGTTATTTTATCAACATGATAAACAGGGCTAACCTTTCTTAACAAAACACTATCAGAAGTTGGGTTTCCTACCATTTCATACATCATATCCAACATCGGCTCCCAATATGGAGGAATTGTTTTCATAAAGGTGAACATATTTGATACGCCCACATAATCAACCCCTGCAGTATATAATTCAGGCTCTTTAACAAGCCCCATTAAAGTAGCATATCCACCATAACTTGCCCCATAAATAGCTATTCTGTTTGGATCAGCAATACCCTTTTTAATTAGCCAATTAGTTCCATCAGTAATGTCGTCTTGCATTTCTAGCCCCCATTTTTTAAAGGAGGCTTCCCAAAACTTTTTACCATAACCAGTTGATCCTCTAAAGTTCATTTGAAAAACCGCATAACCACGGTTAGCCAAGAACTGTATTTCAGGATTAAACCCCCAGCCATCTCGGGCCCATGGTCCACCATGAGGATTAATTACTGTGGGTAGGTTTTTTGCTGTTTCGGGTGTATACCCTTTTGGTAGTGTTAGATAAGCATGAATGGTTAACCCATCTCTTGAGTTATATGTAACAGGAAACACATTAGCCATTTCATTTTCATCTATCCAGGGGCTAACATCTGTTATTTTTTCAAGCTTATCAGAATTTAAATCATAAATATAATATGCTCCTAGAGAGCGGTCGCTATATGTACGGATTATGTATACATCTTCGTTTTTATTGGCATCAGTAATTGCAATCTCGTAATCACCAAGCTCTTTTTCAAGTCTTTTGTATAAGTCTTCGTGTTGTTTGTCGAAAAAGTGCTTTTCTGCTTTTGAGGATGTGTAGTTAGCGCTGGTAATTACCTTCCTTTTTTCGGAATATCCAACACTAGAAACATCATAATTTTCATTTTCATACAGTAATTTTATTTCCTTACCATTAGCAATGTCAAATTCAACAACAGCACTTTTGTCGCGATTTAAATTTGATGTTGCAATAACGTTTTTGTTGTCAAATGTGAAAAACTCGGGACTAAGGTTGTCTTTAAAGCTGGTAGTAAGAACACTCTCCCATTCATCAGCTTCAGTTTCACGGTATAATAAACTAACGTTTACACCATCAACAATAGCAAGGGCAATTCTTAATTTACCATCATGATCAAACATCCAGCCTTGAATATTTCCAGGATTTTCAGCCAACATTTCCATTTCTCCTGTTTCAAGGTTCAGCCTATACGGGTCAAAAACCTGAGGATTACGTTTATTTAACCCTATAATAACCTCATTTGGGATGTCAGGAAGACCATCAATAATTTGAGTGCGTACACCATCAAACTCAGTATAAGCAATTGCATTGGTACTATCAATATTAATACCATACAGCTTATAGTTTTCATCGCCACCTGTATCTTTTAGGTAAAGGATGCGCTCACTGTTTGGCCAGAAATAGCCAGCAACACTCCTGTCTGTTTCAGCTGTTAGCTGGATTATTTCATCACTACCCTTTTCTTGTACAAAAACATTCATACGGTTTTCGTATGGTGCCATATAAGAGTAGTATTTCCCGTCTGGTGAAATTTGGTAACTTGTCTTTTCAGGATTCTTAAAAAAATCCTCCAATGGAATTTGTTTAGCGGTCATTTGATTTTTATCTGCGTGATTACAACATGATGCCAGTAAAAAGATGCTGACAATTGTAATAATGGTTGAATTTTTAATGCTCATGATAGTATGTTTTAGGAATGGCTAATTAAGAAATGAATTTGCGATTCTGCCCGCAAATCTATACAATTTTAGGCTATTAAGTAAAACCCTGATCATTTTTGAGGAGAATTTTTAGGGGATCTATAATTATATTTGATGTTTTTCATTGTTGATTGCCACAAAGGCTCAAAACAAAAAATTGATAATTAATAAAACGCACATAAGCAAAATAAATTATTATAAAAACTTTCTAGCAGAAGACCGAACATTAAAGTTTCAACTTAACTATCTTTGCTGCCCAATAAACTAGTAATAATGAGCAACAACGATGTAAGAGTGAGGTTTGCCCCCAGCCCAACAGGACCACTACATATTGGTGGCGTAAGAACAGCATTGTACAACTACTTATTTGCAAAGAAGAATGGGGGAAAACTAATCCTTCGTATAGAGGACACAGATCAAAATAGGTTTGTGCCAGGTGCTGAACAATATATTATTGATTCTTTTAAGTGGTGCGGAATCGAATTTGACGAAGGGGTTACGGCTGGAGGAGATTATGGGCCATACAAACAATCGGAGAGAAAAAACTATTATCGTGAACATGCAATTAAACTGATAAAATCGGGGCATGCATATTATGCATTTGATACCCCCGAAGAACTAAATAAAGTTAGATCAGATTATGAGGCGGAAAAAAGAACTTTTATATACAATGCAGATGAGCGCAAGCGATTAAAAAACTCTCTTACACTTACAGATGAAGAAACAAAAGCTTTACTATTAAAGGGAGATCCCCATGTTATACGGTTTAAAATACCCGAGAACGAAAAGGTTATTATGGATGACCTCATAAGAGGCAGGGTAGAGGTTAACTCCTCAGTATTAGATGATAAAATATTATTCAAATCAGATGGAATGCCAACATATCATCTTGCAAACATTGTTGATGATCATCTAATGAAAATAAGCCACGTTATTAGGGGAGAAGAGTGGCTACCATCACTTCCTTTGCATGTTCTTTTATATGATGCATTTAAATGGGAAAAACCAAAGTTTGCCCACTTACCCCTTATTTTAAAACCAGATGGAAATGGAAAGCTAAGTAAACGAGATGGTGATAGGCTTGGGTTTCCTGTTTTTCCTCTACAATGGACTGATCCGAAGACGGGTTCGGTATCTTCGGGCTTTCGTGAGGATGGTTATATAGCACAGGCATTTATGAACATGCTAGCTCTTTTGGGGTGGAATCCGGGAGATGATAGAGAAATATTTTCAATGGATGAGTTGGCAGAAGAGTTTACAATCGAAAGGGTAGGAAAATCAGGATCAAAATTTGATCCCTCAAAAGCTATATGGTTTAACCATCAATACTTAATAAAAGAAAATAATAATAAGCTTGCCGACATGCTTTTGCCCATAGCTGAAAGCAATGGGGTATTAGTGGAAAAAGATAAAATGTCCAAAGTTATCGGCATTGTTAAAGAAAGGGCCAATTTTGCAAAGGATATTTGGAATCAGCTTGACTTTTTCTTCGTTCGACCACAAGAGTTTGATGCTAAAGCAGTCAAGAAAAGGTGGAAACACGATTCCTATGATCAGATGAACGAGCTAAAAGACATTTTATACAATATCAACAGCTTTAAATCAGAACATACGGAAGAGGTTGTTAAAACTTGGATAGAAAATAAAGAATATGGAATGGGAATGGTTATGAATGCCTTAAGGCTTCTAATCGTTGGAGCTCTAAAGGGACCCCATTTATTTGATATAATAGCCATTTTAGGAAAAGATGAGACCTTAAAAAGGATGGACCAGGGGCTAAATAAATTAGGAAGAAAGGAATAATATGTCTGTTGTATCTGTTGAAGGAATGGAGTTTTTTGCCTATCATGGTTGTTTTAAAGAAGAGCAGCTCACAGGCACTAAATTTATAGTTGATATCTTCTTGACTGTTGACACTAACAGAGCAGAATCCTCGGATAATTTAGAAGATACTGTTAATTACCAAGAGGTATTTAGGTTGGTAAAGGCTGAAATGCTAATAACCTCAAAGTTATTGGAGCATGTTGGAAGAAGAATACTAGATTCGGTAACGACAAAATTTCCACAAGTTGAAAGCGCTACTTTGAAAATTAGAAAAATGAACCCTCCTCTAGGTGGAAAGATGGATTTTGTAAGCCTAACGCTAAAGCACTAGAATGAAACTCATTGAGGATGAAATATGCCCACGTTGCGGGAAGCCTTTTGATTGCAGTAAGTCTGGCAAGTGTTGGTGTTATGAAATTAGTTTACCACAAAGCCTTCAAGACGCCATCGGTCAAAAATATAGCACATGCTTGTGCCCCAGTTGTCTAAAAGCTTTAACCATGAGTAATGAGGTAATTATTTAAGAGGGAGGGTTAATTTTTAATAAAGCGAATACTTATAAGCTTGTGGTTAATACTAACAATAGTAAAGTAAACACCTGGCTCAAGAATACTAATATCTATTCTCTCGGTTCCGTTCCCCAAATTATCCAAAATGGTTTTTCCCTCCATGCTCACAATTTGTACAATTTCAGCCTTTTGTCCCGAAGAAATTTCAAAGTAATCCTTTGCTGGGTTTGGATATAGAATTATTTTGTTGTGCGTATCTTCATTAATTCCTGTTATTAATTTAAACACAACTGTATATGTTTCTTCTGTAATTCCGTCCTGAGCCAAAACAACGATTATCCCTTCACCCGGAACAGTTGTTGCTTGCGTTATGGTGGTGGTTGCCAGCGAATCATTTGGAATACCGTGAATAATTGGCACGGGACTCCCCTCTGGAATATTCATCTCATAATTAAAAATTAAAGGCTCAAAACCATTAACTGTTAAGCCATCAACCGTAAGGTCAGAAAGGGTAGCGTCAGACCCAAGAGTGTAGAAATAAACAGTGTAAGTCATCTCAGTAACACCATCTTCAGCAATTACCAGTAGTGTTGCCTCGCCCGGTATTTGTTGACATTGAGTTATGGTAATGGTTGCCTCAGGATCATTTGTAATGCCATCAACAACAGGTATTGATGATGTGTCCGCAACCACATATTCATAATATGTTATTTGAGGATCAAATCCAGCTATGGTAATTCCATCAACAGTAAGGTCAGAAAGAGTTGCGTCATACCCTAGATAATAAAAACCAACCGTGTAAGTAAGTTGTGTAACACCATCCTCGGCAGTAACTTCAATAGTTGCATCACCAGGGATATTAACACATTGGTTATCAGCTACAGTTGCAAGAGAGTCGCTGGCTATTCCTTGTACATAAGGAGCAGCAGCAGGATACAACACAGCGTATGTATAATTAAATATATTAGGATCAAAACCCTCAATTGTAACCCCAGAAACAAGCAAGTCTGCCAATGTAGCATCCGAGCCTGCAGTATATAAAAAATTAATGGTGTAGGTATTCGTTGTTAGACCGTCTTCAGATGTTACCTCTACCATTGCCGAACCTGGTAGCGCAGTTGCTTGAGTAATTATGGTAATTGCATTGGAATCTGCTGGCGTAGCTCCAACAATTGGAATGGGCATCCCGGTTGCAACTGGGTAGTCGTAATTGAACACATCAGGTGCAAATCCTGTAATTGTTGTGCCATCAACGGTTAAATCAATTAGGGTAGCATCTGTTCCAGCGATATGAAAATCAATGATATATGTTAATTGAGTTACCCCGTCTTCTGCTGTGACAAGCACGTTAGATGTACCCGGAACGGAAGTTGTTTGTGAAATATTAACAGTAGCATTTAGGTCATTTGCCGTTGCGCCAGTGATTGGCAAAGGATTACCGGCAGGTATACCCACTTGATAATAAAATATACCTGGACTAAACCCGTCTACTGTTACACCATCTATGGTGAGGTCGCTTAGGGTTGCATCAGTGCTTAATGGAGGGTCTCCAATTGTACCATCAGTATAGATGTTTTGCATGTATATATCCGAAGAACTACCCTCCTCCCATACTGCAATTAACATATCATTATGCATGTCTGAGTTTACAATATGTACTTTTTCGGTTGTTCTACCTGCCATAAGAGTTGATGCAGGACTCCATATAATAGATCCGGCATCATCTACGCCAATTCCTTTTATGTGTGAATAAATGGATGATCCAGACACCCATTCATCATAAACGATCAGCGCACTAGTACCACTAAAAATACTACCACCAACAACACCAGAAACATCGGAGCTCATGGCAATAAACTCAATGCCATCATTACCCCAAAGCAAAGCGCCCGTATCTGAAAATTTTTGTCCAGCAATTGCTGTTTGTGTTTGGCCACTATTTTTTTTACTCCAACTAACAAGTGTTTCATTATTACCGTTTACCCCAAGTAATTGAGGGTTTTGATTGCTATTTGATGTCGAAGTCATGCAGCTTGACCCATTTGATGGCCATGTGATACTTCCATCACTAAGCACCCTTTGTACGGAGGCATTTATATTATTATCTCCATTCCTATCATCCATCCAAGCAAGTATAATACCGTTTGAATTATCTGAAGCAATCGTAAAGTTTGTAAATGCCGAGATACCGTTGGCGTTGCTTACTAATACATCTGATGTCCATATGGTATTCCCTGAGCCATTAAATTTTTGAACATATATATGACGAGTTAAGGCAGGAAAATTACCCGTTTCCTTATAAAACCCCATTATGTAATTGTCGCCATCTACACCCAGAACTCTTGCGCCCGTGTAGCTCTGTGAGCCACTTTGAAATGTAATACCAGCGCTACCCCAAGCCAAAGTACCAGAAGGAGTTATCTTTTGCATAACTATTTCACTCTCTGATGAAGTTGGCCTTGACCAGGCAACAATTGCATTATTTGATGAGGTAACAGAAATGCTTGGTACATATTCATCTTGTGGGTCTGATGTTAACTGAATACCATCAGCACCCCATCTGAAGCTTCCCGATGGGGATATTGAATATGCGTATATATTTGCATTTCCATCCCTGACATCATTAAATGCAATGACACAATTACCATTATTATCAACACCAAGATCCCACTCTGTTATCCAGGTGTTTTGAGTCTTATCACTGATTAAAATTCCATTATTGGCCCATTGGGCAATACCACTAAAATTATAATACTGTAGCCTTACATCATAGTTACCAGCATCATTTGAATAGAATCCCACATAGAAATTACCATTATTGTCATAGGCAATATGTGGTACGGCTTGTTCGCCACCAAGATCACAAACAACACTATTTACAACAGGATCATCCACCCACTGTGCAAATGATGTAAAATTAGCGCTCATTGAAATTAGAACAATTAAAATGTATTTCTTCATTGTGTTATGGATATTTATTTTCAAATATAGTGAGTTTAATATTTTAACCTTAAAATACCGACAGGATTAATCATAGGAGCTATCAACAACAAACCTCAAGTAATGTCCATAATAGGTGGTGCTGGAAAATACTTAGCCACAAGAGCATCATCTACTATAATTAGTTAATTAAACCAGCATAATAGAAAAGCTAGCCTAGTTGTATTTGCTCATTAAAATTTCTAAAAACCCCTAATAAGTATGGGAAAAATGCTATTTTTGCCATCCAATTTATTTAGGGTACCGTGGCCGAGTGGCTAGGCGCTGGTCTGCAAAACCATGTACAGCGGTTCGAATCCGCTCGGTACCTCGCATAAAATTTTAAACCCGATGTATATCAAGTAGATATGAATCGGGTTTTTTATTAGTGGGTCATGAATTAAGGCGTTGCCCAATAACTTTGATCAGTAATATTTTTGATTCCCTGTGGCTCATCACCAACACCAATGGGCTTTGTTTGGAAATAATATACATCATAACCATCAAGAGTGTTTGATGTTGAGGTGGTTGCCATATTCAATAAAGCGACCTTTTCATCTATTGGATCATCATTTCCAATTAATGCTTCCCACAAGTTAAGTACAGGTTCGCCTGCCTCATTAAGCTTTCGTTCCCAAACATGTATAAAAAGTGCATTTGAACCAAGTGTCATATCCCAAATAGCTCCAACCTCCCAGCCTTTGGAATAGTCTGTAGAGGTTTCATAAACTCCCCAGCCAATGCAGCACTCAACAGTTATCATTCCAGAATTGATATTTGGAGCTTCATTTTCATTCCAATTAATCATTGTAGTGCCATTTGGCGTACCTATAATTTCATTAAGTGATCCCACCTTGCTTGTTTGTTGGCCATTTTCCCATTTGTAAAGATCACAACTACCAAAAGACCCATATAGCTGCGCTGGAAGAGGCACCCCTCCCACATAAGCACCCGGAGAAACATTCCAATTTAAATCTCCACACGGAGGGCAGTCAGCTATATTTACTGGCTCAACAATTGTAGGAGAATTTTCCCACGAATCTATTAAATCATTCAAGGACTTAATATCTAGGGTTTCAATTGGCGCAGGAAGGTTGTCAGATTTGCACCCCGACAATATTAATGTCGATATTATCATTATTGAAATAAGGTAAGCGTTTAGTTGTCTCATGTTTTAAAAGGGGTTAAAATTTATAATAATGTTTTATGTATTTTTTGCTAAAAATAACGCTCTCTGATATAATGGCCAAAAACACTTAACATTTCTGGCATGTTTTTTCTACCAAAACCTATTCTTGCATGACATTTTCCATATTCAAAGGTTTCAGATGGCAGCAGCATAATACCAGTACTTTTGACAAGTTTTTCAGCAAAAACAGATGCAGGCTCATTTATTTTTAGTCTTATGAAAGCTGTAGATCCAGATAGAGGTTCTTCGAAGTCAATCAACCTACTATTAATCTTATGAAATTCTGAAAATAGTGAAATATTAAATCTTATCTTATCCATATTTGGAATCACAAACTTATCCATATTATTTAAGGCAATTGTTCCTAAAACTTCACTTGGAGCGCTGTTACAGATTGATAAATAGTCTTTGAATTTTTCTACCTTTTTAAGCAGGCCTTTGTTTTTAGAGGTTAACCAACCAAGCCTTAGGCCAGCTAGTCCAAATGTTTTTGCAGTACCCCAGAGGCTAATACTGTTTTCATATAAATCACACATGGATGGCAGGCCTGTTTCCTTATTATGGTTTAAATAACGATACATCTCATCTGAGAAAATGGTTATTCCACGCTCTCGCGCGAGCTCAATAATTTTATGGTGCTCTTCAATGGTGGGACTAAAACCTGTTGGATTGTGTGGAAAATTAACAACAATTAGTTTGGTTTTTGATGAGATTAGCTTTTTTAGATCGGTTATGTCATAATGCCAACCCCCAGTATTTTCATGAGGTTTCCAAAATGAAATGGAGCAACCTAGGTCCTTAGAGACCTGATAAAGAGACTGGTACATCGGGGACATGCATATAACATTGTCCCCTTTATTTAATAATACATTCATTAATATGAAGTTAGCCTCGCCTGGAGATGAAACTACAATTTCATCCATCTGGATTGTTTTATAGTGGCCTTTTATTGCCTTACGTAGAAACTCACTACCAACAGTCTCGGTATATCCAAGTTTTAGGCTTTCCCATAAGTTCTTTTCATCAGCCGATGCCACACTTAAAACATAATCCATACTATAGCCATCGCAGTCAGAGCTAGAAAGCATATATTGTGCACTAAACTCATATTTGGCAAAATACCTTTCAACTGCAAAATCTTTAATCTTCATAATTATCGTTAAAATACACAAGTTTTATTTTCAATTCTTATCTACTGGTTTTTTTATTGCCATAGCACAAAAGATTATCCATATAGCAAATGCCGATTCTACCATTCTTTGATATAGCCCAATGTATTCAGAAGCCGAATTTGTAACTAATATAGATACAAGAAAAATACTGACCGCACCAAATACAATTGATTGCAAAGAAAACGGATTGTTATTGGGTGATCTTTTTAACCCCAATCCAATTAATATCATAAAAACAGGAATAAATAAATAAGTTAGTAATCCCATAAAATTATGCGGTTCACGCACTTACAAAGAGGCTGACAATTTTCTATAAATAGAAAAAAAAATTATTATAATTGTCAAATAAATTAATCTCGAAGGCAACGGACACTAAATCCATATTGCTTACTGTAGTAGTTCTCGTACACGAAGCCATTGTCGTAACTTAGGCCGCGGAACCAGGCACTGGTCGCCGAACTCTCTGTAGAGGTCCACCAACTACCGTAGACACCAATGGAGTCGAAATGACCATCGAAGCTACGGTAGCCATCCGGAAGGCCTGAAAAACCACTTGAGTTAGTGGCATCTGTATTTGGACTATTCCACAAATTACTGATATCTTTCATCATGCCTCCAACTACACTTGCTCCTCCCAAATAAGTTGTTAAGATACTCCATTCAGCATCTGTTGGAACATGCCAGCCTGTGGGGCAGAGTCCGCGGGGGTCATCCACAGCATACCAGTTATAAAGGGCTCCGTACTTTTCATTAGCAGTCTTATCATTATCATACCAGCAATAGGCACCTGTAGTAAGTTCAGACCATAGACCTTGATCGGTTACATTATTTATTGGATCGCCATTCCTGTAATGCGTTACCTCTAAATTTTCAACCATCCACTCCTGGGTCCCAATGGTAATACTACTACCATTATTTCCATCAATTAAATCATCATCACGCTTACAAGTAACTATTAATAATGTAAGGAATAACAGACTTAAAATTTTTAATGCTTTCATTTTTAATTTTTTTGTGAATATAATAAAAAAATTTTCTGTTTTTTCCCAATCGTTTTATTGATTCGTATAATTCTTAGCTGTCAGCACATGCAGCAGATTCAATAGTCTTAATTTTCAGAAAGAAATTTGATTTTTCAACAATTTGAAAAAAAGGGGATGATAATTTCGAACTATCCTACCAATTATAAGCCTCTACAGAAAATCTTTATTTCTTATTCTTATAAACCGACACAAACCAGAGAACACCTATTCCCACAAAGAATATTCCTAATCCACCTAAGATGTAAAACAAAATTTGGATTGCGATTAATACATTTTCCATTTCAATTAATTTTTACTCATTTACTTTAGTTTTTTTGAAAAATCTTTAATTAATTCTAAAACTGAATTTGATGGATCATTTTCCTCAACCCAAGTATGAAGATGTCCAAAATAATACATCCCAAGATATTCAGCACTTTTTTCAAAAGGAATGAAGAAGCCGTCATTATCAAAACTGTCAGAACCACAGCTTATTGCCGCCATATTTTTTCCATGAAGTTTACGACCTATTTCCTTGTCTATATTTAAGCAATCAGTTATTCTATCAAAAAATGTTTTCATGATACCGCTCATTGAATACCAATAAACTGGCGTAGCAAATATTATTAAATCATACTCTACAATTTTTTCAATTGTTGTCAAAAAATCGTCATTCTGATTTCTGTTCTTATAGTCATACTGACGAATATCACACTCACTTAAATCGATAAAATCACATTCTAAGTGGCTTTGTAAAAATTGAACAATTTTATTTGTATTACCATTACTTCTCGAGCTACCTTGAACTATTATTCTTTTCATTTTTTAGTATTGTACTCATTAGTTAATGCGTTCCTGTTTTTTAGCCTACAACGGTTAATGTAAAAAGTCGTTCTAATACTATTTACATAGTGTTAGCATCTTTTATTTTCCTAAAATTACCGCCAACGGAAAAACCTTAATCTTCACTGTCTTGATGTGCTGGTTTTATTTCCGATTTTTGCCATTGCCCTCTCCGCAATTGCTGTTATAGTCAATGATGGGTTTACGCCCGGGTTTGATGAAATTACCGACCCATCAGCAATATACATGTTTTGATAGCCAAAAACGGCATTATTTTTATCTATTACACCTGTTGAAATATCTTTACCCATAACAGCACCACCAAGTATATGTGCTGTAGAAGGAATACCCGCAAGCGTTTCCAAGGCAAAAGAAGTTTTTTTACCATTAATAATTTGTCCATATTTCTTTGCCAAAGCAATTGATTCTGGAATAAAAGGGCTAGGCTTTCCCCCATTATTAACACTAGAAACCATGGCCCCAAAGAAATTTCGCCTAAATTTTAGTGTACTATCCAGGGTTTGCATAAACAATAACACAACAGTGCTTTTTGCCCAATTATTTACACAGTAAACTTTAAAATAGCTTAGCGGGGACTTAATTAGGGCCACAAACATTTTAAAAATTCTAACCATTGGATTGTTTCCCGACGCATAGGGGAGGTGAAGTAACTTCCAAAATCCAGATCCTTCGGAATATCTCACCACCTCCAGATGACTATTATCATCTGTGTGTAATATACTACCTATGGCAACTCCCTTGGCAACGTTTTTATTTTTATCCAAACTAGAAATGCTAATAAGCGTTTCATTATTAGTTCTAATATCCATCCCTAATCTATTGGAGAGATTAGGTAACGAATGAAGTTTTAATTTTAACAGCAATTTTATTGTTCCAAGTACACCACCAGAAAAAACAACCCCTTTGGTCCTAAATACTGTCTTTTTCTTAAATAACTTCGTGCTTGATTTTATGGAAACAACATATCCTTCAGCTCCATCGCCGCTTTTTATGGGAACAACATTAAAAACCTCATTTTCTGCCATTATTTTAGCCCCATTCTTTTGAGCCAAATAAAGATAATTTTTATCCAGGGAATTTTTAGAATTATTACGGCATCCAGTCATACATCCACCGCAATAATTACACCCAGTTCTATCAGGGCCGAGACCATTAAAGTATGGATCTTTTGTGGGGATCTTTTGATCACCAAAGTATACAGCTACATTGGTATGCTCAAACTTATGTTTTATACCTAACTCATCTGATAGAGTTCGGAGCTCCAAATCCCCATCAAATAGTTTTTCATTTCGTGTTGCCCCCAACATTTTTAGAGCAATTTTATAGTATGGAGCCAGTTCTTGTTCCCAGTTACCCAAACTACTCCAGCTCCCAGTGTTGAAGAAATAAGATAGGGGTATTGGTAGTGTGTTAGCATAAACCAAAGAGCCCCCACCAACACCAGTACCGCTAACAATAGCAACATGGCGAAAAATTGTAATCTTCATTATACCGAACCATCTTAAGAAAGGTATCCAAAGCCACTTTCTCAAATTCCAATTGGTTTTTGGGAAATCTTGTGCTCCAAACCACCGACCCTTTTCTACTACCAATACCTTATACCCTTTTTCCGATAAACGTAAAGCACTTACTGAACCACCAAAACCACTTCCTACTATTATGTAGTCAAAGTCCATATATAAGTATGATTACATGAATTTTTGTAGAGATACAATCCCTAACATTAAAATACTAATGTCTAAAGCCCCCACCCTCATCTTCGGTAAGTTGTGTTTTTGCTTCATGCTTTTTGAAATGCTCAAGGCTTCTTTTCACATCAGCAACAAAAAGGTCTCCAAGGTCGCGGCTAATTCCATGCCTAACCAATACTCTCATTACCACCACATCTTTAAGATTTGAAGGTAGAGAATATGCCGCCGCCTGCCAACCCCTGGTTCTTAGTCTGTCCGAAAGGTCAAAAAGGTTAAACTGTTTATCATATCCCTTTTTCATTTGCCATACCACGGCAGGGATCCCTCCTTTTCCGTTGTAGATTATCTCGAAAGGCCCCAGTTTATCAATTTGATCTCCTATGTAAGCAGCTGTATCATAGCAAGCATCATGAATTTTCTTATAGCCCTCTTTACCAAGCCTAAGGAAATTATAGTACTGAGAAATTACTTGACCACCCGGTCTTGAAAAATTAAGAGCAAACACCTCCATTTTACCTCCTAGATAGTTTACTGAAAAAATCAAATCCTCTGGTAGATCTTCTCTACTTCTCCAAACTGCCCATCCCACACCAAGAGGTGATAATCCAAACTTATGCCCAGATGCATTTATTGACTTTACCCTCGGAAGTCTAAAATCCCATTCCAGTTCGGGCTCAGTAAATGGGGCTAAAAATCCTCCACTAGCTCCATCAACATGTATTGGTATATCAAGTCCCGTATCTTTTTGTAGTTTGTCCAGGGCATCTGATATTTCTTTAACTGGCTCATACTGTCCTGTGAAGGTAACACCAAGTGTTGGCACAACTGCAATTGTGTTTTCATCACATCTACTGATAACCTCTTGTGCATTTAAAATAATCCTATCCTTTTCCATGGGCACCTCTCTAAGCTCAATATCCCAATATCGAGCAAATTTATGCCAACATATTTGTACAGGACCACAAATCATATTTGGTTTATCACAAGATTTACCTTGGAGTTTCATTTTCTCCCGCCATTTCCATTTCAAAGCCATACCACAAAGCATTGCTGCTTCACTGGAACCTATTGTGGAGCAGCCAATGGTGGTGGTTGCATCCGGAGCGTTCCATAGATCAGCCAGCATATGAACACATCTTTCTTCTATTGCTGCTGTTTGAGGATACTCATCCCTGTCTATCATGTTTTTATCAATAGATTCATCCATTAATTTATGAATTTCCTCATCAAGCCAGGTTGAACAAAATGTTGCAAGGTTTTGTCGTGCATTTCCATCTAGCATTATTTCATCATGTACTAATTGGTAGGCACCAATGGCTTCTTGTTCTTCTTGTGGGAATTTGGTTTTTGATAACCCTTTTTTTAATTCACTAGACGCATAAACATCATCTAATAAATTATTTTTTTCGTGTAATGGCATAGTAAATATATTTTTTCATGGTTTAAATATTAAAATAATTCAGATGGTATTTTTACAACAAAACACCATAAAGTCAAATAGTATTAATTATTTTTCGGTTTCTTTTTTCCACCCTGGTTTTTTCATCATGTTTATTATAATCGGAGTTATCACAAATACAATCACCCCGCAAATCAAAAATGTAACATAAAATACCGGGCTTCCAACGGCCAGTTCTTCGGGCGGAAAAAACCCGATAAAAAAAGCAAAAATAACTGCCATAAGACCTATTCCTGAAACTAGCCACATGCCAAAATTTCCCCAAGGCAGCTTAAATGCTCTTGGCACATCGGGATGTGAATAACGAAGCTTAATTGCTGAAATAAAAAGGAGAAAGTACATAATAAGATATGGAGCAACAGTAAGAATTGATAAAATAAAAAAGGCACTACTTACCGATGGCATAATTAAAAATATAAATGAAGTCAAAGTTACTATCAATCCTTGTATGATAAGTATGTTTTGCTGAACACCATTTTTATTAATTTTAGCCATTAAAGGTGGAAGATCGCCATCATTAGCAGTTGCTAATAAACCCTTACTTGGCCCAACAATCCATGCAAGCACTCCGCCTACTGATCCAAAGGCTATTAATAAACCCATAACAGGTAATAACCAACCAACACTAAACTTACTCAATAAATAACCAAGGCCTTGCATTATTCCTTCGTTTAGGTTTATTTCTTCTGCTGGCATCACAGAGGCAATTGACAAAGAGCCCAATGAGAATACAATTATGATAATAAACATTGCTGTAAAAATTGCTGAAGGAAACTCCCTTGATGGTTTTTTTAGTTCTGTTACATGTACAGCGCCAACCTCCATCCCTGCAAATAATAATACAATACCCGCAAGAAAAGCAAGACTGTTAAAGGTTGAAAAATCAGGCAATATGTTTATTGATTGTCCAACCTTCAAAAACTCAACACTATTCCCCGTTGAAACCCATAGGATTCCTAATATTATAATTAAAAGCCCCGGTAGGAGAGTGCCAAAAATAACGCCATAAGCCGCTATTTTACCTGCAATTTTAAGACCCTTAAAACTTGCCAGGGTAGCTCCCCAGTACACCACAAGGATTACAATAAAGTTAAAATACTTATTGGTTGCCAATGTCTCATCAATAAAAAGATATGATAAGGCTCCGGCAGCAAACGAAAGTACAGTTGGATACCAAATCACGTTTTGTAGCCATTGTAGCCATATGGCTACAAATCCGGCTCTTGTTCCCAGGGCTTCTTTTACCCACCTATAAACACCACCAGATTTTGGCCATCCAGTGGCTAGTTCAGCTGACACAAGAGAAACTGGTAGTAAAAACAGAACAGAGGAAAATAATATGTAAAAGATCATAGAAAGACCTTCTTTTGCTATCATGGGCAAACCCCTTAAGCTCATAACGGTCGCTACATTTAGCATGACCAACCCAAATACACTAATAAAGTGCTTTTTGTTAATATTACCTTTCATATTTTTTGACTTTATTAATAAATCAGATGTTTATAAACAGTTCAAAAACCTTTTGGAATACTTATTATTTGTAAACAAACCAGCTATAGTTTAATCAAAGCTAAAAGTAGTTAAAAAATAATACTTGATAACTACCACTCAATCAGCAGACAATGACTATACCGCTATTATTAACAACCGTTATTTTATGTTATAAGGTATAAAGTGCGTCCGGCATCATTAATGCTTGAGTTTATTGCACCAATTGTCCTTACGGAGAGTCTTTAGTGCCCATGGTTTCTTTTAAGAAAAACAAACATACAAGAGATACAGCTGCTGCTACAACCAGATACCAAGCTGGAGCCATTGGGTTGTTGGTTATTTGAATTAGGTATGTAGCAACAAGGGGTGTTGTTCCTCCAAATACAGCAAGAGCAGCGTTATATGAAAATGACAAAGCGCTAACGCGTATGTTGGAATCAAAACTTTCACTCAAAAATGCTGGTATAGACCCTTGTAAAAATGATGTAATAAAAGCCATGGCTGCAACGGCAATAAACACCGAAAAGATATTACCTGATGTTATTAGTAAAAACATAGGATATGAAAATAATAAGTAGCCAATAATACCTATGGCAAGAACTTTTTTGCGGCCTATTTTGTCCGTAAGGTTACCAGTAATTAATATAAGTCCGAGAAGAAGTATCAAGGCAATTGTATTTATCTCAAGAGATTTTGATAACGCTATACCAACCTCAGTATTTTCATAAGTTGGTAAATAAATAAATGGCATATAAAAAGACACAGAGAACACCCATAATAGACCAAAAATCAACAACATTTTTTTATAGTGATACTTTAAAGCAATTAACATGGGATGTTTTGGAATATGACCCGATTCCTTATTTTTTATGAAGGCCTGGGACTCTGTTATTTTTTCTCTCAATTTATATATTCCCAGCCCCATAACAATAGAAAGAAGGAATGGAATGCGCCACCCCCACGCGCTAATTTGTTCAGGGGTAAAAACATTTTCAACAATTGCTCCAATTGCTGATCCAACTAAAATCCCACCAATTACACTTACGGTAGACCATGAGGTATAAAAACCTCTTCTATTAGATGGTGCCATTTCTGATACAAATGTTATGGAGGTTGTAAACTCCCCTCCGACAGAAATACCTTGTATAAGCCTCAATATGGTCAATAATATTGGGGCCATAATTCCTACGCTTGCATGTGTTGGCAGTAAGCCAAGCAAGCTAGTGGCTATAATCATTACTAAAACTGATAACAATAGAGCTTTTTTTCTTCCGAGCTTATCACCAATACGCCCAAATATAAGGGCTCCAATAGGCCTCATTACATAGCCTGCGGCGAAAACACCAAATACAGATATTAAAGCAGCAGTCTTGTCTTCAGTTGGGAAAAATAAGGGGGCAAGTACCTTAGCAAAATAGCCATAAACAGCAAAATCATACCACTCCATGGCATTACCTAATGATCCTGATAGCATAGACCTGAAATCCGAGAAAGTTTTTTTCATTTTCTGATTTTTTAGATATTGATAAATAAATAATTTATAATAATAATTTATTGGCAATAAGGATGTAAAAAGGGGTGTTCTTAATCATGGATAAATCAATTGTGATTTGATTTATAAAAATATCGAAATATTGAATAAAAATAACAATTAACAAGAAAATTTACACACTAAATGATTAAAACATGGACTTTTGAATTAACACAAGTAACACTGAAAAACATCTTGATATTAATTAATATTCCCATTGGTTATACTCTATTAGTACCGGAAGGTGGTCAGAAACGCATAACCCATTATTTCTTTTGGCATTTATGTGCATATATAATTTAACACTAAGATTTTTCGAAAAAACATAATCTATACGCTTGATTGGGATTACTGTTGGATCAAAACCGTTGAAAGTGCCCTTAGGACCGTGTATGGGTTTATTTTTTGATTTTATTGGAAGGTCCAAATTATTAGCTAATATTTTAATTGGCTTTTCCTCAGGCAACGAATTAAAATCTCCCATTATAATTAGGCATGAGTCCGATATTCCAAGATTTTTAAATGTATTTAGTAAAAGTTTAGATGAATTTTTGCGCGATTTTTTACCAATATGATCATAATGAGTGTTAAACACATATATATTTTTGCCTGTATTATTGTCGATAAAATGTCCATATGTGCATATTCTTAGCATTTGAGCATCCCATCCTATTGATATCTTGTCTGGTGTTTTTGACAACCAGAACGTGATTTCGTGCACAAGGGAAAACCTAGTTGAATCATAAAATATAGCTGTATACTCACCCTTCTGCCTTCCATCGTCTCTACCAACACCAATATATTGGTAACCCCGCATATTTTCATCAATATACTCTAGCTGGTTAATTAACCCTTCTTGTATTCCAAAAAAACTTGGTTTATAATTTTTTAAAACTGATACAACATCTGCTTTTCTCTCACTCCATTGATTTAGATTGTCGTTAGGGTTATCGAATCTAATATTAAATGACATGGCCGATAAATCCTGAGCAGATGTTTGCTGACAAATCATTAAAACCAACAAACCAAAGACATGTTTTTTCATAATAACATTAATATTATTTTTCTTCTTTTAAATATTATATTTGCCCCCGAAGACTTAAAAATCGCAAGAAATCGAAATCCTTTAATTATGAAGCAATCACAAATTTAACCAAATTGACTTTTGTGGATTAACGAAATTATAAAGAGCGATTTAATAACAATTATAAAAAACACGAAAAATTATGTATGAAATATTAAAACACGCACATTCAGGCATTATGTGGCTGGTATTAGTAATGATATCCCTAGGGATTATTGTTACTTTATTGAAATATGTTAAAAAGGAAGAATCAGCTTCACCAGGGTGGTATAAGTTTTATAAATATACCAAGCACCTAATGTACTTGCAATTATTGATCGGTATCGTTTTACTTTTCATAAGCCCCATGGTAAATTATGGTAAGGGAATGATGAAAAATGAGGCCTTAAGATTTTATGGTCTGGAACACCCTTTGATGATGTTGATAGCCGTTGCAATCGTATCCATAGGTTTATATAGAGGCAGGAAAAAAAGTACAGAGGTAAAGAAAAACTTAACCATATTCCTATACCTTGTGGCAGGCCTTGCTGTTATGCTTTCAATGATTCCATGGGATGTAGTAATTGCATAACACAATAGTTTATCTGAGTATTACAATTTTCTCTGATACCCCTAGTTCAGGTATGAATAATGTGTAAATACCGGCTGCCATCGCAGTTTCAATAATTATTTTATTCTGATTCGCCAGTAACATCTTCTTGGTTATTAATTTTCCTTTGGAGTCTAGTATGTGAAGCCACACATCTTTGGTCAAATGGGAAAATTCCAAATCAAACACTCCAGAGGATGGATTGGGAGTAATTTTAAAGAAGCTATGACCAGACTCGCCAATAAAATCATTTTCATACAACAGTTTTGCTGTGAACATATCAAATAATCCCCATCCCCATCCTGTTAATTCAATATCATCAAAGCTGGCAACATCTTCGAAGTCTCCACATAAATAAAGAGCGCCAACTTCAGGATTACCGGCGGTAATACCATATCCATAATCTTGATAAATACCACCCGCTCGTTTTGCCCACTCAACTTCACCTGCCCAATTATATTTTGCAATAAAAATATCTGATTCTCCTTGACTTTCTATGACATGATCTCCAAATACAGCAACCGAGCTAAAGAAACCTGTTGCGTATGAGTTTCCATCGTTGTCTGTAAATAAATCAAACCCTTGATCATTTCCATAGCCCCCGGCTTTATTTAGCCATTTAAATTCACCCTCTGAATCATACCTTACTATGTATGCGTCAAAGTCATATGGTCCTCCCGTTGCAGTAACCGTATTTTCTCCAAATGAAAAACTTCCTGAAAAGAAACCGTTACCACATACATAACCCTCATTATCCATGCTTAATCCAAACCCTCTTGAATAGTCGTTGGCGCCTCCCGTTCCATTTTTTACCCATATAAAATTGCCACCTGCATCCATTTTTGCTATGTAGGAACTAACAATGGAATTTGAAAAAATATCATGGTCTCCAAAAAAAGCTTTGCCATTGTACATACCAGTAAAATATATATCACCATTTGGCGCACTCACGATGTCATAAGCACGATCTTCTCCTTTTCCTCCTGCATTTATTGCCCAATGAAAGTTTCCGAGATTGGAGTAGTTTGCCACAAAAATATCTCGATTACCCTCGCTTGTTATTGAGGCTCCTCCTCCAAACTGAGCGGTGTATCTAAAACTACCAGAAACAAGCACATCATATTCAAAGTTTGTAGTTATTCTATTTCCATAATCATCACCTTCACCACCAGCACTTTTTGCCCATATTACTTCGCCATTATTATTATATCTCGCAACAAACATATCATAACTACCAGAGCTTTCCAGAACAATATCGCCAAAATGTATTGTCTCACTAAACCATCCGGTTATTATAGGAAACTCATCCCAATCCATACAAATACCTGCTGCACTATTGCTTCCTACACCCCCTGCGCTTGTTGCCCAAACTACTTCGCCATTGCTATTATATTTTGCCAAAAAAACATCTTTACCACCCTCACTGATTAATACGACATCTCCAAAGTTGGCAGTTTCTTCAAACCAGCCAGTCACATAGCTATTGCCATCGTTATCAGCAGTAATTGCATATGCCCTATCGGACCCATTACCTCCCGATGCCTTTGCCCAATCAAAAGCTTGTCCAAAAGTTAACATAGTAAATAGCAGGTTCATCATCAAAATAGAAGTTAGTGTTTTCATAACACATAAATTAATTATTAGTCGCGTAAAGTTAATAAAATTGCAGCGGTATAAATATTATAGCCCTAAACGGCAACAAATTTTATCTTTGCCAATTATTTTAAATAACGGCATTATTGAAACTAATGAAGAAAACTTGTTAAAAGAAAAAGTACTCCAAGCGTTTATCAGCGGAGAATATATACTTTCACACATAAAACAACAACGATGAAATTAGGGCTTATAGCAGTTACAGCAATTATTAAAGAACCACTTATAATAGATGATGCAATAGTCTTTGGGCTATTGATGAGTTGCTTAGGTATAGTTTTTTATACCTCACAATTAAAAAGTCTAGCATGGTTTTATAAAATTATTCCAGCACTGCTGATGTGCTATTTACTCCCTGCCTTACTAAGTACTTTTAATATTATATCACCCAAATTTTCAGGCCTTTGGCCCATCGCTAAAAATTATTTTTTACCCGCCTCCCTTATATTAATGACTTTGAGCACAGATTTAAAAGGCATAATTCGATTAGGACCAAAAGCATTAATTATGTTTTTTACTGCTACGATAGGCATCGTTTTAGGTGGCCCTATTGCTATTTTAATTACGTCGGTAATTTCTCCCGACACATTGGGAGGAGCTGGACCTGATGCCGTGTGGAGAGGATTGGCGACATTGGCAGGTAGCTGGATAGGTGGTGGCGCTAACCAAACAGCCATGCTTGAATTGTATCAATTTAATGTTGATAAATACGGAGCCATGCTTGCGGTAGATGTTGTTGTTGCCAATATTTGGATGGCCTTTATTTTATTTGGCGCAGGAAAATCTGATAAAATAGATCGATGGCTCAGGGCTGATGCCTCTTCTATAGAATCGCTGAAAACCAATATGGCGAACTACACAGCTAGCGTACAACGCAACTCTACCCTTACCGATTTAATGAAAATATTTGCCATTGCTTTTGGAGGTGTAGGCTTGGCTCACCTGTTGGCTAATTTTTTTGGTGATTGGGCAGAAAACACAGGCATGGCTGACTCGATTTTGGCCAGTCAATTTTTCTGGATAGTCGTAATTGCAACCACATTTGGATTAACACTTTCATTTACCAAAATGAGGCGTTTAGAGGGAGCGGGCGCTTCAAAAATGGGGAGCGTTTTTATTTACATATTGGTAGCAATAATAGGAATGAAAATAGATCTTTCGCAATTGGTTCAATATTGGGATTTTATCATCATAGGATTAATCTGGATGGCATTTCATGTTGGCTTATTGTTTTTGGTGGCCAAATTGATTAAGGCTCCTTTTTTCTTTTTAGCGGTAGGTAGTAAGGCTAATGTTGGTGGTGCTGCTTCAGCACCAGTAGTGGCATCAGCTTTTCATCCTAGTTTAGCGCCAGTTGGCGTTCTTCTTGCTGTATTGGGGTATGCATTAGGAACTTATGGAGCAATATTTTGCGCTACTTTAATGGAATTCGTGTCACCATAAAACCGGCAATAAAAAAATCACCTTTTTCATTTAAGTAATACAAAAGGCTTACTCAAAGCATATATTGCTAGAACAGTTAAAGATGCGGAGTTTCAAGAAAAAAGTAATTAATTAGGTGTTGTAAATTTTTTGATTTGTGTAATGGTATTTTTATTTAGTCCTCCAAAGCTAAATAATGAAATCCCATCAGCACCACCTCTCATCGCTGCGTTTATAGCCTTTCCCAAGTCATTTCCTTTCTGTAGAGATGGTAAATAAAGACCACAAAAGATATTTGTATATTCTCCAATAGCCACACGGTCTTCTCTAATTACTTTCTCTATCCAGTTAATATTTTCATTATAAAAATTATGATATACCATGGGGAAATAACAATCTAAATTCCAGTTTTGCCAGTTTTGCCTTACCATTTCTGATGACATCTTTGGTGTTGGAAACACCGCCGCTGTTATTATGAGGTCATTAACGGTTACATGATTTTTAATGTGTGCAACGGTACTATTTAATTCATCAAGCCTAAACTGGATCCAGGTATCATTATTCCCTGGATCTTTTAATTCCAAGGGGTCAACACCATATTTCTCTTCAAATAAATTTCTCATGTATGGGTGATAACCGTAGTCATATTTGGGCATAATATAATCTTGCACGAGATTGTATTTAGGCTGCAAACCTATGGGAAGAATTACATCCACATACCTTATATAATCCATATGAATCCCTTCCAGTCCATCCACGGAAATAAGCTCATCCATTTTAGATAAAATAAATTTTTTTGTATCGGGAAGAGATGGGCACATGAACTTGTAATAGTTAACATATGCTTTTTCTTTTGCGAGCGATTGCCCAAGTTGATTATAACTCAGCAATGATGTATCTGCATCTCCACGATTCATGGTCCAAAACCAAGCATGAACTTTTATGTCATACTGCTTAGCTAATGGAATCATCTTTGCCAGGATATCCACATTACCTCCAAAAAGAAGACCCCTTATTCCTGCATCATCCAATAATCTAAAAACCGTTTCCCAGTCATGTATAGTTTTAAATGAACCTCCACCCATCCAGATCCAAAATTTTGGGTAATCATCTTTAGTCCATTGCAGATTATATGTTCTATCAAAGTCATTAATAAACGTTAGAGTTCCCCACTTTTCAGGCATATGCATATTAATAACACCCTGGGAAGACCAAACCCAGTTGTTTTCTTTCTCAACTTTTCCCGTTAGCGAATCTTTGGCTTTCAGGTATTTACCGTTTGAAAACTCAGTTTCCCACTGAACTCTTGAAAAATTTACTCGCCAGACATCTCCATTTTTTGGCGGGGAGACGCTGTTCTTTTCTTTGGTGTAAATGTTCCATGGGATGGCTAATTCAACGGTCCACTTTATATCCTCAATACTATCATCATTTATGTGGCCATAAATTTTTATCGCTTTTTTTATGCCACTGGCATTCCATTTAAGATCTGCACTTCCTCCACGATTATATGGCTTTTTCATAAACAGATCTAACACTGTTCCAAGCGCATTAATTTCTATTTCATAATAGTTTAATCCATCGCCATCAGGATCCAGGAATACTTCAAAATCATTATCACGATATATTATATCATCATGATTTTCAAGATAACTCCATATATTAGAATCTTCCATCTCTGCCGCCACATATAGATAGCTTTCATCCCATAACATTTTCATCCTAGTTTGGTAATAGGGGAGTAAAAGTGTATCGCCAGTTATATCAACAAAAAAGTCAGACCATGGGGTTTCTTTCCATACATCCTCATAGACATTGCCATCAATTATGACTTTTGTTGTGGCCCGGTAACAGTTGTAATTTTTTGGAATTTGTCCGAAAGAAACCAAAGAAAGTAATAATAGAACGGTGGGTAAAATGCATTTTTTCATAAATGATCTAATCATAATCAAAAATATTGAAAAGAAACGAATCTTTACATCCAAATCATGGTAATATCAATTATCATAAATACTTATTCCCGGGTAAAATCAAATTACATACCTTTGTTTTTAAAATGTTAACATGTCGAAAAAGCTATCAAGAATAACAGATTATTTTGATGGGTTTCACCTTTATTCAATTGTAAGCCACCTCAAAGATTATTCGTTATGTTTTCATATTAATAATGAGCTTGGCTTTGACTTGATTAATTATGAGGATATAATTTTTGATCTTGCGGGTGATCCCGAGAAGGGCTTTTCTTGGTATTTTTATAAAGACCACAAAACACACACAAATTTTTACTTGATAGGAAACAAATCCGAAGGAAACATATTATTGCCGTCTCAAAAAACAGTAGACTTTTTTTTATTAATAAAAGATGCCATTGACGATAATTATGCAGGCAAAACCTCGGCTGCCATTCGTAAAATAGTAAATGTTTCAGCTGTATTTCAGGCCGAGATGACTAAAATTAAAGACATGGACTTATTAATGGAAACAATAGAACTTCATGAATTAAAATATGTAAAACCTAAATAAGGTTATTTTTAAATCAGGAATTCATTGGTAACAAAACATATTTTTAAGCGTTTATATAGGTAGATGAGATTATTTGATAACATACATCAATACATAAAACATTACGACGAATCAGAGCTTAAATCATTTCTGAGATCATACGGAAAAAAATTAGGTAACACGGTTATGTTATATGCACTGATTGTATTAACACTAATAGGTGATTATAGGGTTCCATTAAAATTAAGGATTCTATTAACAGCCTCTGTAGGATACCTTATATTACCCACAGACCTGATTAGTGACTTCTTGCCAGTTATAGGTTTCACTGACGACATAGCGTTTTTAACCTACGTTATAACAAGCGCCAATGATTATATCACTCCCGAGGTTAAAGAAGAGGCAAAAGGTAAAATGAGCCGGTGGTTAAAAATAGACTATGATGACGTTGAAATAATAGATGATCAGGTGGGATGATTAAATTGTTGATTTAAATTGATTTATAAACCTCACATCATTTTCGAAAAACAATCGCAAGTCATTAATCTGATATTTGAGCATTGCTATTCTTTCAACACCCATTCCAAAAGCAAACCCGGTATATTTTTCACTATCAATTCCACATAAATCCAAAACATTTGGATCCACCATACCGCAACCCAATATCTCTACCCATCCAGAATACTTACAGATATTACATCCTTTACCACCACATATATTACATGATATATCCATTTCGGCAGAAGGCTCAGTAAAAGGAAAGTATGATGGTCTAAACCTTGTTTTGGTATCTTCTCCGAAGAGTTCTTTTGCAAAATAGAAAAGGGTTTGTTTAAGGTCAGCGAAACTCACATTGGTATCAACATATAACCCTTCTACCTGATGAAATATGCAATGAGCACGTGCAGATATAGCCTCATTTCTAAAAACTCTACCAGGAGAGATGGTTCTAATTGGCGGTTGTGAATTTTCCATCACGCGCACCTGAACAGATGATGTGTGTGTTCTGAGGGCAATATCAGGGTTTTTGTTGATGAAAAAAGTGTCCTGCATGTCTCTTGCAGGGTGATTAGCAGGGAAATTTAACGCAGAAAAATTATGAAAATCATCTTCAATTTCTGGACCTTCGCTAACATTAAATCCAATTCTTGAAAAAATATCAATTATGTCATTTCTCACAATGGCAAGGGGGTGTCTGCTTCCCAATGGTGCTTCAGCCGGAAGTGTAAGATCGTGCTTATTAATTTTATCCTGGCTTTTATCCAGCCCTTCCTTTAGGGACACTATTTTATCCTGAACAGTATTCTTTAACCTATTCATTAATTGTCCCATTTCTTTTCTTTGCTCTGGAGCAACGTTTTTAAACTCAGTAAATAGCCCGGTTACAATACCCTTCTTGCTTAGGTACTTTATCCTAAATGCCTCGAGCTGATCCAGATTTTCTGCACTAAACCCTTTAACTTCTTCGAGTATACCGGCTATTTTATCTTTCATTATATATTATTTTTTAACGGAAAAGTTAGTCAACTAATTCAACTGTCATGGTAATCTCCTCCAAAGGCACATCTCCACGCCCAGTTTTAACAGCTGCGATTTTGTCCACAACATCCAATCCCATTACTACTTCTCCAAAAATAGTATAGCCACCATCTAGGTGGGGTGTGCCTCCTAGGGTAGTATATGTTCTTTTCATCTCTTCCGTATATTCAAATCCGGTTGAAGAAGATGCTCTTTCAAGGTATGTTAGCGGAACAAGTTGTCCCTGAACAATGTAAAATTGTGATCCTGAAGATTGTTTTTCAGGATTAACAGCATCACCCATTCTTGCTGCCGCAAGAACACCCTTTTTATGGTAATGATTTGGGAGTATTTCAGCATCAATTCGATATCCGGGATCCACACGACCATCACCGTTTTTTCCTGAGTGTCCCGCCTGAATCATAAAGCCATTAATAACCCTGTGAAATGGGGATCCATCATACCAGCCCTCATTAACGAGCTTAATAAAATTATCCCTGTGTAAGGGGGTGTCATTATATAGTTTTACTGTAATATCACCATATGATGTTTTAATAACAGCAAGAGCTTCTGGTTTATTAGTCTGGGAAATAAGCTGAAAGCTTAAAAATAATCCTAAAATAAGTAGCAAATTTTTCATCCATTGGAATTTAAAAATAAAAGGCAAAATTAAGAAAAATGAAGTAATTAATCTTTTGTTTCTGATCTATTACAAAAAATATATCTAGTCACTACTTACGGCTGTTTTGAAGCATGCTCTACACAGCGGTTCGTATGAATCGGTTTCTCCCAACACAACTAATTTATCATCCTTAATTGTTCGATGGGAATAACTGGCAAGACTTCCGCACTTCATACATATTGCATGAACTTTGGTAACATATTCGGCCGATGCCATAAGCGCAGGAATGGGGCCAAAGGGTTTTCCTAAGTAATCCATATCCAATCCGGCAACAATAACCCTTTTTCCTTTGGCAGCTAATTTATTACAGACATCAACCAGGTCATTTCCAAAAAATTGTGCCTCATCAATTGCTACCACATCAAACTCATCGGCATAAAAAAGAATCTGGGAAGCATTTTCTACGGCTGTTGACGAAACGGTGTTGGAATCATGTGAAACAACATCATCATCATCATATCTTGTATCTATGGCGGGTTTAAAAATTTCTACCTTTTGCTTTGCAATGCGGGCTCGGTTAAGTCTTCTTATTAGCTCTTCTGTTTTCCCAGAAAACATTGAACCACAAACAACCTCAATCCATCCGTATTTTACTGATTTAATATGGTCTTTTTCGAGAAACATCAGATACTATATGATATTCTTTGTTTACTTTTGAATAATTTACCAAAACAAAACCTGAAAAGGAAAAATTTGCTAAACAGCAATTGAATTTGGGATTACAAAAATAAGAACTTTTTAATCAATGGATAAAGAAAAAACATTACTCAGATTAAGTACTCAGGTTGATACCTTAAAAGCACACATAAACAGATTAAAAAAAGAAGGCTATGAAATACACTCCATGGACATGGATGTGCTTCGTAAGAATATACTTCAATTGTACGAAATGTTAGTTGAATTGAGTGATATTTCAAAAAGTAGAGATGAACATGAAATCATAAAGGAAACGGATCACAATACAACCAACAACTTACCCGCTGAAAATGAACCCAATGATATCGGTAGTGTAGATTTGATAAACGATAAACAAGAGGGCATTGTTGCGAGTGATACTGTGGAAAATGAGGGAGAAGAATTATCACATTCGGCTGTTGAAGAATCAGATCAAATTATTGAAGAAAAAGTAGAAGAACCAAGTGTTGACAAGTCATCAGCCGATGATACTCCTATCCAAGACGAATTAAAAAATGAAGAACCAGCTGCCCAGACAGCATATGATCTTTTTTCTACAACAAGTGATAATGCCATTGCCAAACAGTTTACTTCAGATGAAGACCAGAGTGTGGGAGAAAAAATGCAGAAAACTCAGGTTGAAAACATTAGAGAGGCCATAGGGATTAATGAAAAATTTCTTTTTATTAATGAGCTTTTCAATGGCGACATGACTAGGTATAATAAGATTCTGGATGAGATAAATGAATTTACTACCTCTAAGGGTGTTGAAACGTATATACTAGAACTTAAAGTTCAATCACAGTGGGGTGATGATAACGAAGCATACCACAAACTTAAGGAGCTTTGTGAAAGAAAACTTAACCAATAGTTCCGTAAAATGTCGAAGCTAACCATAGTTCCAACACCAATTGGTAATCTTGAGGACATGACCCTTAGAGCAATAAAAATTCTAAAGGATGTAGATTCAATATTAGCTGAGGATACCCGTAAAAGCGGCAAACTATTAAAACATTTCGATATTGAAACTAAAATGACACCCTATCATCAGCATAATGAACACAAGGTTTTAGAATCCATTGCCGAAAGAATTGAAAACGGTGAACATATGGCACTGATAACAGATGCTGGTACTCCTGCTATTTCAGATCCTGGTTTCCTGATAATAAGGGAGTGTATATCTCGTAATATTGAAGTTGAATGCCTTCCGGGCCCAACTGCATTTGTTCCGGCATTAGTAAACTCAGGCCTGCCTGCAGATAGGTTTTTCTTTGAAGGGTTTTTACCACAAAAAAAAGGAAGGCAAACTAGATTAAAATACCTCGCCCAATTACCAACCACAATTATTCTCTATGAATCTCCTCATCGATTGATAAAAACACTAAATCAGATTTCAGAATTCTTTGGCAACGATACAAGTGTATCGGTTTCCCGTGAAATCACTAAGATTTATGAGGAAACAATAAGGGGGTCTGTAATGGAGGTATTAAATTTCTATACTGATAACCCTCCGAAAGGAGAGATAGTAATAATTATAGGCCACAATAAAATTAAATGACAATCATTTTTTAACGATAATTTAAATAGACATAAACATGAAAAAATTAACCATTTTACTTCTCATATTAACATTAGGGTTTTTATCTGCTGAGGCAAAAAAGGAAAAAGAAGATGATAAAAAACAAATTTTAAATCCATCTTTATTTAATGGTTTAACTTGGCGAAGCATAGGGCCCGCATTTGTTTCTGGAAGGATTGCGGATTTTGCTGTAAACCCTGAAAATCACAGTATATATTATGTTGCTGTCGCATCAGGACACATATGGAAAACAACAAATAACGGTATAACTTTTAGTCCTGTATTTGATAATTATGGTGTTTATTCCATAGGTTCATTAGCCATGGACCCAAACAATAATAATGTTGTATGGGCTGGAACAGGCGAAAACAATCACCAAAGGGCTTTGGGATATGGAAATGGAGTATACAAAACCATAGATGGAGGAAAGTCATGGAAAAACATGGGATTAAAGGAATCTCGACATATTGGTGAAATATTAATTGATCCAAGAAATTCAAATGTTGTTTACATTGCTGCTGAGGGTTCTGCATGGGGCCCAAACGAAGAGAGGGGTGTTTTTAAAACTACTGATGGTGGAAAAACCTGGGATAATGTGCTATTTATAAGTGAAAATACAGGAGTAGCTAATCTTAGCTTTGACCCTTCTAACCCTGATGTTATATATGCTGGAGCAGAGCAAAGAAGAAGACGTCAGTTTGGTAAAATTGGTGGTGGTCCCGAATCAGCATTTTATAAATCAACAGATGCAGGCAAAACATGGAATAAGCTTGAAAAGGGAATTCCAAAGGTTGACAAGGGAGGAATGGAAATCGTGGTTTCAGCAAATGATCCAAATATAGTTTATGTAATGTTTGAAGCATCAAATGAAAAGGGGGGTATTTTCCGCTCTACAGATAGGGGTGCATCGTTTAAAAAACAAAATAGCTACAACAGTAGTGGTCAATATTATAGTGAGCTCATTGTTGATCCCGTGGATTCACAAAAACTATATTCAATGGACACACGCAGTAAGGTAAGTACTGATGGAGGAAAAACATGGAAAAACATTGGTTTAAAAAGCAGGCATGTTGATGACCATGCTTTATGGGTTGATCCATTAAACACAGATCATTTTATGATAGGGGGAGATGGTGGTATTTATGAGTCCTGGGATGATGGTAAAACATATATTCATAAAACCACACTACCTGTAACTCAATATTATCGTGTTAATGTTGATAATACGGAGCCTTTTTATTGGGTTTATGGTGGAACTCAAGACAACGCCTCAATGGGTGGTCCATCTCAAAACACTAAATCTGGTGGTGTTGCTTCAGACGAATGGGTTGTAACCCTAGGTGGAGATGGCTTTTGGCAGGCAATAGAACCAGACAACCCAAACATTGTTTACTCTGCATATCAATATGGAAACATATATAGGTTTGACAAGAAGTCGGGCGAGAGAATTAAAATTAAACCAACTCCAGGTAAAGGTGAAGATACATATAGGTGGAATTGGGATACGCCTTTTATTTTGAGTTCATATTCTGGTACCACACTGTATATTGCTTCAAATAAGGTTTTTAAAAGTACAGATAGAGGCAATAGCTGGACTGTTATTAGTGATGATATTACAAGAAAAGAAGATAGAAATCAATTTCCTGTTATGGGTAAATATTGGCCATCAAGTGCTGTTGCAAAAGATGTTTCTACTTCACAATGGGGAACAGCAGTGGCATTAGCAGAGTCTCCGGTTAAAAAAGGGCTTATTTATGTTGGTACTGATGATGGGTTGATTCAGATTACAAATGACGATGGAGAAACATGGGTGAAAGTCTCAGAGTTCCCAGAAGTGCCAGAGTATACTTATGTTAGCGACATACTTCCTTCACAGTATGATGAAAATGTTGTGTATGCGACCTTTAACAATATAAAAAGTGATGATTTTACCCCCTATGTTTTAAGGAGTGATGATCAGGGTAAAACATGGGTTTCAATAGCTTCAGATTTACCCAAGAATGAAGCTGTTCACACTATAGCGCAAGATCCAGTTGAACAAAACCTCTTGTTTGTTGGCACAGAAATGGGATTTTATTTTACAGTTAATGGTGGTGTTCAGTGGATAAAACTAGGATCAGGGTTGCCAGATATTGCAGTAAGAGATATTGCCATTCAAGAAAGGGAGAAGGACTTGGTAATTGCCACATTTGGCAGGGGTTTTTATATACTTGATGATTATTCTTCCTTGAGAGATGTTACGGAAGAGGTTATTGAAAATTCAAACGCAATAATATTTCCCATAAAGAATGCAAAAATGTTCATTAAAAGTGGTAATGGCAGATATGGAACAGGTTCTGGATATTACCAAGCTCAAAATCCTGATTTTGGAGCTGTGTTTACATATTACTTAAAGGACGTACCAAAGTCATTAAAATCACAAAGATTAAAAAAAGAAAAAAAGCTTTTTAAAGATGGCGAGCCTATACCCCAGCCATCCAAGAAAATAATGGATGCTGAAAATAATGAAAAGGGTCCATATTTGATTTTTACCATTAGAGACAATAATGGAGATATAATTAAGAAAATCCACAAAAAAGCTTCCAAAGGAATAAGCAGGTTTACATGGGATATGAGGTATAACTCCGTTAGTCCCGTAAGGCTAAAGAATAATAAGTTTGACCCCATGAATACGGGGTCAAAAAGCTTGAGAGCATTGCCTGGCAAATACACTGTGAGCATGGAAATGTATCATAATGGTCAGGTAGAAGAATTAGCAGGGCCCGTTGAGTTCAATACTGTAGTGTTAGAAAACACTTCCCTTCCAGACCCAGATCCAATTGCATCTCAAGAGTTCTACAAGCGAGTATCTGAATTACGAAGGGTTATGACTGCAACGATGAAATATCGCGAAGAGCTATCAACAAAAACAGCATATATCCAGCAGGCACTTCAAAATATGGTCGAACCTCCTGCAGAGATGCAAGGTGAGATGTATGAAATATCATCAGAATTAGATAGTATTGCTTTCTTATTTGTAGGAACTCCTTCCAAAGCAAGCTGGGAAGAGGTTCCCCCAGAAACAATGCCGTTAAGCAATCGATTGGGGGCAATTGTATGGGTCTCCTGGGGTTCTACATCAGCACCCACAGAAAGCCAGAATATTAACTATAATATACTAATGGAAGAACTTCCTGCTATTTTGGAGGAGTTGAAGTCCATTCACAATAAACTGGGGCTTGCAGAACAGGAGCTTGATAAAATGAAAGCTCCACATACTCCAGGCAGAGTCCCCAAATTCTAATGAGCAAAAAATTAGGATTAATTATATTAAAGGCAAGCCCAACAGGCTTGCCTTTTGTATACTTAGAATGTAGCACCTGTTATATGCCAATAACCAATAACAAGTAAACACCCTTCGATTATAATAGCCAATATCATCAAAGGAACTGCTTCGGGCCGGTGGCTATAATATCTCCTGAGTAAAAAGGCGCCTAAAATTAGTGATACAAGGACTGGAGTTAGTACAATTAGTGTTATCATACCATAATTATTCCCGAACTTAACCATCATTCTGGCTCTGCGAGTAAACAGTTTCTTATTTTGACGTTTAATTTTTCTTCTGGCATTATACTTTTGATAATATTCTATAAACCCTTTTGGTAAAACCTTTTTTAATTTGGGATTTATATGCTTGGTGGAAATGATTATGATTTTACTAAAATGATAGTAAATGAGAAACCCCATGATTCCACCACTTATCATGGTAATAAGGGTGGTCCAAAAATCAAGACCTATAATATGTGCATAAATGGGCGTATAAAAGTACTTTATGGTGGATAAAAAAAGTACGTTTATTATCTTTAAAAAGTATGCCATAGCAAGAAAAGGCAAAAATAGAACATTATTTATATTCATCAGATTGCAGTAATCAGTTATTTTTATGTTGTATATGAATGGAGTCTAGAACGTGTGTTTCTTTTAGCTTTTATTAATTATACTAATAGATATTAGGATTTCGTTTTATTTAAAACCGCACCATGAAAAGGGTATTAAAATTTCTGTTCAAAGCATCCTTAATAATATTATTAACCGGAGCAATTGCATTTAGTATTTTATTTGGGGCTGTTTATATTGGTGTTTTTGGTGCCTTACCAACCACAGAAGAGTTATCTACAATTGATAATGAGGAAGCATCATTGGTAATGGCATCCAATGGATCCATAATTGGAAAATATTTTGCGGAAAACCGAACTAATGTTAGTTGGGATGATATTCCAGAACAGCTTATCAATGCTCTTGTAGCTACAGAAGACAAAAGATTTTACCTACACGAAGGCTATGACAGCCGGAGCTATTTGAGGGTTTTTTTTAAAACAATTCTACTTGGTGATAAGAATTCTGGGGGCGGTAGCACTTTAACCCAGCAGTTGATAAAAAACTTATATGGTAGAAATCACCATAGTTACCTATCCATGCCTGTAAACAAAATCAAAGAAGCTATTATTGCCACGAGAATGGAAGATGTGCTTACAAAGCAACAGATTCTTTTATTATATCTAAATTCTGTCCCTTTTGGTGAAAATGTATATGGTGTAGAGGCCGCATCCATGAGGTTTTACGGCAAACACTGTAAGCAATTGAACACCCAAGAGGCTGCTGTATTGGTTGGTATACTAAAGGCAAATACATATTACAACCCTCGATTATATCCTAAAAATGCACTAAAAAGAAGAAATCACGTGCTTGTTTTAATGCATAATGAGGGATACCTTTCGGAAAATGAGCTTACTCGATTAAAAAATATACCCTTGAATATCAGCTACTCTAATTATCAAAAGGAGCCACCTGCGGGATATTTTGTTTATCAGCTTAAAAATCGTGTAAAGAAAATACTGGAAGAGCTTGCCCCGGAGGGTTACTCAGATTATGATATTGAAAAGGATGGTTTAAAAATTTATACAACCCTGGATATAAACTTGCAAAAAGATGCTCAGAAAGCAGCTAAAAAACAGCTTTCTAAAATGCAAATAAAACTTGATAATGAATTAAAAAACAGCTCGTTAAAAAAAGTCTATTACAAGGAAATGACATCTAAAAATCATTTATCTAACGAGAAAATAAGTAGAGATGTTTTTACTTGGGATAATAAATCTAGTAACATGACCATCACGGATAGTCTTTGGCATTATTACAGCATGCTAAATGCTGCAGTGTTAGCTACTGAACCCGAATCGGGCAAGGTGTTAGCATGGGTGGGAGGGAACAACTACAGATATTTACCTTTTGATCTGATTCTTACAAAAAGACAAATAGCCTCTACAATAAAACCATTGATTTATGCGGCGGCTTTAAATGATAATATGACACCTTGTGATTATTTAGGGAATGAACTTGTGGAATATAAAGAATACGGAGGGTGGACCCCTCAAAATTATGATAATAGTAGTAGCAACGATACGCTCATATCCCTGTGGTATTCTTTGGCAAACTCATTGAATCTCCCAACAATGGACCTGTATTTTAAAACTGGTTATGACGAAATAAGCGATATGCTGGAGCGGTTTGATATTAATACACCCCTCATAGAAACACCATCAATTGCTCTGGGTTCAATTGACGTTTCATTATACGAGATAGTAAAAGCGTATGGTGTATTTGCAAACAACGGTAATTTAAGCAGTGATTTAATAATGGTTGAAAAAATAACAGATTCCAAGGGCGATATCATATACGAAAACAAGAACTACACTAGTAAAAAAATTATTAACGAAAACCTTAGTGATCAAATAACACACATTTTAAAGCATGCTGTTAATGAAGGAACAGGAAAAACCATAAGAACAAGGTTTGGCATTGATGCTGAGCTTGCTGGTAAAACCGGCACGGCTCAAAATTATAGCAACGCATGGTTTGTATCATATACTCCAGAAATTGTTCTGGGCATATGGGTTGGAGCAATGACACCAGAGGTTCATTTTAGGGGAGGTTTGGGGAGCGGATCAGTTTTGGCGCTGCCGATTGCTGGTAATATTTTTGCAGATATACAGAGTAATGCAGCCATGTCAAGAACATATTTTAAGGGATTTGATCATATCTATACCAAGGAGGAAATAATTAGTTGTGATCCATTTTTTGAAAAGGGCTTGTCGGGGGTTATTAATCGCTTTACTAACAATTTAAAAGAAGAAAACACCCCAATAGACAGAGGTAAAAAGGACGACGGCGATAAAAACAAAAGTAGATTTAGAAAATTTTTTGACAACCTTTTTAAGGATAAGGATAAATAGATCACCAATTTTTATAAGGGTTTTTCACCAGTATTGAGTTATAATATCTAGCATCCCCAGTTACCTCTTTTCCCAACCAATCTGGTGCCTTGAACACATAATCTTCAGAAGGCAGTTCAATTTCTGCAATAACTAACCCTTCATTATCTCCATAAAATTCATCTATCTCAAAGGCTAAACCCGATGGTTCTGGAACTATAAAACGTGTTTTATCTATTAACCCTGGCTCACAGATTTCAATCAGTGCAGTTGCTTCTTCGACGGAGATTTCTTTTTCCCACTCAAAACGGCTAGTGCCGGACTTACTCGCGATACCCTTTACTGTTAAAAAACCATTATTACCCTTTATCCTTACCCTTACTGTACGTTCCGATGCTGATGATAAATAGGCTTGAATGATTCTAAAATGTTTTACAACACTAGGCTTATATTCACCCTTGACTAAAAATTTTCTTTCTATTTCCTGTGCCATTTATAATTAAGTAAAAATGTTTAAAATAAATTCAACATCAGCAAAAAAGCTTTTTATTACTTATTACTCTACATACTGATCTGGATTTAATGCATCTTTCATCTTTGATTTAGAGTAAATTCCATAACAAGAATGTAATCAGAATAAGGTGGGGTTGGAATACCCAAACCTGTTACTGCTGTGCCCATGTATATGCACCTCGCATATGTGCTTCACAAATTTATAAATTTATTAAAACTTTCCAAATATATTCCCTAAACACATTAATTAACAGATAGTTAACCTCTTTACAGTGAAAAGATAAAGCAGAAATCCTTAGGACAAGGTGCAAAATAACGGCTTAAGCTGATGCAAATTTACGCAGTAATTTATGAGTCGGTTAAAATTTATAATATTATTTTTGACCAACCCTTTTAAAGATTTAAATGTCATATATTTAATAGCTTAATTTAATTTGTGCTGGAAAAAATCACCATCTATTGATGTAAATTCTATTCTTGTAAAACGATAACTTAATTTGATATGAAAAACCCCTACTTATTAGTTTTTATAATGACATTTCTTATGTTTTTGTTGTTAACCAATACCATAAAAGGTCAGCTTTACCTAAATGAGTTTATGGCTAAAAATGATACCGCTCTTCCGGGGCCTGAAGGAGATTATCCAGACTGGATAGAAATTTATAATGCGGGTCCAGAAGCTGTTATGCTTGGTGGCTATTTTTTAACTGATGAGCCAATGGGCGGTGATATGCATCAGATATCTTCGGCATATCCTGATTCAGTAACGGTTTCTGCTGGAGGGTATATATTGTTTTATGCAAACAAAGGAGAGGAATCAAGTGTTTTGAATTTAAACTTTAAACTTAGCAGCGACGGAGAGGACTTAATTTTAATTGCTGCTGACACTACTTTTATTGATGGCTTAATTTTTGGAGCTCAAGAGGCAGATATTTCGCAGGGAAGATATCCAGATGGAACTGGAGAATGGTTGCTCATGAATGATTATACACCAGGAGCCCCTAACTCAAATCCTCTTGACATCAATGAACATCATATGACCTCAAGTATTTCTCAGAATTACCCAAATCCTTTCAGAACAAATACATACATTGAATTTTCATTGGTCAGAACAGACAACATTACGATTAGCATTTATGATATGTCAGGAAAACAGATAACTGTGATTGCTGATGGAAATTATCATGAAGGTACACATCAAATCGAGTGGAATGCATCTGATGTTATAGCGGGGCATTATTTTTATACCCTAAAAACAAGTTTTGGTGTAATCTCGCGTAAAGCATGTGTGATAAGATAATTACAAGTGCATATTAAACAGTAAAATAAACCTATAATTTTGATACTAACCCAATATTTTCATTACGTATTTACAACAAAATAAATAATGCGGGTGTAATTTAACCCAATACACCATCATTTTTTCATGGACATATAATGGAAAATTAAGCATCTATATTAATCTAATATCTGCTCATATTATTTTTCATAATGATATAGAATAACATGAGTACGTGATTTTTACTTAGCTTTGTTATCGCTAAAGTTTAATAGAATATCCAAAAAAACTATTTAACATCATGATCTTGCCAGAGGAAAAAAAGAATCCTAAAGACATGGTCAATTTTTTGAAATCAAAGTCTAAGACAGCCAATGACCTATTTTTTATTATGCTAGGTGAGGAATTAGACTGGGATATCGATTTATTTATTGACCTCTGTAATAGGGAAGAAATAACCATAGTTGGAGGAATATTTCCTGCTGTAATTAAGGGGAATAATTTATACAAAGATGATATGATTATTAAAAAGATGTCAGCGACCTCAGCACCCACTTTGGTGAGAAACATACAGTATTCTCCCGAGGTATTTTATCCTATTATTGATAAGGTTGATATGGATAATAAGCAAACCGCCATTGTTTTAATTGACGGATTGGCTAAAGGCGTTGATATTTATTTGAGTGACCTATACAAACAAGTTGGGGATACTGTAAATTATATTGGAGGAGGAGCTGGAACAATGAGCTTAAAGCAAAAACCCTGTGTGTTTTGTAATGAAGGCTTGTTCATGGATGCGGCAGTTGTTTGTTTTGTTGATAGTCAGGTTAATTTAGGGGTTAAGCATGGTTGGAAAAACCTACTAGGACCATTAATTGCGACAAAAACAAACTTTAACACATTAGAAGAATTAAATTGGTCTTCTCCCTTTGATTTATATGCGAAAATAATAAAAGAGGATAGTGGGCAAGATATTAATAGAGATAATTTTCTGGAGATTTCAAAAGTTTATCCATTTGGAATAGCAAAAGAAAATGATGAATATGTAGTAAGGGACCCCATAAATTTAAATGAAAAAGGTGAGATAACTTTCTTTGGTGAAGTACATGAGAATGTAATTTTAGATGTGTTAAAAGGAAGCAAGGAAGATATTGTTGAGGCAGCACAAGAGGCAGCAGAAGAAGCCGGCAACAGTGTTAGTGCCGTAAGTGACAACCTTATGTTCGACTGCATCTCCAGGCCATTATTTCTTAAGGAGGATTATTCAAAAACCCTAGAATTGATAATCGATACCCTTAAAAAAAATGGCAACAAAGAAACTCTTGAAGGGGCATTATCCTTAGGTGAAATATCTTCTCACAGACAGTCATATCTAGAATTTTTTAATAGAACCATTTTACTTGGTGTTTTTTATGACTAAAAAATCCACAAATAATACAATACGTGATATTTTATTTCTTTACGAGATATCATTGTCAATTGGGGGAAGTCTTGACCTTGTTAATACCATGTCAGATTTTGTTAGTATTCTAATGCCTCGTAAGAGGTTCAATTATATGTCTATTTGGCTTGATAAATCTGAAGCATTTGTTAGCTCAGTGTCAAAAAAAAGCTTTAAACTATATTACTCAAACCCCATTAGCTACGACAATGTAAAGGAAATTAAACATGATCACATAATAATAAAGTCACTCACAAAACAAACATCACTACAGGTATCATCCAAGAATAAAAATTTCAAGAAATTTATCTGCGAAAAGCACATTAAAGGGGGGTGCTTTGTCATCTATAAACTTGGAAATTTTGGCTTTGTAAAATTATATGATTCAAAGGAAGAGTCGTATGATGAAACAGAAATAGCCAAACTAACAGGTATAATGGAAAAGTTTGCAAATGCTATATTGGCATGTCTCTATCATGAAAGAGCCCTCGACTTATCCAATGAGCGAAAGAAGCTTTTATCAAATATTCAAACGAGAGAAGATTATCTTCTGTCAATGGTTAGAAATTACCCAGGACTATTTTGGCTGAAAGACAGCAATGGAGTATACAAATATCTCAATACGGAAAACACGAAAATTATTTATGATTTCTTCCAATCAAACGGAAGGGATGTTTTAGGTAAAAAAGATTTTCAGATTTTTAATAGTGATATTGCACAGTATATCATCGAAGAAGATGGAGATATTAAAAAAACAAAAAAAACAATTCATACCACCAAAATAATAGAAAACGATGAAACAAAGGCTTGGTATGAAACCACAAAATTTCCGATACTTCAAAACGAGACGGTTATTGGGGTTGCGGGATATGCTCATGATATAACTGAACGAAAAAACAATGAGCTTACAATGAATTTACAGAGTGTTGCAATGAATGCCGTATCTCATGCAATACTAATAACCAATAAAGAAGGGGTTATTGAATATATAAACCCTGCATTTACAGATTTAACGGGATACCTACCCGAAGAAATTTTGGGTAAAAACCCTTCAATTATGAAATCAGGATTACAAGATAAATCTTTCTACAATAATTTGTGGGCAACCATATTGCGAGGAGAGATATTCAATGATAAAATGGTGAATGTAGATTTTAAGGGAAAAAATTTTTATGTTGAGCAATCAATTACTCCAGTAAAGGATAAAGAAGATGAGATAACACACTTTATATCTGTGATAAAAAACATAACTGAAGAAAAGGCAATAAAGGAAGCGTTATTTCTCAGTGAGCAAAGATGGCAGTTTGCTTTGGATGGCTCTGGTGAAGGGGTTTGGGATTGGAATCCCACTACAGATGAAGTATACTACTCCACACAATGGAAGAAGATGTTGGGATATAAGGAAAATGAAATTGGAACCGATCTTGATGAGTGGAAGAAAAGAGTTCATCCCGATGATATTGAAGAATGTTATAAGAATTTGAATATGCATCTAAACGGAGATACAGAAGTATATTTTGATGAGCATAGAATGTTGCATAAAAAAGGCCATTATATATGGATATTAGATCGAGGAAAGGCCATTAAAAGAGATAAAAACGGAAAACCAACTAGGGTGATTGGAACCCATACCGATATAACTAAATTAAAGGAAACAGAGGAAAGGCTAAGAATCGGAATTGATAAAGAAAAGGAATTAAGCGTTTTGAAATCAAAATTTATTTCTGTTGCTTCTCACGAATTTAGAACCCCTCTTGCAACAATGATGGTTGCTGCTGAAGCCCTTACTGATTACAGAGACAGAATGACACCAAAACAACTTGATGATAGGCTTTCTAAAATTAAAAGACAGATCCGCTACTTGAATAATATTGTTGATGATGTGCTTCAGCTGGAAAAATTTAGAATGGATAATGAATTATTATTATTTGTAGAGGGTGATATAATTGAATACCTTAAGAGTATAATTGATGAAATTGATGTAAGCTTGTCATCGGGTCGTATACAGAAAAAATATACCATAAAAACCTTAAGGATGATTTTTGATAAAAAGCTTATTTATCAGATAATTACAAATCTTATAAGTAATTCAATCAAATTTTCTAAGAAATCAGACGATATAATTTTTAAAGTTGAAGAATCAAATAAACATCTAGTTATTACCATTTCTGATAACGGAATGGGAATCGACGAATCAGATCAACATAATATTTTTGACCCATTTTATCGCAGTGATAATACTAGCTCAATAACTGGTTCTGGCCTTGGTCTAAGCATAGTAAAAGAAGCAGTTGAAAAACTAAAAGGAGAAATTAAACTAAAATCAAAACTAAATGAAGGAACAACATTTACAATAGCGCTACCCATCAAAACAAAATAACCCAAAATAACCCAAAATAACCCAAAATATCAATAAATGTCAATAAAAACTATCCTGCTAATAGAAGACGAGGTCGACTTACGAGTCGAGGTAATCGAAATGTTAACCTTTGAGGGGTATAACATGATTGGAGCCAAAAATGGCAGAGAGGGAATCAAATTAGCCCGTAAATATATGCCAGATATAATAATATGCGACATAATGTTGCCTGAAAAAAATGGTATAGCTGTGTTGAAAAAATTATCGAAGTATCCTGAAACGGCTAGCACTCCTTTTATTTTTATTACAGCTCTTTCTGAAAGAGAAAATGTTAGAAAAGGAATGACTCAAGGAGCTGACGATTATATAATAAAACCATTTACAATAGGCGAATTATTGGATTCCATTAAGGCAAGAGAGAAGAAAGCATTTCAGGTGGAGAATAAAATTGCTAGCGCCTTGAAATCACTGGAGAATGAAACGGAAAATAGAATTCGTGAATTTAAAGATGCACTATATACAAAGTCCAAAGATTCAGTATTTCCCATAGACATTAATTCCAAAAACACCAACTATAGTCCAAAGCATGAGATTAACTCTGAGATATTACGGCTAATAGATGTAAGTAATACGCTTGAAAATCTTCATCATACCGTAAGTAAGATGCTTAAGGCGGGTAATTTATCATCAAAGGAGGAAGAAACATTCATCAAACTCCTAAATAAAATAAGGGAACCTAAAATAATTTCGGATACTAAAAGTTTATTTCTTATGAAGTTTAATAGATCAAAACCAGAATTTTTTGGTAGGCTATTGAAGAAACATTCAAATTTATCTCAGCAAGATCTTTTGTTGTGCAGTACCATGATACTTAATTTAAGCGGAAGACAAATTTCAGGTATTTTAGGAATAGAACCAGAAAGCGTTTACAAAAAAAAATATAGACTTAAGAAAAAGTTAGGGCTAGTTCAAAAAGATAATATTCTGATCTACCTTCACGAATTTGAGTGATGATACTTAAACCCCTGTTTATTAGGTAAGAATATTTAGAAACTCTTTCGGGCAATAAGTAATAATTATTACTTTAATGCATCATAATATTTTAGATGTATTCAATTACCATAGTGTAATAATACTTAGTGGGCAGTGTCATCCCACCTATCATCTATAATAGGAGCATCTTTAATCATTTTTATCAACCATACAATACCCACAACTAAGCCACCTGCAATTCCAAAATACAACACCATAATCCCCTCCTTTTTTATTAGTAAAACCAATAATAAATTTTCAATAACAAATTAGCAGAATAAAAATGGATTACCCGAGTAAATTATATGGACATTAATTAGACATTCAACCAAATGTGATTTATATCATAGTAATAATGAAAAAATAATAAGGGTAACTGTGCTAAAAATCACCATTAGCTATAATACATCCTGAAAATTTTATATGGAAACGGATTGTGATAAAACCATTTTATTAAGCATGATTTTTGGCTATGAAGAATATTAGTGAAACACCCACGATAACACTTATTACCACATTCATAAGCGCCACAGTATAATGCCCATGTTTTAGTAATACAAATGTTTCTAAACTAAAAGTTGAAAATGTACTAAAGCCACCGCAAAACCCTGTTATAATGAATAGCTTGAGAACCATATTTTCAGATGTTTTTCCAGTAAAATATACGACAGCAAAGGCTATAATGATACAGCTAAGCATGTTGGAGATAAAGGTCCCTAGCACCAGTGGAAAATTAGTTGCTGTTAGTTTGATCATAAGTTTTGATATTCCAAATCTGCAAAGGCTACCCAGCCCTCCTCCGATAAATATTGCTAAAACATTCATAATTATAATCCAGTTGGTTAATTAGAGATTGTAATTAACTTAATGATAAATTTGAAAAACATCAACCACAATCATTTTTTGATATTGACATTTAAAACTTTCAATATTGCCTAGCAAATATACCTTTTTAATAAACCATTAAGTTACACATGCCATTCTGATTAGTAAAAACGACGACTCAAAAAATAATAGGTAGTAATTATTAATAGGGTCAAAAAATCACACACAATGATTCTAAAGCGTCCATTTAGATGGGGGTTTAAACACGATGGGTTTTTAAACAAATATAAGTTTGTCCACATTTTGTCCATATTTTAATTTTAGAATACTTAAAACAATGCCTTATTTTTGGACACAGCTAAATAAACTCAAAATCAATTACTTTACTTTTTATTTGAAATTTTAGAACCAAATTATTTAGGGTTTGTTAGGCTAATTCTACAACAAAATAAAATACTAAAGGTATTTTATTTTGAATTTATTATTACCTTTGCAAAATATGAATAAGAATAACAACATACTTATTATCGAAGATGATAACGACCTGCGAGAGGAGGTTGTTGGTATGTTAAGTTTTGAAAACTATAATGTTTTAGAAGCACGTGATGGCATTAGTGCAATAGAATTAGCAAAAATAAATAAACCAGATCTAATCTTGTGCGATATAATGATGCAAGGCATAGATGGTTATGATACAATTGATAAAATCCGAGAAAATTTGAATTCGGTTACAACACCTGTTGTATTCATATCTGCATTGTCAGCTAGGGACGATGTTCGCAAGGGGATGAGCCATGGTGCAAATGATTATTTAACAAAACCATTTGCAAAGCGTGAATTATTGGGCGTGGTTGAAAATCAGTTAGCTAAACAAACAAACATTAACAATTATACTGAGGAGAAGAATGACGATTTGAGAAAGAATCTTCTTTTGAACTTACCGCATGAATTCCGCACGCCTCTTAATTCAATTGTTGGCTATGGTTCTATTTTAAAAATGAATGATTCTCAAATGGGTATTTCAGAGCTAAAGGAGATCGGTGATAATCTTCTCGAAAGCGGTAATAGACTCACTCAGGTTGTTGATCAATATTTGCAGTACGCGGAGCTTTTGGTTAAATCTCACAGCGAATTAGATTCAGAAATAATAAAGGACGCACATATTGTTCTTGCGGATTGTGCAACAATTATTGCATATAAGTATGATAGGGTAAATGACCTCATGCTTGTACTAGAACCCGTTGATTTGAATATTTCAGATCATTATTTCAAAATGTTAATTACTAACATCGTTGATAATAGTTTTAAATTTTCACATCCAGACAGCAAGGTTGATATTAAAGGCGAGGAAAGTGATGGTTTTTATAATATAATAGTAAAAGATAATGGAATAGGATTTCCTGATAATAAAGTTGATAATATTGGAGCCTTTGTTCAGTTTGATAGAGACAAAAATGAACAGCAGGGCATAGGACTTGGCTTAGCTATTGCCAAAATGATTGCGAAAGTTTATGGAGGAAAAATAGTTGTTGGTTCAACAAAAAAAGGGACCAGAGTATGTTTGAAAATTAAAGTAGGTTAGTAGTGGTTGTGCACCTCTGTCACGAAAGTGCAGAGGTGCTTTTTTACGCTAGGTAAAAAATGGTTCACAGTCACGATCGATTATAAACAAAATATCCCGGACAATAGTCCGGGATATTTTTATTTAAGCCCATTTATAATATTCCAATAAATAACACCATATATTTTATCTCCCGCATCTTGTCAAATTGCTAAACTGATTATAAGCCCATATCTTTTGTGTCTTTTTATTTTTATAAAATCAAATTAATTAAGATTAGCTAAATACTTAGTACGACAGAATGTATTTCTAAGTATTTTTGCAGTTTGATAAATAATTAATATACACATGGATTTTCCTGAAAATGAAAAGAAATCTCTTAACTTTATAGAATCCATAATAGAAGAAGATATAAAGGAAAATAAAAATCAGGGGAGAGTTCATCTGCGATTTCCTCCTGAACCTAACGGCTATCTTCATATTGGACACGCAAAATCCATTTGTTTAAACTTCGGATTAGCAAGTGAATACAATGGGCTTTGTAATTTAAGGTTTGATGATACTAATCCCGAGAAGGAAGATATCGAGTATGTTGAGTCCATAATGGAAGACATAAAATGGCTTGGTTTCAGCTGGGATGGTGAGCCTAAATTTGCATCAGATTACTTTCAACAACTATATGACTGGGCGGTACTTCTTATTAAAAATGGCAAGGCCTATGTTGATGAGCAACCCCAGGAACTCATAAGTTCTCAAAGGGGTGTGCCTACTCGTCCAGGTATAGAAAGTCCATATCGTGACAGGCCTATTGAAGAAAGCCTGGATCTGTTTGAACGAATGAAAAATGGAGAATTTGATACGGGTAAGATGATATTGAGAGCTAAAATAGATATGAGCTCTCCTAATATGCACATGCGAGATCCTATTATGTATCGCATACTTAATCAAGAGCATCACCGCACAGGAAACCAATGGTGTATATATCCGATGTACGACTGGGCTCATGGACAATCAGATTTTATCGAGGGGATTACACATTCAATATGTACTTTGGAATTTGAAATACACAGACCTCTTTATGATTGGTCATTGGACCAAATTGTTGAAGGGAATTATCGCCCTCAACAAATAGAATTTGCGAGACTTAACCTGAGCTATACAGTTATGAGTAAACGCAAGTTGCTAGAATTGGTGAAAGAGAATTATGTTAATGGATGGGATGATCCTAGAATGCCTACCATTTCTGGGTTTAGAAGACGTGGGTATACTCCAGAATCAATAAGAAAATTTGCTGACCGAATTGGTGTTGCAAAGCGTGATAATGTAATAGACGTAAGCTTACTTGAATTTAGTGTTCGTGAACACCTTAACCAGATTGCACCTCGTAGGCTGGGGGTTATTGATCCAGTTAAAGTTATAATTACAAATTATCCTGAAAATAAACTTGAGCAATTAGACCTTATAAATAATCCAAACGATGAAAACAGCGGACATAGAGATGTGCCGTTTACTCGTGAAATTTTCATTGAACGAAATGATTTTATGGAAGATCCACCAAAGAAATTTTTCAGACTTGGGCCAGATAGAGAGGTAAGGCTTATTGGTGCATATATAATTAAGTGCGAGGGTTTCAAGAAAGATGACGATGGTAAAATTGAAGAGATTTACTGTTCCTATGATCCTGACACTAAAAGTGGTGGGTCGGGTGCCCAACGTAAAGTTAAGGGAACCATACATTGGGTCAGCGCAGAAAAGGCAGTAACTGCTGAGATAAGATTATATGATAGATTATTTTTAGATGAGGATCCAGGTGGGCACAAGGAAGCCGACTTTAAACAATTTTTAAACCCAGATTCACTCAAGGTTATTACTAATGCAAAGCTTGAGCCATCAGTAGCAAACTTTAATATAGGAGATAAGATGCAATTTCAGCGTCTTGGCTATTTTTGTGTTGACCTTGATAGCTCCAATGAAAAAATGATAATTAACCGCACAGTTCCATTGCGAGATGGGTGGGCCAAAAAGAGATAAGAACACGAGGCTCGTAGACTAGTTTTTATTCAGTACTATCAGGAGCAACTGCCATCATTAGCCCTGTTGCATCACCAAAGTCTCCAGAATGAGTGATTTTTCCTTCATCATTAAAAACCAAGTAATGATACATAAGAATCTCAAAGTCTTTGCCGGAAGCAGTATTAGTTCCTGTCCAAACACCATAAGTTCTTACACTACCATCTAGTTGACCTGTTTCAGGGTTAACGCCAGGAAGATAGTTTTCTGGTGTATATGTAATGTTTTCCATAGCATCATGCCAACCTTTCATATAATCCATTGCTTGTGCTTTATCCATTAGAGGACCTCCATAAAAACAGCTTTGCCATTCAACAGTATCGGCCATTAATGCAGATACTCCTTCATAATCTTCAGATGTAAATGTTGCAAACCAGTTTTTGGCTAATTCAACATTTCCTTCATAACTTGGGTTTTGTTGTGTTTGACCACATGACATTAGAATACTAATGAAAGCAATCATGATAATTTTTCTCATTTTTTACAGATTTTGGTTATAAAAGACGTAAATATAACAAAAACACAAAAACGAGCTATTTTTTTCAAATCTTTATAATATAATTGAGGTGATTTTATTTAGTTGCCAGTTTAAATGAGATGGCACTTTTTATTTATTGCTATTTTCGTATTTTTAAACCCATACACCATTAGCTGATGGAATACAAAGATTATTATTCTATTCTAGGGGTTCGCAAAACGGCAACTAAAGACGAAATAAAAAAAGCCTATCGCAATCTTGCAAAAAAATATCATCCCGATAAAACCAAGGGTGATAAATCTCTTGAAGAAAAATTTAAGGGAATAGCGGAAGCTTATGAGGTGCTTGGTAATGAGAAAAATAGAAAAAAATACGATGAGCTTGGAGCCAATTGGAAAAACCAACAACAGCAAGGACCTGGTGGCTTCGATTATTCACAATATTATTCCAACTCTGCTAATAATGGTAGGCATCAAACATTTGAGGGTGATCCTGAAATGTTTTCAGACTTTTTCAATAATATTTTTGGCGGAGGATTTTCAAACAGGGCCTCTGGCCAAAGGCAATCATCAATAAAAGGTCAAAATTATTTGGCCGAAATGGATATAACCCTTGAAGAAGCTTTTCATGGAGGAACAAGAATAATAGATGTTAATGGCAAAAAACTTCGCATAAAAACAAAACCTGGAACTAGAGATAAGCAAAAAATTAAGCTTGCAGGTAAGGGGAGCCCTGGAATAAATGGTGGCCCAAATGGTGATTTATTGATAACTATAAATATAACTCCCAATGCTACTTTTAATCTAAAAGGCAATAACCTTTATGCAAATGTTAAGGTTGATCTATACAAGGCCGTGCTCGGAGGAAAAATTACAATTCCAACTTTAAATGGAAATGTTAACATGACCTTGCCCAAGGGTACCCAGGGTGATAGTACCTTAAGGTTAAAAGGAAAGGGGATGCCTGCTTATGGAAGCACGACTAAATTTGGCAACTTATTTATTAAAGTTAATATTGAGGTACCAACAAATTTAACCAGCAAGGAAGAGAAATTGTTCAATGAACTTAAAAAGTTAAAATCATGAGTACACTTATTCACTACGAACACATGGCAAATCATTTGCCCATACTAAATTTTGTAAAGGCAGTTGTTGACAATCAGCTAAAGCACTATGCATCAGATTTGTTTCCCGAACTACAGCTAAAAGATGAAGAGGTATTTAATATTTCGCTTATGCGTGCTCAACAAGTATGCGCTACATTGGACTTGCCCATTGAACATCACTTCAAAAAAATATATAGAACACACGGAAACCGAACCTACTGTGATTATAAATTGTCACATGCAGCTTATGTATTAATTGGAATAAACGGAGATGTAAACCATGTAAAAGTGGCAAATATTCAAATGGAGCTTGTGAATTTATTAGTGAAAGCCAGGAAATAACCCCTTCCTATTTCTTGTAATGTTTAGCTAGATTTAATCCTATTTTCAATCAGTGTTGTGGAGTACCCCTCAAGAAAATCAATTGTTTTAATGGCTCCTCCTTTTTGCATAACAATATCATAACCAACTATTTTTTCTGGCATATAATCACTACCCTTAACCAGAATATCTGGTTGAACCAATTTAATAAGATTGTATGGAGTGTCTTCATTGAAAAGAATCACTGCATCAACAAATTGTAATGCAGCAATGATTGTTGACCTTGAACTTTCATTATTAATTGGTCGTGAGCTTCCCTTTCCGAGTTTGCGAGCTGAATGATCAGAATTCACACCAACCAGAAGAATATCTCCTTCATCTTTTGCTTTGCTCAAATAATCAATATGGCCCAGGTGAACGATATCAAAAACGCCATTTGTGAATACAATTGATTTTTTAAGCTCGGCCCACTCATCGATTTTACTTCTTAATTCTGAGTCAGAAAGAACTTTATCTCGTATTTCATCAAGTTTATTCATTCAAAGGTTTTTCTCTGCTTGTGAGATATCCAATGTAAAAGTAAGATAAACTACCAACAATTATGTTTAAGATAGTTTGTCCAGCATGAGTAATTGCAGCAAAGGAGCCAGCTGCTGTGCCCTCTATACCATATATTTCAACTAAAATAGCCTTTACTATAAAATGATAAGCCCCAATACCTCCTGGAACAGGGGCAACAATTCCTAAGCTTCCTATTGCCAATATTGTGAGAGCATCAATAAATGTTAATCCACTTGTTTCGGGAAGCATAAACACCGGGAAGTATATCATTAATGCGTATAATAGCCAGATAAGAAATGTATAAAACATAAACATCCATTTATGTTTTAACTTGCCAATGGTTTTAATTCCCTCTAACAAACCCTCAATGAATCCCATTACTTTGTAATATAAGGGATGACTTTTGATTTTTTCTTTGACTAATTTTAGGGTTACCATTATTGCAATTACACACAATAGGGTGATTACAAAAAATGTTACCAGTCCCTGTAAATTGGAAAATATATTATTAATCAGTGGAGTAAAATTGGCTTCTAAAAACCCTCCAAGAGACTGAAGCTGAAATGCAATCACTAGGAATATAATGAAGAAAAGTGTTATCAAATCAAAGATTCTCTCCGAAATAACAGTCCCAAAAAGTGCATTAAAAGGAATTTTTTCCTTTTTTGAAAGGACGCCACAACGTGCAAATTCTCCAGCCCTAGGAACAGCAGTATTAGCCATGTATCCTACCATTACAGCGTAAAATGTAGTGGATAGCTTGGTTTTATAATCAAGAGAGTTGATAAGTAAATTCCACCTCATTGCCCTAAAAAGATGAGAGAAAATAGCAAACACAAGCGAAAGAAGCATCCAATAATAATTGGCTCCCATAATATCATCCCAAACCTCTTTCATGTTTAGCTTGCGAAAACTTAGCCAAAGTAAAAGAACTCCTATACCAAGAAAGAATAGATATTGGATTACAGTAAAAACTTTTCTTTTTCCAACTGTTGTCAAGGTGTTATTTTAAACGGTTATTTTCATCTGGAAATAAAATGGCTGGTTTAAATGTCTTGGCTTTTTCAAACTCAATACTTGCATACGAAACTATTATGACAAGATCATTAACAGCAACCTTTCTGGCAGCAGCACCATTCAAAGAAATGACCCCAGATTTACGCTTTCCCCTTATAACGTATGTGGAAAAGCGCTCTCCATTGGTTATATTATAAATACTAACTTTCTCATTTTCAATCAGATTTGCGGCATCCATTAAGTCTTCATCAATGGCTATGCTACCAATGTAGTTCAAGTCAGCTTCAGTTACAGTAGCCCTATGTATTTTTGATTTTAGTACTTGAATATTCATTATATGTATTGTAAATAGTAGCTTTTGCGTGCAAAATTATTAAATAATTCGAATATTATCGATTAATCTTACTTTACCCAATTTAACGGCGATAAACCCCAATGAACCAACTTCTTCATTCCATTGTTTTACTGGCTGCAGATTTGTATCATCTGCAATTTCAAAATATTCCACATTAAATTCAGTTTTGTCGATAAAATTTTCTAACACAAACGCCTTCATTTTTTTTGGGCACAAGGTATCTTTAGAACTTTTTGCCATTTTTAGAGTCTGATAAATAAATGGAGCAATCTCTCTTTCGTGATCTGTTAAGCGAACATTTCGTGAGCTCATGGCTAGCCCATCTGCTTCTCTTACGATTGCGCATGGAACAATATTTACACGAGTATTTTCAATATCTACCAGTTTTTTAATTATTGCTAATTGTTGAAAATCCTTTTCTCCAAAATAAGCGTTATGTGGGATACATATCTCAAAAAGCCTGCTAACAACAACACCGACCCCATTGAAATGCCCAGGTCGAGATGAACCTTCCATTACATGTTCTATGTCACCAAAATCATAGGATTTACTAATTTGGCCTTCTGGGTACATCTCCTTGGTATCAGGAGCAAATAATACATCACAACCAACACTTTTCAACAACTCTGCATCCCGATTCAAATTGCGTGGATACTTCTTTAGATCTTCTTTATTGTTGAATTGAATTGGATTCACAAAAATGCTTGCAACTAGAATATCATTTTCCTGTTTAGCTCTCCGCATTAATTCTAGATGCCCTTCATGCAAAGCCCCCATGGTAGGCACAAACCCTATTTTTAACCCATTTGTTTTTTGTTGATAAAGAAATGTTTGTGTATCTACTATCTTTGAAAATGTGATCATTACTCGTGTCTTATTGCTACCAGGTTATCTAATGATTTTCCATAGATCTTGCTCATGTGATTTTTTAGGCGATTCAATGATTCTGCCAACTTCTTTATCATCCTTGTAAATAATCATTGTAGGAACTCTTTCGATATTTAAATCATTAATGTCTACCAAAATAGCTTCTTTCCTTTTGTTCACTGCTATTACCTTAACTCTTTTATCGTTGTAGCCTGCTTCATTAAGAACCTTGTAAAAATGAGGCACTTCTTTTTTGCTATCAATACACCAAGTGCCCATAACAATGGTTATTTCGTACTCATCTATTTTATCTGATATTTTTGAAATATATGAATCGGACGGATTATAAATATCGTACTGGCTATCAAAATATGCACCATATACACCCTTTTCTAAGCCCTTTTTATCACAATAACCCATTAACATCTTTTCTCCCGTGTTAATATCAACCACAGTGCTATTCATCTGTCCAATAGCTTCATAACCAAGCAAAACTACCAGTATGAATAATAAATTTTTCACTTTCATAAATTGTGTATTAAAAATGCAAAATTAGAGCAAAATACCACATCTAAAAATTTAATCTACTATTATCAACCTAAATAATAGCTTTTGCTAAGAAAAGCTATTATTAGAACAATAAAAATCAATAATGTATGATTATTTATTTTTTACATTTGCATCCAATAATAATTAAATTGACCGATAACTTATATAAATATAACGAACCCCTTAAAAGTGAGTATGAAAGCCTGAGTAGAAATGATCTTGAGGCTAGACTACACACTTTTATTTCTAATTTACTTCAAAATGATTTCGAGAAACTCTGCAATATGATATACAGACATGATGTGGATGAAATAAAATTTAATTGTGCTCTGGAATTAAAAGATATAGATGAAAAAGCATGGGGTATTACTCACTTGGTAATTGATCGTGAGATGGAAAAAATCAAAATGAGAGAAAAATATAGAAGAGATAAAGAGGGTAAGGATAGTAAATCACTTGACAATTAACTAAACTATGGAGTACTCATATGGTACCATTGCATTTGCCTTAGGACTAACACTTTTTGCCGGATTATCTACTGGTGTTGGCAGCGCACTTGCTTTTTTCGTAAAGAAAACAAACACTACTTTTTTGTCTCTTGCGCTTGGCTTTTCTGCTGGTGTGATGATATATGTATCGTTTGTGGAGATTTTTGTAAAAGCAAAAATTGAACTTGTTTCTAAACTAGGAGAAACTCAGGGTTATTGGGTTACTACTGCTGCTTTTTTTGGCGGAATTTTATTCATAGCAATTATCGACAAATTTATTCCTGATGTGGAAAATCCACATGAAATTAAGAAGATAGAGGATATTTCCGATGAGCATATAAAAGACAAGTCAAAACTGATGAGGATGGGTCTTTTTACAGCTCTTGCCATAGCAATACATAACTTTCCAGAAGGTCTTGCAACATTCACAGCAGCATTAACTGATCCCACACTTGGTATTGCCATAGCTGTTGCCATAGCCATTCATAATATTCCCGAAGGAATTGCTGTTTCAATACCAATATATTATGCAACTGGTAGTAGAAAAAAGGCGTTTTGGCTCTCTTTTATTTCTGGATTAGCTGAGCCCGTTGGTGCTATCATTGGATTCCTCATTTTAATGCCATTTTTAAACCCAATAGTTTTTGGAATTTTATTTGCAGGTGTTGCTGGAATTATGGTATTTATATCACTGGATGAATTATTACCCGCAGCAGAAGAATATGGTAAACACCATCTTTCAATCTATGGCTTGATTTTAGGAATGGCAGTGATGGCAATTAGTTTATTGCTTTTTGCATAAAAAAACCCGACCATAGGGTCGGGTTAGCAATAGTTAATCATATTATTTTGCGTATGATTAATTACTTCACAGATATTTCACGGCTTAGTTTTGCTTCCTCTTCTTTGGGAAGTGTAATCATTAATATCCCTTCATTATAATCAGCACTTATATCGTCAAATTTTACAGTCTTTGGGAGAGTAAACGATCTGCTGAAACTGTTAAAAACAAACTCTCTGCGTGAGTAGTTGTCTTTATTGTCTTCTTTATCCTCTTTTAGTTCGCGCGAGATGGTTAATGTATTATTTTCAAGATTAATGTTAAACTCATCTTTTTTTACGCCTGGTGCTGCAACCTCTATAACAAAGTCCTTATCATTATCCTGAATATTCACGGATGGAACAGTTGCTTTCGAATTGGTAAACATGTTATTATTCCCTTTTTCAAATGCATCAAAAAAGTGCGATAGTCCTGGATTATTAAATTTTACTAAGTTCATTTTTATTATCTCCTATTTTTAATAGTTGTTATTTGTATAATCAATTTATCAGATTATGGTCAATTTCCATTCCAATGAACTTTTATTACTAAAATCATGTACTAAAGTGCCAAAATGACATATAATGGTCATTATGAGTGACATAACGACAGTAAAATTATTAATCAACAAGAAAATAATTGTGTTTTACAACACTTATCTCAATAATTTAACTTGTATCTACAAATCAAATTGCAAAGTTTTTTGATGTATTAACAAACAGATTTATTGATGAGTTATAATTTTTCAACCCAACTTCCTTGAAAAAATTTAGTGGACCGCAACATTTAAGAGGTATCTTTGCGTCATAACCTTCTTATCGTGGATAAAATAGTTAATAGTCTTAAGCCAACTAGAATAATATGGCCAATATTAATTGGTTTGGGTGTTAGTGCATGGCTTATGTTTAGGGGTTTTAACTCGGAGACCTTCTCCTTTTTAACTTTCACTTGGAACACCATATTTTACATTTTTATGGCTTTTGTGATGATGGCCGTTAGAGATTTAGCATATATGTACCGTATTATTGTTTTAACGGACGGAAGGTTAACATGGAAACAAGCATTCAATGTTATTATGCTATGGGAATTTAGTTCTGCAATCTCACCCTCTGTTGTTGGTGGAACTGGACCGGCTATATTTTTCCTTTACAAAGAGGGCCTAAGCGGTGGAAGAAGCACTGCTGTTGTACTAACTGCAATATTCTTGGATGAAGTATTTTTTGTTTTAACAGTGCCGATTGTATATTTTGTTTTTGGGACTAACATATTTCCTCCTGACTCCATATCCATAGATCAAATTTTATATGCATTTTATGGAGGCTATATAATCATATTTATTTACACTTTGTTCTTAGCATATGCACTGTTTATTAATCCGCATATGTTTAAATCATTTATATCCTGGGTATTTCTTTTTCCCATATTAATAAGGTGGCGCACAAGGGCTAGAAAATCTGCAAACCAGCTCATACAAACATCCAAAGCCATAAAAAGCAAACCTGTAACATATTGGGTAAAAAGTTTTATTGCAACCATATTTTCATGGCTTGCAAGATATTGGGTTGTTAATTTTATGCTGGTTGCTTTTTTTGCAGGAAGGTATAATATTTTAGATCATTTTCTGATTCTAGGGCGACAACTTAGTATGTGGATAATATTATTAGTAAGCCCAACACCTGGTGGAAGTGGCATTGCGGAATTCGTTTTTTCGGATTTTCTTGGAGATTTTATACCTAACTCAGCATGGTATGCACCACTGGCAGTATTTTGGAGAATTATATCATACTATCCTTATTTATTCATTGGCGTTATAGTTTTACCAATTTGGTTAAGGCGAGTTTTTTCAAAGAACAACAAAGCGTAACTTCTCAACAGATTTTATTCATTGTAGATAACCATTAATAGTACTTCCCCAACAACCTGAAGGCTATGTTTATCAATAAATTCCATTTTATCATCCACCGTGTGCCATTGATCAAAAAAGCTTCTGTTTTTACTTGTTGGATCAAGATGAATTATGTCTATTGATGGTATACGAGCATATTTATTCACAAAATAATGATCATCTGTAATTTGACCACCGGGCTCATCAATAAAGAGATTACGATATCCCATATCTGATGCAGTATTCCATACAAGATCAACAATAAAACCGGCTTCTCTATCGGAATGATATTCCCTGCGAAATTCAATGTTACCGGCACCTACCATATCCAAAAGAATACCAAAAGCGGCTGTATATCCATGCTTGTGCGGGTTTTGAGACCAATATTGTGACCCCAAACCCCAATACTCCTCATCATACGTAATTTGCATTTCGGAGGGAGGCCCCCAATCTTCAAGGTCAAAAAGCACAATATCAACCCCAACTTGTGGAGTTTTTAAACTCATCTGCCTCGCAATTTCAAGTAATACTCCAACACCGCTTCCTCCATCATTAGCTCCATCTATTGGAGTATTATGATTTTCGGAATTATCATCATGATCGGCATATGGCCTAGTATCCCAGTGTGCCATTAATAAAACCCTCTTAATTGCATTTGGGTTGAAACTAGCAATTATATTTTTTCCGTTTCTTGCTATTCTGTCGTATGTTCTAGTTTTAAAATTTTGAACTTCTACAATGGCGCCGTAATCCATAAGTTTATCTGCGAGCCATAAAGCACAAGAATCATGTGATCTAGTACCAGCAACACGCGGACCAAAAGAAACCTGCTTCTCAATAAAATAATAAGCTGAGTCTGAATTGAAAATAGGAGGTTTTACCAGTTCTTTTTTTTGCTTCTTTCTTTCTGCTTGTCTCTTTTTTTGTCCCATTTGACAGGAGTTAATAGAGAGTAGTATTGTAAAAGCTAAAAAGTAAACAATTCTTTCGTTTTTCATGAGTGCTAGCATCTGTCTTAATAGAAGATTTAAAATTAAATAATAAAGTAACAACTAAAATTAGTCGTTGAATTTGCCTCTTATAACAATTGTGTCGAAGTTCTTACGCTCTCTTGGCTTTAATTCTAGTTGTGCAAAATCTTCAGTAAGCATATCTTTATGGCCCTGATAACCAAAAGCTGTTACTGACACAGCATGATACCCTTGAGATATGTTCAATGATTTTTCAGCCATATCAGAATCAAAGCCACTCATTTGATGACTTACCACACCCTGATTCATGGCTTCGATAATCATAAATGCAACTGCTTGTCCAAGGTCATATTTATAGGTATCATTTGGTGTATTATTATGAGTAAATAACTGTTTTGCAATGTTAAGCACAAGCACTGGTGCATTAACTGCCCAGAGCTGATTCCATTCAACCAAAGATTCCAAAATGTGGTTATATACTTCAGTTCCTTTCTCCCCTACAATAAATCTCCAGGGCTGCTCGTTATATGCTGAAGGAGCCCATCTTGCAGCCTCCATAATGCTATTAAGCTTGGTCAATTCAATGGGTTTATCGCTGAATGAGCGAGTGCTCCATCTCGATCTTATTAATTCGTGTAAAGAGTGTATATTTTTAGTTTTCTTTTCCATGTTAGCTGTTGAATACTCATTAATACAAAGTGCTAAAATATGTAAATATTAAAGTATATATTAACTATAACATACAATAGATTTAATTTATATTTTTTACCACAGTTTTATTCCATGCCTGCTAACAATCAAAAATTATTTTTATATTAGTCAACCTTTATATTCAATCATACTAAACAAAACAATAGAAAAATTATGAAATTTCAAGCAAAGCTATTTTTAATTACTCTTGTGATACCAGCATTACTTACAATTGGCTGTAAAAAAAATGATGATGGAGACAATGAAGATCCTAATAACAATCAGTTACCTGCACTATATCGTGCAATAATGACTGACAAGCTTGTGGATGCAGATTATTGGCAAGAGGAGCCTGCCATACTTGCCGCAGGATTGGGGTTTACTGATATTAATGGAATTCCTGATTTGGGTGCATCAGGTCAGACCCTGGAGCAAACAAAGGCTTTGGTCAGATTACATGGCGGTGGATGGCACAATATAATTAGCAGCGCTCCCGAAGATGAAATTCCATTACGTGCTAGAACTTCAGGTGCTTCAGTTTTTCAGATTACAGAAAGTTTTGGGTACTCATCTCCATTGGGTGATGGTTTACCAATGGAACTTTCTCATCCTGTGCTTGCCTCCACCGTTGAGCGTGAAGACATACTTATCTATTTAAATACTGGAGAAACAGTTGTACCTTCTAATATTTCTGTGATGCCCAATATGGAATTTAATGAGCGTAGCACATTAGTTATGAATGGTAACTTTGGTAACCGCATTAACCCAGATGAAGATGGTGCCATATATCCTGTGAAGTTTGAAATAGTTGGAAACTTATTACTGGTAACCCCTTCTGGGCTGATTGATGCTACAGGACTAACCTTTGGGGATGGCACAGCTCCTCTTACCGCCTATAGAACTGGTGCCGGTCCTAGATTATGCGCTGCTAAGCTAACCCATGCTCAGGCAGGATTAGCTGGAGAAGGAGCGCCTACGACAATTCAGGATGATTCTTTTCCCAACGATCTAGTCTCTTTGTATGGAGATAATGCTCAATATCGTCTACGCGTGTTGACCACTGGAGGTTTTTCGCCCGATGGCGTTCGTTCTATGTATCCCTCTGAATTTGAGCGTTATTTTAGGGTTGGAGTAGCTCCAGAGGGAGTTGCAGCCGATGATTATGAAAACCTTTTATGGCTAATAAAAACAGATACGGAGTATGTTTTGCAAGGCTATGGAAAACTTATTGTTCATGGACTAGCAGAGCTAGGTCAGTTAAGGGGTGATTATGATGATAGTTATCTTGAGGATCATGACAATCAAATAGATATAGTGTTATCAGGTGATGAGGAGGCAGCAGCGCGCATCGTTGTGGTATATATTCCAGCAGAACATCCATACTCACCATTTTACAACCCAGGAGGACCAGGAAGCATACCAGACCCAAACACAATTTATTCAGAACCAGGGCCAACTTACTATCAGCCTGTTACTGTAGCCTTGGATGACCCCATGCAAGTATCATTTGAGCTTTAGTACAGTAAAGAAAGGGCTATCCAATTTTAAAATACACCAGTAATTAAATTGTTATTATTAAATACCCAACTGTAACTTTAGTTTTTTGATTCGGGACTTACTTACATTTACCTTGCTGCCGTCTTTTAATATAACAATGTGGCTTTCTTTGCCGTATTTTTCAATTTTTTGAATATGGCTTATGTTTATTATGTGAGACCTATGAACACGTGAAAATACTTGTTTAGACAGAACTCTTTCAAGATAATTCATGGTATCATTCTTTAGATACTTTTTGTCGGCAGTATGGATTTCAACATAGTCGTCTTGAGCCTCTATTTTTATTATTGTATCCACAGGAACCACATCTATTTTAGTTCCTGTTTTTACAAATAAACGCTCAATTTGATCAACATCTTGTTTTTTGTTGTTGGTAAAATCCTCAATATTTTTATTTGGGATTCGTTTTTTTATTTGGGATTCGCTTCTTGATTTTAAACGAGATATGACCTTTTCAATTGCTTCATTGAAACGTTCTCGCGAAAAAGGTTTCATAAGATAATCTACAGCGCTCAGGTCAAAAGCCTTAATTGCATATTGATCATATGCTGTTGTAAATATTATCTCCGGCACTTCATCCAATAATTCTATCATTTCGAAACCTGTAAGCTTTGGCATTTGAATATCAAGAAATACTAAATCAGGCTTAGTTTCATTTATTTTTTTTACACCGGAAAAACCATCGCTACATTCGCCAATAAGGTCAATGTTTTTATTGCTTTTTATATAGGCTTTTACCAAGTCTCTAGCAGGTGCTTCGTCTTCAATAATAACTGTTCTTAATTTGATCATAATTATGGGTTAATAGGTAGTTTTAATGTGGCTTTGAATACCATGTTGTCTACTGAGGTAGAGAACAGATCTTGCCTTCCGTAAATAATTTGTAATCTTTTTTGTATGTTTTTTAGGCCAATTCCGTTTCCTTTTTTATTAATGGAATCAGGATCATATTCATTTAGAATCTCTATGGTAATGTACTCATCATCACGGTCACATTTCAATTCAACTAAAACCTCTTCTGTGCTATCATATACACCATGTTTAATTGCATTTTCAATTAGAGGTTGTAATATCATATTTGGAATTTGAAAACCAGTATATTTTTCGGAAATGTGTGAAATGAAATTTAACCTGTTTCCAAACCTAATTTTTTCTATGTCTAAATATCGTTGAAGGTTATTTAATTCCTCTTGAAAACTAGCCTTTTCATCCTTATCATGACGAAGTGTATATCTTAAAAAATCACTGAGTTTAATAACCATCTCTTGAGCTTTATCAGGGTTACTTATTGTTAGTGAACTAATGGAGTTTAGGCTATTAAACAAAAAATGCGGATTAATTTGTGATTTAAGGGCTAATAACTCAGCTTCATTTACTAACCCTTGTAATTGTGCCTCTACCCTTAACTTATCTTGGAGGTCTTCGTAGTAGATCATTACGTAGTAATACATAACAAATAATAGATAATAAAAAATGCCCGTAATTACCCTCCATGGGATACTCTCATTTAAAAATTCCCTGTAGGATGTTGAGTCTGGAAATATATATATCAAAGTAAAATACGATATGGTTATCCATGCCGATATGGAAATTGTGGCAACCATAAAATGATTTAAAAGTAAATCAAATATGTTTTTTCTCTCCTTGAGATTAAATCTAATAATATACCATAAATTGAATCCCAGAACAGCATACAATAGATTAAAAATAGCAGAATCATATATGCTTATAGTACCATCAACACCATAAAAGAAATTAATAATTAAGCTTTGAATGGGGATAACAATAGCCCATATTGAAATATAAGCTAGTATGATATTTCTGTTTTTTATTATGGGATTTATCATGTTTTGCCTACAGATGTGTAATTAGACCTTTTTAATACTTAAGTTAATTATTAAAAGCTTTTAATTTCTATTCCTCCAAATATAACAGCGCCCTTCAGGTAAAGAATATTTTTATGATCTGCTTTTTCAGGTTTAATTGTTCTTTTGTCATTGAAACCTCCAAAAATGGAGAACATGTCAGATTTTACAACCCAGTTATCAGGAATAATAAGCTTTGAACCTCCAAACATAGTAAACACATCAATTTCACTTCCTTCATCTGAAAGTTCAACATCTTTTAAACTAAAATCAGACCCTCCGAAAATAGCCGTTATGCTTCCACCTTTAAAATTTTTTGATTGAACAACCTTGGTCCCTCCACCTAAAATACTGATGTCGTCAATGTAATCATTATTGGGTTTATTGCTATAAGGCTCACTTTCTTTAGTATGGTAAGTATTACGCTTCATTTTCTCCCCTCTCCTAGTAATAATTATTACTCCAATAGCTATTAATAATGCGGGTAAAAATACCTGACCAAGAGAAATGCTATAATTTATAAAACTGGGTAGCCAAAAAATTATTCCTAAACCAATTAGTACATATCCTGAGACTGCACGCTCCTTTGTTGCAATGATTACTGCTCCAATTCCGATTAATAATGTTTTCCAATTAAATATATAGTTGCGAATGGGAAAGTTAGTAACCTCAAATGTTTCCAATAACAGAAGGGAGCCTGCCAACATAAGTATGATACCAATTATTAGTTTTTTATCAGTTGATTTATTTTCCATTTTGGTATTTTTTTAAGTATTATGTGGCAAAAGTATTATGTACTGGCACTAATGTAAACAAAAAATCGGTAAAAGGCAGTTATTTATCGGTGACTGTCGTTGCCTTTTCAAACCAATTAAAATTGGGTTTCATCCATAGACGCATATATGTGTTTTGGAAATAACTCTTCGTCCGATCCCAACCACACAAATTCTGATAAAACTTCTGAAACGGCTGTTTCATATTCATCAAATGTTTTGGTTTTTTTTATTCTACTGAACACCTTATGAGGATTTGAAAATGAGTAACACATGAAACTCCACAGTTCTTTCATAACGCTAATGGATTGGAGCCTATCATTTGTTTTTTTTCTATAGGCTAGATATAGTTCGGTTACGAACTTGCTTACAATGTGTTTTTGCTCATCTAAATCTGGAACATTTTCCTTGGATATTTTTATGGGAAGAAATGGATCAACTAATAACCCCCTGCCAATCATCCATCTATCTACTGAAATTAATTTTTTTGACATGGTTTCAAATTCTTTAACCGAAAAAACATCGCCATTATATACCACCGGAATTTTTGCAGTTTTAAGAGCATTAGCAAACGCATTAAACCATATACCTCCCTTGTATAATTGAACACCTATTCTGGCATGAATTGTAAGCTCGGGTACTTGAAATTCATTAAAAACTTCCATAAGAGTTAATATCTCTTTTTCCGAATAATATCCAAGCCTACACTTTATGCTCAAATCAATATTAATTTCATGTTTGACAGTGGTAAGGATTTCTCTTACTAATTCAGGATAAGGTAATATACCGGAGCCTCTTTTTTTATTAGCAACCCTCGGATATGGACAGCCAAGATTCCAATTTACTTCTTTGAAACCTTTTGTATCGCAATAATTAACAAACCGAATTATTTCATCAGAATCCTTTGATAATATCTGGGGTATAAGCTGAACATTGTTATGATGGGTTATGTTTAGCTCTGATGCTCTTTTTTCCAGCGTTTTTGTTTTTTGAACACCTGAAAAAAAGGGAGTATATAACTTGTTAACACCACTAAAGTATTTTGTGTAAACACTTCTATATGGAAATGTTGTTATGCCTTGAAATGGGGCAAGATATATTCTAGACTCTGACATTAATTATCAGTAAATATAAAATGATTAATCTTTAGGGATAAGCCCTAAACCCAACTCATCAAGTTGGTCTTCTGCAATTGATGAGGGTGAATCAATCATCATATCTCTACCTGAATTGTTTTTTGGGAATGCTATGAAATCTCTTATGGAGTCCTGTCCACCAAACAATGCGGTTAGACGATCAAACCCAAGAGCAATGCCACCATGAGGAGGAGCCCCATATTCAAAGGCATTCAATAGAAAACCAAATTGTTCCTGAGCTTCCTCATCAGAAAAACCAAGGTGTTTAAACATGAGTTTTTGTAAATCGCGGTCATGTATTCTTATTGATCCACCTCCAATTTCAGATCCGTTTATTACCAGGTCATAAGCGTTAGCTCTTACATCACCAGGATTTGAATCCAAAAGATTAATATCTTCATGTTTTGGAGATGTAAAAGGGTGATGCATTGCGTGGAACCTTTCCGAATCTTCATCCCACTCTAATAATGGGAAGTCAACCACCCAAAGTGGGGCAAAATTATTAGGGTTACGCAAATTAAGTTGTGTGCCCATTTCTAACCTTAGTTCATTAAGCTGCTTTCTAACCTTGTCCTTTTCTCCTGAAAGAACCAATATAAGGTCACCTTTTTTTGCATTGGTTTTTGTTGCCCATTTATTCAATGAATCCTGGTCAAAAAATTTGTCTACGGATGATTTATAAGTACCATCTTCATTACACTTAACATAAACAAGCCCCTTGGCTCCAATTTGTGGCCTTCTGACAAATTCAGTAAGCTTGTCAAGTTGTTTTCGGGTATAATCAGCACATTCTTTGGCTACGATACCAACTACTAGTTCAGCATCATCAAATACTTTAAACCCCTTGTTTTGTGCAACATCATTTAATTCCACAAACTTCATATCAAATCTAATATCGGGTTTATCGCTACCATATAATCTCATGGCATCTGAGTACTCCATTCTGGGAAAATCAGACAGTTCAATTTCTTTAACTGTTTTGAAAAGATGTTTTACCATGCCTTCAAAGGTTTTAAGAACATCATCCTGATCCACGAAAGCCATTTCGCAGTCTATCTGAGTAAATTCGGGTTGGCGATCTGCTCTCAGGTCTTCATCACGGAAACATTTAACCAGCTGATAATATCTGTCGTAACCAGCTACCATCAGTAATTGCTTAAAGGTTTGTGGAGATTGAGGAAGAGCATAGAACTGTCCTTCATTCATTCTTGAGGGCACAACAAAATCTCTTGCCCCTTCTGGAGTTGATTTGATTAGATATGGAGTTTCAATTTCAAAGAAATTTTGCGAATCCAAATACTTTCTTGTTTCAATTGATAATCTATTTCGTAATTCAAGATTTGATCTCAATGGTTGACGCCTTAGATCCAGGTATCGATATTTCATTCTCAACTCTTCACCGCCGTCTGTTTCATCTTCTATTGTAAATGGAGGAGTTAGTGAGGAGTTTAATATTTGAATTTCTGATAAATCAATCTCAATATTACCTGTTGGGATATTTGGATTCTTTGATAGACGCTCTATTACAGTACCTTTTGCCTGAATAACATACTCTCTACCTAATTTTCTGACCGCATCTATAACGATTGAATTTGAACGGCCATCTTCTATCAATAATTGTGTAATGCCGTAACGATCCCGTAGATCTATCCAAATTAATCCTCCTTTATCTCTAATTTTTTGAACCCATCCGGAAAGGATTACTTTCTTGTTTTTGTCTTCTAGTCTTAATTCCCCGCAAGTATGTGTACGAAACATGTTCTTATGTTTATTTATTATTGTTACTTATAACTCAAAAACAGCTAACGTTTATTAACCATTTTAATGATATTATTTTGTAACCATTTAATCGTTGTTATTGCAACTAATATAGGCGGCGAAGATAATAAAAAGTAAGGAGTTAGATGCTGAAGCGGGTATTGTAACCAACTGAAAAATTAATCAATGTTTATACAAAATTTCCCAATTGCTATTCAAGTTATTCCGGTTCCATACCTAATATTGGTATTTTGGGAGTAAGATACTGATTATGTTCCGGTTGTTTATGAATAGTATTTACCACATCCATACCGTATATTACCCTACCAAATGCAGCAAATCCTTCACCATCAGGATTGCGCTTTCCACCATAATCAAGGTCCGGCTGATCGCCAATGCAAATAAAAAACTCAAAGGTTGCTGTACCTGGTTCATATCTTGCCATTGAGATAACCCCATTTAGATGCTTGATGTTAGTTTGAGCCGTATTCTCATGAATAATTGGCGGTAGAAGTGAAGGGTGATTTTCTTCATAAAGACCACCTTGGATTACAGCTATTTTTATACTGTCTTCCAATTGATTATTATTGGTAACCGTTCGATAAAATGAAGCACCCTTAAATCTATTTTCTTTTAGATATTTTATAAAATTACCACAAGTAATGGGAGCATTTTCCTCATATAGTTCAACTCCAATTACTCCAAAGTCCGTTTCAATAATAACTACCGAATTGTTTTGTTTACATGAGGCGATTAACAGTAAGCAACAAATAATAATAAATATCATTTTCATATCACTCAAACATACAATATTTTCCGTCGGATAAATAATGAAGTATGAAAAGGGGATTATGTGGTAATAAATAGATTTGTCGGCAATTTTATTGATAATAAATATATGGAAAGGACGATTAATATTTTTCTTAGTATGAATTTTACTTATAAATTTAAATATTTTTGTACAACTACTAATCGTGATATCAACAATGATGAAAAATACATAGTTCCATGTATTTGTCTGTGTTGTGCAACCATTATACCTGCTCTAATGTCAAAAGTATTGGTTGAAGGTATGTATTATCTTGCAGGATGTTTTTAATGTCACTCATAGGTAGTTGATATCCGTATGGAATTTGATAGTGCCTTCATAAACAAACTTAAAGAAAACGATGCAAAATCGCAACGTTTATTTTACCAGCATCTGGCGCCCAAGATGTATGGTATATGCTTGCGTTTTGCTTTAGTAAATGAAGATGCAGATGATATATTGCAGGATGGTTTTATCAGGGTGTTTAGACACATAAAAGACTTTAGAGGGGAAGGTTCCTTTGAAGGCTGGGTTAGAAGAACCATAGTAAATACGGCAATAAATTACTATAAAAAGAAAATTAAACAAGGAATAACTACTGACCTAGAATACGTAAAAGGAAAATTAAAAGAAAGAAATGATATTTTAGAAAAAATGACATGTGATGAACTTCGTATTATTATAAACGAGCTTCCGCCTGGCTACCGAATGGTATTTAACTTAAGCGCAATAGAAGGTTACACACATAAGGAGATAGGGAAAATGCTAGAAATTAGTGAGAATACATCTAAATCGCAGCTTTCAAGAGCCAGAGCGTCATTACAAAAAAGCATTGCTAAAATTCAACAGAAGGAAAACGGTGGAAAAGGATAATCAAAATATAGACAAACTAATAAGAGATAAGTTTGAAACTTATGCGCCTGAGCCACCCAAACATATCTGGCATGGTGTTGAAAAGGGTATTAATAGAAAGCCTAGTGTCATTGCCTCAAACAAATATTTGATAGCTGCATCTATTCTTGTATTGCTAACAATATCTTTTGTCTTATTTTACCCATTCTCATCTAATCAGGACGATACTTCTATAATTGTTGTGAATGCAGATAATTCATCTAACATAATCAAAGCAGAACCAGCTAGTAAATCGGGTACTGAGATAATTGTACTGGAAGAAAATACAATAACTAAAAAATCAATAACTAAAACCAGCAAATCTAACAAACCTAAAAAGGTGTTAAAAGCTGATGATAAGCCATCTTTCAAAGAACCTGATGAACAAATTTTTGAGGTTTTTGAATATAAATCCCAATTCGGCACCGGAGTTATCGGATCACTTGATATGAAGCATGATGATTTTACTATTAATGTTCCAGAGAAAGTTATTGAACCAATGGAGAGACCAGAGAACATCGCTGAGGAAGAAAAATCAGAAGCAAATCCCAACGACATTATACCCAATGAGGAAAGAACAAGAGATTCCCACTGGCAAATAGGTATTAATATTTGGCCAGAATTAACCGTTTCTAATATTGATTCCGTGGAAATATTAAATACATATAACCTAAATATTGAACCTACATATTATATAAATGATCATTGGTTTATAAGAACAGGACTTGGGCTATCTTATGTTCAGGATAGAGGATTTGCACAGATAAAGTATAATACAAATGAATTAATGGGCTCATATGAAGACGTTTATAATATAACATTTGATTCAATAGATGGAATTGTTACACCTACATATTATACCAAAACAGTTGAGGTTTATGATTCCGTAAAACATTTTACGGTTTCTAACATTACAAATAAATATTTGTACTTGCAGATACCACTATCAATAGGTTATTCCTCCAAGATAAATAACTCCTCATTTAATTGGTATGTATATGGTGGATCGTCCATGTTTATTCGCACAAATACTTGGCTTGATACACCATCATTAAATCAGACAGATGTTGATATTATTGATCTTAATAATGACTTACCCGAAAGAGTTAGCACTTACTTTCAACTATGGATAGGAGCGGGAATAGGATATGATTTAAATGATAATTTTAACCTTACACTTGAGCCAACATATAACAACTACCTGACCAACGTTTATGATAATGCTAATTATAAAGGACCAACATCAGGGTTTTCCCTTAGACTAGGCCTTGTTTACAAACTGAAATGATGAAAAACAGAACGTTAAATATTTATTTAAAAGGGTTATTCTTATCAGGGATAATATTCTTGTTTCAACAGAGTATCATAGCTGATAATTCTGCCAATCAAATAATTGTGTCAGGCCAGGTGACCAATTTCGAGTACGGTAATGTAATACATAACCATCCCGTTTACATTACAAGTGATGTAACCCTACATAAATTGGGTAGCTATTCAAAAGTTGTGTATACTGATGAGCAAGGCTATTATCATGATACTATCTCAACCACAGATACAAAGGGATCACTATTGATATATACCACTGATCATGAAGGTAGAATATTAGATACAACAATTCATTTTAGATTTCTCAACAGAAACACCAATTTTATAATAGCAGATTTTAGTACTTATCTTCCATTTAAGCCTCTTGATTTGCAGGCAAGGTTCAAATATGTTAGAAAAATCAATGGAGATAAGCATAAATTTAGTTTTTTGGATCAAACAGATTTCCAACATATTATTTCCTGGTATTGGGAGTTTGGAGATGGTGAAACATCAAATTGTCAAAACCCTACTCATAGATACGCTGATGCAGGCTTATATAAAGTGCGGTTAACCGTTACAGCTAGACTCAAAGGAACAGTTCAAACCAGTTCAATTACAAAACAAATACACCTGCAAAGAGAAGAATGGTGCCACTTGGGAGGTCTTGTGTTTTCTGAATACTTCCCAATAGATAAGGGGTATGCATATTTATATTTAATTGATTCATTGCAGAATTATATTGCAATTGATACCATGCCATTTGATACATTGGGATATTATTATTTTTATCATATTCCGGAAGGTAAATATTTGGTAAAAGCAGAACCCATGAAAGAATCTGAGCATTATGATCAATTTTTACCAACCTATTATGGAGATTTTCTTTTTTGGCAAGATGCTAGTGAAATCAGTCTACATTCAACATCATGGGAGTATGATATTAAGTTGGTTAAATCACCAGATATCTCCGCTTTTGGTGGCTCTGGATCAATTAGCGGAAATGTTGAATTTTCATATGAGGATAAATCAACTTCAGGGATAGTTGCAGATGGTGTACATATATACTTGAAAAATGACCAGGATGACATATTAACCTGTCATTATTCAGATGAATTAGGTGAATTCATTTTTGATTTAATAAGCTTGAATACATATTGGATATACCCTGAGGTTACAGGAATTACAACAGAACCATTTAAAATTGAACTCAATGCCATCACTCCAACTGTAGATGACATTACAATAAATATAAATTTTGGATCTATTAGCTATGTAATACCTGTAGATAATGAAATAAATAATGTTGTAGGACTTCCTTTTCCAAATCCTGTTATGGAAAATCTTACCATTCCTGTTAATATACCTAACCAAAATATTATTTATGAGGTTTACGACAATTGTGGTAGGCTTATTGAAAATGGTATGATTGATTCATCGAGGGATAACGAAATAAAATTAAATACTTATTTTTATAAAAGAGGTATATACACACTTAAGGTCACATCTAACAATGAATCTGCCATAAGAAAATTTGTGGTGGTAAAATAATAACCGCCCCCTTACCATGGTAGGACATATCTATACACCGCAATGAAGTGCGCGAAACTTCCAATCAAAACCCAAATATGAAATATTGCGTGATTATAAGGAAGCCTGTTTAATAGATAGAATACTACCCCTATGGAATAAGAAAATCCACCTCCCAAAAGCCATAATATACCCTCAAATTCCAGATTATTGTTAAGTGGTTCCAGTGCAATTATTATAAGCCATCCCATGGATAAATAAATAAGCGCTGATATGAAATCATATTTCCCTGTATAGAATAGTTTAAATACTAATCCACCGATTGCAAGACCCCATATTATGCCAAACAAACTCCATCCCCATGGTCCTCTTAGTGTTACCAGTAAAAATGGGGTATAAGTTCCTGCTATGAGAAAGTAAATGGCAATATGATCAAAAATATTTAGCTTATTTCTTAAACTTTGTTTTTTTGTGCTGTGAAATAATGTTGATGCAAGGTATAATGTTACTAAAGATACTCCGTATATAGAAAAACTAACCATATGCCATGGCGTACCTTGTAAGCTTGCAAAAACAACAAGAATAACTAATGCTACAATACTGAGAAGGAATCCTAACCCATGTGTAACAACATTTAACCGTTCTTCAAGTTTAGGATATTGCTTGGCGTTATGTTGCATAATTTTCCATTTGATCTTTAAAAAAATTAACGAAAAACATAAATACTTATTATAATTACCGATGTTTAAATGTATGGGTTATTAATAGATAAAAGATAAGTGTCAGATTTTATTCAAATTCAGTACTTTTGCCGCATGGAAACGATACGTCAGGAAAGAATAAACAATCTTTTGCAAAAGGATCTAGGAGAAATATTTCAACGTGAAATGAAACACGTTTCAAGAACAGCTATGGTTACAGTAACCAGGGTTAAGGTAACTCCTGAGTTATCTCTTGCCAGAGTTTATATTAGCTTGTTTGCAACAAAGGATAAGAACGCTCTAATGGGTGAGATCAGGAAACATACCAAAGAAATAAGAGGAAAGCTTGGTAATAGAATAAGACATCAGCTTAAATCAGTACCAGAGCTTAATTTTTATTTGGATGATTCATTAGACTACATTGAAAATATTGATAACTTATTGGATAGGTAGGTTTCGGGCCTTGAAATACTCTCAATTATTTTAAAAACAAAGGAAATAGATGAAATATGACCCTATAAAACGTAAGCTCGGAGTTCTGTTCAATAGCTCTCCAGGTCTTCGTAAATTATTTTATAATTTACTGGATTTGTTACTTTTACGATCTTGGCATATTAGAAAAGAGCTGAAAATATGGGAGGCTAGCATAAGTGGCAAACAGTCCATACTAGATGCAGGTTCAGGATTCGGACAGTATGATTATTACATCGCAAAACGATATCCTGATTGGAATATTACCGGAATAGATGTGAAAAAGGAACAAATTGATGATTGTAACAAGTTTTTCTCAAAAATCAGACTTAACAATACATCCTTTAAACTTGGTGACCTCACGAAACTAGAATATAATGAAGAGTTTAATATGATACTTTGTGTTGATGTAATGGAACACATTGAAGAAGATGAGCTTGTACTTAAAAACTTTCAAAGGGCATTGAAAAAAGGAGGGATGCTCATGGTAAGTACCCCATCTGATCAGGGAGGTTCTGATGTACATCATCATGATCATGAGGATTATGTAAATGATGGAGAACAGTCATTTATAGATGAACATGTTCGTGATGGTTATGGAATCGCAGATATTACTGACAAGATGAAGCGTGCTGGGTTTACAAAGACAAAGGTTTATTACCAATATGGTAAACCTGGTAAGTTAGGATGGAAATTAAGCATGAAATACCCTATTGTAATGCTCAATAAAACATATTTGTTTTTTATAATCTTACCATTGTATTATTTGATCACATTCCCTTTTGTCCTCATCTTAAATAAGCTTGATGTAATTAGAGATCATAAATCGGGCACAGGCCTAGTTGCTCTTGCATGGAAATAAACCATGAGATTGTATAACTACAATATCGTATTACTACTTAAAAGGCTTTCATTGGCACTGGTGCTATTTTTTATAAGCCGATTATTCTTTTACATTTTTAACTATAATCTTTATACAGAAGTAGGCTTGTTTGAGTTAACAAAACTATTTTTTTATGGATTAAGGTTTGATCTATCCGTAATATGCTATTTCAATAGTTTATTCATTTTACTCCATATTATCCCATGGCCTAAACTGTATGCAAAAAAATCATTCCAGTTAACCCTCCTGGGCTATTTTTTAATTACAAACCTGCTTCTTACCATAGGTAATATGGCAGATTCGATATATTTTCATTTTGTGCAAAAAAGATCAACAGCTGATGTTTTCAAACTTATTTTTACAGCTGATGATTTTTTCATTTTGTTACCAAAATTTCTAAGTGATTATTGGTATATATTGGGATTGGCGATTGTTTTTTTTATTGTTATATGGCGTATTTATCCAAAATATAATCCCCCTGCTGATATAAATATTGCCAATAATAAGAGAGACATATTACAACTATTATATGAACTTACAATAATGTTTATTTTCCTTGGATTAGCTCTGATAGGTGCTCGTGGCGGTTTGCAATTAAAGCCACTTACAATTATTGATGCTTCTAAAAATGTTAAAGCAGCCCATATGCCTCTTGTACTAAATTCGATATTTACCTGCATGACAACCTATAATCACAAATATCTGGAAGAAAGAAATTATTTTAGTAACGAAGAAGCAGTCAATTACTATTCAGTGATTAAATACCCCTCAGATGATTCTCTTGAATTTCGCAATAAAAATGTTGTTGTATTATTACTTGAAAGTTTTTCAAGAGAATACGTCGGAGCCTTAAATAATTATTCCGGATACACTCCTTTTATCGATTCATTATCACGTCATTCACTTGTATTTGAAAATGCATACTCCAATGGGCTAAGGTCCATAGATGCAATTCCGGCAATTATTGTAGGACTACCTACTCTGATGGATGACCCATTTATAACATCTAGCTATAGCACTAATTCCACTAAAGGGCTTGTTGAAATATTGAATGAAAAAAACTACCATACCGCATTTTTTCATGGAGGAAATACCGGAACAATGAATTTCGACGGCTTTGCAAGTTATGCGGGATTTAAAGAATACTATGGTAGAGAAGAATATGATAATGATAAAGATTATGATGGACATTGGGGTATATACGATGAGCCATTTCTGCAGTATTTTGCTAAAAAGTTAAATTCTTTCACTCAACCATTTTTTGCATTTGAATTTACTCTAAGCTCTCACTACCCATATAATTTACCGGCTCACCATCAGGATAGATTTCCTGAAGGCACTTTAAAAATTCATAGGGTTGTAAGATATACGGATTATTCTCTCAAGAAATTTTTTCAAACTGCGAGTAAGATGGAGTGGTATAACAACACTATTTTTGTCATCGCTGCCGATCACCCAGCACAATCTGTTATTCCAAATACAACAAATGATTTTGAAAATCATGAAATATCAGTGGTTGATCAACAAAAGATGCGTTATTACAAAAACACATCTGGTAGATACTCTATTCCTATGATGATATTTGTTCCAAATGATACCTCAATGGTTGGAATTTCATCTAAGACAGTACAGCAAACGGATTTGTTTCCAACAATTTTAGATTATTTAAATCATAATGAACCCATTTATGCATTTGGAACAAGAATGATAAATGATAGCTTAGAAGGGTTAGCTGTTCACTACGTAAATGGGTTATATCAGATAACTTCAGGCGATTACTGCCTATTAATGGACGGAACAAATAGTATTTATTTATATAATAACATTAAGGATCCAGGACATAATAATAATCTGTTAAACTCAAATCATAAATTATCATTAGAGCTAGACAAAACCATCAAGGCAATAGTTCAACAATACACTTCAGGAATGATTAGGAACAAGCTAATGGTAGAGAAATAGTATTAATTTTGGTTGAATATCATTTATCCAAAATCTAAGCGTAAATGCGATTAAGTCTTTTTATAGCAAAACGGTATTTGATTTCAAAGAAATCACACAACTTGATAAATGTAATATCAATTATATCAGTTGTGGGGCTTTCAGTTGGCACAATGGCTTTAATAGTTGTGCTTTCTGTTTTCAATGGTTTTGAAGAGGTTATTAAATCACTTTACACAAGTTTTAATGCTGATATGAGAATAACTGCGGTTTCTGGCAAAACCATAAATTATTCAAATTTTCCTACTGAAAAAATATTGAGTATTTCGGGTGTTAAAAATTTGACACAGGTTGTAGAAGAAGATGCTTTATTCAAATATCGCGATAAACAGCACATCGCCAAAATTAAAGGGGTTTCAGAAGGGTTTATTGAAAGTTCAGAATTAGATAGCATGATTGTTAATGGTAATTTTGTTCTTCAGGAGGGAAATGCCAACTTTGCAGTTGTGGGCGCTGGTATTGCATGGTACCTTGATATTTATCCAGAAAACATTTCAGATCTACTCTCAGTTTATGTTCCCAAAAGAGGAAATCAGTCTTCCTTTAATTTTGAAAATGCATTTAACTCGTCAGCATTACATCCCACAGGCGTATTTTCCGTACAGCAAGAATTTGATGAAAAATATGTATTTGTTCCACTGCGTTTTGCAAAAATTATGATGAATTATGGTGATGAAGTAACTAGCGTTGAGATAAGACTATTGCCAGATTATGACACTAAACCTATCCAAGAATCCATAAAAAAAATATTAGGGAATGAATTTGAGGTAAAAAACAGATATCAACAAAATGAAACCCTATTTAAACTATTGAAATCAGAAAAAACTGCAATATTTTTCATTCTTGTTTTTATTCTACTATTATCATCCTTTAATATGATAGGATCCATATCCATACTGATTGCTGAAAAAAAGAAAGATATTGGAATACTTTCAGTGATGGGAGCAGACTTGAAATTGATTAGGTCCATATTTTTTACAGAAGGCATGTTGATTAGTCTTATGGGTAGCCTTACAGGGCTTGTCCTAGGATTTTTACTTCTATATTTACAGCAAAATTATGGCTTACTGCAATTGGGCAATGCAGACGGCGATTTTATAATATCTTCATATCCTGTGCACATGAAAATAACAGATTTTATTTATGTGTTTTTTACGGTTTTGACAATAGGATTATTCGCAACAATTTATCCCGTATCATATCTTACAAAACAAGTGTTTAGGGGCCAAAGCAATAAATAATATTAGCATATATTTCTGGTTTAGGATGCAACCTTAGTTACCATATTGCTATCTTACTTTTACTGTAGTGGATAAACGTTAATTTTAACGGGTATAAATACTGTAATCAATTGATAATCCGGAAAAAAGATGCTACTTTTGCTTCGTTTTATCATTATTTAATGACATTATCAATGATAAATATTGTTACGAAATTAATGTCTTTATTAAATAAGTTGTTAATTACTCAACAAACAATAAAATGAAAAAGAAAGGAAATGCACGTTTGCTAACAATTACATTAATGTTTTTCTCCACATTAATTTTTGCAGCAAACACAAAAGTTGAGATAAATAAAACGGATAAAACTGTTTTACAGATAACAGTAAATACACCTCAAAAGCTCGCATTCATTGCGAACTACGGGGAAATATCCATAGAAAGTGTTAAAACCGATTTGGGAAATTATTCCAGGCTTAACATTGCTAAGTATGGAAAATCTAATGTTGAAGGCTCTCCCGAACTTCCCGTATTTAGAAGGCTGATTCAAATGCCCCTAAATTCATATCCTGTTGTAAACATTACATCTTTTAAGGAAAAAGAATATAATCTAAATGACCTTGGCATATCAACTCAAATTATTCCATTGCAACCATCTCAACCAAAGTGTGGAAGTACAAAACAGTTTGATTTAAATAATCTTATTTATGATTCAGATGAATTTGTTGGTTATGGGCTTGTAAATATTGATCAGGTTGGTGTTTTAAGAGCTGCTAATATTGGTAGAATTGCCATTTCACCCGTAAGGTATAACCCTGTTACAAATACAATAAAAGTTATATATGATATTGAGTTTACGGTCACTTTTAAGGATTGTGACATAACTTTTACAGAAGAACTGAGAAACAAAACTAGATCGCCATATTTTGAAGGTATTTACTCTAGGTTGGCAAATAATCAGTATGGAACAAGAAATTACTTAACAACATATCCTGTACATTATGTTATAGTTTCAGATAGGATGTTTGAATCTCAGCTGCAGCCTTTCATTGAGTGGAAAAAACGTAAAGGATTTACAATCTCTGAAGCATATACAGATGTTATTGGCACATCTCTTCAACAGATAAAGGGTTATATAAAAGATTTATATGATAATGGCACTACAGAAAATCCTGCACCTTCTTTTGTTTTGTTTGTGGGGGATATTAGTCAAATTCCTGCCTGGAATAATGGCGACGGAGTTACTGATAGGAATTATGTTGAATACACTGGTGACCTGTTCCCTGAAATCTTTTATGGTAGGTTTTCCGCCAACAACGCTTCACAGCTACAACCATATATCGATAAGACATTAATGTATGAGCAATACACTATGCCAAACCCCACATACCTTGATACCGTTTTATTGGTTTCGGGTGTGGATGGAAGCTATGCTCAAGATTGGGGCAATGGCCAAATAAACTACGGAACTATCAACTACTTTAATGATGACCACGACATTTATTCACACACCTATCTATATCCTGCCTCTGGAAGCGCATCTGCGGCCATAAAACAAAACGTTAGTGAAGGAGTAACCTTTGGTAATTATACTGCTCATTGTTCTTCAAATGGATGGGCAGACCCTTCATTTGTAATAAGTGATATTCCAGGTCTTACAAATCAAGATAAGTATGGACTGTTGATAGGCAACTGTTGTTCATCAAGTGAATTTCAAGTTACCTGTTTCGCCGAAGAAATATTAAGAGCGGCTAACAAGGGTTGTGTTGGATACATAGGAGGATCAAATAGTACATATTGGAATGAAGACTACTATTTTGGAGTTGGTGTAGGAACAATTAGTGAAAACCCACCTTCATATGAAGAAACAACATTAGGAAATTATGATAGATCTTTTCACGATCATGGCGAAGAATACAGTGACTGGTTTACAACCATGGATCAAATGGTTTTTGCAGGTAATCTTGCTGTTTCAGAGAGTGGATCTAGTCTCGAACAATATTACTGGGATATATATAATCTAATGGGAGATCCATCCCTTAATATATATTTTTCAAATCCAGAAGTAAATCCAGTTGTTCATGATCCATATATTATGATTGGAGCCACATCATTAACCATAAATGCAGCTCCATATTCTTATGTTGCTTTAAACAACAATGGTGAAAATATAATTTCTGCTATTACTGATGAGAATGGTGATGTTATTTTGGAATTTGAAAGCTTTACAACACCAGGGTTTGCAGAATTAGTAGTAACAGCACAAAATTATCAACCATATATTGAGAGCATTCAAATATTTGCTCCTGATGGGCCATTTTGCATTTATGAAAACCATTCAATTAATGATGATTCCTTGGGAAATGGCAATGGAAATGCTGATTTTGATGAATACTTATTCATAAACCTTTCAATGATTAACTATGGAAATGAAGCTGCCTATGATGTTAACGTTACCTTAACAACTACTTGTGATGATGTGTTAATAACTGATGATGTTGATATTTTTGATACAATCAATATTAATCAGCCTGTTTCACATGAGAACAGTTTTTTAATTCATTTATCGGACTCTATAGAAGATCAAACAACCATTATATTCGATATTATGGCCGTTGATAATGAGGGTAAGGAATGGGATAGTCAGTTTGAAGTGCTTGCAAATGCACCTAAACTTACACCCGATATACTAATGGTTGACGATGCATTCACAGGAAATAATAATGGTAGACTTGACCCTGGTGAAACAGCAACTCTAAAAATCAAAACCATGAACACAGGGCACTGTGTTGCATATAATGTAAAAGCTGACCTAATTTCCTATAACCCATACATCACCGTACTTAGTAGCGACACAATAATTTCAGTTTTAAGCACTTTTGGTGCAGTTTATCCTGAATTTGAAGTTGTAGTTTCTGATGATGCCCCCGAGGGGATACTAGCAGAAATGAGATATCAGCTAACCTCGGCTGGATATTTTGTTGAGCAAATATATTATCCAAAGGTTGGTACTTTTCTAGAAGACTGGGAAACGGGTGACTTTAGTAAATTTGATTGGAAAAGTGATGGAAACCAGCCATGGTCCATCAACACTTTATATCCCTATGAGGGATTTTATGATGTGGTTTCTGGAGATATTTTAGATAACCAATCAACGGAATTTTTTATACAATACGAGGTAATGTCTTTGGATAGCATCAGTTTTTATAAGAAGGTATCTTCGGAGTCGGATTTTGACTTTTTGCAATTTTACATTGATAATGAACTTAAGGGAGAGTGGTCAGGAAATAACGCAAGCTGGACAAGAGAAGCATATATTGTTAGTCCAGGTGACAGAAAGTTCAGATGGGTTTATATCAAAGATTACTCTGCGACAGGTGGTGTTGATAAAGCATGGATAGACTATATAGAGTTACCTCTTATGATGACCACAACAGTTTATGCAGGCCCAGATAATAGTGTTTGCGAAAACACATCTTTCCAGTGTCAAGGCACAGCAACAAATTTTGATTCAGTTTATTGGTCTACATCAGGAACAGGATCATTTAATAACACATCATACCTCAATGCAATTTATACTCCTTCAGATGGAGATATACTAGCAGGAAGTTCCATGTTAACTCTTAACATAATAGATGTTGATGGAGTATATGTATGCGATACTATGACATTAACTTATTCATACTTGCCTTTTGAAACGGCCATACCCATTGGTCCAGAAATTATAGACCTTCAATTAATCACTCAGTCTAACTATAACACAAATCCTGTTTATGGTGCCGAGTATTATAGCTGGAAGGTGTTTCCTACGGAAGCTGGCTCAATAACAGGATCAGATACTGTTGGAATTGTAACCTGGAACCCAAATCATGAGGGAGATGTTTGGATTAGTTGCGTTGGCATGAATAATTGCGGTTCGGGAAGCACTATAGACTCACTGATGGTGGAGGTAGGTAACTATATGGGAGTTTATGAACCCCCATCCGAATACATATCAATAATTCCAAACCCTAATAATGGTAATTTTACTATTATGGGCTTTGCTGGCAATAATCTAGAAACACTAATTACTATTTATAATATGCTTGGTGAGATAGTTTCAATTTATGAAAATAAATCAGAAATTACAGAACTGAATATTGATTTATCAGATCTTCATTCAGGTATATATCTTGTAGAAATAAAGAATAGCAATCAAAAGATAACGAAAAAAGTAATAATTGAAAATGATTAATGACTACAATAATTTTTGTACAATATACAACCGTATCTGTAAGGCGATTGTCATTAATCACATAAATACAATTCGTTAAACAAAAAGATGTGATATATTTGCGGGTTCTGTTTTTTAGAACCTTAACAGAAATAAGACGGCATAAATTATGAAACAATTTACTCTAAGTTTAATTTTCTTGGTAACAACAAGCCTTTTTTCATTCGCTGACAATTGGATTCAAGTTAATACATCTAATGGTGAAGTTGATGAAGCACAGCTTGTATCATCAACAATAACAAACTCAACCATTAGTTTTACCCTCGATGGATTTTGGTATGAAGAAATTCAGACAAGTCGGGGAGTAGCATGGAAATTAAAAACACGAAATGGATCGCCAATACTTAAAAGTGGATCACCAGACCTTCCTCTTTATGCCACATCCTTAATAATTCCGAACAATGCTCAAATGGAGATCAAGGTTGTTTCATCCAAATATACTGAATACATGGATGTTCTTATTGCACCTTCAAAGGGTAATTTATTAAGAACTACTGATCCTAAAACTGTGGACTATGAGTATGGCAAGCAATATGGAGTAGATACATATTATCCCTCTGAATTGGGATCTTTAAGAGAGCCATATGTGGTTAGAGATTATCGTGGACAGACCCTGCTAATTCAACCAATTCATTATAACCCCATTACCAAAACACTTAGAGTATATTATGATATTGTATTGGAAGTAAACGAAGTGGGAACTTCTGTTATTAATATTCTTAATGATGAACCAAAACCAACCAATAGAATATTTGAAAATATCTATAATCGTCATTTTTTAAATTTTAACTCTTCCTCAAGATATACACCAGTGGAAGAAACGGGTAATATGCTGATTATATCACATGTTGATTTTATGGATGAGATGCAGCCGTTTATCGACTGGAAAATAATGTCGGGCACTCCTGTTGAAATTGTTGATGTTGCATCAATAGGTAACTCAGCAGCCATAAAGCAGTACATAGAAGACTATTATAACAACAATGGATTAACATTTGTAATACTTGTTGGAGATGCACAACAGGTGCCAACTACAATAACTGGAGGAAATGATTCGGACGTTGCATACTCTTATGTTGCCGGTAATGACCATTATCCAGATTTATTTGTAGGAAGATTTTCTGCAGAAGCAGAAGTTCATGTAGTAACACAAGTACAAAGAGTATTGGATTACGAGAAATATCCAATTAGTGATACTTCCTGGTATAGCAAATCGATAGGAATAGCATCCAATCAAGGACCTGGTGATGATGGCGAAATGGATTATCAACATCTTCGTAACATTGCTGATTTGAACCTACTTCCCTTTACTTATAACTATGCGTATGAATTTTTCGATGGCAGTCAAGGTGGAAATGATGCAAGTGGAAATCCTTCTCCTTCAATTGTTGCAGATGCAATAAATTCAGGAGCAACAATAATAAATTACACTGGTCATGGTAGTGCCTCTTCATGGGGAACTTCCGGTTTTTCAAACAACAATATTTCAAACCTAACCAATTCGGGTAAACTACCCTTCATTTTTTCTGTGGCATGTGTAAATGGTGATTTTGTTGGCGGTACTTGCTTTGCAGAGGTATGGTTACGTTCTGAACATAATAGTCAACCATCGGGAGCAATAGCCGCTTTGATGTCAACAATTAACCAAAGTTGGAACCCTCCAATGCGTGGACAGGATGAGATGAATGACATACTAACTGAAACATATTCCGATAACATCAAAAGAACATTTGGAGGAATATCGATGAATGGGTGCATGAACATGAATGACGTATATGGATCTGGAGGTTATGAAATGACAGATACATGGACATGCTTTGGAGATCCTTCAGTGGAAATCAGAACTGCAGCACCCGAAGACTTAACAGTAACACATCCCTTATCAATATTTTTAGGATCTACGTCTTTAATTGTTAATTGTGACACAGATGGCGCTCTTGCCACTCTCAGTATGGATGGAAATATAATAGGTTCTGCAATTGCATCAGGAGGAGTTGCTACAATAGAGTTTGATGCATTAACTGATATTGGAACAGCAGATATTGTTGTTACATCATTTAATTACATTCCTTATATCTCAACCGTTGATATTGTGCCTGCTGAAGGACCATTTGTAGTATATGCCAATAATGTAATCAATGATATATTGGGAAATAATGATGGCTTGATGGACTATGCAGAGAATATTCAATTAACAATTGGGTTGACAAACATTGGTGTTGAAGATGCTTTGGATGTTAACGCAACACTTACCACAACAAGTGCTTATGTTGAAATTACAACTAGCGAAGTAAGCTATGGAGACATTATTGCCAGCGATACCATATCAATTATTGATGGGTTTGCTTTTAATGTATCAAATGATATCCCCGATGAAATAATAGTTAATTTTACAGTAACAGCAGTTGATCAAGACGGTATTATTTGGGAGTCTGGTCTCATGCTTACAGGGCACTCACCAAAACTTGTTTTTTCAGGGTTCGTTATAGATGATTCAAACGGAAATAATAACGGTAAACCAGATCCAGGTGAAACGTTTGACATTATTGTTGATGTAGCAAATGAAGGCTCATCGGATGCATATAACGGATTAGCAAATTTAACGTCTTCCAATCAGTATGTATCAATAAATTCAGATCCTCAAGCAATGGGGGATATCATGGGAGGAGAAACTAATCAAGCGACCTTTAGCGTGACTGCTGACGGAGATACGCCAGAGGGTACCTCAGCTTTTTTCGAGCTAATGATAATTGCAGATAATGATATTTCTGGAGAGGGAGAGTTTTTCACAATTATTGGTAAAAAACCCGTGTTAATACTAAATCTTTCAAATAGTATTTCTGAAGATTCAATGGCAGCATGTTTCACCGAATTGCAAACTGGGTATGATGTTGCTACAAGTTGGACAGATGAAATAAATACTTACACTTCAGTATTTATTCTTTTGGGGATGTATCCCAATAACCATATTTTAACGGAGGATGAGGGAGAAATGCTAAAGCAGTATCTTGATGATGGTGGCAGAGTATATATGGAAGGTGGCGATACATGGTATTTTGATAGTCCAACTGTTGTTCATCCCATGTTCCATATCAACGGAATTGCAGATGGCTCAGGTGACCTAAGCGTTATTTTGGGTGAAGATGAAAGTATGATGAGTGGTTATATGTTTGAATACTCAGGAAATAATAGCTACGTGGATATATTAGAACCCAAAGATGGAGGAACGCTAATTTTTAGTAACTCAAGCCCTGAATATGGCACTGGAATTTCATATGAAAATGTAACATATAAAACCATTGGTACTTCCTTTGAATTTGGAGGGATGGTTGATGGAACGGGTTCAACAAAAGATGGTGTAATGGCTGAAATTCTTTACTTTTTTGGTATTAATTATACATGGACTGATATAAGCACAAGAAATGAAATTGATAATTTCGTGGTAACATATCCAAATCCGGTTAATGATATATTATACCTTGGGATAAACCTGAAAGATAATACAGAAGCAAGTATTAAATTACTTGATATACAAGGTAAAATCATTTTGGAATCAACACATAATGAATATTCAAATGGTAACCAAACAATTTCATTGGACATGAAAAATGTTAAACCAGGTGTTTATTTTATCAACTGCCTTATAGGTGGCAAATCCGAAACCAAGAAGATTATCAAAATGAGATAACTCCAAAACGGATAGCTTTTAACTGAGCAATGAAATATCTGTTTGCGCATAAGCACACTTACTATGCTTCAAAATAAAATAGAGTTTCGATTTTTTCTCCAATTTCCAATGATATTTTCATTGCCAACTCTAGGGAAGGTTTATACTTATATTTCTCAATTGAAATTATAGTTTGTCTACTTACACCAACCTTATTACCAAGCTCCTCTTGGGTGAGATTTTTTTGTTGTCTAAATTCTCTGACTCTATTCTTTAGCCTCACGCTCATGATGTTCTGTATAAGAATAGTTGTATGGATGATTTGATAAAGGTTATCATCACAACGGATACAAGGATGTAAAAAATCAAGTCTTCAATGCCAATGCTAAAAGCAGGCTTTTTATTAGCCCAAATTGTAAAGGAGATTAGGCCAATTAAAAACACCTCAAAGATAATGTACCCCCATTTATATACTTTTAGTTTTATTAACGAATCTCTTTCATCATTAATAATGTTTTTTCGGCAGATGCTTTCAATGATAATGTATGATACTGTATAGTATATAATGGAAGCAACAATTATTTCAATAATAAGCCCGGTAAAATCGCTGGGGTCGTTTAAGAGTGCTATTCTGTTTTTATATATTAATGGAATATAAATTATTGCGAATAAAATACTGTACAGTATTTCTACCATCAACCTCATCTCTTTTTTTGATATTTTCATATAAATAAATGTTAAGTTTACTTTACAAAGATAGACAATTTTATATGTAAAGCAAGCTTAACATTAATATTTTATAATGAGATGAAGTTTTTGAGTTTATTTTCGTTACAAAATAAATGTAATTAAGTATAAAATAACTACTCCACGGTAACGGATTTAGCAAGGTTACGTGGCATATCTACATTACATCCTCGCATAACAGCCATGTGGTAAGCTAGTTTTTGTAGGGGAATTGATGCAAGTATTGGCATTAGGTATTCTGCTGTTTCTGGAATTTCAATAACATAATCAGCAATTTCTCTTACCATGGTATCACCTTCTGTTACTATTGCTATAACTCTACCTTTTCTTGCCTTAACTTCCTGAATATTGCTAACTACTTTTTCGTAAATACCCAGACGCGGTGCTATGAAAACAACTGGCATGTTTTCATCTATAAGCGCAATGGGTCCGTGTTTCATTTCAGCAGCCGGATATCCTTCCGCATGAATATATGATATTTCTTTGAGTTTCAATGCGCCCTCAAGCGCAACAGGGAAATTATAACCCCTTCCAAGGTATAGGAAGTTTTCCACATCCTTGAATTTTTTTGCAATCTTCTCCGTAAGCCCATTTGTATTTAAAACCTTCTCCACTTTTGTAGGAAGAGCCTCCATTTCCATTAATAACTGCATGAATTTGGTACGAGAAAGAGATCCTTTTAATTGAGCTAACCTAAGAGCCATTAGAGTTAAAACAGTCACCTGTGCAGTAAATGCCTTTGTTGATGCTACTCCTATTTCAGGGCCGGCATGTGTATACGATCCGGCATGCGATGCTCTTGCAATTGATGAGCCCACAACATTACAAACACCAATTATTATTGCTCCCTTTTTCTTTGCAAGCTCAATGGCAGCAAGTGTATCTGCAGTTTCACCAGATTGACTTATCGCTATAACCACATCGCCTTCCTCAATTATGGGATTTCTATATCTGAATTCTGATGCGTATTCAACTTCAACGGGAACTCTTGCAATATCTTCAAATAAATACTCACCAACAAGTCCGGCATGCCATGAAGTTCCACATGCAACTATAGTTATTCTTTTAGCAGCAAGAATAGTTTGTTCATAATCTATTATACCTCCCAAGGAAACAGTGCCCGTGGTAGTGTTTAAACGACCACGCATACTATCCCTTATGGACCTTGGTTGCTCATAAATTTCTTTCATCATAAAGTGCTCATAACCTCCTTTTTCAAGCTCGCTAAGATTCCACTCTAATTCTTCCACATAAGGGGTCTTTTCCTTATTATTAGTTGTTTTTATTTTGAAATCCTCACCTCGAGTAAGAACAGCAATTTCCTCATCTTGAAGATAGACTACATTTTTGGTATATTCAACTATGGGAGTTGCATCAGATGCAAGGAAATATTCACCTTCTCCAATTCCAATAACCAATGGGCTTCCCTTACGAGCAGCTATTAGAGTATTAGGATGTTCATCCGAGAGGATAGCAATAGCATAAGCCCCCACAACCTGATTAAGTGCAATTCTCACAGCTTCATCCAATAGTACATTTTCGTTTATACGAATATCTTCAATAAGATTAACCAATACCTCGGTATCGGTGTCAGATTTAAATTGATACCCTCTTTTAACAAGCTCTTCTTTTAGAATAGCATAATTCTCAATAATTCCATTATGGATTAGTGATAAGGACTTAGATTTTGAGAAATGAGGATGTGCGTTTTTTGTGTTTGGAACACCATGAGTTGCCCATCTTGTATGAGCTATGCCCGCTTCACCATCGGTATTTTTATTCTTTATATGATTTTCTAGTTCAGATACTTTACCTTTGGTTTTAAATGTTTTAATACTACCATTTAAAATTGAAATACCCGCACTATCATACCCCCTGTATTCAAGTCTTTGTAGACCTTTTATAAGTATAGGTTGTGCTTGTTTATATCCTATATATGCTACTATTCCACACATTATTTTAGTCTGTATTAAATGTAAAGATAATTCAAATTATACATAAACGGGTTATTATTTATGTATTAATCAGAGTAATTTATAGATCAGTAAATAATATTTCCAGTTTAATTCCTGTGGTATCAGAACCAAATTGGTTTCCTTTGAAAATAAACCTGTTAGCATTAACAGGTTCACCTGACACAAATAAACCAAGCCCATTATTTGGTTGAGTGGTATCGTTTATCAATGATTGTATATACCTTGTTATACGGAATTCGTAAGAATTAGTTATTGAATTGTAATTACCATCAAAATATGCATCTCCCTCATATTCATCCGTTAAAGTATAAAATGATGAGTCTGCACCAATTTTATATAACGCAAGCCTGGTAGGAGGAGCAAAGAAATTATCATCTTCATAACCAGGAAGTAATAACTTTGCTTCGTTAATGGCCACATTGCCTCTTATTGCCCATTTGTTTATGTGAGGTAATCTAATAACCGTTTCAATACCCCCAAATCCTTGTAAATAAAATTTCTCCTGACCAAGGGCCGTATCTCCATTTATAACTTGCTCTCTGAGAGACAATCCCGCATTATTACGATTGTGCTCATATTTACTAACATTTGCTGTGGCGGTTGTTATTATATAATCATAATTTAAAGAATCAGCATCATCATTACTATAATATAGTGTAAGCTTTGTGTCGCTGGAAGATAGAGAGAAGTAAATCAATCTTCCATCATAATCGACAGGTTGGGATTGAATGAACAAACCATTAAAAAATTCCCTGAAGTTTTCAGAACTTTCCATGTCTTCCTCTGATGCATTTAGAAGCTTTTCTCCCAAGCTAATATCAAGATCGGTAAGGTTTAATCTAATAACAGAACTTATGGTATCATCACCAACTACAATGCTATCATTAACACTTGGCAGGAATGATTGATTTGAATAATCAGTTGTTCCAATAGGTAATTGAAGTGTAGAATAATAGATACTATCTCTAGATATACCTTCCATCATTTCGTATGTATGAGCATATATCATGGCATTTGTATCACCATAAGAATTAGCATATTTCAATTGCAGAACCAATGAATCTAAAGTTTTACCTTCTCCAAAATTATGGGCAGGTGCTGAAAGAACAAATTGAGTATAAAAACCAGCAATAGTATTACCAAAAATAGGATCATTAAGACTACCAAGAGCACTTAATGACATGTGGCTAGTTTGAACAGAGTCAGATAATCTGGAATATGCATAAATAGACGTTGAATCATCGAATGCCACATTAAGCTTGCTATCTTCTGGCTGAATAACATATCCAATTTGGCCCGGATCCTTGGCACAAGATCCGAGAATGAAAATAATAAGGATTACTAATATATTCTTGAACGGGTTGTTTTGTCTTGCTTTTTCCCTAATCCTCTCCAATAATCTTGTCATAAAACTCATTATAAGCAACGTAATAGTTCTCATCATCAATATAATCTAACATTGGTTTTCCTGATGCTTTAGCATATTCTAAAATTTCAGGGTTTAAATTTTCACTACCCTGAATTAGTGCATCAGAACGATCAATGGCTCCCTTCATCAATGAAACGAAAGTTCCATCACTATAGTGTTTGAGTTCTTCTTTTGTAAGCCCCTTGGTTACCATTTTTTCGGTAAAGCCATTTTTAAAACTTTCAGTAAAACCATCATCATATAATGAGAAGATAATTTTTAAGTCACTAAATATAGGGTTATCTTTATATGCAGTGCGAATATATAGAGGTAATAAACTTGAGAACCATCCATGTGCATGAACTATGTCAGGAGCCCAGCCTAATTTTTTAACCGTTTCAATTACTCCTTTTGCAAAAAATACAGTCCGCTCATCATTATCATCAAAAAACTTCTCTTTTTTATCTCGGAATAAAAATTTTCTATGAAAATAATCTTCATTGTCAATAAAATAAACCTGCATTCGTGCCTGCTGAATTGATGCAACCTTGATTATTAAAGGATGGTCAATGTCATCAATTATAAGGTTCATACCTGATAATCGAATAACCTCGTGAAGCTGATTTCTTCTTTCATTAACCAAGCCGTATCTTGGCATAAAGGTTCTTATTTCCTTACCAGCTTCCTGTGTTTTTTGGGGAAGAAAACGTCCTATCCTACTAATTTGAGTCTCAGGTAGGTAGGGTGTAATCTCTTGATTAACATAAAGGACCCTCTTTTTCTCCATAGTATTTTTATTAAAAAAATTAAGGATGCAAAAATAGTAAAAAAAACGCTATCAATCAATTAACATCTTCAATTAGAAGCCCCAGGACCTCTTCTTAAATTTTTTTAACATTATGATTTACACTTAATCAGAATACGTTAAGCGAATGGTATATCACTCAGCGGATATTGCATTCGGATATCTACACTTGAACGAAATAATTTAGTATGACAATAAATCTTTGTGTTTATTCACCAAATTTAAATTACCTATATGGATTTAATTTCAAAAACAGCACGGCTGAAGGTTGTGTCAATTTTATGGAATATCGGATAAAACCCTTTTTCATCAAGGATGTTTCTACCCACATAGGCTTTGAAAAGAGTAGCAATTTTTTCCTTTGACACCTTTATTTTCTCTTCGGAAGATTCTATTCCTTTTTCTTGAGCATATTTTACCATATCACGGAAAGTATTATTATCCATGTTAAATGATTTATCAAATCTTTCAAAATCTTCGTATTGATTTAGTGATGATCGGTTTCTATCAGTGTAATCAAAGGCGAATTGAAAAATAAGACCCTTATTTGCAAGGAGATTATAATATGTATGTACGGTATCAGTTATTAGTGGCACAAAAATATCGGGCATTATACCTCCTCCACCATAAACAACTTTGCCCGCAGGAGTTACAAACTTTAAGGAGTCGATAAATTCAATACTATCTATATTTGTCATTTCACCATTGGCATATCGGTGAAAGTATTCTTTGTAGTATTCTTCAGAATCTCCATTTTCATATGGTCTCTGAATTGATCTGCCAGTTGGAGTATAGTATCTTGCAGTTGTAAGCCTAATAGCCGAACCATCCGGCATACTGATTTGTTCTTGAACAAGCCCCTTACCAAATGTTCTTCTGCCTATTATTAAACCCTTATCATTATCTTGAAGTGCTCCAGCTACAATTTCACTTGATGAAGCAGAATTTTCATCAACCAGAACAACTACATCCATTTCATCAAGTTGGCCATTATTAGTTGCAAATGCATGCCTTTTAGATCTGTTTTTTCCATCTGTGTACACTATCAATTCTCCATCATCCAAGAACTCATCACTTATTTGTATTGCAGCCTGCATCAAACCACCAGGATTACCTCTAAGATCGAGGATTAATTTTGTCATTCCCATGCTCATCAGCTCGTCAGTGGCATCATTAAACTCTTCGTATGTTGTTGCTGAGAACTTATTAATCTTTATATAACCAATACTTTCATCTACCATATAGGCAACATCAACACTATAGGTGGGAATTAAATCTCGAGTTATGTTAAAATCAATGAGTTTTGGAATGCCTCTTCTAAAATTACTAACCTTGACTTTGGTTCCTTTTTTCCCCTTTAGAAGCCTCATTGCACGATTATTTGTTATTCCAATTCCTGCAACAAGTGAGTCATCAATTTTCACAATTCTATCACCACCCATAAGACCTACCTTTTCTGAGGGTCCCCCAGGAATAGTATTAATGACGGTGATGCTATCTTTCTCAATACGAAAGGAGATACCAATACCCTCAAAACTTCCTACAAGTGGATCATTAACCTCACTAAACTCTTTTTTTGAAATGTACATGGAATGAGGATCAAGCTCCTCTATTATGTTGGTGATTGCTTGATCTTCAAGAATTGTAAAATCAACTGTATCAACATAATCCTGAACAATAAAATCAAGTATATCTCCAACTTTGTTGTAGGATTTATCCTCAATTTGAAGAATGTTATTGCTAACCCGATTGGTAGATACGAGCTGAGTACCTAGCCAAATTCCTAAAATAAGTATTAACGATAATGCAACCGGAAGATATATTTGTTTTTTTGTGTTTTTAGTATCCATGAATTATTTTTTTCAAATTTAATAAAATGCAAAACGGAGATAAATGTTTTCAAATCCTGTTGAGTGATAGTATTGTTAAATGATTTATCCGGACCATCTCCTATGATGCTATTAAAAAGACGAAGAAATTAAAATTAACATCAAATTATCTGGTTAAATTTCAGCTACATAAGCTTTCTATATCTTATTCTTTTTGGTCCCTCATCACCAAGTCGCTTCTTTTTATTTTCCTCATAATCGGAATATGACCCCTCAAAGAAATAAACATTTGAGTTACCCTCAAATGCCAATATATGTGTAGCTATTCGATCAAGAAACCACCTATCATGTGAAATGACCACCGCACAACCAGCAAAATTTTCCAACCCTTCCTCAAGGGCCCTTAGAGTATTCACATCAATGTCATTGGTGGGTTCATCAAGCAATAAAACATTTGCTTCTTGCCGCAGAGTTAATGCAAGATGCATTCTATTTCGTTCACCACCTGATAAAATTTCGGATTTTTTACCCTGGTCAGTACCACTAAAATTAAATCTTGAAACATATGCTCTTGAATTCATACTTCTATTTCCTAGCTGGATATTATCATGACCTCCTGAGATAATTTCCCAAACATTTTTATTGGGGTTTATTTCCTCATGTTCTTGGTCAACGTATCCTACTTTTACTGTCTCACCCAAGTCAAAAGTTCCTTCATCTGGATTTTCCAGTCCCATTATTAGACGAAATAAGGTAGTTTTACCAGCTCCATTGGGACCAACCACCCCTACTATACCACCAGGAGGAAGGCTGAAATCCAGGTTGTCAAATAATAATTTTTCACCAAAGGCCTTGCTCAGATTTTTTGCCTCAATAACTTTTGATCCAAGTCTAGGACCATTTGGAATGAAAATCTCTAATTTTTCCAATTTTTCAGTCCCATCTTCGGAGAGTAATTTTTCATAATTATTGAGTCTGGCCTTTGATTTAGCATGGCGTGCTTTAGGTGCCATTCTTACCCATTCAAGCTCCCGCTCAAGAGTTTTACGTCTTTTGCTTGCTGTTTTTTCCTCCATCTCCAACCTCTTTGACTTTTGTTCTAGCCATCCTGTGTAGTTACCTTTCCAAGGGATTCCTTGACCACGATCAAGCTCAAGAATCCATCCGGCCACATTATCAAGGAAATATCTGTCATGTGTTACCGCGATTACAGTTCCTTGATATTGTTTCAGGTGTTGTTCTAGCCATTCAACTGACTCGGCATCTAGATGGTTGGTAGGCTCATCAAGCAATAAGATATCAGGCTCTCTAAGTAAAAGTCTACACAAAGCAACTCTACGTCTTTCTCCACCTGACAATATATTAACGGGGCTGTTTTCATCTGGACACCTCAACGCATCCATTGCTCTCTCTAATTTTGAATCTAATTCCCAACCGTTTTGTTGTTCAATGAGCTCTGTTAACTCTCCCTGTCTTTTGATTGTTTTATCCATCTCTTCATCTGACAATGCCTCTGAGAATTTCAGATTTACTTCCTCATATTCCTTCAATAAGTCAACAGTCTCCTGAACTCCTTCTTCCACGATTTCCCTTACGGTTTTGGTTTCATTCATAAGAGGCTCTTGATCCAATAAACCAATGGAATATCCCTTTGAAAAAACAACCTCTCCATTGTATGATTTATCAGCACCTGCAATTATTTTTAATAGTGTTGATTTGCCTGAACCGTTTAATCCTATAATGCCAATTTTTGCACCGTAGAAAAATGACAAATAAATGTCCTTTAAAATCTCTTTATTGGGGGGAACAATTTTTCCAACACCAACCATTGAAAATATAATTTTTTTATCGTCCGACATGGGTTTAAAATTTTAGGCAAATATAGCGAATGATTATACTAAATTAATTCAAAAATAGCTTTCAAACTAGATAAGGAGATATTTTATGAAAGTTTTATTCATGGGATCTATTTATGAAAATAATAACTTTGCTTTAAATTGACATATTAATGAAAAAAATACTCCGAATACTTGGCCCAGGTTTATTATATGCAGGTGCAGCTGTTGGTGTATCACACCTAGTTCAGTCTACAAGGGCTGGTGCAATGTTCAATTACGATTTAATTTGGGTACTGATTATCGCCAACATATTAAAGTATCCTTTTTTTGAGTTTGGAACTCGCTATGCAATATCTACAAAGTCAAACCTTGTTGATGGGTATAATCATATTGGCAAATGGGCAGTTGGTTTGTTTGGCTTGGTTACATTTATGTCTATGTTCATATTTCAAGCCGCAATAACTGTTGTAACAGTTGGTTTAATATCATATGTTTTTAATATTTCCATCAATTTAATCACCCTAAGCACTGTGGTATTGTTGGTGTCTCTTTTGATTTTACTTTTTGGGAAGTATGCATTGCTTGATAAGATTATAAAATACACGATATTGTTACTAACAGTATCTACTGTTATTGCAGTATTTGCTGCACTGGGCATCCACAATGAAGTTTCCCCGGAGTCGATGGCAAATTTTTCTTGGACAAAACAGGCGGATGTATTTTTTATGATTGCTTTTGTTGGATGGATGCCTGCACCCATAGATGTATCCGTATGGACATCAATGTGGAATAATGAAAAGGCTGCTGAAATAGGCTATTATCCTAGTTTAAAGGATGCGCTTATTGAATTTAGAATAGGATATATTGGCACTGCAATTCTTGCATTAGGTTTTATGCTCATGGGGGCTTTGGTTATGTATGGTACTGGGGAACAATTTTCCACAAATGGTACAAAATTCTCAGGTCAGCTAATTAATATGTATACAACTAGTCTGGGTAATTGGGCCCATTGGGTAGTTTCAATATCAGCAGTGGCAACAATGGTTAGCACAATCATTACTGTAATGGACGCATATCCTCGGGTTTTAACACCTGTGGTTTATCATCTTTTTCCAAATAGGTTTCCAGGAAAACGTAACAAACAAAAGGTAATGTGGTCTTGGCTGATAATATTATTGCTTGGATCAACTTTTCTGATAGCCTTTGCCACTAGATCTATGGGAGCCATGGTTAGCCTCGCAACTACAGTATCATTTTTGGTCGCACCAATTCTATCTTGGCTGAATTACAGAGTTGTTACTGACAAACATATGCCCCCTGAAGCAAAGCCAGGGATTATGTTAAAAATACTTTCATGGCTAGGAATAGCATTTTTCCTTGGATTCTCATTAGTTTATTTATACTGGCTTATTTAATGGGACATTACCTTCTCCAAAATGCAGGAGAAAGAACTATTAAAATTGTAAAAAGCTCTAGTCTTCCTAGTAACATCATAAGTGATAATATCCATTTAGCTGGCATCGTAAAGAATGCATAATTATCAACTGGGCCTACGTTTCCAATACCAGGGCCAATGTTACCTAAAGTTGCAATTGCAGCACCTATTGAGGTTTCAAAGTCATATCCAAACATTGATAGGATTAAAGTCCCTAGTGAGAAAATCATAAAATAGATTAGAAAAAATGCCATTACGTTAAAAATCAGTTGCTGAGAAACTGATTTCTTATTGTATTTAACAGGAATAATTGCATGCGGATGAATTGACCTTTTCATCTCTAGCAAAGAGTTCTTAATGAGTAATAGTATTCTGATAACTTTTATTCCACCACCAGTTGATCCAGCACTTCCTCCAATGAACATCAAAGCAAATATAAACATCCATAAAAACGAAGGCCATAAGCTATAATCAGCAGTTACAAAACCGGTTGTACTAAGTATAGAAACAACAGTAAATAAAGAATTTCTAATCGAGTTTTCAGGAGTTAGCTGCTCAGTTAAAAATAATCCCATGGAAATAAATACTGTTAGAGATACTACAATCCAAAAGTAGATTCTAAATTCTTCGTTTGAAATCACCCTTTTAAATTGTCGATGGAGAGAAAAATAATGGAGTGTAAAGTTGGTTCCTGCTAAAAACATAAAAATAACTACAATGTATTGTGAATATGATCCAAATGCAGCCATACTTGCATTTTTTGTTGAAAACCCACCCGTGGCCATTGTTGTAAAAGAGTGGCAAATGGATTCAAATAAATTCATTTCTCCAGCCCATAAAAGCAATACTTCTATGAAAGTAAATATCACATAAATTCCCCAAAACCGTTTTGCTGTTTCAGTAATTCTGGGATGTAATTTATCCGGAGTGATTCCGGGCATCTCAGCAATCATAAGCTGTAGGCCTCCGATTCCAAGGAAAGGAAGTATTGCCACAGTTAACACAATGATACCCATGCCACCAATCCATTGAGTCATTGATCTCCAGTATAAGATATTTTTTGGCAGGGCTTCTATATCAGGTAATATGGAGGCGCCTGTTGTTGTAAAGCCTGAAATGGTTTCAAAAAAAGCATCTGTATAGTTTGGTATTGCACCACTAAACAAGAACGGCAATGATCCAAAAATTGATATTATCACCCATGTTAGAGAGACTATGAGATACCCCTCTCGTTTACCAATATTTTTTCTTGTATTTTTTTGTGTTAGAAGAAATGTTGGAAGGCCAACAATAATTGTAATAAAGGCTGAAATAAGCAATGGCCAAATAGGCTCGTCAAAGTATATGGCAAATCCTATTCCACTTAACATAAACACTCCTTCAACCATTAATAAAAAGCTAAGTACTTTTAATACGATTGAAAGGTTAATTAGTTTTCGGTTTGACATCAATACTAGAATTAATTTTTAAAGTAATCCGCCATTTTGCTTGTGGAAAATCTTCTCTAACTTATGTGTTAGGCCTGGCAGTGCAAATACTACTACCTTATCATCTTCTTCAATTTGAAAATCACCAATTGCAATATAAGACTTGTTGCCTCTGATTACACCTCCAATAATTGAACCTTCGGGCATTTTGAGGTTTCGAATTAGTTTTTTTGTAACTGCAGAGTCCCTTTTTGCAATAAATTCTACAACATCTGAACTAATACCACTTAAACATTTAAGAGATGATACTTCATCTCCCATACTATGCTTAATCATATAGCTTGCAGCACTAAGTTTTTTGTTTATGATGGTATCAATTCCAATATTCTTTGATATTTCAATATAGTCTAGATTCTCGACAAGAGCTATTGTTTTCTTAACACCAAATTTTTTGGCATGTAAACAGGTAATGATGTTGGTTTCAGAATTATTTGTAACTGCAATGAAAGCATCAACTCCCTCAATACCTTCCTCTTCAAGAAGTTTGATGTCACGAGCGTCGCCGTTTATTATCAATGTGTCATTTAGTAAATCGATTAAGTTCAAAGATCTCTCATGACTTTGTTCTATTAGTTTTATATTTAGTTCAGTTTCAAGTTGCTTTGCTATTACTTTTCCAACTCTTCCACCTCCAATTAGCATGATATTATTTATCTCAACATCCTGCTTACCTCCTAACTTCATAAGCTCCTCCATACCTTCTGGTTTTGTTATAACATAAACAAAATCGTTAGGCTGAAAAATTGTATCTCCACTAGGTATAAAGGTAGAATTACCTCTGTGTATTGCCACAGCTCTGAAGTCTAGGTTTTCATATTGATTGGCAATATCATTCAATGATTGATTGACTGCGTTAGCATCATCATTTATTTTTATTAAAAGTATCTGAAGCTGCCCGTCTGATAAATCAAAAATTTCAATTGCAGCAGGTCTTTGTAATAATTTTACAACTTCATGACCTGCAATATCTTCTGGAGATAGAAGTTGATCAATACCTAATTCGTTATAAGTTTTCTGGTTTTCAAGTGCAAGATTTTGCATAGTGTTAACCCTTGCAATTGTATATTTTGCACCAAGTTTTTTAGCGATAATGGCCGTTAAAATATTAATTTCTTCACTATGTAGTACTGAAATTACAAGATCCGCCTTTGCAACATTTGCTTTTTTTAATACGGCAACGGAATTCGATTGGCCTACAATTGTCATAAGGTCAGCGTGCGATTCAACAAGCTTGAGAAGTTCTTCATGAGGATCAACAATAGTTATATTGTGATTTGAATGAACCAGAGCTTCAGCAAGATAAAAACCAACTTCTCCATCGCCAGCAATGATAATATTCATTTCCTGATTTTTATTTAATAATTAAAGATAAAAAATTTTGAAGCACGCGGCAAAGCTATAAATATTACATAATCAATTGGAAATAATATTAGAAAAACCATTAATTTTTTAAGTAATATTTACTGGTAATTATCTGTCATGCAATCGTTTTATAAGGGTTACAATTATTTTGTATCTTGCGCCACAAAATTTTTAAACCACTATTAATATGAGTTTATTGAAGAAAAGCCTATTATTTTTAGGTGTAGCATTGATTTCATTGAATGTTGATGCTCAGACTGTTTCCGATGCAGGAGCAATGTATAATGAAGGCAATGGTTATTACAAGGAAAAGGATTATGCCGATGCAATTATAGCTTATGAAGAAGCTATGGAAATTGCAAATATGGTTGGGGGAGATGCTGATGAACTAAAGGAGCGAATCCAGACTAATTTATTAAAGGCATATTACGGAAATGCAACAGCGTTTTACAAAAAGGGAAAGTTTGATGAAGCAATTGCTGGTTATGAAAAATCATATGCATATGCTGAGAAGGTTGGGGATAGTAAAAAGATGACCAGCTCAAAAAATAACATTGCAAAAGTTAGAACCTCCAAGGGTACCAGCTATTTGAAAAACAATAAGGCAGATGATGCATTAGCTGAGTTTAATATGGCTCTTGAGATATACCCTACATATTACAAGACTTACTATGGTATGATGTTAGCATATAAGTCAAAGGGAGATCTAACCAAAATGGTAGCAAATGCCGATAAGGTGCTTGAGTATGGTGGAAACAATCCAAAAGCTGCAAAAACTGTAGCTAAAACAAAGTCTACAGTTTCAAAATCACTTGTGAATGCAGGAGCCAAAGAAATTCAAAAAGAGAATGCAACAAAAGCAGTGGATTATATAAATGCTTCTTTTACATACGCTTCTGGTAGTGCAAATGCTTATTATTATTTAACGCTTGCCTATTCAATAGAGAACAACTGGAATAAAGCAATTTCTTCTGCAGAAAAAGCTATAAATATTGATCCAACAAAAGATAAATCGGATGTTTATTTCGCATTGGGACAAGCATATGAAGGTAACGGAGATAGTTCAAATGCATGTTCTGCATATAAAAGTGTAACAAACGGCCCCAATGTGGATGCGGCAAAGTATCAGATTGCACAGGTACTTAAATGCGGTTAGTACGATAACCGATAGCAATAGAATTAGCTAGATTAATTTAGTCTACAATTTCATCTGCTTTATCATTTAAAGCGGCTTTTGCACCCTTTTCTGATCCGAGCATTATTGCCATCCATTTGGAATTTTCTCGAGTCTCTAGGCTGATTTTCATTCCCATAGTAATCGGTACTGCTAGGAGCATGCCAATATCTCCTAAAATCCATCCCCAGAACACTAAAGATAGAAAAACAGCTAGAGTGGATAATTTCATTCCTCTTGCAAGAAATTTTGGCTCGATTATTTGACCTAGTGTAAAGTTTATAAAAGCAAATGCTAAACCAAAATAAACCATACCCATGAATCCATTTTGAATAAGGACAAAAAGAAATATGGGAATTGCTGCAATTGCTGAACCAATGTTTGGAATATACCTCATTACCCATACCAATAATCCCCATACAATCGCATACTGTACATTCATTACAAACAATACAACTGCAACAGAAGTTCCACCAATTATACCAGTAAGGGTTTTAATGCCAAGGTAATAACGGATGTTTCTCGAAATAACAGTAATATTATTAAGAGATGTATCGGGATACTTTAAAACAGCCTTTAATTTTATTGGATAGCTATTGGTTTCTCCTAATATGAATGCTGCAACCAAAATCAATAATGTTATTTGACCAAGAAGACTACCAATTTTAGTTAGTAATCTACTTGCATATGTGAATGCTACGCCATCTCCAAGCTTTTTATTAATATCATCTTTGGATATATGAAGACCATAATCATTCAGAGATTCCAAGGCGGAATCTCTTATGTTAAATAAAGCTTCTTTATAGGTCGGTACGTTATGTGAAAACTCAATGATAGATTTAGTTACTGTATCTCCCAGCCCTGCTAAAACAATAAGTAATCCAAAAACCACTAATATTATTGCAACTATTCCATTCACACCCTTTCTCTTAAGCCAATCAATGGGATGATATATAATAATGCTAAAGAATACGGCCATCAAAATGGGGTTAATAATGGGAGCTCCTATTTTAATACCAGCTATAACTATCACAGTTGCAGCCACATAGAACATGGGATGCATTTTTGTGTACTTGGAATTGGATTCAGACATGACTACTTTGAACTTATTATTGTTTCATTAAAAATATAAAATATTTTTAAAACAAAATAAATTCTACTAGGTATCATGTATTTATCGTAGATAAAATAGATACCTATTTAATCACTAAAATCTTAGTTACTACTTTTTCTGATTTATCTTCTGTTACTGCAAATACCATATAGATGCCAGTTGCAACTTTTTCTCCATTAAAATTCAATCCATCCCAAACAGCTTGGCCTCCCTCGGATTTCGTTTGGTATACCAGATTACCATAGGAATCTGTTATTTTAACGTATGAATTATTCACTAGCCCTACAATTGCCACTAAACCTGTAAAATTTTCTCTAACAGGATTCGGATAGGCATATACTTTTGATCCCGGTGGGTTTGGAGGCGTGGCTGTTCCTTTATATGATATTATTCCCTCGGCTGTTCCAATAAACACTTCTCCTTTTTTGTTAATGGAAATGCTGGTAATATTATTGGATAATAAGGGGCTATTTTCGGCAGTGAAATGTTCTAGTTGATCAAGGCCATCTTCAGAAAATAAAAATAATCCTGCTCTTTCTGTTCCTATCCATTTTTGATTTGCACCGTCAACTGCAATGCTAGTGATTAGTTCTGTTTCCAAAAGATAATCCGCAAGTCCAGAGCCATCATTTCTAGGAACAAGAATCCTTTGAGCATCGTAATCAGCACCTGATATAAATATGTTTTCGGGAGAGTAAAATACAGCTACCCCCTTATCCGTTCCAACCCAAACTTCACCATCTAGGTCTTTTGCAAAGGAGTATACCTTATTTCCAGGGATATTTCCAGCACCCTGTGTACTATAAAGAACCTTTACTTTATCATCACTTGTATCATCGATAGTGCCTTCATCAGTAAAAACTATTAAAAGCCCATTACTTCTTTTTAGTATCCATTTTTGATCACTAGCATCAACAATCATGAAACCAATATCACTACCACTTAGTGATCCTCCCAAGTTAAAAGATTTCCAATTTCCGTCATTCTTCATTACTGAAAGTAAATCAGGAGCTCCTGAATTTGCAACCCACAGATTATGCTGACTATCGAAGTCTAACCCGCTTATATTTACCAAATCAGGATTTGCAAGCCAGGGCTGAAGGGAACTATTGTATTCATCAAAAATATCAGTTAGAACATTATTTTCAAATTTAATCACACCTCCCTGCCAGGTGCCAATGTAGGCTATATTACTATTTGCAGGATCAACTTTGACACAAACAAAATCACTAATGGTATCTAACTGGGGAGTATTCCTGTAACTGTGGGTTGTCCATGTATCATCAACAAAAGAAAAAACACCATCTTTCATGTATAGCTTAGACCAGTTTGAAGCCCTTCCTCCGGATGCAACCCATAAGTTATCACCACCCGCATTCAAATTAAATACATTGTTTGACCCAGGACCATTTGGTTTTATAAATTCGCCTGACCAACCATTATTAGTTGACTTGAGGAGTCCCTTGAATTTAGTTCCTACCCATATAAAATCATTATCCATATCTGCAGAGAGAGGTAGAATGGATTGCCCTTCGGGATTCCAGATATTAATTATTTTTTCCATTTCTGAATCATAAACACCAACATTGTATGTGTTAGCAATAAGAAAAAATTCATCTTTAACCGTAAATTGATGACGAGTTGTATTTTTATCTTTTTCAAAATAATCCCAGTCGTATCCGTTGAAAACAAACATTGTGTCTTGATCGAATGATTCACTGTAAAGGTTTGTATATAGCTTACCCTGGAAACTGGCAATAAGATTATAGGCTAAGTTGGGATGAATTACATTCGTATCTTTTGACCATTGATGAAAGTCGGCAAGGTTCGAGGCATTTTTATTGGCATAATAAATCCCAGATTCTGTGGCAGCAAATATGGAAGTGTCATTGAAAGTTATGCCATTAACATTTATGGCATCACCATCTTGACCTATGAAATATGTGTCTGCTATTTCCTTACGCTCCATGTTTAGTAACACAATGCCAAATCCACATGATAAATAGGCCATATTATCCCTGAATGTAATATCATTTATGGTTTTATACCCTAATATTTCTTTGTTTTTTATGTCAGGAATATTTATTATTTCTCCATCTTTGTTTATGATGTCCATGTTTGTATTTGAATATGCAACAAGGATTTCTTCCGTATTATAATTGTAACCTATGGAAGTTATACCAATGTCATTAAGACCTTGAACCTTATCGAATCTTTCAACATGATTATCAAGCTTGTTATATGTAAAAATACTTAGCTCAGTTGCTGCATACACTATTTCATCAATAACAACAACATCAATTACTTTGTCATAAGGTAAGTGTGTTCGCCAACTGCCAATTGCAGAGCCCTGCCCTATGCTTAACACAGGGGATAAAAAAACTAAGGAAAATAATACGAATGTAAACTTGAATCTATGCATTATCTAGAAATATTTTTGTCATTAGATAAACTATAAATAACTTAATTTATTGTCAAAATAGAGGTCATTATCAAATAAATATCAACCTTGATTCGCCAATGATAATTTGATAATTTCCTTTAACTCTTCAACTTCATGCGCATCATTTACAGAAAATTCACCTATTGCTGTGCGCCTTAAGCCACTCATGTACGCACCATTATCCATTGCTTTACCAAAATCATTTACTAGAGATCTTATGTAGGTTCCTTTACTACAATGAACCAAGAAATCAATTTCAGGAAGCTTGTAGTTTAATAACTTGAACTCTGAAATTATAACCTCTCGAGATTTAATTTTAACCTCATCATCCTTACGAGCGTATTCAAATGCACGCTTACCTTCTATTTTTACAGCGGAGTATATGGGAGGAGTTTGGGTAATCTCACCTATGAATGACTTAACAGTAGAATCTAAAACTTCATTGGTTATTTCCGATGTATCATATTTCTGATCAACCTCAGTTTCTTTATCGTAAGATGGCGTTGTTTCTCCTATATGCATGCTTCCAACATATATTTTATCCTGACCCTGAAATGTTTCAATTTGCTTTGTGAGTTTTCCCGTACAAATTATTAATAATCCTGTTGCAAGAGGATCAAGTGTTCCAGCATGTCCGACTTTTATCTTTTTTATCCCCAGTCCTTTTTTTATGGTATATCTTAAAGAATTTACTACATCGAATGATGTCCATCCATATGGTTTGTCAACTAGTAATAGCTCACCATTTATAAAGTCAAATTGTTTTGGTGATTCCATCATGATTTTTTAAAAATAGAGGCCGGATATTATAGCAACTCCACCAACTATTATGCAATAAAAAGAAAAATAGATGAGCTTTCCTTTTTTGACAATGTTTATCATCCACGTACATGCAGCCCAACCAGCAATAAATGCAGCCATAAAACCAACTAATAAGGGGATCGCTCCAACACTTTCATTACTTGTCATTTCACCGCCCATGAGATCCAAAAAATTAGCTCCTAGGATGGGAATTAAAACCATTAGAAATGAAAACCTTGTTACACTTTCTTTTTTATCTCCCAATAAAATACCTGTTGAAATTGTGGCTCCTGATCTTGAAATACCAGGTAAAACAGCCATGGCTTGGGCTAAACCAATAACAAATGAATCTAAGTATGTTAGTTCACGCTTATTGGATTTAGAGAAATAAGTAAATGCTAGCATAGCTGCAGTTACCAGCAACATTGATCCAACAAAAATCATATTACCATTAAAAAATCCTTCTACTTGATCCTTAAAGAAAACTCCAATTATTAAGACAGGAATCATTGAAATTAAGATTTTAACAGCAAATTTTGTTTCAGTGTTCCACTCAAACTTGAATAAGCCTTTAAGGATAATCAGTATATCTCTCCAGAATACAACAATGGTGCTTAAAACAGTTGCTCCATGCACTACAACGGTAAAAAGCAAACTTTTCTCAGGATTAATATTCATTAAATACTTTCCTATTTCGAGATGTCCGCTGCTGCTTACGGGTAAAAATTCGGTTAATCCTTGAATTAATCCAAGAATAAGTGCTTCAAACCAGCTCATTTGTGAATTATTATTTGTTTTTTGGACGTCGCATAATTGCGAAAATCTCAATTATGTATCCGCCTAGAATCAGAAGTGGAGCAAGGGTAAGTCTTCTAAAACCAAATAGAGCGTCACTAAAAACTTCTGGGTCATCGGATCCTCCTCCAATCATTAAAATAAATCCCAATAGTATTACCACTAGTCCAATGATTAACAAGGTGTAGTTTTCACGATTAAATGCAAATCCTGAATCTTTTTCTTCGGGTTTCTGAATTTGAGTTTTTGCTGTCATTTTTGAAATTTTCCTCAAAAGTACAATAAAATCAATATATTTAGTAAATGATGTTTACTGTTGGCATCATCAATAACGGGTTTTTTAACTGTGACAAATTAAGTAGAGAAAGTATTAGGTAAATTTAATATGAAATGATAGCCGGCTAACCTTTAACCGTACATGCTGTCTGTCTTCATATGGAGATATTTATCCACAGCAAATAAGGTTGAAAACCCCGTAATAATAAGCCCCCCCATAATTATTCCCGCATTAAGATAAATTAACATTCTTTTACTTGTAAGGATAATTAATTCAGGAATATTTTGGTGTGCTGCCATAACCATCAGGTGTAAAACAGCCATTGCAATTATTGCACTTATTAAACCTTGTATAAAACCGGTTATAATAAATGGTCTAATTATGAATCCTTCAGTAGCTCCCACTAGCTGCATGGTACGAATTGTGAATCGCTTTGAGTAAATACTCAGTCTTATGGTATTATTTATTAATGCCATAGCAATGAATAATAAGAGAATTGAAAATGAAAGTAATACGAGGCTGATTTTACGGATGTTTTTATTAATAATATTTACGACAGATTGTTGATAATAGACTTCCTTTACAGCAGTACTTTCCAAAACAATTGTTTCTATTTTTATGATACTATCGTTATTTGCCCAACTGGAATTAAACCTTACATCAATTGAGGGTAGTAAAGGGTTATCATCATCATTTAAAAATCCAGTGAAATCTTCACCAAGAATATTATTTAGCCTTGCGGTAGCCTCTTCTTTCGTTATATATTCTGTTGACTTGATGCTGGGAAGTAAATCAAGCTGCTTTTGGAGATATATTATATCTGCTTCCTTAACATCTTTATTCATAATTATTTCAAAACCAATATTTTCCTTGATATATTCAGAAAGACTTTTTGCATGTAAAACGAATAGCCCTAAAAATCCAAGTGAAAATAAAACAAGGGTAATACTTATCACAGAAGTGATGTATGATGCATTTATTCTGCGTTTATAATGATTATTTGAGCTGGGTGACATATTATCAGGCTAAAATAAAAAATAATATAACTACAACTTTTATTAATTTCGCTACCTCAATTTTAATGCAAATATGCGACAATTAGCTATTATAGTGTTGAGTATACTACCTACAATATTCGTAGGCCAGAATAACTATAATTACAACAAGAATCTTGTCGTAATAAGTGATACATCTTATTATTTAATGCAGCTATATGAAAGTAGTTCCTATGAATTAGTGGATATTAAAGAGTATGTACCTGGAATTAAGCTTGACATAAAATATGCAACACCTAATAATTTAATCGAAGAGAAAATTTATCCCGTTTCCATGGCGATTGTGAGAAGGCCACTTGCAGAATCTTTGTATAAAGTGCAACAGTCATTAAATAATTATGGATTAGGCTTGGTTATTTTTGATGGTTATAGGCCTTATGGGTCTACGGTAAGGATCTACGAGCTTTTTAAGGATACAAATATTATTGCATCACCATGGCAGGGATCTCATCATAATCGTGGTACTGCCGTTGATGTTAGCTTGATAGATTTGGAATATGGGCAAGAAATACAAATGCCAACGGGATATGATAATTTCTCGCAAGCTGCATATTCCAATTATCAAAATTTACCAAAAAATGTATTGAAGAACAGAGATATTTTAATATCAGAGATGCAAAACCATGGCTTTAAGGTAAACCCAAAAGAGTGGTGGCATTTTGATTTTATAGGTTGGCAGGAATATGATATTATGGATTTATCTTTTGAGCAAATTGAGCAAATAAATAGGAAGAAATTAATCAACAAAGAATAAAAGATGGGGTACGAATTTCATACCATTGAAAAGAAGTGGCAGAAGTATTGGGCAGAGAACAAAACATTCAAGGTTGCTATAAACTACGATAAACCCAAGTATTATGTTCTTGATATGTTTCCTTATCCATCTGGTTCGGGTTTGCATGTAGGGCATCCTTTAGGATATATTGCCAGTGATATCTACTCACGTTTTAAGCGTCACAAGGGATTTAATGTACTACATCCCATGGGTTATGACGCATATGGCCTCCCAGCTGAACAATATGCTATTCAAACTGGTACCCACCCTGAAGTTACCACTGAAAAAAACATAATTCGATACAGGGAACAACTTGATAATATCGGGTTTTCATTTGATTGGACTAGGGAAATTAGAACTAGCGACCCTGCTTATTATAAATGGACTCAGTGGACATTTATAAAGTTATTCGGATCATGGTATAATAATACTACAGATAGAGCCGAGTCAGTAGAGTCATTAATAGATGTGTTTCTCGAATCTGGAAATTCTAAAATTGATGCTGCCTGTGGAGATGTTGAGTCATTTAGTGCCAGCGAATGGAAAAGTATGAACGAAAGGCAACAGCAGGAAATATTAATGAGTTACAGGCTGGCATTTCTATCAGAAACAATGGTAAACTGGTGTGCTGAACTAGGTACTGTGCTTGCAAATGATGAGGTTAAAGAAGGAGTGTCTGAGCGTGGGGGGCATCCGGTTGAGAAAAAGCTCATGAAACAATGGTCTCTCAGAATTACCGCATACAGTCAAAGATTACTTGATGGTTTAAATAAAGTGGACTGGCCGGAATCATTAAAGGAAATGCAACGCAATTGGATTGGACGTAGTGAGGGGGCATCTATTTTGTTTGATATCCATGATTCCAATAACAATATAGAGGTGTTTACAACAAGACCGGATACAATATTTGGATCAACTTTTATGGTTCTAGCACCAGAACATGATCTTGTTAGTGAAATAACATCTTCCGATAGGGGTGAAGCGGTTGAGAAGTATCGATCATGGGCGAAAAATAGATCCGAGCGTGAAAGAATGACCGAAGTAAAAAATGTAAGTGGAGAGTTTACAGGCTCATATGCCATAAACCCATTAACGAATACCAAAATACCAATCTGGATCGCAGATTATGTTCTATCGGGTTATGGCACAGGAGCCATTATGGCTGTTCCTGGCCATGATAGTCGAGACTTTGCATTTGCACGTCATTTCAACCTTCCCATTACACAGGTGGTTATTAATTCGGGCGAAGAACCAAGTGATACAGCTACTTGGGATGATTCATATGATTCCAAAGAAGGATTGATGATTAACTCGGGATTCATAAATGATATGTCCGTTAACAAAGCCATAACCTCGGTGATATCAAAAATTGAAGAAATGGGTATTGGTAAAGGAACCATAAATTTTCGTCTAAGAGATGCTATTTTTAGTCGTCAAAGATATTGGGGGGAGCCTTTTCCAATTTATTACAAGGATGATATGCCTTATCCCTTATCAGAAGACCAACTACCATTGGAGCTTCCCAAGGTAGAAAGTTATTTACCAACTTCCGAAGGAAATCCACCGCTTGCCAATGCTAAAGACTGGGTTACAAAAGATGGGTATCCATTGGAAACCAATACAATGCCAGGATTTGCAGGGTCCAGTGGATATTATCTAAGATTTATGGATCCAGAAAATGAAAATGAGTATTTTTCCAAAAAGGCAAACGATTATTGGAAAGATGTTGATCTTTATATAGGAGGAGATGAACACGCTGCTGGACATCTAATATACTCGCGATTTTGGAATAAGTTCTTATTTGATATTAACCGTGTTTGTGAAGATGAACCATATAGAAAGTTAATAAATCAAGGTAAAATACAAGGCAGATCAAACTTTGTTTACCGAATTCAAGGCACAAATAAATTTGTATCTTTTGGATTGAAAAAAGATTATGAAACTACTGCATTACATGTTGACATAAACATAGTTAATAATGATATTTTAAATACCGAGGAGTTTGTAAACTGGCGTCCTGAATTCAAAGGTGCAGAGTTTATACTTGAGGATGGGAAATATATTTGTGGTCATGATGTTGAGAAAATGTCAAAATCAAAGCATAATGTCCAAAACCCAGATTCTTTAATTGAAAAGTATGGCGCTGATACACTTCGTCTTTACGAGATGTTTTTAGGGCCTCTTGAGCAGGACAAACCATGGGATACTAATGGTATAGAAGGAGTTTTCAGGTTTTTACGAAAACTTTGGAGACTATATTTTGATGAAAATGATACAATTATAGTCACCTCAGAAAAAGCCAGTGATAATGAACTAAAATCGTTACATAAGGCAATAAAAAAAGTAACCTCTGACATAGAAAGGTTCTCCTTTAATACTGGAGTTAGTGCATTTATGATTTGTGTAAATGAATTAAATGATCTTAATTGTCACAAGAAAGAAATACTTGAACCTCTAGCCATATTGATAAGTCCATATGCCCCCCATATTGCAGAAGAAATATGGCAATCACTCGGGCATAACGAAAGTATAAGCGAAGAGGATTATCCCATTCATAATGATAATCTACTTGTAGAAAATAATTTTGAATATCCTGTTTCATTCAATGGTAAAATGAGATTCAAATTAGCATTACCATTCAATATGCCAAAGGAAGAAGTTGAAAAGGCTGCAATTAATGCTAATGAAGCAAAAAAGTGGTTGGAGGGAAAAACGGTCAGAAAGATTATTGTTGTTCCAAACAGAATCATAAACATCGTGGTTGGTTAATAATATGCTAATAATAATCTAAGCCCATGATTTATCGTCATTTATATTGTATAATTTCTTTGGCTGCTCTTATTATGGTCATTCAAACGAATGCTCAGGATACCATTGTAAACAATTCTTTTAAAGCGGGCGAGTATCTGAAATATCGTGTTTACTACAGCTCATCAATAGGTAATTTTACGGCAGGAGAAGCAATTTTAACTGTTGAGAATTGGAAAGAAGCATCTAGAGGAAGAACAAAGGATGTTTATCATATAACGGGAATAGGTAATTCCAAGGGAATGTTTAATTGGTTTTATAAGGTAAGAGACAAGTTTGAATCATTTGTTGATAAGCAAACCCTTTTACCCTATGCATTTATACGAAAAACACGAGAAGGAAAATATAAGCAGGATGATAAAGTTATATTTGATAGAGAAATTAATGAGGCAATAACAAATTCCAAGGATGCCACGATTGTACCCCCAGACGTGCATGATTTTGTTTCGGCACTATATTTTATGAGAACTCTTAAAATTACTGATTTTGATGCTGATAGTATGTATCGTATAAACTTTTTTCTGGATGATTCTGTTTATACTTCTGCAGTTAAATTTAAGGGGAAAGCCGATATAGAAACAAAGTGGGGAGTTGTAAGGTGTCTTAAAATTGCCCCAATGATGGCATCAGGTGAAGTGTTTGCTGAAAAGTATCCTATGTATGTTTATGTTACCGATGATAATGCACACTTGCCTGTTTTAGCCGAGTCAAAGGTTGTTGTTGGGTCAGTTAAAATGGAGCTAATTGAGTACAGTAACCTGACAGAGACATTAACAATTCGCAAAAATGGGCCAGAGCTAATCATTAGAGATACAGAAATACAAAAGCCCACAAATGAATAATTTATCCGTGGGCCTAAATAATAATATTTAATACTTTTTATTTTGAGGTTTCTTTAACTCTCATATCTCCAAGTAAAACATCCCAAAAACCAATAAGTCTTCCACCTATTTGGGTTTCTTTCCTTTTCACGAACACCGTAATATCTTTTTTGGTGGTGTCTTGATAAACCAAACGTCCTTCTGCGTCGTATCCCTTAAATTTCTGGAAAATAGTTATCACACCCACATAAGTCCCATCAGGTTGACGCTGCAAATCGCTCATATATTCTATATTATACCATTCAATCTCAACCTTCTTATAGTTTAACCTCATTAGCCTTTCGAAATAGGTTCTAACGGCATAATAATTAATATTATTTGGATTATTTAATGAAGAAACACCTATTTCACTTTCCGGCATAAAAAGTTCTTCGGCTCTGTCAATAACCCTATTTGCTTCACTCCATGGAGTTTCTTTACTTCCAATAATGCTTATGTATTTACTCAAGTCTCTCACTTTTTCAAGGGCTAAGCTATCCACCGCTTGTTTTCTTTCTGGACTTAGATCATCTTGAGCATATGATGAAAAGCTACCTACAAAAACAAATGCCGCAATCAATAAATAGGAAAATCTCATTTTATTATTTTTTTATTAGTTCCAACTCCGTTATTTTACCCAATTTGTCTTTTTTTAATGACTCTACTTGATACTTATATTGCTGTTTATCCTTTAAATAATGAAGGAATTTACTTATGGTAGTTGGTCTATCATAGTCGTTGAATCCTCCAGATTGACTTATTATTATTAATACAGGAACGTCAGGACTTGCAAACTGATCCATCGATAACATTATCTTTTTATTTGCAGCGTCTATGGTTGATGAGGTAGAAATTGACTTAAGCTGTTTATCAATTTCAGTATATTTAGAAGCTTCTTTTTTTCTCTTTTCCTCCTCAAGAAGTTTCAATCTTTCTTCTTCTGCTAGTCTCTCGGATTCAGCAATATCCAGTGCAATTTTTGCCTCAGCCTTTTTAATCATTTCAATTACCTCTGAATCATCTATATTGTATGACTTAATTTGATTTACTTTATCGCTTTGTTGATCAATAGTCCAAGATGTAGTGCCATTAATAATGGCTGTTAAATCTTTTTTAGCTTGTTCAACCTTTGCTGCATATTCGGCAGCAGCTTTCTCTCTGGCTAGTTTTTTCTTGCTTTTACATGATGTGGCTCCTCCAGTGATAAGGATCACAGAAATTAAAATGGCCAGCAATTTAGTATAATTCCCTTGTGATAATTTCATAAATGTTATTTTATCGTTGTTATAATAATGCAAAGCTATCGAAAAAATTGTTTGATGTTGACTAAATAATTTTAGTATGCATCACCAATAATTATATCTCTATTCATCAATAATTATTCTTCTACCCTTTGAATTACTCCCAAACTCTTGAGCATACATACTTTTAATTGTTGCGATACCATCCGTAAAACTGCCTGACTGTGTCACAAATAAGGGGTATTCAATGATGTATGTGCCCTTTTTAAGCTGTTTGATGAAGAATTCCGTTCCGAGATCAGTAATGTTTTTATAAAACCATAAACCACCCTTGTAAGCATACCCCGATTCGCTAGAAGCTGATTCAAAAGCAGTTGCCCTCATATCCTTAACATGAATGTATTCAATATCTCTATCGGTTTTAATAATAAGTCTTACTACAACTTTATCTCCTTTATGCAGTGTCTTTTCACCCAATTCAACTAATAATGGACCATTATTTGTTATGGTTTCAATAAAAATGGTTTTGGTAATATCCAATGGAGAACTTGTAGATTTTATGTTTTCAATATTCTCAAAATATTGCCAATAAGCGGCACCCCAAGCAATATTATTATTTGGATTTATGACAGAAATATTTGACATTTCAGGACTAATGTCAGATCCTGTCCAAGATGTTGAAAAATATCCTGTTCCGGATTCTGAGCTTATATCAGAATTACTGCTGATGTCAATAGTTTCTTCACCAACTGTTACATCAACAAGCTCATCACCCTCAAGTGAATTATTTCCATAAATTAATAAAGCAAAAATTGCTTCAGCTGTTGCCGAGGTAGTCGACCAATGTTGTGTTTGCTTTTGTTTTATCAACCATACTTTCAGCCTTTCAACAATTTCTGGATTATTATCAAGAGTAGCCATTGTTTCAATCATCATAGCCTGAGTTTCAACAGGAGATTGATACCAATTCCACCCATGTTCTTGTCTCCAGTACATCCCCATTTCCTTACTATAAAGCGATCGTTCTTTTAAGGATCTAATAATTGCTTCGGATTCATTTCTGTGACCTAATTTATTCATTGTAATTGCAATCATTCCTTGCAAATAATTTGATTGTTTAAGCCAGAATTTTTTTGATTGAGTTGTGAAATAGGCAAACGCTTCATTTGCATTATCTGGTAATGGGAGTAATTCTAAAAGTAGAGATCTTGCGTATAAGTATCTTATTTGATAACTAGTGATGTTATTTTTATAATTTGATTTTAACTCATCGTATTCCTTAACAATCTCTTCATCTAAGAATTTAACAGCTTTTTTAACAAGGTGTAATCTTTTTGGATTACTGCTCAGATCAATAATCCCTTTATCATTGAGCTTGGCCATTCCAAGAACAATGCTTTGAGTGGTATTCACATCCGCTCTCATACCATTAAACCAAGGCCATGCACCTGATGCAAGCTGTGTTTTTATTAGCTTGTTTAATATATTTTCCTTTTCATTTTTCATTCTATTTAAATCAAACAGAACACCTATTTTTCTTTTCTGCTCACTTTGATTATCAGCATCTAATACCCACGGAGTTGCCTCCAGTACTGCATCTTTCAATTCCTGATTCTTTTCAAGGTTTGATATAAATGCATCTGGAGTTAGGTTTTTCCAACTTTCGAAAACGGATTTTAATTTTGGATTACCATTCATAATATAAGCAGATATAGAATTGGCAAAATATCTTTTAAATAATTCCGAAGGATTATCCTTATTAGATCTACTTATATATGGAAGAGCTTGTACCGCATACCAAGATGGATTTGAAGTAAATTCAACTGTATACTTATAGTTTGCTATTGATGGAGATGTATAATTCTTAAGGGAGTTAAAGTTGAAAACAGCAGTGCTTGATTTTGCTACATTCATGGGTAATGAATTGGTTACTAAGGTTCTATTAGTAAGCACAGGGACCATTCGTTCCTCGCCATCAGTGTGATTTCCAGATGAAGTCCTAATTCGATAACCAAGCATGCTTACATCATCCGGAATGGTAATAGTCCACTGAACAAGGCTGCTTTTATTGGGATCAATATTGCTAGAAATTGTGCCTTGGTTGACTATAATAATTTGATCAATATTTTTCATGGTAACCGCATCATAAAATTCAATTGTAGTTTCGGCTTTTATGTGTATATCTGAGAAATTTACAATTGTTGCAGATAAATTTAGAGTATCTCCATATCGCACAAAACGTGGGAAGTTTGGCATAACCATCAATTTCTTTTGGGATTTTATACTTTTTTCCATCCCTCCTACTTTTAAGTCATTTGTGTATGCCATAACTCGAATTTTCCATTCTGTTAATGCATCAGGAGTTTTGAATTTCAATGAAACTTTTCCGCTTGAATCGGTCCTTAGGTTTGGATAAAAGAAGGCAGTTTCTTTAAAGTTTTTTCTTATTGGAATTATATCTGGTGAATCCGATTCCGGTAATGAAATATTAACATTTAATGGTGTTTTTTTATCTTCAAAATTCAATGTATTGGATGACATTGTTTCCATGGCTCCTCCTGCTATAACAGACTTTCTGTACATAAAATCAGACTCATCTCTATAAATGGGATTGTATCCCATAAATTTAAATCCATACCAATTTATAGCTGGATAATTTTTATGTCGTGGCTTGTGGTACTTTAATTCGGGAACAAATAGGGAGGAAGACCAGGAGCTATTAAATTGATTCGACTCCCAACCAGAGGCAGTTCTTTTATTCTGATATAAGTTTAGCCCCCATGTATTTTTAGCAAAGATATCAAGAGATGCATCGTACATGCTCGCGAAGACATTCGAGATTAATAAATTCCCATTTGAACCTTTCACTGTTATTTTCCATTCTTCTATTTGACCTGGTGTTATATAATCTCTATGGGTTTCCAATTCGATTTCCAATTCTTTATTGGTGAAGGGCACGGAAATAATTGTGTTATTTGAATACAACCTATTGTACCTAACCATCGTAGTATTTAATGAGAAATTACCCCTGTAGCTTTCCATTACAGGTATATCTATTATTTTTTGGCCATTATTTAGTTTTACCCACTTTCTATCAATAACTTTATCACCATTAATAATCTCATACATGATTCTGCTCTTTGGGGCACTTGTTCCAACGATTAGCTTAACAACATCTCCTGGCTCTGCTATTTTTTTTTCTATTATGTGCCAGCTTATTGTGTTTTCTGGCATTTTTTTGCCTTTTTTATCATATACAGAAAAGAAATGATTTTTGAATATTTCATTTCCTTTCTCATCAGATGTAGTGGCAACAGCCATATACTTGCCAATTGTTAGAGAGTTGAATAAACTTTTTGGGATTTCAGTTTTTCCATTGGCTTCAAGGATTAATTTCGAAACTTCTTTTTTAGGCCAAGTATTAGGATCATCTTCATTGCCATAAACTTCATGTGGAAACTCATTTTTAAACTCAGTTTTATCAATTAGAATAAAGGTTGGTTTTTCCCAGCGTCTCTTATTATACAATCCCTTTAGAGTGCTCAACTTATAAAGAGTTATTTCTACTAACATTTCGATACCGTTTCCATTGATGTTTTCGGATCTTAAAAAAGTATTGTCAATTGAGGTAGTGGAAATTAGTTTCGGTACTTCAAAGATTAAATTAACAGAGTTATAGCCTACGTTTAAATAATGCTGGGCTGTTTGAATCTCTCCGGCTAAATTCATTACCTCTACTAGAACTTCATATGTGAAAACAGGATTGTAACTTTTAGGAATGTTAGGATCACTTTCAGCAATAAAACGGATTTCAAATACCCCTTCTTCGTTTGTCTTAACAGAGCCATTTGCAATTTCTATATTTCTAGGATTAAAAGAAGGAATGCTTCTTCCATAATTTGGAAGAAATGGTTGTGGGATGGCTACTTTTCTAATTACTCTGTATTTAACTGTAGCATCATAAATTGAGTTACCGGCATAACCTTTAGATTCCCCTTTTACTAATATTAGATCATCTAAAGTTTGTTTATCATTATCAGTTGTTAGGGTTGTTTTAAAAGTAGGGCGTTTGTAATTCTCAACTTGTATTGTAATGGATCCTGACTTAGTTTTTAAGGTCATAGTTCCATTCATTATTCCATTGGGGATTACAAAAAAGTCATCAAATGAACCATTTGTATTTGTTTTAAAAGCCTGACTATCAATTTTCTTCCTGCTGGCATTTATAAATTCTACTTCAACAGAATATTCTGACATAAGCTTCACTTCTGAATTATTTTTTTCAATAACCAAACCTTTGAAATAAACCGTTTGTCCGGGCTTATAAATCGCTCTGTCTGTAAAAAGATAGGTTGTTACCCTGGGTTTATTATTAATCTTAGGAACAAAAAAACTCATGTAATTCTCTGAAAATAGCGTATCGCCTTGCTTATGAAACTCAAATAGGAAAGTTCCATAGTTATTCCCACTGAAGGAGGTTATTTTAGCATAACCATTTTTATCGGTTTTTAGCGATGCTATTTTTTTGGTAGTATATGATCTATTGCGATTTTCATATTGCTGGACATAGACATTAAACGCCACAACACCTGCACTTTTTCCTGTTTCTCTGTCCATTAGGAACATATCATTAAATTCTCCTGATGGATTGGAATTAAATACATAACTAAGGTTTGAAACGGCAAAAGCTGAATATTTTATTGTTTTTGTGGTGTTGAAATTTGGATCATCCGAAACAAAAATCACATAGTTGCCCGTTTCAAGTTCTGGAATTTTAATCTCTGCAGTATTTTGCCTGTGATCATTTGTATTTGGGAGCTCTAAATCCCAAGTAAATATAGCCTTCTTTCCCAATTCCCTCTCGATGTAATTTTTTAAATTATACCTGTCTATATATGCCTTTGGATCACCTTTTACTATTTTAAAGTATAATTTATTGGTATTTTGAAATTCGATTAGTGCTAGACTTGATTTTCCTGGCGATTGAGCAACTGACACATCCAAGTTAAATCTAATATTATTTATTCGCGCTTTTAGATTTCGACATTTATTTGTTTCCTGAAGGTTAGGATATTCCCTGATTGCGATATTACAAATACTATCGGCGATTACATAAAAATACCTGAGATTATCATTCAACCCTTTGACATACCCATTACCCATGGTATAGTAGTTGTTTGCTAACTCATAGGCAATTGATGAATAAACAGGTTGATTGTTGAATTTGTTTGCCAGATATAGTAAGGCATTTGCATATTCCATCTGGTCATTAAATGTATTGGGTGAATTTGAATATGCAAATTTTAATCTTTTCAAATCTATATCAACAAAAGCTTCGATGTTCTTATTTTTTTTATGAAGGGATAGAAGGCTCTGAAATATTGACATCACAGCAGATGTTCTAGATTTATTGCGCATAATTTTCTCAACAATAAATCTGTCCGATGGCATAAGGAATTCAGCAGCTTCTTTTGAGTCTTTTTTGCCAATAGTTGCAAGGCTGTAATCATTAGAAGCAAAATATTCAATAGCGCGACCTGCAAGTAAATCAAATAAATATGGATAAGTAGCATAATTTGATGTGTCACCATGTATTAGGATTGCATTATATTCAGTCAATGGGATGGAAGTTAACTCTTCCATGGGCTCTAGTGAGGAAAAATAATACTTGGCTATAACTTTGTTAAAAGTTATAGCATCCCATGTTGAAATATCATCATCCGAAGGACCTTCAGATATTTTCAAGTTGTTTATTGTCCAGCGGTTATGATTATAATAGGCATGATATAATTCCGCAATAAGTGAATATAGTATCTGTTTTTCGGGAATTGAAGCGGTTTCTACTTTTAATTTAAAGTTATTTATGGTATTAATTAGATAATCCTCTTTAAAAGTACTTTCCAAGCTAGCCATATAAACCAGAGCCTTTAGAGCCTCTGGTTGATTGTTTTTATCTGAAGCATCTGCGTAAATCTTTTCCACAACTTTAATAGCTGATTTGGGTTGACCATTTTTTGATAGCTTGTATGCTTTATCCCATTTGTCCTTAAAATTGTCATTATTATAATTGGCAAAACCGGATGTCGTCAGAGTCAGGAAAAATATGAGTACCGTGAGGATTATATATTTATTAGTATTCATCATTAGAATAGTAAAATCAAGACATATTAGATTAATGGCCACAAATATAACGCCTTAATTGTTCTAATTATTTCTTTTGGATTTGATACTATTATTGTTGATTAATAAAAACAGATAGTATTTCATCAGCTGAAACTTGGGTGTTAATCTGTTGTTAATTATGCAGATGCTTAATTTATCATTCGGAGATTTTATACTATATTTGCTCCGTAATTCAATTCCTCGTACTGCTAACTGAATTGTTTAAGCACCACTGAGGCTTCTTGATTTATAAAGAAGGGTGGAGAGATTAGGCTCTACGAAACCCTGGCAACCAGCTATTAAAGAAATGGTGCCAATACCTAACCCGCTGTTAAATTACTGTGGGAAATGATAAATTTTAAGTGCAGGTTCAGGCAAGTACATCTTCACCATGAAACCGGTTTAGTCTAGCTCTTGTACTTATTAAACTTATTGAGTATGAAGTCTAATATAAAAGCTGAATTATCCAAAAGAATTTTGGTGTTGGACGGGGCCATGGGAACAATGATTCAAAGATATAATCTGGAAGAAAAGGATTATAAGGGAAAGAGATTCCTAAATCATAATTATCCCGTTAAAGGCAACAACGATTTATTAAACCTTACGCAGCCTCAAATCATTAAGGAAATTCATAATGAATACTTAAAATCAGGTGCTGACATTATCGAAACCAATACATTTAATGCTACTCGTATTTCACAAAGTGATTATGGCCTTGAGTCAGAGGTTTATGATATAAACTATCAGGCTGCGAAAATCGCAAGTGATATTGCCCGTCAGTATACATATTCTAATCCCCAAAAGCCAAGATATGTTGCCGGTGCAATAGGTCCAACAAATAAAACCGCATCAATGTCTCCAGAAGTTACGGATCCTGGATACCGTAATATATCATTCGATGAACTTCGTGATAATTATTACGAGCAGGCAAAGGCATTAATTGACGGAGGAATTGATGTATTTCTTGTTGAAACCATATTTGATACCTTAAATGCAAAAGCTGCATTATTCGGCATAAATCAATTACTTGAAGAAATTGATCAAAAAATACCAATAATGATTTCTGGTACAATAACAGATGCCAGTGGAAGAACTCTTTCGGGTCAAACTCTTGAGGCATTTGTTACTTCTGTTTCTCATATTGAAATGCTTAGTATAGGCTTAAATTGTTCTTTGGGATCTGAACAAATAAGACCATATCTTGATGAGTTATCACGATTATCACCAACAAATGTTAGCGTCTATCCAAATGCAGGTCTTCCTAATCAATTTGGTGAGTATGACGAAACCCCACATCAAATGGGAGTTTTTATACGTGATTTTGTTGAAAATGGCATGGCAAATATTGTTGGCGGATGTTGTGGAACAACCCCTGATCATATTCAAGAAATTGTAAACATTGTTGAAAAGTACAATACACGGAGATTACCAGAAAAGAACAATATAACAGAAGTTAGCGGACTTGAACCAGTAAAAATTACACCCCTTGTAAACTTTGTTAATATTGGAGAAAGAACGAATGTAAGTGGGTCAATAAGGTTTGCAAGATTGATCAGGGATAAAAAATATGAGGAAGCCTTAAATGTTGCTAGAAATCAGGTAGAAGGAGGGGCTCAAATATTGGATGTGAACATGGATGATGGCATGCTTGATGCAGAGGTGGAAATGGTAACATTTCTTAATTATCTCACATCAGACCCAGATGTATCAAGATTGCCCATTATGATTGATTCATCAAAATGGGAAGTTATTGAGGCGGGGTTAAAATGTATTCAAGGTAAGGGGGTGGTAAATTCTATTAGTCTAAAAAATGGTGAAAAGGAGTTTTTACATCAAGCAAAACTCATACAGAATTATGGGGCTGCTGTAGTGGTAATGGCTTTTGATGAACAAGGACAGGCTGCAGATTATAAACGAAAAATAGAAATATGTGAACGTGCATATAATTTACTTGTAAATAATGGCTTTAAGGCTGAAGATATAATTTTTGATCCAAATATTTTAGCAATAGGAACTGGAATTTCAGAACATAATAACTATGCTGTTGACTACATAAAGGCAGTTAAATGGATTAAAACAAATCTACCATATTGTAAAGTTAGTGGTGGTGTAAGTAATCTTTCTTTCTCATTTCGGGGAAATAATGTTGTGCGAGAAGCCATTCATTCAGTATTTCTCTATCATGCTATAGATGCAGGTATGGACATGGGGATTGTTAATCCAGGGATGTTACAGATCTATGATGAAATTCCAGAAGATCTCCAAAAACTGGTTTCGGATGTTGTCCTGAATAAGAGAAAAGATGCTACTGAGAGGTTACTGATTTATGCAGAAAAAATTAAAGAGTCTGATCATAAAAGAGAGAAATTAATATTGGAGTGGAGGAACCTTCCGGTTCAGGAAAGATTAGAGCACGCATTGGTTAAAGGAATAATGGAATTTATAGAAGAAGATGTTGAAATAGCTAGAAAAGAATTAAATAGAGCCATTGATGTTATTGAGATACCACTTATGAATGGTATGAATATCGTTGGAGACCTTTTTGGGTCTGGAAAAATGTTTCTTCCTCAGGTTGTGAAAAGCGCAAGGGTTATGAAAAAAGCTGTTTCATATTTATTGCCATTTATTGAAGAAGAAAATGACGGGATCTCTATTAGTAGCGGTAAAGTGGTGCTTGCAACCGTAAAGGGGGATGTTCATGATATTGGTAAAAATATTGTTGGAGTCGTATTAGCGTGCAATAATTATGAGGTTATTGACTTGGGTGTTATGGTGCCAGCTGAAAAAATAATAGAAACAATAGAAGAAGAAAAAGCAGATATATTAGGTTTAAGTGGTTTGATAACACCTTCTTTGGAAGAAATGGTGCATGTTGCAAATGAACTTACTCGTTTGGGAAAGGATATACCTCTTTTGATAGGAGGGGCAACAACCTCTGCAATACATACCGCAGTAAAAATAGATCCAAAATATAAGCATCCTGTAATACATGTTAAAGATGCATCTAAAGTTATTGGTGTGGCAGGTAAACTATTGGCAGAGAATGAAAAGGAAGCATTTTTGGACTTGACAAACAATGAGTACGATAGGCTAAGAAATAAGCATGAACAAAATACGGTAGATAAAAAATACATAAGCTTGGCCGATGCGAGAAAAAACAAATATAATTTGATATCAAATGACACTAAAATAGTTACACCAAACTTTATTGGTGTAAAAGTTATAGATAATATTGATCTTAAAATTTTAAGAGAATACATAGACTGGACATTTTTCTTTCATGCATGGAAACTAAATGGGAAATACCCTGCAATTTTTAATGATCCCATAAAGGGAGACGAAGCCAAAAAACTTTTTTCAGATGCCAATCAGATGTTGGATCAAATAATTGATGAAAATTGGCTTAGGGCAAAGGCTGTTTTTGGAATATTTAGAGCTTCCTCTAATGAAGATGATATAATCGTTTACGACCAAGATGGTAATTCCAGAACCCTTAATTTTCTCAGAAACCAGGAAGAAAAGAAATCGGGATATCCAAACCTGTGCCTAAGTGACTTTGTTACTAATGATAAATCTACCAAGAATGATTACATGGGATGTTTTGTTTCTACAACTGGTATTGGCATAGAGCATCATATCGAAAGATTTAAGGAAGAAAATGATGATTATAGTTCCATACTTTTAAAGGTACTTGCAGATAGATTGGCAGAGGCTTCTACGGAGTATTTGCATGAGATAATAAGAAAAGAATATTGGGGATATGCCAAAGGTGAAGATCTAAGTAAAGAGGAATTATTAAGAGAAAAATACCAAGGAATAAGACCCGCTCCTGGCTATCCTGCATGTCCAGATCATAGCGAGAAAGAAAAATTATTTGAAATGTTAAAGGCAAAAGAAGCCATAGGCGTATCACTAACTGAAAGCTATGCCATGTATCCCGCCGCTTCAGTTAGCGGCTATGTTTTTGCTCAAAAGGATGCTCAGTATTTTAATGTTGGAAAAATTCAACAAGATCAGGTTGAAGAGTATGCCGTTAGAAAAGGGCAAACAATAGACACAATCAAGAAACTTTTACCCATGAACACATAATAATTAGATTATAAAATATGGCACTAACAGTATTACAACACATAGAAAAATCAAAGGGAACACTTTTTTCCTTCGAATTATTACCCCCTCTCAAGGGGCATGATTTTGAGTCAACAGAACAGTCCATTGAACCACTATTGGAATTTAATCCTTCTTTTATCAATATTACCTATCATCAACAAGAGGTTGTTTATGAAAATGCAGGACAGGGATTAATGCGAAAGCACACGGTTAGAAAAAGACCAGGAACGGTTGGCATTGCTGCTGCAATTAAGTATCGTTATGGTATAAATGTTGTCCCTCATATTATCTGTGGAGGCTTTACAAAAGAGGATACAGAAAATGCATTAATAGACTTGCAGTTTTTAGGAATAAATAATCTACTAGTTGTTCGTGGTGATCCACAACCAGGAGCAAAAGTTTTTGTTCCTGAGCCCAACGGAAATGAACACTCTTCAGATCTAATAGAGCAAATAGTAAACCTTAACAATGGTATTTACATTGATGATAAACTTGAGAATACAAGGTCTATGAATTTTTGCATTGGTGTTGCAGGTTATCCCGAAAAGCACAGTGAATCACCTAATATAGAGAGTGATATTCATTTTTTAAAGAAGAAGATAGATGCGGGGGCATCATATATAGTTACTCAAATGTTTTATGATAATAAGAAATATTTTGAATTTGTAAAGCTATGTAGAGAAAAGGGAATAAATGTTCCAATTATTCCTGGTATTAAACCCCTTTCAACAAGTTCACATCTAAAAAACATACCAAAAACATTTAATGTTGATCTTCCCGTTGATCTTGTTAAAGAAGTTATAAAGTGTAAGGATAATAAGTCCGTAAGACAAGTAGGGGTGGAGTGGTCAACTCAGCAATCAAAGGAATTAAAAGCGGCAAATGTTCCTGTAATTCATTTCTATACAATGGGTAATTCTGACAATATTCAAAAAATAGCGAAGGCTGTTTTTTAGTTAGGATATGATATCTACATAACTATTTTAATCCATGGTAATCCAATTACAACATAAACCATAAAACTAAGTAGAGTTAGTATTCCACCATATTTATAAACTTCTTTGGGAGTTATGTAACCGCTGCTGATATATAGTATGTTGCAACTTGATCCTTGTGGAGTTAGTACTGAAAAATAATTCGTTGCGAAAAGAAGCATTAATGCGAGCGGAGCAGGATCTATTCCAAGACTTTTACCTGCGCCCATAAAAACGCCCATAAGAGCCAGCATATGAGCTGTTTGACTTACGAACAAATAGTGCAGAACTATGTATACAAACACCAACATAATAAAGGCAATATTTATGTTGATACCACTAATATGATCTGCCAAAACACCTCCAACATAATCCATAAATTTCATTTCATTTAGCTGGCTACTCATTATAAATAATATGGCAAACCAAATCATTGTTGATAGTGCTTCCCCTTCATTTTTTATTTCTTTCACCTTGAAAACATTAGTTACCAGTAGAAGAGCAAACCCAAAAAATGCAATTATTGTTTTGTTTAAATCCAGCAAGCCTGATAAAGCCCAAAACACAACAAGGAGCGCAAATACAACCCCAGTAATTATTTCATCACGGCCCATTGAGCCCATGCTTATTAATTCCTTTGTAGCATGATTAGGTGCCTCTGGAGTATTTTTTATCTGTGGAGGAAATATTCGATATAAAATCCAAGGTACAAAAATCGCCGCCACAATTGTTGGCACAGAAGCTGCTAAAACCCAAGTTCCAAAACTAATATTAACCCCAAATGATTGAGCAATGGATACACCCACAGGATTAGCTGCCATTGCAGTAAGCCAAAGCGCTGAGGATAATCCTATTCCATACATACTCGAAAACATTAGGAAGGCTCCCAGCTTTTTCCTTGTACCTTTTTCAGGATCTGATCCATTTACTTCTGACACAGAATAAATAATTGGGAAGAGTAGTCCTGTTCTTGCTGTATTACTTGGGAAGGCTGGAGAAATAATCATATCTGTTGCTATCAAACTATATCCAAGTCCCAATGTTGTGCTTCCAAACCTCCTAATCATTAACAGTGCTATCCGTTTACCAAATCCAGACTTAACAATAGCTTTCGCAATCATAAATGCTAGCACAATTAATAAAACAATATCATTTGAAAAACCTGAAAATGCGGTACTAGCGTCAATTGTATTTGTAATCACAGCAATTACCATACCTAATATAGATGCCACAAGAATATTGAATGCACCCGTTATTACACCAAAGATTGTTGTTATGAAAACAGCAAATAAATGCCAAGCGGTATGGTCAATTTCATTTGGATGTGGTAGAAACCAAATTATGATGCCTAAACTTATTATTGCAATTTTTTTAATCAAAACTTGTGTTTAATGTTTAAGAGAACTAATCTATATACCGTATAACTTTGCTTTCATATGCGTCTAGATCAAACCAGAAAATAATATCACTGTTTAACTTTTTAAACTGAGGAATAGTGCCATCAACGGTTACGGCTTTAGCTTTCACTGCCATTGACAATCCAACAATCATAGAATCAGTATTATTTGAAACCTGCACTCTCCCATCAGGGTTAATGTTGTATTCAATGTTATCAATGGATGTTCGATAATCAAGAAAATCAGCAATTGTAGTTATGTTCAATCTACCCAGCATTCTTTGTTCAGATAGGCTACTTAATGCCCTATTAAAACCTGGCTGCGCTATAATTATTGAGTCTTTATCATAAGTCCACATCCCTTTTTCCTGATTAACCCATGCTGGATAAACATGATTTATTTCTACATAACCGTTTTCTATCATGCTTTCAATATTTTTCGTATTAAAAAGGTAATTCCACATATACGGATCATTGATAAATAATGCACTGGATGTGGACCAGTGAAAAAGATTATCCGTAAGGCTATTATGTTGGTAATAATCTGGTTTTGGAAAAAAATCACCAAAACCGCTAAAGGGCTTTTCCAGTGAAGATGAGAATTGCCAATTCTGAAATGTATTAAGCTCCTCATAATATGCATTATGTAAATACCTAATTCCATTTTCTTTCCATATATCTACAGAGTAGAAAGGCGACCCTTTAACCGTTGCATCACATATTAGATCCTCTCTATTGTTTTCAGGGCCATTGTTATTTCCATGATCAATCCATGTTGGTGATGAAAAATTTTGAGACATATACTCAAGTGCTTCATTTAATCTTTTTGGAGTAGTCGTAAAGTGATCAGGAGTATGTAAACAAATATCATATCCTTTACCTTTTAAGTCAAAAAGAAAACTGGCAAATTCATCATCAGTTAATATGGCGCTTTCAGCTCCAATAAATAATCCATTTGAAGCATTAAAATTTGTAACCGTATCAGGATTATCATAAAAAACACTTTTTGTAACAGGGATATCATAATAGACAAATCCTCCAGTGGAATTATCTGATGAAGTAATTTTTTCTGATCCAAAATATGTAGCTCTATTTGTTCTAATATTTGTAAAGTCAGCATGTTCAGTCCAGATGTAAGAAGCTTCATACCCATTTGGATTCTTCATGAACCTTGGGATTGTATTTATTGGAAGGCCTATGTAAATGGAAAATTCAAATTCCCTACGAGTTGATTTAACATATTTGCTGTATGATTGATCAACCTTCCAGTTGGTACTATCAGGATTCAGTGGAAATCTAAAAAATGGATGATCTTTATTGTAGTCAAGATTTAAATAAATAATTTTTTTTGAGATATCTGCTTGGATCGAAGATATCTTTGGCGCATGATAAATTACAAATCCATCGGATTTATCGCCAATCATTAATCCTTCCCTATCGAGCCAGTATTCAGATTGAAAAGGTTTAGATTCTATTTTCCTATTACTACGATATACTTCGCTAATTTCCTGATTGTATTGAATTGCAATAGCCTCCCGATTTACTAGTTGCTTCTTTTTATATTTTTCATCTATATTAATGTCTAATCTGCCGGAGTTGTTATTGCACTTTATAACTACTTTAATCTTGCCCCATTTTATATTTAAATTAAAGTTTAGATTAACACCTTCAGGTGTAACTTTTTTCCCTTTGTAATCCAAACCATACACTCCATTAATTGGATTATCCTTGAGGATTCTATCTGTATTAAAGTATAAATCTTCTATGATTATATTATCGGATTTATTCCTAAAACTAATTTTCTTGTCTGAATACCATATGGAATAGTAATTGTTTTTGAATAGCAGTGTTTCCTCCAGAGCTTCATTAATTTTTACTTGGTAATATGGCAAAAATGAAGGATTTGAATATTTTGAAAACTCAAACTTTAAATCATCCATATCAGTTTCTGAATTCCTATTCCATAGATATGCTTTAAGTTTTGAATTTTTTATGATGCTTCTGGGAATTTTTATTGATGCATCGAAATCATACCACTCATTAGCTGTTTTTAAAGTATTAGATAAATTTACCCCTTTCCACAATAATTCTTTATTTAAGCTGTCAAGAATAGTAATAACGAATATTGCATCATTATTTATCTTGTTGCTCTTAACATAACCCCCAACCGAGAGCATAACATTTTCATTTGATAATTCCTGGGGGATAATAATTTCTATACCTAATCCATAAGGGTTTAACGAATCAGTATGAGATAGATAATAACCGGAATGGGCTGCTCCAGAATCAATGGTGCTAAGACCAATCCAATATTTTTGATGATTTAAACCCTCTAAATCATTGAAATAGACCTGTGAAAACAGAGAGGTTGAAAATGATAAAAATATTATAATAAGCAACTTTTTACCATAAGAACACAAATTAATTAATGACATTTTTAATACTGTTTAACTTCGATTTACTTCTTCTGGATAAATAATTAAAATATTCTCAACATTAACAAAAATGTATGACAGAAGGACCATTAACAATTACATGTTTCGGCGATACTGACCTCCAACATGGAAAAGAGTATCCGTTATTTGACCTATGGAAGTATATTTGGCAGCATCCATTAACGCATCAAAAACATTCTCATTTTTCATGGCTTTTGATTTGAGAGTCTTCAGAGCTTCTTTGGATTCACTTGCCCATGTTTTGTGTAATTCATTGAGCATTTTAATTTGATATTCTTTTTCTTTTTTAGTAGCACGAATAACCTCACCTGGCACAATGGTTTTTGAACCTTGGCTTCCAAGAAATGTGTTAACACCAATTATTGGCATTTCACCAGTGTGTTTGAGGTGTTCATAGTAAAGACTCTCCTCCTGTATTTTACCTCGCTGATACATTGTTTCCATAGCTCCTAGAACACCACCTCGTTCAGTAATCCTATCCATTTCTGTTAAAATAGCTTCTTCAACAAGCTCAGTAAGTTCCTCAATTATAAATGACCCTTGCAATGGATTCTGGTTTTTTGCTAGTCCTAGTTCATGATTAATAATCATTTGAATAGCAATGGCTCTTCTTACCGACTCTTCCGTTGGAGTTGTTATTGCTTCATCATAGGCATTTGTATGAAGCGAATTACAATTATCATAAATGGCATAAAGAGCTTGTAATGTGGTGCGAATATCATTGAAGTCAATTTCTTGAGCATGCAATGAGCGACCCGAAGTTTGAATATGATATTTTAACTTTTGTGCTCGTTCATTAGCACCATATTTTAATTTCATGGCCTTGGCCCAAATTAGACGGGCTACTCTTCCAATTACTGCATATTCAGGATCTTCACCGTTTGAAAAGAAAAAACTTAGGTTTGGAGCAAATTTATTGATATCCATGCCCCTTGAAAGATAATACTCCACATATGTAAATCCATTTGCCAAGGTAAAGGCAAGCTGACTAATTGGATTTGCACCAGCTTCTGCAATATGATAACCGGAAATACTTACACTATAAAAATTCTTAACATAATTATCAATGAAATACTCCTGAATATCTCCCATTACCTTAAGTGAAAAGTCAGTCGAGAATATACATGTGTTTTGGGCTTGGTCTTCTTTTAAAATGTCAGCCTGAATAGTGCCACGTACCCTGCAAATAGTATTTTTCTTGATATCATCATATATATCTTTTGGTAGAACCATATCACCTGTTACTCCCAATAACATTAATCCCAGTCCGTTATTTCCCTCTGGTATTTTTCCTTGGTAAGATGGCCTTTTGGTTCCCTTTTCAGAATAGATGGAATTTATCTTTTTCTGAACATCCTTTTCAAGGTTGTTATCCTTTATATATAATTCACATTGCTGGTCTATGGCAGCATTCATAAAGTAGCTTACCATTGTAGGTGCAGGTCCATTTATTGTCATAGACACTGAGGTCATGGGGTCGCACAAATTAAATCCAGAATACAATTTCTTTGCATCATCCAAGCATGATATACTCACACCAGAATTTCCAATTTTTCCATAAATGTCAGGCCTATTATCAGGGTCTTCACCATAAAGAGTCACGGAATCAAATGCGGTTGAAAGCCTTTTGGCTGGCAGTCCTCTACTGACATAATGAAACCGTCGATTTGTTCGCTCTGGACCGCCTTCACCAGCAAACATTCTTGTTGGGTCTTCACCCTCTCGTTTAAATGGGAAAACACCTGCTGCAAATGGAAATTCACCCGGAACATTTTCACTTAATACCCACCTTAAAATTTCACCCCAATTCTTAAATTTTGGCAAACTTATTTTTGGAATTTTAATGTGTGAGAGTGTCTCTGTTTTGGTTGCAATTTTTATTTCTTTATCACGAACTTTGTAAATATAATAATCGCCTTCATATTTCTTTTTTATTTCTCCCCAAGTGTCAATAATCTCCTTGTTTTTAGGATCCAACTCTTTTAGTGTATTTTCATAAATTTCCTCCAGAGTTACATAATCATCACTACCAGTTTCCTTAACAAAATCAATTGATTTATGAAGGTTATATAGCTTTTCAGCTACTTCTGACTGCTGATTAACTTCTTTGTTATAACTACGAATGGTTTCCGTAATTTCTGAAAGATATCTTACCCGTTTGGGAGGGATAATATAAATTTTTTCAGTTGAATATTCAAGGCTACCTTCGGGTAAAATAAAATTACCTCCGGCTTTTTCATTCAAAACATCAAGTAAGGTTTTAAAAAGTTTATTTACTCCAGGATCATTGAACTGTGATGCAACAGTGCCATATACTGGCATATCTTCGAGATCAGTATCGAATAACATGTTGTTACGCTGATATTGCTTTCTTACATCACGCAGTGCGTCTAGGGCGCCACGTTTATCAGACTTATTCAATGCAATAACGTCCGCATAATCTAGCATGTCAATTTTTTCCAACTGACTAGCAGCACCATATTCAGGGGTCATAACATAGAATGAAACATCACTATGATCAATTATTGCCGTATCTGACTGCCCTATTCCTGATGTTTCAAGGATTATGAGGTCAAAACCTGCGGCCTGAGCAATTATTTCAGCATCCTTAACATAATTTGAAATACTCAAATTTGATTGACGAGTTGCTAGTGAACGCATGTAAACACGCTCATCATCAATTGCATTCATCCTTATACGATCGCCAAGAAGTGCACCTCCAGATTTTCGTTTTGAAGGATCAACGGAGATTATTGCAATGGATTTATTGGGAAATGTATCAAGAAAGCGTCTTACAATTTCATCCACAAGTGAAGATTTTCCAGCACCTCCGGTTCCGGTTATACCTAACACAGGAGCCTTTTTAGCCTTGGATTTATTTATCAGCTCTTTTATCATGGGTGCTGCTATTTCAGGATAATTTTCTGCAGCACTTATTAATCTTCCAATCGAAACATAGTTACATTTGAGAATATTATTTAAATCAATTTTTAGACTTTCTCCTGTGGGAAAATCAGATTTCTCCATAAGATCGTTAATCATTCCCTGCAGCCCCATTTCCATTCCATCATCTGGCGAATAAATTCTGGTAATACCATAATTCATTAGTTCTTTTACTTCCTCTGGAAGTATAACACCACCACCACCACCAAATATTTTGATATGACCACAACCCTTATCTTCAAGCATATCATACATATATTTGAAAAACTCCATGTGACCACCTTGATAGGATGTGATTGCAATTGCCTGGGCATCTTCTTGAATAGCAGTATTTACTATTTCATGCACTGAGCGATTATGACCAAGATGAATTACCTCAGCACCGGATGATTGAATAATCCGACGCATAACATTTATGGCAGCATCATGGCCATCAAAAAGTGATGCAGCAGTAACAATACGAATGTGGTTTTTAGGTTTATAAACCTTAGGAGCCTGTGTCATATTATTTTAATTTTTGAGTAATTGCAAATATAATCAATGTTTGGTTTAAAACGATTGCAAGTATTGTTATATACGTGGAACAAAATCCAACAAAATTTTAAACAAAAGACGTTATGATGTATCATGAATCTAAACATAAAAAATATCATTTGTTTATCTTTTTTCTGATGTATAAAGTTCTTAGGTAACTGGATTATAGGTAAAAATAACTAGGTTTTTTTGGTAAATTTGTGACATATTTAAATATCTAAACAAAATGAGAACCTTAAACGTATTTCTGACTTTATCTTTTGTGATTATAAGTCGTATTTATTTATTTGCTGGCGAGGGAATGTGGATCCCAATGCTATTACAACAAATGAATGAAAAAGAAATGAAGGAGATGGGAATGAAGATTACAGCTGAGGATATTTATTCCATCAACAAAAGTAGTTTGAAAGATGCCATTGTATTATTTGGTCGAGGGTGTACTGGTGAAATAATTTCGAAAGAAGGATTATTGCTTACCAACCATCACTGTGGGTATGGTAATATACAAAAGCATAGTAGTATTGATAATGATTATCTCACAGATGGTTTTTGGGCTATGAATCGTGATGAAGAGCTCCCAAACCCTGGATTAACAGCCACTCTTATGATTGAAATGCGAGATGTTACAAAAGAAGTTCTCAATGGTATTGATGATAGTATGTCGATGATAATTCGCAACTCACTTGTAAAAGAAAACATAAAAAATGCTATTTCAGGGTTCGAAGAAAATTCAAAATACAAAGCCAAAATAGTGCCATTTTTTAAGGGGAATCAGTATTATATGATAGTAACCGAGACCTTTAAAGATATAAGATTAGTTGGTGCTCCACCATCAAACATTGGTAAATTTGGTGGCGATACTGATAACTGGATGTGGCCGCGTCATACGGGGGACTTCTCTCTTTTCAGAATTTATGTTGATAAGGATGGAAACCCCGCAGAATATTCAGAAGACAATGTTCCTTACCATCCTAAATATTTTTTGCCCATCTCCATAGATGGAGTTGATGAAGGTGACTTTACATTTGTATTTGGTTATCCAGCACGTACAAATGAATATTTGCCATCCTATGCCGTTGAATTGATTACGGAAAAGAGAAACCCTGATAAGATTGATCTCAGAGAAACAAGGCTTGATATTTTTTCAAAATATTCAAATAAATATCCGGAGGTTAGAATAAAATATGCCTCAAAACATGCCAGAGTGTCCAATTATTGGAAGAAAATGATAGGAGAAAGTGCTGGTGTTGAGAGAATGAAAGGGATTGATAAAAAAATGGAGTTTGAAGATAACTTTGTAAAGTGGGCAGATGAATCTGAAACCCCCCAGTATGCAGGCATATTAGTAGAATTTAAAAAATTATATACTAAACTTGAACCTCTGCAAGTTGCCACTGATTATCTAAATGAGGCCGGTATGGCAATTGAAATTGTAAAATTTGCTAATACTTACAAAAAACTAGTTGGCATTAGTAAGGATGCATCAGTTAGCGAAAAGGATATTAAAACGGAAATAGAAAAATTAAAGCAAAACAATCAATATTTTTTCAAGGATTATTACCAACCGATTGACGAAGAGGTAATGTCCGCATTACTTATCTTATATGACGAAAACATGCCTGATGGAAAATACAAGCCAGAGTTTTTCAAAACCATACATGGTAAATTCAAGGGTAATTATCAGGCATATACTGAATATGTTTTTTCAAAGTCGATGTTTGATAAGGAAAATAAATTAGGAGAATTTTTGAACACATACAAAGCTAATAGATATAAGAAAATTCAAAAAGACCCTGCTTTTGAAATTGCATCTCAACTAGGGAGTATATACAATAATAATATCAGGAAGCAGGTATTGGCCATAAACAATTCCATTGATAGTCTTTCAAGAATTTATATGAAGGCTCAAATGGAGATGTTGCCTAACCATAGGTTTTATCCTGATGCTAACTTCACCCTTCGTGTTTCTTATGGTAATGTGAGTGGATACCACCCAAAGGATGCGGTATATTATGCACCATTTTCAACTTTAGAGGGAATAATGGAAAAAGAAAATCCAGAGATTTATGATTATGTGGTAACCGACAGGTTGAGAGAGCTATATACATCCAAGGATTATGGTGAGTATGCTGATGAAGACGGAGAATTACATGTTGCATTTATTGCAAGTAATCATACAACAGGTGGTAATTCAGGAAGCCCAGTACTTAATGCAAATGGAGAGCTTGTTGGAGTAAACTTTGATAGATGCTGGGAAGGAACAATGAGTGACCTAATGTATGATCCAAATGTTTGTAGGAATATTTCCATTGATATTAGATACTTTTTATTTATCGTTGATAAATATGCTGGTGCAGGATACCTATTGAATGAAATGAGCTTGGTAGGATCCAATTAATAATTTATCCACACAATTGATAACATAAAAATTTAACCATATATTTTGAATCCGAAACTAAAAATATTACCCCTTAATGATTGGATAGATACCGGAGGAATGCCACTTGTAATTTCTGGGCCATGTAGTGCTGAAACAGAAGAACAATTACTAAAAACGGCAATACAACTCAAAGAAATAGGTAAGGTTCATGTTTTGAGAGCTGGCATATGGAAACCTCGCACACGACCAAATGATTTTGAAGGGGTTGGTGAAAAAGGCTTAGAATGGCTTAAAAAGGCAAAAAAATCCACGGGGTTGCTAACTTCTGTTGAAGTTGCTGATGCAAATCATGTGGAATTGGCATTGAAACATAATGTTGACATACTCTGGGTTGGTGCAAGAACTGTTGTTAATCCTTTTTCTGTGCAAGCAATAGCAGAAGCATTGACAGGTGTAGACGTTCCTGTTATGATAAAAAACCCTCTTAATCCTGATCTTAAATTATGGTTGGGGGCAATAGAGAGACTAAATACAATAGGCATTAATAAATTAATTGCAGTACATAGGGGATTTCATTATTTTGAAAAATCTCCATTTAGAAATGCTCCCATGTGGGAAATACCAATTGAACTAAAAAGAGTGGCACAGGGATTGCCAATTATCGTTGACCCTAGCCATATTTGTGGTAATAGAGAATTGCTGGAAAGTATTAGTCAAAAGGCTCTTGATTTGGAAATGGATGGGCTTATGATTGAAAGTCACCATGACCCAGATGCCGCATTAACGGATTCTGCTCAGCAAATTTCTCCGCATGAATTAAAAGAACTTCTTGAAAACCTTATAATTAGAAATAGAAAGGGGAATATTGATTTTCAGCATAAACTTGAAGGGTTAAGAACAGAGATAGATAAGCTTGACGGAGAGCTACTTCAGATTCTATCTAAAAGAATGGAAATTATTGATGAGATTGGCGAATACAAGAGAAATAATGATATAACCATTCTTCAAATGAAAAGGTGGGCTGGAATAATAAAGGATAGATTGGCCATAGGAACACATATGGGGCTAGACAAATTTTTCCTACAAAAGCTATTACACCTCATACACAAGGAGTCAATCAATCGACAAGAGGATATTTTCTTAAATGAAGGTAATTGATTTAGATGAGATTATTAAATATTATTGTTTTTCCAATTCCCTTTTATAAGGTAAATAATGGAAACAATGCTTAGTAATAACCCGTAAACAATTTCAGAAGACCATGCCAATGTAACATTTGCATCAAAAATAAATATCAAGATGTATGTGTATAATAGATAGATGGCCAGAACAATAACTTCTAATGACAATGAAACATCGGTTCTGCCAGTTCCAGATATTCCGTTGAAAAATATAAACCCAAGTCCAACAAATATAACGCCAACACTTACAATTTTAAGAGCTGGGCGACCCATTTCAATTAATATGGGATCATTTGTATAAATACTAAGTATGGCATTTGGGAATAACAAACCAATACTCACAATACCAATTACACCTATTAGAGTTAATCCTGCTATCTTATAAACTAGAGAAATTACCTCATCTTCTTTTCCTAAACCAATTACATAACTAACAAGGGTGTTCGTAGCAGTTGCAAAACCCCAAATTGGAATCATTAATATTACATATATACTTCGGATTATATTTGAAACTGCAAGAGCCATTTCTCCAATTTTTTCAATAAGTAAAAAGAATACAAACCATACTGATAATGAAAGAAATTGTTGCAGCATAATCGGTATTGCAATTTTTAATATGGAGTATAATCTTGCTAGTTCAGGTTTATAAAACTTGAATAAATTATAGTCGGAGAATTTGACAGTTACAAATGTATATATGATGAAATAAATTAATGCAGTAGCCTCAGCTATAACAGATGCTATTGCTGCACCAGCTACGCCTAATTCTGGGGCTCCTAATTTTCCAAAAATCAATATGTAATCTAAAATAATATTAACGGCTGCCATCACAAATGTTGACCATGTAATAACTTTAGTTTTTGTTAGTCCAACATAAAAGGCTCTAAAAACCATATTACCCATTGCAAAGAAAATACCGAATGATCTATACTTCAAATAAATTGATGTTTCAATGAATATATTTTCTGATTTGACAGCAAAATCAAGTATAAAAACTGACCAATAGCGTAACAATAAAAAAGTTAGAATAGCCATTGGAAGCATAAAGTAAAGTGACTGATCTATTATTTGCCCTATTTCTTTTGGCTTACCCTCTCCATTTCTTCTTGCAATGATAATTTGAGCTCCAGTACTGAATCCAAGACCTAGCATAATAACAGCTAAATAGAAAAGTCCTCCAAGAGCCCCTGCTCCAAGAGCAATTTCACCAACCCTTCCTAAAAAAGCTGTATCTGTAATGTTTATGAGGTTTTGTGCAATGCTACCAAGAATTATTGGGTAAGCAATCTGCCAAATCCGGCTATATTTTATGTCTGTTCTTGTCATTTAGCCGGCAAAGGTAGTGTCAAATTATTTTATTATAATCAATTAAATACTAATGGGTGTGTTTCTTTTTTAATTGAATTTTGGGATTGTATTATTATTCAAGGATTATAGATAATAATAATCCCTTTGTGGTAGCAATAATTAACTAAAGCCATTTTTGTCGCCTAAAGTAGGCGACCATTCCACCACCGATCGCAATCATAATAAAAATTATTATCCAAAAGGTAGAGCTGTTTTTTTCTAGGGGCAGTAGAACATTCATACCATATAAACCGGTAAGGAATGTTAACGGGAGAATGATTGATGAGATTAATGTAAGTATTTTCATAATCTCATTTGTTTTGTTTGTTTGCATTGAGTCAAACGTTGTCCCCAATCCTTCTATCAGTTCTCCATAGTCTTCCGTCATATCCCACATCTTGTTGTAATAATCAAGTATATTACCCCAATAGCCTTCCATATTGTCAGCAAATCCTTCTACAACTCCACTTTCAAATTTATTAAAAACCCTAAGTTGTGGCTTAAACATAGTGTTTATGGCAATTATGTTTTTCCTAGTAACAGATAATCTTTCAATAATTCTTCGGGCTTTTCCACTAAAAAGTTCACGGTTTATCAAGTCCAATTCAAGTCCAATTTTTTTGAGAATAGAAACAGATTCGGCCATTAGCTTTTCAAGAATTGTATAGAGCAAAGCATCCGAAGTCCCAACTTCGAAATCAATGCCTTTTTCTTCCTGCTCTTTTGCTTCTTCAAAAATCCTGTCCACTGCCCAGTGAGTTTTCCCAACAGTAATGATGAAGTCTTCACCCCAGAATACCTTTAGTTCACGAGGTTTAACAAACAAATTTTGTCTATCAAATACTGGGAAATGCAAGACTAAAAAATAATAGTCATCGTAGATATCAATTTTTGGGCGTTGATTAGTTTGCTTGCAATCTTCAATATCTAGATGGTGAAAATGATACTTGTTTTCAAATTCATCAAAATCACGTTCATCAGGATTGTTTACATGTAACCATCTTAGGCGTCCTATTTTTATTAATTCTCTCACAGGGCCAAAAGTAGTGAATTATCCTTAAAGCCGAAAGGATTATTTTAGTAATATGAATAATAAACGGAAGCATATTATACTTTTTTTATCATAAGCATAACCTAGGTTTGTTCATTACTTTATGGAATAGTAGCAATTTTTTGGAGATATAATTTTATCCTGTACTTTCAGTCCTTTTAGCCCCTTACTTACTTCCTTTTTGTCAATGCCAGTAAGATCGGATATTTCTCCAGTTTTCAATGGTTTTCCAGCATTTTTCAATGTGTCCATTATCATAGTTTCTACATTTATAAACATTGGTTTTTCTTTTTGTGAAGATAAAAAATATTTTTTTAATAAACCCAGGAATAACTAATTTTGCACCGTTCTCAATCGTTCTCGTTTTGATAAGAATAAGCACATCACCAACTTTGAATCATTATTTTCAATAATACTTCATTCGTTTTAATTATTAAAAAATAACAACAGGAATCATAATGAAAAGATTTGCACATAACACCTTAGAATTGAGAGCTTAATGCATAGATCAAATGAAATAAAATTAGGTAATTTGAAATTGGGAGGTGATAACCCCGTGCGAATTCAATCCATGACCAATACTAAAACCTCTAACATTAAATCAACAATCGACCAGATTATCGATTTGGTTAATGGTGGTTGTGAAATTGTAAGGGTAACAACCCAAAATATACCAGATTCAAAATGTATAAAAGAAATAAAGGATGAGTTGGAAAAACGTAATTTGATGGTACCAATTGTTGCGGATGTGCATTTCAACCCAAAAGTTGCTGAAATTGCTGCTTTATACGCAGATAAAGTTAGAATAAATCCTGGAAACTATTATTCATCAGAAGTTAATGAAACAAACCTTGAAGCCATATCCAGAAATTTATTGCCATTGATCAACATATGCAAACAGCACGATACTATTATTAGAATAGGAGTAAACCATGGGTCATTATCAGATAGGATACTTCAGGAATATGGAGATACTCCATTGGGAATGGTGGAATCTCTTATGGAGTTTGTTGAAGTTTTTAGTATCCATGATTTCCATAATATAGTTCTCTCGGTTAAAACAAGTAGCGTGCCCATAATGATAGAGTCAAATTTGCTTCTTGTGGACAGGTTAAAATCCAAAGGTGTTTTTTATCCAATTCATTTAGGCGTAACTGAGGCCGGTGGTGATGATGAAGGTAGAATTAAATCTGCACTGGGAATAGGATATCTTTTGTCTAAAGGTATTGGCGACACCATAAGAGTTAGCTTAGCAGAAAGTCCTATTATGGAATTACCAATCGCTAGATATCTTGCTTGTAACTACGGAATATCCAAAAGCAATAATTTTATTGAAAAACAATGTATAGAGAAAATACGAATTCCAGTAAATGAAATAAATGGACCCATTATTATTTCAAACAAAACTTCAAAATATTCTGATTATACTTATGAATCATTAAAATCAGAAAAGATAATAGATTCAAAAATTATTGATATTGTAAAATTAGATTATAGTGATTTGGATTACAATACTTTGATGGTTAGAACTTCGGCTGATTTAAGTTCAATATTGTACAATAAATATATAGATGGAGTTAGCCTTAGTAATACCCTTACCAATGATGACCAAAACGCGAAAATATTACAAGTAATATTGCAGGCAATGGGCAAGAGAATTTTTAATTCTGAATACATAGCCTGTCCCACTTGTGGTAGAACTAATATTGAATTGGTAAATTTACTTAGAAAAGTAAAACACCACACAGATAGCTTGGTAGGATTAAAAATTGCCGTTATGGGATGTATTGTTAATGGTCCTGGAGAAATGCTAGGTGCAGATTATGGTCTTGTGGGAAGTTCCAAAGGGTATTTAAACCTTTATAAAAAAGGTAAAATAGTTTCAAAACGAATACCACAGGATGAGGCTGTAAAGGCATTAACAGATTTAATCAAGCTTTCTGGTGATTGGAATGATTAAATTATCGTAATAGATCTATCTTATTTAGTTTATTTCTTAATTTTCAAAAGATTGTCATTATTTAGCACTATAAAATGTAAAAATTACGTACCTTTGTTAAAAGTTTAACAATCAAATTTACGCAATGGAAATAACACATATAGAGCATATTGGAATTGCCGTAGATAGTTTAGATGAGGCAATTCCATACTATGAAGAAATACTCGGGCTTAAATGTTATGCCATAGAGGAAGTAACTGATCAAAAAGTAAAAACCGCTTTTTTCAAAGTAGGTCAGACCAAAATAGAACTATTGGAAACCACTGACCCAGAAGGGCCAATTGGCAAGTTCATATCAAAACGTGGCCAAGGAATTCACCACATTGCATTTGCATCTGGTAATATTGAGGAAAATTTGCATGAGGTTGAAACCAAGGGAATAAGATTAATTGATAAGGTACCACGTAAAGGAGCTGAAGGACTTGACATTGCATTTTTACATCCAAAATCTACATTTGGTGTATTAACCGAATTATGCGAAGACAAAAAAAATAACCAGCAAACTTAACTGAGACCGACCAAACTGCCCAATAGATCCCCCAAATAAGTTAGTTCATAGACCATATTCTGAAGTTTTTATAGTAAGCTCATACCCTGTTAATGTGCAGAGGTACTACATAACCAATAAAATACAATTAATATTAAAGCTAATAACTCATGATAATAGAAGATAATATTCATAAACTTCTCACTAGGCGTGATGAGGCCAAAATGGGTGGTGGAGAGACAAGAATTAAATCTCAGCATGCTAAAGGAAAACTCACTGCAAGAGAAAGAATAGACTTACTGCTTGATGATGGTAGCTTTGAAGAGTTTGATATGTTTGTTACGCACCAAACAAATGCATTCGGCTTGGATAAAGAAAAATACCTAACGGATGGTGTTGTTACAGGCCATGGCACCATCGATGGACGTGTGGTATATGTTTTTTCTCAGGACTTTACTGTATTTGGAGGTTCCTTATCACAGACCTATGCCCAGAAGATATGTAAAATAATGGACCAGGCCATGAAGGTTGGAGCCCCTGTTATTGGAATTAATGATAGTGGTGGTGCAAGAATTCAGGAGGGAGTAAAAAGCCTTGCAGGATATGCAGAAATATTTCAGAGAAATATAATGGCATCTGGTGTAATTCCTCAAATCTCCGCAATTTTTGGCCCATGTGCCGGAGGCGCAGTTTATTCTCCAGCTCTCACAGATTTTGTTATGATGAGCAGGGAAAATAGCTATATGTTCGTCACCGGGCCTAAGGTTGCTAAAAAAGTTACGGGTGAGGACATTTCAATAAACGATCTGGGTGGACCTGATGTTCATTGCAAAAAATCAGGGGTTGCACATTTCATAGCTGAAAATGAGCAAGAAGGAATGATGCTAATTAGAAAATTACTATCCTATGTACCACAAAATAATCTTGAAGATCCAATTATAACAGAATGCACAGATCCAATAGATAGGAAAGAAGATTTACTAAACGATATTATTCCCAATCATCCTAATCATCCTTATGACGTAAGAGATGTTATTTATTCAATTGTTGATCATTCTGAATTTTTGGAAGTTCAGAGGCATTATGCCCAAAACATTATCACTGGATTTGCGAAAATGAATGGAATGCCCGTTGGGGTTATTGCAAATCAGCCAAGTTATCTTGCGGGTGTTTTAGATATAAATTCATCCAGAAAGGCCGCTAGATTTGTTAGGTTTTGTGATGCCTTTAATATAGCCATAATTACGTTTGTTGATGTGCCTGGTTTTTTACCCGGTAGCGCCCAGGAAACGGGGGGTATTATTATCCATGGTGCAAAACTTCTTTTTGCATATGGTGAGGCCACCGTACCCAAAATTACCATAACACTTCGAAAATCCTATGGAGGAGCTCATGATGTAATGGGATCAAAACAATTACGTGGAGATATAAATTATGCATGGCCATCGGCAGAAATAGCGGTGATGGGACCAGAGGGTGCAATAGAGGTGTTAGAGGGAAAAAGAGCATCAAAAATTGATAATATTGATGAGAGAATATCCTATATAAAAAATAAAGAAATTGAATATCGTCAGAAATTTGCAAATCCCTATGATGCAGCAAGCTATGGATACATTGATGATATAATAGAGCCCAGAAATACAAGGTTTAGGGTTATAAGAGCCCTACAAACTCTTGCTTCAAAAAAGGATGTGAATCCCCCCAAAAAACACTCCAATATACCATTGTAAATATCAAATACTAATAGCTATGATAATATACAATATTTCACAAGGTTTAGGAATAGCCATAATCGGATATACTATAGTATTTGTTGCATTGCTTTTGCTTTTTTACATTTTCACATATATGGCAAAAGTTCTTTTATGGCATAAAAAACGTAGGCTTATACATGAAAATCAAGCAACAAAGTTGGTAGACGAGGAGATTAATGTTACGGGAGAAATTGCAACTGCCATTGCCATGGCGATATATCTTAGTAGGGATTTACATGATAATGAGAGCGATATCCTAACAATTAAAAAAGTTTCAAAAACATACTCGCCATGGAATTCAAAAATTTACGGAATACGATTCTATAATCGTTAATAAAAGGTAAGAATATGAAACAATTTAAATTCACGATTAGTGGTAATGATTACGATGTAGAGATTAAAAATTTTGAAAATGGTAAGGCGCTTTTGGAGGTAAATGGCACATGTTATAACGTAGATATGCATAAGCAAGAAAACGTCATAAAGACTCCCATCTTAGTAAGAGGTAATGTTAAAAACCCCAAGGGATCTCATATAATTCACAAATCTATGGCCATTGGCTTCAAGGTAAAGGCTCCCTTACCTGGAAATGTAATGCAAATTATGGTTAAAGTTGGAGATACTATCCGAAAGGATGATCAGCTATTAACTTATGAATCAATGAAGATGGAAAACAAACTGTTATCAGAAAAGGAGGGTGTTGTAACAAGTGTAAATGTTAATGTTGGAGATACAGTTCTTCAAGATGATGTGTTATTGGAATTGGACGTAAGATAAACATTAATAAAATGAAACTTCATAGAAAAGCCATAACTGTTTTTGGGATAATAGCTTTACTAGCAGTATTAAATGTTTTGCTCTTTCAAGATTATGTATTTAATGGTGAATTTGAATCCATTATTACACCCATGGATAATTTTGAAAACAGTACCCTATCAATTGTAATTTCTGGACTCTTAAAATTTCTAAGTTTCACGGGTTTTCATAATGCTTCTTTTGGTCATATTGTAATGATAATAGTAGGTCTAATCTTCATTTACCTTGCCATAAGGTATGAGTATGAGCCACTATTGTTAATACCAATAGGAGCAGGAATAATTCTTGGTAATATCCCATTTTATAACGATGTTAACCTGAACTTACAAGTGGGTATATACCAAGAAGGAAGTGTTTTAAATTATTTGTATTATGGAGTTGTAAAAGGCATATATCCACCATTAATATTTCTTGGCATAGGAGCAATGACTGATTTTTCAAGTCTTATTTCAAATCCTAGACTTATGTTACTGGGTGCTGCTGCCCAAATTGGTATATTTTTAACATTTGTTGGAGCAATATGGCTAGGATTTAATATGCCGGAGGCAGGAGCAATTGGTATTATTGGGGGTGCTGATGGCCCCACAGCCATTTTCCTAAGTTCAAAACTTGCAAACGGTAATATAATAAATGGGATTCAAACAAGTAATCTCATTGGTCCAATTGCCATTGCCGCATACTCATACATGGCTTTGGTGCCTGTAATACAGCCTCCAATAATGCGTCTTTTAACTGGTGAAAATGAGAGGAAGATAAGGATGAAGCCTCCACGTGCAGTTAGTCGTCAAGAGAAGATAATCTTCCCAATAGTAGCTCTTATTCTTACCACTTTTATTTCTCCTGGGGCATTACCTCTTTTAGGGATGCTCTTTTTTGGAAATATTTTAAAAGAAAGTGGTGTTACGCGGAGACTTGCTGATACTGCGCGTACATCATTAATTGATATTGTAACAATTCTTTTGGGGCTTACGGTAGGGGCATCAACTCAGGCAGATGTTTTTTTAACGAAAGAATCCATTTTAATTTTTGTTTTGGGCGCACTATCCTTCATTGTTGCAACAGCAGGAGGTATAATTTTTGCAAAGGTTATGAATTTGTTTCTAAATGTTGAAAATAAGATTAATCCACTTGTGGGTGCTGCTGGAGTTTCAGCAGTACCAGATAGCGCAAGAGTTGTTCAAAATGAGGGGCTGAGGTATGATGCAACAAACCACCTATTGATGCATGCAATGGCACCTAATGTTTCAGGTGTTATTGGTTCTGCAGTTGCTGCGGGTGTTATGATGAGCTTCTTGATGTGAGTTATAAATAAAGAGCTGCTAAGTCATTTTGAATACAAATAATTTATGTAATATTTAATTTATCAATAATTCTATTTCCTTGAGTGCACATATTAAGCATTAATTTTTTTATTTTTGAAAAAAAATTACTTTGCTAATAATTGGTATTGCAGGCGGAAGTGGTTCAGGGAAAACCACAGTTGTTAACAAAATAATAGAAACCCTACCATCTGACTCGGTGGCATTAATACCTCAGGATGCCTACTATTATGATAATGGTCATCTTAGTCAAAAGGAGAAGCTTAAAATTAATTTTGACCATCCAAATTCAATTGAATTTGAACTTTTGGTAGAACATATTAAATTACTGAAATTAGGACAAACAATTAAGCAACCAATATACAACTATGTGACTTGTGCGAGGGCAAATGAAACAATAGATATTTCTCCAAAAAGAGTTGTTATCGTTGAAGGAATCTTGATTTTAACCAGTGAAAAGCTTAGAAACTTATTGGATATAAAACTATTTGTGGATACACCCAAAGATGACAGGTTAATGAGAATAATTCGACGTGATGTTCAGGAGCGTGGACGTAATTATAATGATGCTTTAATTCACTACGAGAAATTCGTTAAACCTATGCATCAGCAGTTCATCGAGCCCACAAAATTATATGCTGATGTGATAATTCCTCAAGGGGGTAAGAATAAAGTCGCCATAGAAATGGTTTCTTCACGAATACAACTAAACCTGAATAATATCTAGCTCTACAATTTCGTAGAGTTTTTACTTCCAAACTCTTCATATTTGATGTGTTGCACACCTGAATTTAAAAATCATAATCTTTAAATAGCAGATCCACTGATAGTTATATAATATGGCATTTTTATTGCCTTACCTTATTTACTTATACGATAACAATGCTAATTTTTATTATTGCAGCGTATTTAATCTTTGCCTTTGTCCTTACTTTGTTGGGGATTGATAGGCAATCTGAGTGGATAAAGATTTTCTTTATAAGCTTACTTCTAACTCCTGTTATAGGATTTGCTTATTTATACACCAAAAAAAACAAGGTGTCGCATATAAAATACTATCATTGCCCTAATTGTGATTATATCTATCCAGTAAAAATGTCAGATTGCCCCGTTTGTATTGAAGAAGGCGTAAAGATCAAGCTGAAAAAATATAAAAGTCCCCACAGTATTTCTTCAAATATAGGTAACCTGAGTCTTGCCCACTAATGGATTTAATTTTATCCATTTTATTAGTTGTACTACTATCCAAGTGTCTATTTATTAACATTTTTGTAAATTTGCAAAAAATTAAATGTTCTATTATAAACATTACTTTATCATATGTATAATAACGCGTTTAGGAACATAAAGAAAAGAGATTCATTTATATTTCATTTATTAATTTTCGGCAACCTGCTGAAATTTTAGCAATAAGCATATTCAATCATTAATTGCATGAGGAATCTCATTTAATGCTATTTAAGGTAGTGTTAACTATGACTAATTCCTTTTTAATAATAAAAAATTAAATAAATGAAATTACCAAAGGCAGAATCGTATAAAATAAAAATGGTAGAGGCCATACGCCTTAGTACCATGGATGAACGCGTGACATGGATAAAAAAAGCCAATTACAATTTATTTAACCTTAAAAGTGATCATGTTTTCATCGATCTCCTAACAGACTCTGGTACTGGTGCTATGAGTGATAAACAATGGTCAGAAATGATGTTGGGTGATGAGAGCTATGCTGGAGCTTCTTCCTATTATAAACTTAAAAATGCCATTCAAGATATAACAGGGTTTGAATATTTTTTACCCACACATCAGGGTAGAGCAGCAGAGAATGTCCTGTTTTCAACACTTATAAAAAAAGGTGACATAATACCTGGAAATTCACATTTTGATACAACCAAGGCACACATTGAACATAGAAAATCCTATGCTGTAGACTGCACAATTAATGAGGCATTTGATACTGAGGTTAATCATCCATTTAAAGGAAATATTGATATTGTAAAACTTGAGAAAGTATTAACAGAAAACCCAGTTGAAAAAATCCCATTAATTATTGTCACAATTACTTGTAATTCATCGGGTGGTCAGCCAGTGTCTATGCAAAATATGAAAAAGGTTAGTAAGGTTGCTAAAAAATATGGCATTCCAGTTTACTATGACTCTGCACGTTTTGCGGAAAATGCCTATTTCATAAAAAAACGCGAAAAAGGTTATTCGGATAAATCAATTCGGGAAATTGTTAAAGAAATGTTCTCCTATGCTGATGGGATGACCATGAGTAGTAAGAAAGATGCCATAGTGAATATGGGTGGTTTTCTTGGGTTACGTCAAAAGGAAATATTTGATAGAGCAAGTGTATTTAATATTTTGTATGAAGGATTTAATACCTATGGAGGCATGTCTGGTCGTGATATGAATGCCCTTGCTCAAGGATTATATGAAGGAACGGAGTTTTCATATCTTGAAACTAGAATTAATCAGGTAGCTTTTCTAGGACAAATGTTAAAAGATAAAGGAATACCAGTACAATTTCCCTTTGGTGGTCATGCAATTTTTGTGGATGCAAAGAAGTTTCTGCCACATCTTCCAAAGGAAGAATTTGTAGCACAAACTTTAGCTGTTGAACTATATATAGAGGGGGGTGTTAGAGCTGTTGAAATAGGCAGTATAATGGCTGATAGAGATCCTGATTCTGGATTAAATCGTTATCCTGACTTGGAATTAATGCGACTTGCGATTCCAAGAAGAACATATACCAATGATCATATGAAATACATTGCAGCGGCAATAATTAATGTTTTTGAGAGAAGAGATAAAATCACAAAAGGATTAAAAATTGTTAAAGAGGCTCCAATTCTACGACATTTTACAGTAGAATTGGATAGAGCATAATTATTTTTTGAAACAACTTAAAGAGCCCTAAATCAAATGGGATCGTTTAAAAAAACATTAATGGACTCAGCAAAAAAGAACGGAAGGTATCAAAGGCTTTATGATCAGATAAAAGAATTGGTAGACAACGGAAGCAATAATTCCTTATCCACAATGTCTACTATCATTGCGGTCTTACATAATAAAATGGATTATTATTATTGGACTGGATTTTATTTTCTTGTGGATAATAAGTTGCAGGTTGGCCCATATCAAGGTTCCCTAGCATGTATAGATTTGAAAAAGGATACGGGTGCTTGTTGGGGATGCATAAATCAAGGAATGCCATTGATTGTGCCCAATGTAAACGAATACCCCGGACATATTGCATGCGATAGCAAATCAGCCTCGGAAATAGTCATTCCATTAAAAACTAGTAATGGAAAAATAATTGGAGTCATGGATGTTGATTCCGTTGAATTAAATAGTTTTGATGAAGTTGATGCAATTTGGCTTGAAAAAATTATAGCATTGATAAAGCTTTAACTAGACATGCTAATGTCTATTATACTACTTTTACACAAAATTAATATTTATGCTAACGGTTCTGGTTACATTAATAATGATATTTCTTTCTTTTCATGTTTTACCATTAGCCATTGGAATAAATATTAAAAGCCACCCCCTAAAATCCTTATTAACGTTCATTTTAATAGTTAGCATCCAGGTCTTTATTTATTGGCTAGGAATATGGGCTGGTAATATGTTTATGTATTTAATGGATGGGTTTAGCGGTGTTATCATTTTTATTGGATTTCTTTTAATAGGAATACGCATGCTGATGGAGGTATTTAATATAAGAAAGGGAGAAAGGTCATATTCTCATGAAAAATTTTGGCATATTGCTCTTGCTTCTTTAGCCCAAGGTATAAACTCATTCTTAGTTGGCCTTATGTTTTATTATATTCCAACAATTAATGTTAGATACACTCTAATAGTTTTATTAATTGCCGTTTCGGTAATATCCTTAATAGGGTTATTTATGAAATCACAAAAACTAAATTTAGTTTTTGCATCGTTGTTATATGCAATCGGTGGAATAGGAATGTTATTTTCGGGATGTTTTTTGGCATTTTACTACTAACAATTTTTTTTTATGAGAAAAGCTAAACTAATAGTTGCTTTGTTATTATTCTGTATAGTTGCTCTAAAAGCTCAAATACCATCTGGTTATTATGATGGTACTCAGGGGCTTTATGGAGATGACTTAAAAACCAGCTTACATAATATCATTGATGATCACATTGAATTTTCTTACAATGACTTACGAGATTTTATATTAATAAATACTGATGAGGACCCCAATAATAGTAATAATGTAATTCTACTTTATACGGGCAGGTCTCAGGCCAAAAACACATTTGGTGGTGGGGCAAATGATTGGAATAGGGAACATGTATGGGCCAAGTCACATGGTGGATTTGGAAATAATCCGCCTGCTGGTACTGATGCTCACCACATAAGGCCAACGGACGCATCCGTAAATAGTAGCAGGGGGAATCTTGATTTTGATATGGGAGGAAGTCCTGTTCCAGAGGCCACAGGATGTTATAAAGATAGTGATTCTTTTGAACCTAGAGATGCTGTAAAAGGAGATGTAGCCAGAATGATCTTTTATATGGCAACACGATATAATGGTGGTGGAAATGAACCATCTCTTGAGGTTGTTGATATGGTAAATACATCTCCTAACCCACAACACGGAAAACTATCCCAGTTGTTATTATGGAATGTTGAAGATCCTCCAGATGATTTTGAGCAAAATCGTAATGATGTAATTTATTATCAGTATCAGAATAATAGAAACCCATTCATAGATCATCCAGAATTTGCTGATGCAATATGGGGAAATCAGTCTGGTAATTCAGAAATGGGCAATCTGGATATGAAGATCTACCCAAATCCTGCAACTAGCAATATTAAAATAATATTATCAAAAAAGGCAGAAACAGAATTTTTTGTGCTATCAACTTATGGAAACAAAGTAATCAAAGGGAATTTTTCCAAGAGAATTAACCATTTAAACATCGATCATATACCGGACGGGATGTATTATCTGGTGACATTTAATGATCAAACCATTATCACCACAAGGTTTATCAAAACATCAATATAACTAACAATGAAACAATCAACCATTAGGATAACGAAGGAATTTAAATTCGAGATGGCACATGCATTAAAGGGTTATGATGGACCATGTAAAAATATCCATGGACATTCCTATGAACTGAGTGTCACAATATCTGGAAAACCTATAAATGATGAAAATAATCCAAAACTTGGTATGGTCATGGACTTTGGAGAACTTAAAAAGATAGTTAGAAGAGAGGTTGTAGATTTATTTGATCACGCTCTGGTTTTAAACAGCTCCATGAATACTGATCTTCTCAAGTCCTTATCCAAGAACTTTGAAAAGGTAATTCTTACGGATTACCAGCCTACCAGCGAGATGATGATAATTGATTTCGCAAGACGTATTTCGGCGGAATTACCCTCCCATGTCACCCTTAAATATATGTTACTAAGGGAAACCGTTACCTCTTTCGCAGAATGGTATGCTGACGAAAATTAAAATTCAATAAAATACCCATATTTGGGTATTGTCACGCGTACTTTCCTAAAATACTTTTGTAGCAAAAATTAAATGTTATGAAAGTTATAAGCAGTATTATATTAATAATTACAATTTTTTTTGCTAGCATTGATATTAAGGCTCAAACCAACCAAAATATCAATGCTGCAACGAAAATGATGTCAAGTGATAAAAAATTAACCATAGGAGGTTATGGGCAAATAGACTTTAACCAGCCTATAAATAATGATAATATCAGTAACGGCAAGCTCGATGTACACAGAATGGTTTTACTATTTGGATACCGTTTCAATGATAGGTTAAGCTTTGTTTCTGAGATTGAATTTGAGCATGTTAAAGAAGTTTATGTTGAACAGGCTTTTCTGGATTACAGTATTAACAGCTACGTAAATATTAGAGGAGGCTTGATGCTTGTACCCATGGGTATTATCAATGAATTTCATGAACCAACCACTTTTAATGGGGTGGAAAGACCTTTAATTGATAAATATATAAACCCCACAACTTGGCGAGAAATTGGATTTGGAATTACCGGCACAATACCTGAGCTATCAATGAAGTATCAGGCTTATGTTATGAATGGTTTTAGTAGTTATACGGATGGAGCCAAATTGAGTGGTAAGTATGGAATGAGGAAAGGAAGACAAAAAGGAGCTGAGTCCTTCATAAGAACACCTGTTTTTGCAGGTAGAATTGATTACTTCGGTATACTTGGACTAAATTTAGGTTTTTCAACCTACATTGGTAAAACTCAATCATCACTTTTTTCAAATCTTGATAAATCTGATAATCCTTTACTCTTATCAGCTGATTCTTCTATTGTTGGTATGACCATGTTTGGTTTTGATGCTAAGTATAATAAAAATGGATTTAGTCTCCGAGGACAAATGTATTATACAATGCTGTCAAACACTATTCAATATAACAATTTTACCTCAAGTGATGGTGATTTAAACGACCTTGGCGAAAGCATGTATGGTTACTACATTGAAGCAGGGTATGATGTTTTTCATCAAGTCGAAAAAATAAAAAGTCAACTGATAACCTTTGTAAGGTACTCAGCTTATGATACCCAAAATACAGTTACAGATGGGATTATTAAAGACCAAGATTATAACGTACAGGTTATAACAGCTGGAATAGGATGGAAGCCTGTACCAGGGGTTGCGGTTAAGGCAGATATTCAATTTAGTAAACCTGAGTCCTCAAGTACCTACAATAAAGTATTTGATGCAGGTATTGCAGTATGGTTTTAATGATGCATAATGTTAAAATTGGTTAGCATATATTTAATTATTTTCTCTGGCGTAATCCAACTTGGGTTCTCTGCTTTTGATGATGTAAAAATTCCAATGAAGAAGATTGAAAAATCTGTAAAAAGGGAATTTATGAGCAGTGAATTCAAGTTGTTACCAATTGATGGGTATAATAACCAAAACCCATACACAAAAATTTATCAAATTGAATCAATTAATGAATATCACGGCTATGTATATATTAGCCGTGTTTTTAGCTGCAGATCAGGTGGCTGTGACGCCGATCGTCAATCTTCAACCAATGATAGTTTTGAGTTCTTCGACTACTTCTTAGTTACAAATTATGCAGGAGAGGTGCTAAATGTAAAAATATATAACTACCAAGCAACACAAGGTCATCAAGTAATGAGTAAGGGATGGCTAAAGCAATTTGTCGGATTTAAAGGAGAAAATACACTAGACTATGGTTCCGATATTGAAGCCATATCAGGAGCTACAATGTCTGCATCTGCGCTGACAAACGATATTCAGGAAGCAGAAAAAATAATCAGAAAGCTAACGGATAATTCAATTCAGTAGCATTCGTATATTTCCTATCTTTTAACAATTACTCAATTAACGTAAATCTTATTTAACATTTAGTTTATAACTTAGTGGAAAATAATTTTGATGAACTGGAAGTTAGATGTCGAGAAATTACTTACCATCAGATTTGAGTCGAAAGTAGAGATTATTAATCATTCATATGTGGGAGGTGGATCCATAAACGAAACTTTTAGGATTCAAACAAACATTGGTGATTTTTTTGTTAAGAAAAACTCCTCCGCATTGTATCCTTTAATGTTTGATAATGAGGCATTAGGAATCAATATACTTGGAGAAACCGATGAAATATTAGTGCCGGAGGTTATCACCCATGGCAAGGGCACATCAGATGCTTATTTAATATTGAATTTTATAGAGTCAGGTAATATGAGTAATGAGTTTTGGGAAAAATTTGCCAAGCAAATTGCAAACCTTCATAGACACACCTCAAACATATTTGGATTAGATCATAACAATTATATTGGGTCATTAAATCAGAGTAACAAAAATCATAATAATTGGATTGACTTTTTTCGAGAAGAAAGGTTAATATTTCAAATAAAAATGGCAAGAGATAATGGTAAAATAGGCAACGATATTATTAATATGTTTGATGGATTTTTTTTAAAACTAGATGAGATTTTTCCTGTGGAACCACCCGCTTTAATTCATGGTGATTTATGGTCGGGGAACTATATGGTTAACAAAAATGGCGAACCTGTTATAATTGATCCTGCAGTTTATTATGGTAATAGAGAAATGGATTTGGGTATGACGCAGTTATTTGGAGGTTTCAGTGCTGAATTCTATAAATTTTACAATGACTTTTTCCCACTGGAAAATGGATGGAAGGATAGGTTAGATTACTGTAATCTTTATCCATTAATGGTTCATGTTAATCTTTTTGGAGGAGGTTATATCCAGTCTGTTAAATCCATATTAAAAAGATTTTGAAAGCTATTTTATAATTACTGCCTCTTCCATTATTATGGGATAAAAATACCCTGCCCCAAAATCCTTATCTAATGCTATGGTTCCCTCGAAAGTAACAAGTTCATCTATATTTACAGTTTCTTGTGTTGTAACTGTTAAATCAAAGTTACCATTGTTGTCTGTACCATCTTGAATGTGAGCCCAGTTTCTACTCATTATGGAAGAGTTAAATTTTGTTATCCTGCCCCTTATGCGAACCTTTTTATTGGCATATTTACCTCTATTAGCATATAAATCAGATATTGTTATGCCGTCAAAAGCTTTATCATAGCTAAAGTTTTTTTTATCGATTTTTGGCTTGGTTGTTAGGTTATCTTTTGTGACTGTATTTGTTACAATGCCTGAATTTGGATTCTTGCTAGCTTTTTGAACAAAGTAAACTACTGAAAAAGTTCTGTCAAGTTCCTTGCTATGAAAATTTAACATTTCTAAACCTTTATTGTAGTAAATCACCTCCCCTTCATTGATATTTAATTTCGAAATGGCAATCCAATAATCAGTATTATTAGTATTCACAAAACAATAGGTATAATTTGTTGTTTGAATAACTTCCTTAACAATTCCGGAATAATCAAAATTTGATTTGGTAGTTCTCGAATCGGTACTTTTATTATCCTGATTACAGGAAGTAAGCCCAATAATTAGTAGTAATGATAAAACAGAAAATAAGACTCTCATGGCTCAGGTTATCTTTTGAAGTTAATGATGCAACAAAGATATTGAAATACTAATATCCAGAATAAAAATAACCTTACCATACCCTTATTCCATAAAGTTTTTTAATTATATTTACGATAATTAATATTATAACCCACTTTGTAATTATTGTATGAGATTATCAAACCAAATTATCATCGTAATTTCATTTTTTATTTTATTTATATTCGGATGCAAATCAAAAACCGATTCCAAATTAGGTGTAGAAGAAAATACATTTGTATCATTACTAAGTGATATAAATCCCGATGTGAGTACAATTGATTCACTTATAATCAAGGGGCCAGGTATCAACACCCATAAAAAACCTACTACTACTGTTACTAGAAAACCTAGATCCAATGAGATATTATTCGAATACAAGGTATTTCCTGGTAAATCTTACTTGAAGCCATCAATTGACGAGAAAATTACAGAGATAAAAAAAATAAAAAGCGAATTTCCATTAGTGGTAACCGTAGATCACAAAAAATCACAAAAAATCAAAATTAATGATTCAAACTTACCCATTAAGCGAATGTTTATCGAGCCTATGCTTGTGCAGTTTGACAGCATAGGTTGGTTTAAAGAGATTGCAATAAGAAGAGGTAAATTTGATGTTGTAATGGGTGATACAATCTATCCGCCCATGAAGGTTCCTTCCAAAAGACCTGAATTGATTAAGGCTGCAAAACCAAGATATAAATATGATGCTTTAATTGACATGTGTGATTTAACCTCTGAACAGCATCTTCCGAACTCATTTATTAGGGGTATCGTAAAGGATTCGAGTGGTTTATTTTGGTTTGTTTCTCATTTTGGCAACCTAATATCTTATGATGGTCAGTATTTTAACTCCTATGATTTAGATCAGGGAATAACACAAAAGTCTTTTAAGTCTATCATAATCGATTCCAAGGGTAAAATATGGATAGGCACATTGGATGGAGGTATTATATGCTTCGACGGAAAATATTTTACTTATTACACTATTTTTCAGGGCCTTAATTCTAACAGTATTTTATCACTTTTTGAAAGTAAAAACGGCATAATATGGGCTGGAACAAAAGACGGACTTCATAAAATAGAGGGTAATAATCTTAATATTTACACACAAAAGCAAGGTCTTGTTAACGATGTAATATATTCTATTTGTGAAAACAAAGCGGGAGTATTATGGTTGGGAACCCAAAAAGGAATCTCCTCATTTATTAACGGAGAATTTACATGGATAACACGTGCCGATGGTTTAACATCAAATAAAATACTGAGTTGCTTTGTTGATAGCAAAGACATCTTATGGATTGGAACTCGAGATAAAGGTGTAGTTAGTTTTGATGGAAAAACACTAACTAGTTATGGAATTGCTCAAGGACTCGAAAACAATATAATTTTGGATATTGTAGAAGATAAAGATCAAAAAATTTGGTTTGCAACTTTTGGGAATGGTGTGACATCATTTGATGGCAGCTCATTTGTTAATTACACGACAAAAGATGGTTTAATAGACAATTATATTCGCACGCTATTTGTCGACGACAACAATACTCTTTGGATAAGCACTGATGGATCAGGAATTTCAATTTTTACTCAAAGGAGTTATACTCATTTTAATAAAAACAATGGCTTAAGCAATGACCTTGTTTTATCAATGTATCAAGATAGAATGGGTAGAAATTGGTTTGGCACATTCGAAGGAGGTATCATGATATATGAGAACCCAAAGAATAAATGGGATAGTCCTTCATTTACAAATATTACTACTAAACAAGGTATTGTTAGCAATACTATTATGTCAATAACACAAGATATAAATGATGATTATTGGGTTGCAACTTTTGGAGGAGGTGTCAGTAAAATTGATGCAGATAGTTTTGAGAAGAACATTCTTAGGGTTACTAATTATACAACAGAACAAGGGTTAAATAGTAATGTTGTAAATGATATTATTGAAGATCACAATGGCAATATTTGGTTTGCAACAAATGAGGGCGCCTGCAAGATGACATCAAATGGTTTTTTTGAGAGTATTACAAACTCAAAATCCATCGGAAATTCTGACATATTGGATATTTTCTTGGATGATGATAAAAATTTGTGGTTTGGAACGTATACCAATGGTGCTTTTAGATTAACAAACGATACTATCTATAGTTATAAAAAGAAAAACGGCCTGGCTAATAATAGAGTTTGGGTAATTGATAGCGACGCACATAGTAACCTATTACTAGGAACAAATGGTGGTATAAATTACTTTATGGATGATAAATTAGGGCTGATTAATACCATAAATGGTTTGAGTAATAATAACGTGTACTCAATAGTTACAGTTAAAGACACAACAATTTGGATAGGGACAACCAACGGTCTAAATCATATTAAATTCAGAAATCCTATTGAAAATAAACCATTAAGTTTCTTTGTTGAAAGGTTCCACAAAAATGATGGTATAATCTCTGATGATTTTTATCATAAATCCTCCATGCTTGATGACAATAATTACCTTTGGTTTGGAACCATAAAGGGATTGTTGAGATTCAATTATACATCATTTAACTTGCCTTCAAGTCCACCATTGGCTCGTATAAAAGAAATATGGATTAATAATGAGCCGTTAGATTTTAATGCATTAAAATTTAACAAAAACGCTGATAAAAGTTCTGATATTAGATTTGATAGTGTTCCGAAATTTACTAATATTCCCATGGGCCTTAGCTTAGAACATAATCTAAACCATGTTACATTTATCTTTTCGTCATCTGACGGAGATATTAATAATACCGTAAATAGTCAATACATGCTAGAAGGATTTGATAAAGATTGGATTTCCAACTATAAGCACAATGTTGTTGATTACAAAAATCTAAACTCAGGAAGTTATACATTTAAACTAAGAGTATTTGGTCCCTCTGGTCTTATGAGTGATGAAGTAAGTTACTCGTTTCAAATATTACCACCAGTGTATTCAAAATGGTGGGCCTTTGTGATATATTTTGTGCTAGGTGTTTTAATTTTCGCTTTGATTATAAGGTGGCGTGTTAATATTGTAAAAAAACAAAAGCTAGTACTTAAAGATAGAGTAGTTGAAAGAACCAAAGACCTTGATAAAGCTTTGGATCAAGCAAATAAAGCTGGTGAAGCAAAAAGTAATTTTATTGCTATGGTTAGTCATGAATTACGTACACCGCTAAATGCAATTATGGGGTTAACTCACTTGGCAATAAATAGAAACCCAGATCCAAAACAAGGAGATTATCTAAAAAAGATAGATAGATCTGCAACTACACTTTTATCATTAATCAACGAAATACTCGACTTCTCTAAAATAGAAGCAGGTAAAATGAAATTGGAAGATGTTAATTTTGATCTTGATGTATTTATTAATTCGGTTGCTGAGTTAAATACACAAATGGCTTTGGATAAAGGGCTAGACTTTATTTTTAATGTTAATGCAGATATTCCAAGGAATTTAATTGGTGATCCATTGCGCATAGGACAGGTTTTCTCTAATCTCATCAGTAACTCTATAAAGTTTACTGAAAAAGGAGAAATCATTATAAATATTGATTTTGAAAAGGCCAAAAATAAAAATGAACTTGTTTTAATAGTTAATGTTAAGGATACAGGCATTGGTATTAGTAAAGATAAAATACCAGCTCTATTTGAAGAGTTTGAGCAAGCGGATAATTCAATAACCCGAAGTTTTGGAGGAACTGGACTGGGATTATCAATTTCTAAACGCATAATTGAATTGATGAATGGTCACATTTCAATTGAAAGTGTTATTGGGGAGGGTACCACTATCGCTTTTGATTTAAAAGTTGGTATCGGTAAAGAACAACCTAAAAATTCAAGCATTTATGGTAAATTATCGAAATATAACTTTTTAATATGTGACTCAAATGAAAAAACCCTTAATACAATTCAAAATATTTTTCTAAACCGTAGACTAAATGTGGATTCAAGTTCCAATTTTAATGAGGTTTTGGAAAAAGTTAGAATGAATAAGTATGATGTTTTATTCATTGATATTTTGGACTTAGAGAATAAAAGGGAAGATTTAATATCACAGATACGGTTAGCGTCGAAGAATTCTGAGTTGAAGGTTATAACAATGACAAAAAAGCCCATTGATTCATCTCAGAACTACAATTCAGATGGACATATTTCCAAGCCTATAAACCCTTCATTTATATTCGATCCAATTATATCAATAATGGGTCTAGGTGAAAAAAAGCAGACAGAAGAGGATAGTTATGACAACTACTATTGGGATGTTAAAAGGGAACTGAAAAACTGTAAAGTTTTAATCGCCGAAGATAATGAACTTAGCAGACAGGTAGTAATAGAATTACTTAATATTGTTGGGGTTGATGTTGATACAGCTATAAATGGTAAAGATGCCCATCACAAGACAATGGAAAAAACATATGATATTATCCTTTTGGATTTGCATATGCCCATTATGGATGGCTATCAGTCAGCAATACAAATTCGTTTGAATAATAGTATAACACCAATTATTGCAATTACAGCTGATGCTATGGAATCGGTTTTATATGATTGCAGGAAATCTGGCATGAACGATGTTATAACAAAGCCAATAAATCCAAAATACCTTTATGATAGATTAATATATTGGGTTTCAAGAATTAAACCTGAGGATAATATTTTGCGTAATAATCAAATCATTTTAGCAAATAATGTAGTGTTCTCAGGGGATGAAAACCTAGACTTTATATTAGGAATAAAAAGATTTGGAAATAATCAAAAGTTATATTTAAAAATGCTCAATAAATTTTTAGATTCTATAAATATAACATGTCAAAAAATAAAGGAATTTCAAGAAAAGGGAGATACTATGAACGCTCACTTATTAGCTCATACACTAAAGGGCGAAAGCGGTAATATTGGCGCAACATTAATTGCTCTATTAGCTTCTCAAATAGAGCAAAAAATAACCAGTAATGTTCATGAGCCTATTACTGATGAGCTCAAGCAAATCGAGGATAGTATTTTATTAATAAATAAAAAATATAAGGATTTAATCCAAGGTAGTAAGGAAGGTTCAGTATTAAAAGCAAGACCCTTAAAAGTGATTATTGATGATATAATCGATTGCCTGAATAATAAAAATATCAGAGTGTTTGATTTGCTCGATGAGATTGAATCAATAGAAATAGATCCGGATACAATTTTTCAATTAAAAGAGGAAATCAAAAACGATAACATAGAGAAGGCAATATTAATACTACATTCATTAATGATAACCTAAATAGGTTTAGCTGGAAATGTTTTATGCTCTAGAAGGTTGTTACTATATCTTTATCTAAGAAAATTGCCCAGAGGTTCTTCTGCATCCAAAACATATGTCATTAGAGTCTCTGTCGCATAATCGCATACAGGGCGAGGCAATATTGTTAAATTGTTTGAGCTTGTTTAGTTTAACCACAAACTTAATAAACAAGGGATATATTGCATCAATAATTATTTAATATAATTTTGGTGAGCTAATAGGTTTTAGGATATTTTAAGTCTGCATTTTGATTTAATTTCTAAAACGATATCTTTGGTAGAAATAATAATTATGAAAAATTTTATCATTATAGTCATTGTGGGCACTTTCTTTATTTTACAAAGTTCATGTGAAAAAGCAGCGGAAGGTGCTATAGATTGCGTTTTTGGAGATTTGAGTATTAGTATCAACGCGGATTTGGACAGCGTAACACCTGGGTTAATGCATTTTAAATTTAATTATACACCCGTAGATGATATGACTCTAAAAGAGGTTACTTGGAATTTTGGTGATGGCGAATCACAAATTACCAATGGAGAAACAGTTGATCATCAGTATGCAGGATCTGGACATTATGATGCTGTGATCGATTATACATTCAGTGTAACTGATGGCGAATGTAACGCATCAACTACCAAGAGCATAAATATACCCTAACTTTCTTATAAAAATGATTAAGAAATGCTAGGATAGAAGGCATCTTCTATGTGATTAATTATAGTTTTGGTTTCATTTAGAATTATTGCAATTATATCATATCTGATATTAAAATCAATATTTTCTATATCGACATAAGCTTCTGCAGCTCTGATAATAAAAATTTCCTTTTTATTATCAACTGCTTCTTGAGGATCACCGTAATAATTATTGCTTCTGGTTTTTACTTCTATTATTACTAGATCATTTTTATCAATAGCAATAATGTCAATCTCGTCTTTTCCAAAACGCCAATTTTTAGTTAGGATAGTATAACCCTTTTTAAGGATATATTCGGCTGCAATTTTTTCTCCTCTCTGACCAATTTCATTGTGAAAGGCCATTACACCAACTCCTCAAGTCTGCCAATTTGATCGGCACGAATACCCTTTTCAGTATCTTTTAAGGTACAAGCCTCATTGTGGAGATCATGTTCAAAAAATAAAACGTAATTGTTTTTTATAGCTTCAGAATAAAACCGTTCCTTATCCTTCAGTGTTTGAAGAGGTCTGGTATCATAAGCCATAATCCATGGCATTGGAATGTGTGCTGTTGACGGCAATAAATCGGCCATAAAAACCACTGTTTTATTTCCTGTAAATATGTGAGGAATAAGTTGTCCATCTGTATGTCCATAATACATCTTAAAAGTAATATTAGGAATATATTCGCCTTCTTTATCTATGAGTTTTAATTTGCCACTTTCTTCAACGGGTTGAATATTCTCTTTTAAAAATGAAGCTTTTTCTCTTCGATTTGGATTTACAGCTAATTCATATTGTTTCCGGCTAGTCCAATAGGTAGCATTGGGAAATGATAATTCATATCCCGTTTTATCGTCGTTCCATTTTACACTTCCGCCACAATGATCGAAGTGCATGTGAGTAATGATTACATCAGTAATATCTTCTGGAGTCACTCCTATATTTTTAAGCGATTTTTCCAATGTATCTTCACCGTTTAAGTAATAGTGACGTAACCATTTCTCGTCTTGTTTATTTCCGATACCATTGTCTATTAGAATTATTCTATTTTCGTCTTTAATCAATAAACATCTCATTGACCAGTTGCAAAGGTTATTTTCATCAGCTGGATAAACCTTTGACCACATCACTTTTGGAACAACTCCAAACATGGCACCACCATCGAGTTTCAGGTTTCCGGTTTCTATGGGATAAAGTTTCATAGGAATATTTTAATAATTGGAATTCAAAATTAAGGGTTTTTAAAATATATTTTAACCTGTTAGAGAACATTTAATCTGTTTGCATCTTGTTTTAGAAAAATAAAAAGCAGCAAAGTAAATGCCCACAATGATGATCCACCATAGCTCAAAAAGGGCAGAGGAATACCTACCACAGGAGCTAAACCAATGGTCATACCAATATTTATGGTGAAATGGAAGAAAAGTATTGAAGCTACACCATAGCCATATATTCTGGAGAACTTGGACCTTTGTCGTTCAGCGAGTAATATTATTCTGATCAGTAAGGTCATAAATAGTAATATTAATACTGATACTCCCAAAAACCCCCATTCTTCACCTATTGTACAAAAAATAAAGTCTGTGCTTTGCTCAGGGACAAAATTATATCTTGTTAGAACCCCGTTTCTAAAACCTTTTCCGGTTAGTCCTCCTGAGCCGATGGCAATTTTTGATTGATTTACATTATAACCTGCTCCCCTCAAATCTTGTTCTATACCAAGCAGTACATTAATTCTATTTTTTTGATGGGCAGGAAGCACATTTTCAAATGCATAATTTGCACTAAAAACAAAGGCTATTGAAAGAACCATTATTCCAAATATTGGTTTCCAATTCTTTCTATATTTTTTAAAAAAAATTAAAATAATAAATACTATCCCCGCTAAAACCGATATTACTAATGTTTCACTGAAAAGAATAGTTGTAATAAATAATGTAGCCATCATCAATACCGCAATAAATAGTAATCCTGAAAACCCTTCTCTGAAAAGAACAATTCCAAATGAAAAATATACTAAAGCTGAGCCAGTATCATTTTGTAAAAGAATGAGAAGTGCTGGCAGAATTAGTATACCCATTGAAATAACTTTTGTTTTGAGAGCACGCATATTAACATTTAGCGCACTAAGGTATTTTGCCATTGCAAGAGCAGTTGCAAATTTTGCAAATTCTGCAGGCTGAATGGCAAAACCTCCAATTCTAAACCAGGATTTGGAACCAGCAACAGTACTCCCAAAAATAAGCACACCAACTAGTAGAAGCAATAATCCCAAATAAAAGACATACGAAAAGGTGCTGAAAAATTCAGCATCAATGATAAGAATCAGTCCTGCTAATAATATTGCAAAACCAATCCAGAGTAGTTGCTTTCCATATCGTGTATTCAAGTCAAGTAATGTGCTAACATCTTCGCCAGCTGACGCCGTAAATATGCTTAGCCAACCCACAAATACCAGAATAGAATAAATCATTACGGTTACCCAATCAATATTTCCTGATATTTTTTCTCTGTTTCTCAATGCTGATTATTATTGTTATCACCTTGTAAAAGATTTCCGTCCATCATTCTTTTCTCAAGAGCCTTTCTTTGTGGCTCACCGCTTAAATATTTTTCAATTAGTAAACTTGCAATGGGAGCTGCCCATTTGGATCCAAATCCAGAATTTTCAACTATAACGGATATTGCTATTTGAGGATTATCCATGGGGGCAAAAGCAATAAATATGGAATGGTCATCTCCATGAGGATTTTGAACGGTTCCAGTTTTTCCACATTGTTTTATACTATCAAGTTTATACCACCTTGCTGTGCCGTATTCGGCTTCAAATACATCCAACATAGCAGTTCTTACAATATCGAAATTATCAGGATCAATACTTGTAATTTGCTTTTCAGTAAAATATGGATTAAGTACTTCATCATGGCCTTCCATTTTTGTCAATAGATGAGGAGGATAATAATATCCTCTGTTGGCAATAATTGCACTTAGGTTTGCCAATTGAATTGGAGTTACTAGAATTTCTCCTTGTCCAATGCTTAAAGACCTTACTGTTAAAGCATTCCAGCTACCCCTATAAAGCTTATCAAAGTATTTGTTATCTGGCATATTACCTTTAACTTCAAAGGGGATGTCTGTTTTGAATTTTTCACCAAAACCAAAACTAGTTACATTTTCATACCAGTGTTCATAGCCTTCATGTGAACTTGAATAGGATGGGTTTTCTAGTATTCTTTTGTACGTATTCCAAAAATATGGATTACATGATTGCTCAATTGCTTCACTTAAATTTAATGGGGTTTTATGATCATGAGTGCATTTAATGGGAGCCGATAATTGTCCCTTACAGCCATATTCAGTAAATTTATTTAGAGTTTTATCTTGAAGACCAACAAGCGCATTTACCATCTTAAAAGTTGAACCTGGGGGATATGTACCCATGGTTGCACGGTTCATGAGTGGAATAAGCGTATCCTTGAGTAGTTTAGAGTAATTCTCTGAGCGCTCTCGACCCACAAGTAGATTAGGGTTATAACCCGGGCTACTTATTAATGCGAGTAGTTCTCCAGTTTTAGGTTCAATTGCAACAATGCTGCCTTTTTTGTTTTGCATCAATTGCTCTCCATATAACTGCAAATCTGCATCTATGCCTAGGAATAGATCCTTGCCAGCAACTGCAATTGTATCAAACTTACCATTACTATATTTGCCTTTAAGCCTATTATGAACATCTACTTCAACTATTTTCAAACCACTTTTTCCTCTAAGATATTCCTCATAGTAATTTTCAATACCTGATTTGCCTATATAATCGCCGGGTTTGTAAAAGTTATCTTTTTCAATTTCTCGTTTGTTAACCTCACCAATACTGCCCAGTAAATGACCCGCTATTGGATAAGGGTATTGTCGTAATGTACGTGTTTGGATAAATAACCCAGGTATTTGATATAGTTTTTCTTGAATTTTGCCAATATCTTTTTTTGATATCTGCTTCATAAAAGTTGACGGCTTGTAATAGGAATAACGCTTTGCCTTGGTTAATTTTTTTTCAAAAGTAAGTTTGTCAATACCAGTAATATCGCATATTAACGATGTGTCAACGTCTTTCATCTGCCTCGGAATAACCATTAAATCATAGGCAGCTTCGTTAAAAACCATTAAATTACCATATCTGTCATAGATCAATCCTCTCGGCGGATATTCACGAACTTTTCTTAAAACTATGTTATCAGCACTGAGCTTGTAACTGCTGTTTATGACTTGAAGATAGAATAGTCGTATAATAAATATAATTGCCACAAGTAAAAATACTCCGATTATAATATTTTTTCGGGAAGAATAATCTGTTGAATACATCTATAAATAAGTAGTTACCTGTTCAATGCTAATGCAGCATAAGTGATACAAATTTAGTTAAAAATGATTTCGTAATTCGTTGTGGATTAATAAAGGTTTGGAATAGGATATTTAGATAAAAATTTACGATCTAATCTTGCAATCTAATAATCTCTCCAGTTTCTATCTCATTACTTTTGTTAAGAGCTCTGTCAATAATTAATGCTTTGAATTTTATTGTATCAAACTGTGACAAAGGGTTGTAAATAAAAAGAGTATCCTGAAAAACACCCTTTATAGCTTGATTGCCTGTTTCTGGAGTAAGCACCGGAAACCGAGAGTTAAACGTTAGGGTGTCGTAATAGGATGAATCTGAATTCCATGAAAGAATAGGGACTTCAACAAAAGTTCCAAATTGTTTTTCATAGTATTTAATTATTAGGTTGTAATAATACTCTCCATTCTTATCGTAGGGATAAAGGGTGTCTCCCTTGTCAAGTCCAAGGTCACCATCTCCATCTGTATATGAAAATACTAGAACACCTCTCTCTGAAATACCTGTTTCAGGATTTACTAAAACTATAAAATTCTCAAAATTAATGGCAGGTATATCTGGGAAATCTTCAAACTTATTACAAGATTCAAATACACTCCCTGCTATCAAGATTAGAATTAGTATGTTTGTTTTATAATTCATCATTTATATTCAGAGGGTAAAAGTATAAAAATCATGCCAGAAATTCCTCGACTAAAAAATCGTATTTTTAGTATCACAAGCTCCAAAGACTTTAACGATTTAGCAGTTGAAATATTTCATTTTCAATACAAAAATAATATTATCTACAGGAGATATGTTGATAACCTTGGCTTGAATTCTGATGATATTAATACTCCAATTCATATACCATTTATTCCCATCAGCTTTTTTAAAAATCATAAAATCATAACAGGAAATAATAGTTTTGATCATATATTTACAAGTAGTGGGACTACGGGGATAAGCACAAGTAAACATTATATACACGACCTAAATGTATATGAAAAATCTTTTAGGGATGCTTTTACAATATTCTTTGGTGATATAAAACAATATGTTATCCTCGCACTTTTACCTTCATACATTGAAAGGGGCGGCTCATCATTGGTATATATGGCAGAGAAGCTAATTTCTGATAGTAATAATCCAGAAAGTGGATTTTATTTGGATGAATACGAGAAGTTAAGATGTGTGCTTAATAAATTAAAAACAAAAGGTAAAAGGGTAATTTTGTTAGGAGTTACATATGCAATATTAGACCTTGCAGAAAACTTTTCTCTTAACTTTCCCGAGCTTATTATAATGGAAACTGGCGGTATGAAGGGTAGAAGAAAAGAAATGATAAGAGAGGAAGTTCATGAAAAAATAAAGAAATCATTTGGAGTGCCCCAAGTATATTCCGAGTACGGTATGACGGAGCTATTATCCCAAGCCTATTCAAATGGAAATGGTGAATTTACATGCCCCCCTTGGATGCAGATTTTAATAAGGGATGTAAATGATCCTTTTTCAATCTTAAAACCCAATATTACAGGAGGGATAAATGTTATTGATTTGGCCAATATATATTCGTGTTCATTTATTGAAACACAGGATTTGGGTAAGATTACTGCGAATAATACCTTTGAAGTTCTTGGTCGCTTCGATAATAGTGATGTTAGAGGGTGTAACCTTCTAATAGGTTAGGATTGTAATCATCATTAATAATTACTCATTTATTTTTTTGATTTAGGAATGGGAAATTTTCTAAAAACATGTGAAATTCTCTTTGGTAATTTTCTGTCTCGTTCTTCAAGGTTTTCAATAACCTCCCCACTTCCTATACCCTGCCAAATCAGCTTTTTGTCATCCAACTGAAAAATATCAATTATTAGAGTACCCTGTGTGTAATTTGTTGATTGGACTGTGGTGCTGCTATATCCAGGACCCCAACCATAACCATAAGCCCAAGGAGATCCATAATACCCCCAGCCACCGCCATATCCTGCATACCCTCCATAATGATTAGTATAAGCCTGATAACTGGTCTTGTTCTGAAGTATAACAAATAGTGATACAATTAAATCACCATCCTTTTCAACATAGGTATAACCCCTTCTCTCCATTTCATTTTTAATGGAATTAATGATTGTATATTTATCATAATCATTAATTGATTTACTATTATGAGTATCCCATGGAAACAAACTAAAGGTTGTGAACTTTTTAAAATCAACACTCTTATCATAATTATTAGTTACCTCTAGTGAGCCACAAGATGTCAAAATCAAAACCATTAGTAGCGTGTAAAGCACAAATTTTTTCATGTAGTAATAAATTAAACGATTGTACAAAAATATAATCTTTGAAGAACTCTCTAACATTTTGTTTGTAAACCGCCATATCAATTATAATGATGTAGAAAAATTATGTTTTGATCTAATTTATGTAATTTTATAAATTAAATTATAAATAATTATGACAAATAGATTAATGTATATATCAGTGGCGATAATCCTATTTTTTAGTATTACATCATGTAAAAAGGATGCTAATCAGGATGAAATCGACCATGGTAAAATTGAGGAATATATTGTTACACAACAGTTGGATGGTCAATTTTCATCAAGTGGATTATATTATGTTATTGAAGAGGAAGGATCCGCGGAACATCCAAACTTATATTCAACGGTTACTTTTACTTATATGGGCTACTACTTAAATGGTGATGAATTTGATTCTGGAGAATATTTTACTAGTAGCCTAAGCAGCCTTATTATTGGCTGGCAGGAGGGTCTTCAGTATATTGGTGAGGGTGGGGAAATTACAATGGTAATACCATCTGGATTGGCATATGGATCCTCAGGATCAGGACCTATTGGACCCAATGAAGTTATAGCCTTCGATGTTACTCTGCACTATTTTACTAATTAGGCAAAATGATAGATGATTATTTTAAATAATCTTTAAAACTTATAAATATGGCACCCGAACATACATTTCTTCTTGAAAAAGCAAGAAAATATTGCGCCTATCAAGAAAGATCAATTTTTGAAGTTAAAACCAAACTAATTAGTTGGAACATAAAAGATAAAATCATATCCGAAATAATTTTAAGTTTAAAAAAAGACAATTATATCAATGAGGATAGATTTGCGGCAGCTTTTGCATTGGGTAAAATGAGAAATAATAAATGGGGTAGAAATAAAATAACATACGCATTATTGCAAAAGCATATACCCGAGCTTACCATCCAAATTGCCTTGAACTCATTGGATGAAAATGAGTATTTAGAAACCCTAAAATCGGTTATAAACTCTAAAAAGATTGATGATGAAAATGAGTTTAGAAGGAATAACAAGTTAGTTAGGTTTGCTAAACAAAAAGGTTTTCAGCCCGAGTTGGTATGGAAAGTTGTAAATGGAGAATTATAACATAGTTATTTATATTAGGAATCCATTTTCAATTTGAAATTACACATATTAAACTAGTTTTGCAGAAACTCATATTCGATGTATACAAGTGACGGAAAAAATGATTTAAAGTTGAGGATTGATGCCTTAAGGGGGTATCTTTGACATTGATCGTAAAAAGATGGAGATTGAAGAAGAAGAAGAGCGAACTCAAGCACCTGATTTCTGGAATGACCCAAAAATAGCTGAAACCCATCTTAAAAAAACCAAAGAAAAGAAGCGTTGGGTTGATGAATTCAATAAAGCAGAAGAATCCTTAAATGATCTGTTAGTCTTGGAGGAATTTTTTAATTCAGATGAGGTAACCAGAGAAGAGCTTGATAATCAGTTTGAGATTACATCCAAGGTTATGTCCGAATTAGAATTTCTACAGATGTTAAGTAACAAAGAAGATTCATTTGATGCTATTCTAAAGATTAATCCAGGAGCAGGTGGTACCGAAAGCCAGGATTGGGCTGAAATGTTAATGAGAATGTATATACGTTACGGAGAAAGGAACAATTATAAGGTTAAACAATTAGAATACCAGCCTGGTGATGGTGCTGGAATAAAATCTGTAGCCTTGCAATTTACCGGTGAATTTGCTTTTGGATATTTAAAGGGAGAAAATGGTGTTCATCGTCTTGTAAGACTCTCACCCTTTGATTCTGCAAATAGACGACATACCTCCTTTGCATCCGTTTATGTATATCCAGTTGTTGATGACTCCATAGATATAAAAATAAATCCATCTGACATAAGCTGGGATACTTTCAGGTCTGGAGGGCCAGGAGGTCAAAATGTTAATAAGGTTGAAACAGCTGTGCGACTTAACCACCAGCCATCAGGGATTATAATTGAGTGTCAGGAAACCAGATCTCAACTTCAAAACCGAGAAAAAGCTGTTCAGATGTTGAAATCACAATTATATGAAGTGGAGCTTAGAAAGCAACAAGAAGCACAGGCAAAAATTGAAGGTAATAAAAAAAAGATCGAATGGGGGTCTCAAATAAGGTCTTATGTTATGCACCCTTATAAACTTGTAAAAGATATTCGCACGAACTATGAAACATCCAATGTTCAAAATGTTATGGATGGCGATTTGGATGATTTTATAAAATCATACCTGCTTGAATTTAGTGGTAATAGTTAGGTTTTTATACAATAAAAAATAACCCTAACATCCCAGCAACTCCAAATAAAAAACCAATATAAACCTGAAAAGGATTATGCGCATTGAGCTGTAATCGTGCAGTAGCAACAATACCCGAGATCATAATAGTCGCAATTATCAATAAGGTAAGATCATAATTAAATCTAATTGCAAAGCCTAGTAAACATCCCAGCAATCCACCCCATGCAATCATGTGCAGACTTATTTTAGTTACGTAGTTTATTAGTAGTGTTATTAAAACTAACATCGTAGAACCAACCATAAAAAGAGTAATTAATCCTGTTAACCCTGCAGATTTAAGAAAGAAATATGTTAAATAAAATGCAATGGCAACAATTAGTAGCGGAAACACCCTTTCACGCTGAGCCGACATCTGAAAATTACTGGCGACTCCTACTTTCACTAGTATTCCAATCAAGAGAGATGGTAAAATAAACGTAGTGAAAAAAACAAACCCAATAATACCTAATCTAAAATTATCAGGAATTGCTAGGATAGAATGCGTGTTGATGGTCATTAATAATACCAACCCATAAGTTGGTACAAGCAGCGGATGTAAAATTGTTGAAATTGATTTAGCTGTGAAATTTATCATCTTATAGCTCTTTTCTTAATCTAGCCACAGGTATTTTTAGCTGTTCACGATACTTTGCAACTGTTCTTCTAGCTATTGGGTACCCTCGCTCTTTCAGCTTTGTTGTTAAATACTCGTCCGTAAAAGGTTTGCTCTTATTCTCACCATCAATTATTTCTTTAAGAATCGTTTTTATTTCTCTAGTTGATACGGTTTCCCCATCATCTTTTTGCATTGATTCGCTAAAGAAACTCTTAATTAAAAAAGTTCCAAAAGGAGTTTGAACATACTTACTGTTTGCCACTCTTGAAATGGTGGATATATCGAGGTTTACTTTTTCAGCAATATCCTTTAAAATCATTGGTTTTAACCTCGTATCATCGCCAGTTAGCAGATACTCATATTGATAGTCCATGATTGCCTTCATGGTTGCATAAAGAGTATTTTGTCGCTGGTTTATTGCGTCAATAAACCATTTTGCCGAATCTACCTTTTGTTTAATAAATGAAAATGCCTCTCGTTGTTTCTTTGTTTTTTTCTGTTTTCCAACAGCATTCATCATACTAGAGTACGTATTGCTAATTTTCAAATCAATGTTGTTCCATGAGTTTAAGGAAAGCTCAAGCTCATCACCATTGTTGGTTATCGTAAAATCTGGTATTATGTAATGATTTGTTTTGGTTGTTTCACTAAGGGAGTTTCCTGGCTTGGGATTTAGCTTAAGAATTTCCTCCATGGATAATTTAAGTGTACTCTCATTAATTCCCATCCTCTTCATTATCTTTTGATAATGCTTCTTTGTAAAATCATCAAAATATCTTAAGATTATTTTTCTTGCGAGCTCTAATTCTTTGGTTTGATTTTCCTGAATTTTACGATCAATTTGAATGAGAAGACAATCCTTTAAATCTGATGCGCCAACACCAGCAGGATCCAATTGGTGAATTATTGAGATAACCTTATCAATGTCGGCCTTTGATATATTAATGTTTAAGTTAAAGGCTAAATCATCAACTATTGCTTCAGATGACCTCTGCAGATAACCTGAATCGTCTATATTACCAATAATATACTCACCTATTTGGGTTTCTCGATCACTTATATCTCTCAGGCTTAGCTGGTGAATAAGGTTCTCGTGGAAACTTGTTCCAGAGGCATATGGAACTTCACGTCTATCCTCATCAGAGCTATAGTTATTTGATTTTAGCTTATATGATGGTATATCATCCTCATTTACATAATCGTTTATATCAAATTCATCATCTTTACTCTTGTAATCATCTAGCTCCGTATCCTTCTGGTTATCTAATGCATCTTCTTCTCCAAAATTTTCCTCTTCTGAACCATCCATGGCGTCAATTTCAAGAGCTGGGTTATCTTCAATTTCCTGTTTAATTCTCTGTTCTAGACCAACAGTGGGAATCTGTAGAAGTTTCATTAGCAGAATTTGCTGTGGAGACAGCTTCTGTAATAGCTTCTGTTGTAATCGTTGGTTTAACATAGGAAACGAGTAAATTCAATTAACACAAATTTAGCAACATATTTATTATGGCATAGTTTTGGATGCAAAAAAATACCTCCGTGGGCAAAAAAATATTTTAATAACCTCATAAGCAGTCGAAATAGCTCAGACTACCAATAATTAAGGGATAGAAATAATTAGTTAATTTAGAATTCTAGATTCATGGGAGTTCTAGGAAATGGTATCACATCACGTATATTACCCATACCAGTTAAAAATAGTATTAAACGTTCAAATCCTAAACCAAAACCAGCGTGAGGAACCGTGCCAAATTTTCTTGTTTCCATATACCACCAAATCTCTTCTTCTGGGATATCCATTTCTTTGATGCGTTTATGAAGTTTATCATAATCCTCTTCCCTTTGAGAACCCCCAATTATTTCGCCAATTTGAGGGAATAAAATATCCATTGCTCTTACTGTTTTTCCATCATCGTTTTGTTTCATATAAAATGCCTTGATTGAAGCTGGATAATCTGTAAGTATAACGGGTTTTTTAAAATGCTTTTCAACAAGGTATCTTTCATGCTCTGATTGTAAATCTGCTCCCCAACCTTCTATTACATATTGAAATCTTTTTTTCTTGTTTGGTTTTGAATTACGAAGTATGTCAATGGCTTCAGTATATGTAAGTCTTTCGAATGGTTGATTTATCACAAACTTTAATTTTTCAATCAACTCCATTGATCGCTCTTCTGCTTTTTTATTTTTTTCTTCATCAGCCTGACGTTTGCTCAGGAATGATAAATCATCCTTGCAATTCTCAAGAGCGTATTCTATTACATATTTTAACATGTCCTCGGCAAGGTCCATATCATCAATGATATCACCAAATGCAAATTCAGGTTCTATCATCCAAAATTCTGCAAGATGTCGCGTGGTATTTGAATTTTCAGCTCTAAAAGTGGGGCCAAAAGTATAAACCTTTGATAGTGCTAGGGCCGCAAGTTCTGCCTCCAACTGTCCACTTACGGTCAAGTTTGCAGCCTTACCAAAAAAGTCATTTCCAAAGTCAACTTCACCATCTTCATTTTTTGGCACATTGTCTAATGGAAGTGTGGTAACCTGAAACATTTCTCCAGCTCCTTCGGCATCAGAACCCGTAATTATTGGGGAGTGGATATTGTAAAAACCTCTGTCATTGAAAAATTTATGAATTGCAAATATCATTTTGTGTCGTATTCTAGCGATCGCAGAAAATGTATTTGTTCGGTACCTTAAATGAGCTTTCTCTCTCAAAAACTCCAATGAATGTTTTTTTGGTTGCAAAGGATATTCATCAGGGTTTGCAATACCTAATACATCAATAGTATCTGCATGTACCTCTACGCTTTGCCCGCTACCAGAAGATTCAACCAGTTTTCCTGAAACGGATATGGCAGCCCCAGTATGAATACAATCAAGAACATCTGCTGTATTATCATCAACATCGACAACAATTTGTACATTATTGATTGTTGAACCATCATTAAGTGCAATAAATGCCACATTCTTACTGCCACGCTTTGTACGTACCCAACCTTTTACAATAACTTCACTTCCAAAGTCTCGTAATTCCAATAATGATTTAATTTCTGTTCTTTTCACTTTTTCAACATTTAAAAATATGATGCAAAAAAACTAAATTTCAGGGATATAAGTGAATAGTTTGATTAAAATATTTACGAAAGAGCACTAAAATTTAATAATTAAAAGGTCTATTCAGTTCCCCATCGATGAGATTTGCCAATTTCTTTAATTCAAAGAACTCCTGTTGAAGCAAGAATATCTCAGCGTCATCAGGGTTATTTCGCATTTGCTCGGTAATATTTTTTAATTTTTTACTTATTAATCTTGATTTATATGACATCAAAGAAGACAGAGCAAGATTAAATAAATCGTCCTCTTCTTTTTTTACGAAAATTTTATTTTTTCCCCAATTCTTGCTCAGTTCGTATGGAGTTGCAAGGAGCTCTATTGATTTTGCAGACAGTTCAGTGTTAGGATTGTTTGTAAAATTAGAAGTTGTAAGGACGGTCTTATTCTTCTTAGATTCCTTGAATTCATTTATTATTAGTCTGAAGAAATTATCATCGGGAGTCAAGCCATCATTTTCCAAATCATCAATTATAAAGTCTGAGATAAGGATTTTATGTTGATTACCGTCCTCATCATTTACATTCATTTCAACATTACCAAACTGCATTAATAATCTGGAAAGATCATTTTCCAGAAAGCTAACATCCAATGGATTTATTTCAATTTGTTTGGGAGCTGTATCAATGATTTCAGGAATTGGCGCATCCGCAAAAGGAGTGTTTTTATTTCGGTATTTTTGACGCAACAACTTATTTAACTCATTCATCAGAGTTTGCTCACGTACTTCCAGTAGCACACTACATTCCTTGATATATACTGAGCGACTTATACCATCTGGTATTTTTGAAATGGTAAGAATAATATCTTTTATTAATTGAGACCTTGCTGTTGGATCACCCTCGGTTTCCTCCTTTAGTAAGCCAGTCTTAAATTTTATAAAATCAACGGCAGAATCTTTAATAAATAACTCTGTTTCACTAGTGGTATGGTTACGCACATATGAATCAGGATCTTCACCTTCTGGAAAAAGCACAATTTTCACATTAAGTCCTTGCTCTAATATGAGATCAATACCCCTGAATGATGCCTTTATACCTGCGGGATCCCCATCAAATAATATGGTTATATTTTGAGTGTAACGACTTATTAGCTTTATCTGATCTACGGTTAGTGATGTTCCCGAAGAAGCTACTACGTTTTCTATGTCTGCCTGATGAAGAGAAATTACATCTGTATACCCCTCAACAAGGAAGCAGTTATTTTGTTTTACTATGGCATTGCGGGCATGGTATATTCCATAAAGAACTTTACTTTTATTGTAGATATCTGATTCGGGAGAATTAAGATATTTGGCTTTTGATTTATCAGAGGATAGTATCCGACCGCCAAAACCAATTACTCTTCCTGTTAGATTATGAATTGGAAATATTACTCTTCCCCTAAATCGATCCAGTAACTTGTCATCTTTTTCAATACTCAAACCAGTTTTAACAAGAATTTCTTTTTTAAAACCATTGCTAATCGAGTGCTTTGAATAGTCTTCCCAGTTATCTATTGCATAACCAATTTCAAATTTTTCAATGGTTGAATCACGGTATCCTCTTTCCTTGAGATAGCTTAGGCCAATTGATTTCCCCTCATCATTTTCTTTAAGATTTTGAATGAAATACTTGGTAACAAATGAATTTAGAGACAACAGACTCTCTTTTTCATCTATTTGTTGTTGCATTTCGGGAGTAACCTCTTCTTCTTCAATTTCAATGGAGTACCTTTTAGCTAAATATTTAAGGGCTTCTGGATATGAATAGTGTTCATGTTCCATAACAAAACCAACAACGTTTCCAGCCTTACCACAACCAAAACATTTATAGATACCCTTTGAAGGACTGACACTAAATGATGGGGTTTTTTCATTGTGAAAGGGACATAGACCCAAATAATTAGCTCCGCGCTTTTTTAATGTGACAAAATCACCAATTACTTCTTCTACTCTCGCAGTTTCAAAAATTGTCTGTATGGTATTTGGGCTTATCACAAATAAAATTTTAACAAATCTACATTTTTATAATCATTCTAATAAGTCTTTTACAAAACTCACCAAGTATAATTTTCAAGCTAAATAGTATTTGCCTTTAATTAGTAACAACATTTAAAGACTGGGTATTATAAATTTAAAGTATACTTTTTATTGTAATAGTATTTCCTTTGAAAACTATGCTTTCACCAACCTTCTTTCCCTTGAGGGCATTGAAAATTGGTACGTTTGGTGAAATGGCATACCATAACTCTCCGTTCAAATCAATTTTGCCTAATCCAGCTGAGACAAATAATTTTTGTTTGGTTGTTGTAACTAAAGATCCAAATTCTACCATGTCTAATTGCTTTTTTGGCATAATGATTTTCAATGTATTCATAACCGCATTTGCCTTGTCAAGTTGCTTGGCAAATAATTCAATCTGCCTCATTAGTTTTGTACGATATGCATCGTATCTATCTTTGGGCTGTCCATAATCATTTGCCTGATTTTGAGCGTCCTCAATCTCTTTTTGCAACTGATCTATTACTTTTTGCTGTTGTTCTACACATTTATTCAGTAGTACTTCCTTTATATACATAAGCGTAGTAATATAATTATACAGTTGAGATTATAAATATTGAGTAATAATTTTTTTATCTAGCCCATATTTCGTCAACAAAAATCCAACATGGATTTGGATACCCTTTGTGCCATGAAGGGCATATTTTTAAAGATTTTGCGTGAATTTTGAGATATTTAATATTTGTGGATGTGGCTAATTCATAGTTTTTGGTTATTCCACCAGATTCAGTTGGATCAATATTGTTTTGAATTTTACCAATTTCAGTATAATTTAGTCCATCAACAGAACCTTCAAAAGTTATTGATGATGGCATGAAAATCCATGAATTTTCATCCTGAAGAAAACCTGCTCCAACCTCTGAAATTTTCGTGACTTTACCCAAATCAAGTACAACTTCCATATCTTGTCCATAATAACCTTGCCAGTTGCCAGTTTTGTAATTGTCACCGCCCCTAATTGTATTTATTAAAGCAATGTCGCCGCCTGCTGTATATTGGTTACTATATTCGGTAATTATATCCACAGATCTTCCATCTGGAATTTTTATAAATGTAGCTTCTTCTGGAAAACTTTTTACTCCATTATTTTCTGAAATTGCTGTCAATGTTGTGGTAGAGTTAAGGGTAATGGGCTCATTATAAAGGGTATTATTTTTATTTTGAATAATATATATATTCGATTCATTAATTATATCATTTACTCTAAGTAAAATAGTATCGGTAAAGGTTTTAGCAGGCGCTTCGAAGTATGGCGCAGGTGTTATTAAATTATCAGTGATTTTTTGAAATGGACGATGTTTTTTATCATTACCAAAAACTTTATTTGGTGTTTCTGATAATTCAAATAATAACTCCCCACCCTTCATTATATCACCATGCGATATGTATGAATTTAATAGAGGTTTGCCATTTAAATTAACTGAATTAACGTAGAAGCTATTTTGTGTTTTTCGGTTTGCCTTTATAACAAATGTATTTCCATTTTCTAATTTGATTGAAGTTTCATCAAATACAGGGGTGCCCAGAACGTATATATCACTTCCAGGAGTTACGGGATAAAATCCCATTGCCGACATTACATACCATGCTGACATTTGCCCACAGTCTTCATTCCCACTTAATCCGTCAGGAGCATTTGAATAGAGGTTGGCACAAATATTTTCTACTATTTCTTGAGTTTTCCATGGAGAACCCACATAGTTATAAAGGTATGCCATATGATGACTAGGTTCGTTACCATGTGCATATTGTCCTATGAGTCCAGTAATATCTGACTGATGCCGGCCCGAAACCTCCACATCAGTATTAAACAAGGTGTCAAGCATTGTTTCGTATTGACCATATCCACCAACAAGATCGATATGAGTATTTATATCCTGTGGTACAAAAAAGGTATACTGCCATGTGTTGGCCTCTGTGAGCATAAAGTTTACTTGTGTTGGATCAAATGGAGTTATAAAACAACCATTACTTCTGCCCCTGAAGAAACCCGTTTGCTCATCAAAAATGTTTTTGTAATACTGAGCTCTTTCAATGAATATTTTATGGTTAATAGTATCACCAAGTCCCTCAGCAAGTTTGGCAATGCACCAATCATCGTAAGCATATTCTAGAGTTCTTGAAACAGACTCTCCTTCTTTATCTGCTGGTATATAACCTTTTGCCTTGTAATACTCTAACCCAAATTGATCAGCAGTTGCAGTATTAACCATAGCTTTTAACGCGAGCTTGGCATCATACCCTCGTATATTTTTTACCCAAGCATCTGTTATGACTGGGATGGAATTATATCCGATCATACAATTTGTTTCACAACCTGCCAGTTCCCATACGGGAAGGAGTTTGTCATGTTTATACATATCCAGCATGGATTTAATTAGATGATTGGTTTTTTCCTGCTCTATTATTGTAAATAAAGGGTGGAGTGTTCTAAAGGTATCCCAAAGCGAGAACACTGTATGCATTTGAAATGACCCATCCTCATATATTTTCCCATCATGACCTCTGTATTTGTTATTTATATCAGAATACATATTTGGTGCTATCATTGTATGATACAGTGCAGTATAAAAAATAGATTTTTCATCCAATGTTCCGCCCGAAACTTCTATTTTATTCATTTTTTCATTCCATTGCTCAAAAGCCTTTCTAGCAATGAAATCAAAATCAAAATTTGATATTTCTTTTTTACAATTTTCCTTGGCGCCTTCATAATCCACAGCTGAGATACCAACTTTTACAACCAAAGAACTACCATTAGAGGTATCAAATGTTATATCCGCAATTAGGCTATCTGATTTTGCTTTGTTGGCGTTTTGAATGAGGTCACCATTTACCCATATACCATATGATTCAAAAGGCATGGAAAAATCAGCATAAAAGTAAACGACCTGATCATTTGCCCATGACTTTGACCTTCTATATCCAATTAATTCGTGATCAGAAATAAATGATATTTCTGCATCAATAATTGTCTCTGAAACAACGCTCTCAATTAAATCTACAACCAACCGTGATTTTTCGGCATTAGGAAATGTATACCGATGCATTCCTGCGCGTTGAGTTGATGTAAGCTCAACATTAATTCCATTATCAAGTTTTACATTATAATATCCTGCTTTTGAGGTTTCATTTTCATGACTGAATTTTGATCCATATCCCGATTTTGGGATCTCAGGATTTCCAGGTGAAATAAATAAATCACCAACCATAGGTATAAATCTGATATCACCATAATCACCCACACCAGTTCCGCTTAAATGTTGGTGACTAAAACCCAGTATAAAATCATCACTATAATGATAGCCAGAACATCCATCCCAGCTATCTTTTCTGGTATCCGGACTGAGTTGTACCATCCCAAAAGGAACTGTAGCTCCAGGAAATGTATGTCCATGACCTCCAGTACCAATAAAAGTATTGATGTATTCGGCAGGCTCTCTTTGGATTTCTTTCTTACAAGAGGATAATCCAATAATTGTTAAAAGCATTATAAGACTGCTAACTTGGATTGATTTTTTGTTCATTATTCGATATTGTTATTTTTGTCACTGGCTATGCTATCGTAGGGGTGATTACAATAATTATAACCTAGAATTTCATATATTTTGAAATGATCGGTGATTCGTTTTTGAAAATAAATCCAGTCTTTATTACCAGTCCAGACCACCTCACTAAGAGCTGCCATCCTAGGAAGTATCATATATTCTACATGTTCCGGTGAAATCATATATTCTGTCCATACATTACCTTGCGCCCCAAGAATGTGTTCGGAGTCAATTTCCGAGAGGTCCAACGGAATAGGATCATATGAATAAACCTTTTCCAATGTTGTATATCCGCCTATTGCCAAGGGTTCAGATTTAGGATTAGCTTGATAATGATCAAAGTAACAATGTGATCCAGGTGTCATAACAGCATCATGATTCATTTTTGCAGCTTCTATTCCACCTTCTGTTCCTCTCCATGACATAACTGTTGCATTAGGTGCTAAACCTCCTTCTAATATTTCATCCCAACCTATTATATTTTTGTCATATTTATTCAAAAATTTCTCCATTCTTTGAATGAAATAGCTTTGTAGTTCTTTTTCATCCTTTAACCCTTCGCGATTTATTGTGTTTTGGCATGTTACGCATTCTATCCACCTTGTTTTTGGAGCTTCATCGCCTCCAATATGAATGTATTCGGATGGAAATAGTTCTATTATTTCCACTAAAACATTTTCAAGAAAATCAAAGGTTTCTTCTTTTGTACAATAGATATCTTCAAAAACCCCCCATTTTGTTGCAACTTCATATGGACCACCCGTGCACCCAAGTTCAGGATATGAAGCTAACGCAGCCAATGAATGTCCCGGCATTTCAATTTCGGGTATCACTGTAATCATACGTTCCTGGGCATAAGCGACTATTTCTTTTACCTCATTTTGAGTATAATAACCTCCGTAGGGGACACCGTCATAGGTAAAAGGTGTTTTACCCCCATGACCCACAAGAGTTTCTTTACGCCATGATCCAATCTCATTTAGTTTGGGATATTTTTTAATTTCAATTCTCCATCCCTGATCTTCTGTTAGATGCCAATGAAAGGTATTAAACTTGTAAAATGCTAACAGATCAATATATTTCTTTATGAACTCTACCGGAAACATATGTCGACAAACATCCAAATGCATACCACGATATTTAAATCTAGGCATATCTTCTATTGATACTATTGGAAGTATAATAAACCTTCTTCCATTTTCCATTACTATTGTTCCAGAAATCAACATTTGATAAAGCGTTTGAATTCCGTAGAATATTCCTTTGGTTGTATTTGCGGTTATTAAAACGCTCTTCCTTCCAATATCTAAGGTATAGCCTTCATCTCCACGAGCGTCTGCTATTTTGTTCAGTTGTAATATAATCATTCGGGATGTTAGTTTTTCATCGCCGTCAGCCAGCTTTACTTCAAAATCAAGGCTTTTATCAATCAAATCTGAAAGATATAATGCTTGAGGCTTTAGCAAATCATTGCCATCCCAAAAGATTGTCATGTCATCATCCAATGTAAATGTACTTCTTCCTATTGATAAATTCTGTGGTTCAGGAATAATAGCAATATCATTTGTTTTGTGCTTACTACAAGATAAAGTAGTGAATATTATTATGAATAATAGAAAAATATTTCGCATACGTTTAACAATTGAATTGTATATATAAACAAAGCAAACAAAGGTACTTAAATTGTAATTTGAAACAATGTTATTTTGGATTCTGGAACTTTGATAGATATTATATTGACACAAAAAAATCCCCGCTAGAATCGACTAACGAGGAGGCGCTTAAATATCTTTAGATGGAGATATCTGTGTAAACAATAAAATCATTTTACTCTAACCAACGCATGATACTTACCAACACGATAAGCTTTATTTTTTTTATGTTTTGCTTGTTTTTCAATTTCGTCAAGGTCCATGGGAATATCATCTATATAATCTTCATCTGGAAGCCTCCAATCGTTAATGAATCCTTTTTCATCAATGTTTAAATTCATAGCAATTGTGTTTTGAAGAAAAATTTCTTGGCTTGTTCTTTCAAGGTCAATTGGGATATCATCTATGTGCTCTTTTTGCTCATTAGTGAAACCAATAGCAAAGATGTTTAGAGACATTATCAAAGCTGTAATTATTAATGTTGTTCTTTTAGCAGTAGTTTTCATTTTCCTAGTTTTAAGTTTATATTTATTGAGCAAAAATATGTTCATAATATGCTCACATAAACATTAATTAGGCGAATGATGGAAGATAATCGGTGAGTGGAGAAAAAGTATTATTGGAGAGTTAAATAGAGGATTTTTATCTTTCGACGGAATTTGAAACTTAGATTAAACCACAACTAAACTATAGTAAAATGTGGTTTATTTCTTAAAATCCAAGGAAGCAGAATTAACACAATATCTCATACCCGTTGGCGCTGGACCATCAGGAAAAACATGACCAAGGTGACCGTCACATGATGCACATTTAATTTCGACCCTACTCATGCCAAGACTATTATCTTCAATTTCCTTTATTGCTGTTTTGTCTATGGATTCATAAAAACTTGGCCAACCTGACCCACTATCATATTTAGAGGTTGATGAAAATAGCATAGCACCGCATCCAGCACAGTTATATGATCCTTTTTCATCATGCTTGTAATATTTTCCAGTAAATGGTGGTTCTGTTCCGCATTCACGAAGGATGTAAAATTTTTCTTCGCCAAGCTCTTCAACCCATTCATCTTCTGTTTTGTTAACTTTGGTCTTCATATTTGATTCGTTGGTTTGTGCTGTTACGTTAAAGGTAAATGCAGTTAATAATGCAATAATTAATAGGTTATGTGATTTCATAGCATTTAGTTAATTATTAACTTTTTCCTTATTCCACTATTTGAAACGACTACATAAACACCTTTATTATAGGATGCTATGTTAATAAAGTCACAATTATTGCCCTCATCAACTATTTGGCCATATATATTATAGACACTAAAATTTATGAATTTTGATATTCGTAAAATATTTCCTGATGCTGGATTTGGGTATATTGTAAAGTTGTTTTGATGTTCACGATATTCCAGACTAGATGTTTGATTACTTGCTCCTGGGGTTGGATTTTGAAAAGATATCCATACAGGATTGCCATCCATTACTCTTCCAAATGATACATCCGTTGTTTGAGAGCCATAGGATATGTTATCAACTTCAACACCACCTGTTTTAAACAGCCCTATCTCTTCGCCATTCTTGCTTAGCTTGAAGTTTGCATGAAATTCTCCTTGATCAGTATCATCATCTGCCCAAATTATTATAAATTCTGATGGGGCGATATATTTATCTGGTAATTGCCACTTATCGGGAACAGTAATATTATCAGTTAAATATTTATCACCTAACCAAACTGAAAAATCTTCAGGATTATAAATTTCAATCCAATCATTATAATCACCATGCTCATCTTTAATTGTGGTTTCGTTTGAAGCCATAAATTCGTTGATAAATAAAACAGCATCATCTCCACCAGCAGCTGGAATAAGAATTGGTTCACACGGCAACAGACTAACTTTTCCTGCATTATCAGAAACCTTTATCTGATATTTTACGAATGAATTATCAGGGATATCAGTAATAATACAACCGTAAATATTATCATTTGGTAAATCATCATAATGTTGACCATCATCATACATCATTTCACTTGTAAATCCTATTCCATCAATTTCATATTCAACGGAAACAGATGCTGGCTGCTCCTGGACAATTACCATGGCTCTTATTGTTACCACCGAGTTGCTGAGTCTATTGTTATTTATGTATTTGATTACAGGATTCATTGATGTGCTCTCCAATTGTGACTTAATTGAACTTATACGAGTTTGGAGATATGGAAATAAACCATAATCAACGTGACCGCCAAGTCCCTGGTAAAATGAATCATAAAAATCTGATAGGGTATATCCATAATCAAGTGGGTAATATGGATCATCTTCTACTGATGATGCTATCATGTCACGTCTTTGACTGACCGATGAAATCAAAGAGTCCAAATTAAGAGTTTCATAAACCAGTTTATTCATAAAATATGAGTACTGATTTTTTAGATCTTCATCAGCAATTATCCTTTGATAAAGAGGCCTGTAATTGTCACCATGTTGCTGCCAATCATAGATATTCCTGGTTGCCCAATCTCGACCAATCCAATCAATGCCAAGTGTGTTGTCAAGGTCGTATGGAATAAATTCCATTTTTCCACTGGATGAATTATGGTACAAATAGAAATTATTTTTATTGTAAATATATCCATCCCAGTTTCCAAATAAAATATCAGCAGAAATTACCTTTAAATAATCATAAATATTAAATACATCTCCCAAATCACAGGCAAATGATGAGCTAGGAGAATTATTCAAAATATTGATAAAATTTGCAAAACCGGTATAATCATCAGCCTCTTTATTTGTTTTGAGGGCATAGGCTCTTCTATTTCCATTTTCGAACTTATATAGATTGGGGTTATCGCCCAAATAATTCAAATCTGCTGGCCATAGACATTTATAAAGGTTGCCATCATCATATCCGAATCTAGATTTAATAAACTCTTCATCAATGTGCTCAACACTTATATAAAGCCCATAATAGTTATCATTTATATATACTTTGACATGATTTGATCTAGGAGCTGGGACATTCATTTTTCTCAGTATATCCCAACAAACCTTTGATCTCATCACACTTGGATCATTATGCTCTCCGTTTAGATTAAGCTTTTCAACTCCATAGTATTTTCTTCCTGATGTAAACCGGTTGAATGATACTTTAAATGATTTTTTTTGTGAGTATCTGGATGTGTTGCCTCTTAACCTGAAACCAACGGGATCTATAGTGTCTATTATTTCTCCATTATCAAAAATAAATCTAGCAGAGAATTCAATATTACTTTCCAAATTCTCTTGTTGGTAAAGCCATTCAAGAGTATCGGGATCAATTGAAATATATATTACTGGTAAGATATCATCCTTGTAAAGCTGTCCATTTTCAGGGCTATTAGGCTGACTAACACCTGTAATCATAATCATTAACAGCAATATTAATATCGTAGTATTTTTCATCTCCATTTCATAATTTTGTATTACTGAATCTAGTATTATCTGATAATTCTTCAATTCTCAAATTTAAGGGCTTTTTCTATTCATACATATGATATCGATTTCAATGATTTAATTATCGTTATAATGGTTTGATTATGATGCATATTTGGATGTAAATCTATGTTAAAATAGATTATTATTGCATAGGAATAAATACTATGCAGTAAATGGAAAATATCTTGGTTGGAGATAACCTTAGGTTATCACGAATTGTTCTTGGGCATTGGAGATTAGCTGACTGGAAGCTATCTGTTAAGGAGATATTAAAATATACACATCAAGCCATTGAAATTGGCATAAACTCATTTGATAATGCTGATATATATGGCAATTATTCATGTGAAAAATTATTTGGTGAGGCCATTAACCAAGAACTGTATTTACGCAAAGAAATTAAAATTATTACCAAATGTGGATTAAAATTATTATCCAATAAATTCCCAGATCGAAAAATAAAAACATATGATCTAAGCTATAACCACATTATAAATTCAGCTGAAAAATCCCTATCAAACTTTCACACAGATTACTTAGACCTTTTGTTACTTCATAGACCATCACCTTTATTAAATCCAGAGGAAGTAGCACGAGCATTTGATGATCTGAAACAATCAGGAAAGGTCTTAAACTTTGGGGTGTCAAATTTTAGTAAAGAGCAGTTTGATACTTTGGATTCGCATTTGAACCATAAGCTTGTAACAAATCAGGTTGAAATATCAGCAAGTTATCTTGAGCACTTTGATAATGGTAATATGGACTACTTTCTTAAATCAAATATTTCTCCAATGGCATGGTCACCATTGGTAAGAGGTGAAATTTTTAACCCCGAGACAGAAAAAGACAAGAGAATTTTAAATGTAACTTCAGATATAGCAAAGGAGTTGGATGAACATTCCATTGCCAAGGTGCTAATTGCATGGCTTTTGAAACATCCGGCCAATATATTACCCATAATCGGAACCGGTAAAATAGACCGGCTAAAAATTATTTGTGAAGCTGAAATATTGAAAATAACAGATGAACAATGGTTCCGTATTTATAATGCTTCAAAAGGAAAAGAGTTAGATTAACCATTGGGTATTAAACTCAGTTTAATATTCACTTTATCATGATCGATTATTATTGATTCTGGGATTTTATTTTCCCCGTAACTTATTTTTATTAAGCAATTTATTTTCCCCATTAAATTTGTTTTTGCTATTTCAGACACCCCATATTCGGAGGTGTAATTATAATAAGTATTTCCAAAAGCAATTATTTCCGTATCTCCTGTTTTTTTAATTCTGGATTTCCCTTTTTGAAGTTGGAAAAGAGGGGCAATATCATTAATTATTTTTTTAATGAGAAGTTTATTATTCATCTGCTCAATAGCGTAATGAATAATTGGATTTATCCCTTTATCTAAGAAAATTTCGAAATCAAAATATTTTATTCCCAACTCAGATATTGTAACAAATCTAAATGAATGATTGGTTTTTTTGATTAATGTAATGCCTGTAATATTGTAACCATAAATTTTTAATTCGGTTTGATATATTGCCTTGTTGAATGAATCATTAAAAATAATGGCTTTGCCATTGTTTGAATTATCGTTTAAATTAGGACCAAAGCTTTTATTTGCACATGATGTGGTAAAGAATAGAAAAGATATAATTACAAAATATTTCATTTATCTATTCATGATTATGGGTTACTTAGTATGAAATCACTATTAGGTATATTTTCATTGATTCTTTTATCCTCAAAAGAGATTACTGTATAATCATCCTGTGCTTCTCTAAAAATAACTTTATCAACCTGTAAAGTAGATTTATTCAGATATATTTCGATTATATTAAGCATAGATTTTACATTTTTATTTACGGGGATTAGAATTGCTAAAAATTGCACATCATTGCTGAGAAACCTTGAGTCAAAATTGGGATTGTTTATGAAATCACCTCTTATTGCCGTAGCTATTATATTATTTATTTCCTTGAAAAGGGGGTTTGATTGGATATCATAAGTTTTAACATTTCCACTATTGTCAATTGTGAATTTGTTGTCATGAATAGATATTGTATACAAAATTGGTGAATTATATTGCCACTTAATACTGTTCGGTTTTTTGAAAAGGAATTCACCCGAGCTAATAATTGTTTCCTTTAACATCCATAAATGCTTTTCCTGTTTGAACTTGCTGCTAATGGAATTTGTAAACTCTGAACTCGCTTCTAATTTTTGTTTTAGCATTATGGTATCGGCGACTTCAACAAATTCGAGTTGTTGTCCCAGTGTAACCCCCAAAAACCCGCAAATTAAAATGTATAATAGAAATAATCTAATCTTCATATGATTTAATTTTCAATAACCGATCCAAACTTACAACTTTATAACCTGCCTCTTTTAACCATATTAAATAATCCTCAACAATAACTACGGCATCATCAACTGTATCATGTAAAAGAACTATATCGCCCGGTTTAGTATTTTTCTTAAGTCTTTTCTTTACTACCTCTGTAGCTTTATATGTATCAAAAGACCGTAAACTCCATCCTATGGATGTAAGTCCCGATTTTTTAATTGCTTTTTTTAACATGGGATTGGTAACACCATAAGGAGGTCTAAATAGTTTGGGTTTTATCCTACAATTTTTATAAATAATATCATTTGTGTGAGTGATTTCTTTTTTCATTTGATAGGAAGAAAGTAGATCAAAATAGTAAGAATGAAAATATGAGTGATTACCTATAATATGATTATTATTTATTATTGATCTGGCAATTTCAGGATAAGATTCCACATTCTTACCCACACAAAAAAAAGTAGCCTTAACGTTGTATTTTGCCAATAGTTTAAGCAAATTAGGTGTAATGGAAGGATGGGGTCCATCGTCAAATGTTAATGCAATTTCTTTTATATTGGATTCGCCTTTACAGTGTGAATACAAGAAGTAATTCCATCCAATTTTTATGGAACCCATAATATTAATAATGGCATAAAAGATCAAAATTGTAAACAGTAAATAAATTGATGTCAGATTTAAAAACCATCCTATTAATAAAAATGTAATGGTAATAAAAGTGACAATATTTACTTTGGATTTCAATGCTCTATAATCTAAGATTTATATTATGTGCAACTCATAACGCACAAAGATATTTAATTTTGGTGTGTAAAATTGTAAATTTACCATAGCGATCTTGCGCAACTTAAAACGCAAGATATCAGTATGATATACATTTATAAACGTTTGGAAGCGTATTTATACGAATGTAAATAATTAATGTACGACTTAGTTAAACTTTCAATTGTAGGTTTGCCACATATTCGTTTTAAAATAATTTAATATTAACTAAAAATTACTACAATGACAACATTAAGAAATTCAGTACAATTAATCGGACGTTTGGGTATTGACCCTGAAACAAAAACAATTGGAGAAGATAGGTTGCTCGCAAAATTTTCACTTGCAACCAATGATTACTTTAGAGATAAGAATGGTGATCGTCAGGAATCTACCCAATGGCATAATATTGTAACATTTGGCAAAACTGCGGAGGTTGCCGAAAAATATCTTAAAAGAGGTAATGAAATTGCAATTGGCGGTAAACTTTCATACAATTCATGGGAAGACAAGGAAGGAAAGACGCATTATATGACGGAAATTATTGCAACTGAGATATTAATGCTAGGGAACAAAAAGTAGATTACGGAATCATTAAAAAGGTCACTGGTTGGTTCCAGTGGCCTTTTTTTATTTATATACTTAAATTATTTTTATAAATAAAAGAGGGTTACTTAAAAATGAAAAGACTAAAATTTACACTGCCATAATTTCTATGTTCATGAAAATACTTGTTGTTGGAAAAATCAATTTCTTTGGGGTGTTCAATTATTAACCATCCAGATTCTTTAAGCAGGCCTCTTTCAATAATAGTATCTGCTAACTCACCTATACTTTCAAGTTTGTAAGGAGGGTCTGCAAATATGATATCATATTTACTTTTTGTATTATTCAAAAATCTGAAAACATCTTGCCTTACAGGCTTGAGATTGTCCATTGATAATTTAGCGGCTGTTTCTTTTATGAATTTAATACAACCGAAATCCTTATCAACAGATGTAACTAAAGCTGCTCCACGTGAGATAAACTCGTAGGAAATATTGCCAGTTCCTGAAAATAAGTCAAGAACATTTTGACCTGAAAAATCAATATAATTATTCAAAATATTGAACAAACTTTCCTTTGCCATATCAGTTGTTGGACGTACTGGTAGATTTTTTGGGGGAGTAATAATCCGTCGTTTATATTTTCCACTTACTATTCGCATTGCAATGCATTAAATAGGGTAAAGTGCTTATGAGACTGTAATTCATCTAAAGAGTATGAATAAAGAAAATTATCATTGCGTTCAATGAATCTAAAGTTTTTAATGTACTGAACGAGCATACGATATTTATGATCAGTTTTATCAATATTTCCCATGATATGCACATTTACATCTTCTGGATTTAGGCCTAACTGATCAATCGTAATGAGCAAGAAATAAATAAAATCTTCTTTGGTTCTATACTCGAATGTGTTATGATAATGAAGGACATTTTCCTTAAAATAAACCAGATCAAAACAGTCGTTCTGAATATTTACAAATAATGGCTTTGGCTCGATCTTATTTTTGAAACTTATTGATAAACTTTCTATAAGAGCGGTAGAAAAGTGTAATATTTTGGCATTGGGCCATAATTCTTTTGTCTTTTCAGCTATCAAATGAGGGATATAGTAAATATTTACTGCATCATTATTTTTAAGGTTGTCGACAATTATTCTACAGTCTTCCTGATATGGTTGATTAAAATCAAGGTATTCCTTTTTGTTTTTCTCACTAAAAAGAGGTTTTGGTATTAGTGTTGAATACCTGCTTTGATAAAGTAGAATAACCTCGTTGTAAGGGTAAGCAAATGAGGGACGATAATTTAAAATTTTACCAAGATAAGACGGGATTTGACTTACAGTATCGATCTCTGAAAAGATAAAGCATTCAGCACCGATGAACTTATTTCTTTCCCGATTATAAATAAGCAATTCAACACCATGTACATTTAGTTGTAATAATAGAATATAGTTTCTAGTTTGAGATTCCGTGAAAGATTTATCGAAATAACTAAAATATGGATTTAATTGTAAAGCCATTTAATCGGGATGTTTAATCAAAAATAAAAAAACAAACCATATGAACGTGGAGTACGCTGTAAAATTTGCTTTTTTATAATGATGGTGGGTTACTACTCCCAGTTACCGTCTGTTGAAGGTTCAACCATTGATCCTACCTTGAGCCCAGGATATTTATCTATATCTTCGTACTTGGAATTAAGATTAATGATTGTTTGTTCATCCATTCCCAATAGGAATGATGAAAATGGAGCTTTAGCTTCGAAAACATGAACTTCTACGCCTCCTCTTTCAATCGTATCAGCTTGCATTTCAAATAGCTCCCCCTTGGAAAATGGAATTGTTGTAAATTGGGTGTATGTAAAGCCAGGATGATTTCCAAAAAGTGAATCAGATACTTTTATATATCCAACAGTGTCATTTATTGTTATTGTGAATGTTGTATCATTTGGATCAGCAACAATTTTAACCACAGGTATCTCAGCTACTTTAAGAAATGCAATTAAAGTATCAAAATTATGAGCATAAGCACCTGTAAGTTGTTTAAAAATAAATTGAGAGCTCCTTATATCTTTGAGTCTTTCAATAACAACTTTTTCTCTTTGTTGTTTCTCTTTGTTGAAACGCACTGGCTCCATAATACTTTCCACAACAAAGTACCCAAGAGCAACAATTACAACAAATAAGGATAGCTGGATTATAGTCTTCTTCATGATTCAAAAAATTTTAGCAAATGTACTATAAATAAACATATACAAGTTAAGAATCATGTTAAATTGCATGAATATGTGGTCACTAATTTTCAATTTGTGAATTATTTTAAAATATAATTTCAAGAGCTTTTTTACTTTACTCAAAGCAAAAGCGCTTTAGGCTATATCATCGTAAGAAGGTATTTTTTTTAAAAATGAAATGGATTGAGATTCCATTTCCAGGCTACAGCAATAATGTGATATTCCGTTGCTCACGATTAAGTATTTTACGTTGAGGCTTAAGTTATATCTTGAAATTTGATCCATTACTTTTTGATCAATTTTTACTTTTGGAGATTTAAACTCAATTAAAACAACAGGCTTTCCATTTTTATATATTACCGCATCAAAACGCTTAATCATATTGTTAACACTTACTTTGCGCTCAACTGACATAAGACTAGCAGGATAATTTTTTTCAGACTTTAAAAACCGTAAGAAATTTTGTCTTACCCACTCTTCTGGTGTTAGAACAACATATTTTTTACGGAATTCATCATAGATTACATCTTTACCGGCAGAGCCTTTTTTTATTTTAAAGTCATATTTTGGAAGTTTTAATTCCATGGCAAATTCAGAATTTAAAAACAAGTCTATTCAAAAAACATATGCCTTTTCGATAATTTAACTACACATACAAAGGATAAACCTCGAAAAGATCATAAAACTAATCTAAAAAGATCAAAAACGTTAACTTTGCCATAAAATTAGACTAATGAAAGATAAGCATGAAATTATTTCAAACTGGCTTCCTAGGTATACGGGTCTTGAAATAGATAAATTTGGTAAATACATTCTGCTAACGAATTTCTCTGAATACTTAACTTTATTTGCATCATGGAATAAAGTAGAGATTATAGGAGCCGATAGGCCAATGCCATGCGCAACAGCTGGAGATATTACAATGATTAATTTTGGTATTGGTAGTTCCAATGCCGCAACAATAATGGATTTATTGAGCGGAATAGATCCAAAAGCTGTATTGTTCCTTGGTAAATGCGGTGGGCTAAAAAAGAAAAATAAGGTTGGCGACCTCATATTACCTATAGCAGCGATTAGAGGCGAAGGAACTTCCAATGATTATTTACCAGAAAGAGTACCTGCCCTGCCAGCATTTAGTCTTCAAAAGGCAATATCTGCAACCATCCAACAATTTAAACGTGACTATTGGACAGGTACTGTTTTTACTACAAACAGGAGGGTGTGGGAGCATGATAATAAATTTAAAAAGTATTTGCAAAAAACCAGATCAATGGCAATTGATATGGAAACAGCAACAATATTTACTGTGGGATTTGTAAATGAGATTCCCACAGGTGCCTTATTACTTGTAACCGATCAGCCAATGGTTCCTGAGGGTATTAAAACCATTGAAAGTGATAAAAAAGTTAGCGTTGAGTTCGTTGATGAACATTTAAAAATAGGAATAGAGTCATTGAAGCAACTCATAGGTAACAAAGCTACTGTTAAACATTTGAGATTTTAATGCTTACCTACGATCAGATACTAAGAGATATAAAGAATAATATTTTCGCGCCTGTTTATTTTCTAATGGGTGAAGAGCCTTATTTCATTGATAACATTGTAAGTATGCTTGAGCATAATATTTTGGATGAAGCAATGAGAGGCTTTAATCAAAGTGTTGTTTACGGAAGAGACGTGACGGCAAAGGAAGTTATAGATCTCAGCCGTAGGTATCCCATGATGGGTAATTATCAGGTTGTGATTGTTAAGGAAGCACAATCAATGTCATCAATTAATGAGATCGAAACATATCTGACAAGCCCTTTGGATACAACTATTTTAGTTATTGCTCACAAGTATAAAAAACTTGATAAAAGAAAATCCTTATACAAAAAGTTAACTTCGTCAAAATCTGAAGCTGTTGTATTCCAATCAGATAAGATAAAAGATTATGCAATTCCTAAATGGATTGAATCTGAAATAGGCGCCAAAGGCTTTAGTATATCTCCTGTAGCTCTGATGCTGATATCAGAGTATCTGGGAAATGATTTGGGTAAAATCAACAATGAAATAAGTAAATTAGATATAAACCTACAGAAAGGTGCACATATAACTGAAAATGAAGTAGAGGAGAATATAGGAATTAGCAAGGACTATAATTTATTTGAATTGCAAAATGCAATGACAGAAAAAGATTCTCTTAAGGCTTTTAGAATAGTCGATTATTTCGAATCCAACCCAAAAGAACACCCTCTGCAGATGATATCAGTTGTTCTACACAACTATTTTATGAAGATTTTTAAATATCATCAGTTAAAGAATCAACCTCAAAATAAGATAGCCTCAGAATTGGGGGTACCACCTTTTATAGTAAAGGAATATGTAAAAGCAGGTAAAGTATTTTCCACACAAAAAATTATGCAGATTATTTCTGATATTAGAATGCTTGATCTAAAAAGTAAAGGTATAGGAAGTGTCAATGCAAGCAGCTATGGAGAGTTGAAGCAACTTGTGTTCAAGGTTCTTAACTAATTTTATTAGATAAATAAACTTTCAATTTCTTTTTTATATTTTTCTTGAATTAGACTTCTCTTGAGCTTCAAGTTTGCTGTTATTTCTCCAGAATCGATGGTCCATTCATGATCAATAAATTTGAATTTTTTTATTTTCTCTGCGTCACCAAACTGTTTATTAAAACAATCTATTTCCTTTTTTATTCTATTTTGGACGTGCCTATTGGTAATCATTTCATCATTGGTGGTATAATCAATATTTTTTATCTTACACCAAGAAGAAAGGTGTTCAAAATCGGGTACTATAAGAGCTGCCGCAAACTTTTGGTTTTCTCCAAGCACTATAATTTGATCAATAAAAGGAGATTCTTTAATTTTATTTTCAAGTAGTACAGGGCTAACATATTTACCCATCGATGTTTTAAATATTTCTTTAACACGACCAGTAATTTTTAACATTCCATCCTCGTCGATAGTTCCAACATCACCAGTATGCAATAATCCGTTAACAATAGTTTTCTTGGTCATTTCCACATCCTTATAGTACCCCTTCATAACATTTGGGCCTTTAACCAAGATTTCTCCAATATCTGAAATTTTTACTTCAACATTTTTTAATGGTGGTCCAACGGTGCCAATTTTTCGCTTTCCAGCAATGTAAGTATTTACTGCAATCACAGGTGATGATTCTGTCATACCGTATCCTTCAACAACGGGTATTTTTGCTGCATTATATACTTGCGCCAATCTAGGTTGTAATGCAGCACCACCAGAAACGATAGATCGCATATTACCTCCAAATGCTTCACGCCACTTGTTGAATACAAGCTTGTTGGCAAGGTTGAGTTGAAGGGTATAAAAAATTCTGTCGGGTCTGTCATATTGATATCTTAGCCCCAAATTCACAGCCCAAAAGAAAATCTTTCTTTGGATTCCGCTTAAATTCCTGCCCTTGGCCATTATTTTATCATACACCTTTTCCAATAACCTTGGTACTGTAGTCATTATATGAGGTTTTATTTCCTGGATATTATCAACTATAGTTGCCATATTTTCAGCATAATAAATGGATACTCCTTTATACTGAAGAACATAATTCACCATTCGCTCATAAACATGACATAGGGGTAAATAACTAAGCCCTATTGAAAATTGATCTACGGGAAAAATATCCTGGGAAGCTTTTACATTGCTTAGTATATTGTCATGTGATAGCATAACCCCTTTGGGAAATCCAGTGGTTCCAGAGGTATAAATTAGAGTTGCAATATCATCTTTACTAATGGATGTTTTTATTTTTTCAATTTTATTCAGATCCTGATTCTTTTTGCCAAACTCAATAATTTCATTGAAGTGTTTATAACCTTCAACGTGGGTAAAGGAATAAACATCTTCAATGTTTTCCACCGCTTTCAAAATGTGACCTATTTTCCTTATTATTTCATTACCTGAAACAAAAACATATTTTACACCTGCATGCTTGAGGACATATTCATAATCTTCAGTACTTATTGTTGGATATATGGGAACGTGAACTGCTCCAATTTGCATAATTCCCATATCCACAAAGTTCCACTCTGGGCGATTATTTGAGATTGTGGCAATTTTATCACCTTTCTTTATTCCAAGTTTAAGCAGGGCGCAGCTAATATAGGATGCGGTTTTTTGATATTTTTCTAAATCATGTAAAATCCATTTGCCATTTTCTTTTCCGGCCAATACATTATCCTTTACTTTAAAACACTTTTCATAACGAGTAAGTAAATCGAATATTCGGGAAACTTCCATGATGTTGTGCAATTTGGTTTTTGTGTAAAAGTGACAAATTTAAAAAATAATTTTTGCTAAATACTTTTGTTAAATACCATGGAACTTGCCTGAGCAGTCGGCATTATTACCATATCATTTATGTTAACGTGACTCGGAAGAGTTGTAGAATAATATGTTACGTTAGCAACATCGTCAGGACTTAAAGGTTGATAACCATCATATATGGAATCAGCTTTTGATTTATCTCCCTTGAACCTAACGATGGAGAACTCAGTTTCTATTGCTCCTGGGGCTATTTGAGTAACTTTTATGTTTTCCTCAACAAGATCAATTCTCATTCCTTTGGTTAGTGCATCAACAGCATGTTTTGTTGCACAATATATATTTCCATTCGGATATACTTCTTTTCCAGCTATTGATCCTATGTTTATAACATGACCTCGTTTATTTCTTATCATCAATGGAATTACTGCTCGAGAAATGTATAGTAATCCTTTTACATTTGTGTCTATCATTCTTTCCCAATCATCTATTTCTGCATCTTGAATTGTACTTAAACCAACAGCTAATCCAGCATTATTGATCAAAACATCTATCTTTTTCCAAACATTTGGCATTGATTCAATGGCGTTTATTACATCATCTCTATTTCTAATGTCAACACATAGTTGCAACACATTAATGTCATATTTAGATATTAAATCCTGCGATATATCTTCCAACCTTTCCGCTCTTCTACCAATTATAATTAGGTCATGTTTATGTTTTGCGAATATATATGCACATGATTTACCAATACCACTAGTTGCTCCTGTTATAAGTGTGATTTTATTCATAATAATATAATGTCATTTACATGTAGAAAAATATCCAGAAAATTACTAAATTCCTAATTATAATAGCGCAATACAATTATCCCATATATCGTTGTTGAACAAAATAAGATTTATCAATCCAACTAATATCCATTTCTTTTTCTGAAATTGCGTATAATGATGAACCACTGCCCGTTAAGGATGTATATAATGCATTATGTTGGTATAACTTATTTTTCAATTTCAGTAAATGGGGATGTTCAGAAAACACAAACTCCTCAAAATCATTCGATATATGATTTCTCCATAATAATTCATTGTCTAATATAGCTGAGTAATCAGTAGCGGATGAATTATGCTTTACAAATGAAAATGCATTTTTTGTGCTTATGTTGATTTGAGGATATATTAATGTAATATATTTTCCAGCAAATGGATTATCAACTTTTGATATTATATCACCCTTACCTGTGACAATGGAAGAAGTGTTGTCAATAAAAAAAGGACAATCCGATCCAATTATATTTGCAATTTCCATTAACTCAATGTGGCTTAAGCGAAGCTCGCATATGTCATTGATTATTTTTAAAAAAAAAATTGCATCCGATGAACCGCCTCCAAGTCCAGCCCCCATGGGTATGTTTTTGTATAAACATACATTTACTGGGGCTATTTTGTCAAAAATACCATTTAGATATTCCCAGGTTTTTATAATAATATTTATTCCAGATACCTTAAGTCCATAGCTAACAAACCTAAATGTTTCCGATAAGTTTATCTCAAGAATATCATAAATTGGAATGGGAATGATACAAGTGGATAAATTATGAAAATCATCGGGTCGTTTATCCAAAACGGATAACCCCAAATTAACCTTTGCATTCGGAAAACATATCATTTATAAAAATTGCTTAGCGCAAAGTTAATTGATTTGAATGAAAGATATGGACATAAAAAAAACCTTACATCTGGTACGTTGTAAGGTTTCTGAGGTGGGCTTTTGTCGGATTAAAATCCGATTAAAGGAAAAAGGATCGCTCATTAATAACTGAGTAAAGCCTATATGTTTCACGATTTGTCTTCTCAAAAAAGTACACTTTTTGGTCTTTCGTGAAGATACTGGCCTTCAAATCTTTAACAAATTTTTCTATTAATCCTGTGGATTCAATCTGATCAAGGGAGTAATTGTAATTAATTTTCATAGCAGGTTAAATTAAATCATTTTTAAACTAAAACCATCCTTTATACAAATCGGACAAGATGAATCTTCCACTATTGTAACATAGCCGCATCTTTTACATTTGAAGTATTTTGGATGACTTCCCTTTTTTTTAATATTTCTTTTCAAACTAAGACTTAACATTCTTAAAATTTCTTGCCAGTTAAATATACCTTTACAATAGGTATGCCAAAATAATTACTTACAATACCCCAAGCCTGTAACAGTCACATATACAAGCTAATATAATAGCAATATTTTTGATGCTTTTAGGATAAAAATGGTTTAACATTAAAATTTTAGTACGGTAGTGGATAATTTTACGTTATCGTATAATCTTCGATTTTTTTGATTTAACGAAATCGTGTTTCCATCTTAAATTTATGTTGTGGTTAAAAAATAGACTCTTCAGCAAAATGAATTAACCAATTGTTGCAATAAAGTTATTGCAAATGGCATGGTTGATATTTTTAAAAATATAGACTTATTTTACTAAGTGAGAATATCGAGGTCATTAATGTTTTTACTTGCATTATACGTTTTTTATGCTGAGATTTGTAGTTTAATGTCGAACACGAAATAGCAAGTTTATTACTACTGAATTTGTTTCTTAATAAGGCTAAAGCAATTGACAACCATAATAAATAATAACGAGATAATAATTCCTGATTTTAGAAATACGCCACTTATCGATCAAGTTGGAACTGAGGAGCGCGTTAGTAGATTCACCAAGCGAAGTATTAAAAATGAAGCTAAAGAAGCTGGGCTAAGCATGGTTCTAAGCATGATCGACCTCACCACCTTAGAGGGTGCAGATACGCAAGGTAAAGTAAAACAGATGTGCTACAAAGCAAGACACTTACATGATTCTGTTCCTGGTCTGCCAACAGTTGCTGCTGTTTGTGTATACCCATCACTGGTAAGTGTTGCAAAAAAGGAATTAATCGGGACAGACATAAAAGTGGCATCAGTTGCTACTGCATTTCCAGCCGGACAAACTCCGTTAAAAGTAAAGATAGCCGACACACAATTTGCTATTGATCAAGGGGCCGACGAAGTCGACATGGTTATTTCCAGAGGCAGATTCCATTCGGGTGACTACAACTATGTTTTTGATGAGATTGCATCTATTAAGAATATTTGTAATGATGTTAGACTAAAAGTAATACTGGAGACAGGAGAATTGGGAGCACTCGACAAAGTTCGGAGAGCAAGTGATATTGCTATGCATGCAGGAGCAGATTTCATAAAAACATCAACCGGTAAGATCAAACCTGCAGCGACACTACCCGTAACTCTTATAATGCTTGAAGCAATTCGGGATTATCATGAAAAAACCGGAATTATGGTTGGCATGAAGCCAGCTGGAGGAATATCTAACTCAAAATTGGCCTTACACTATTTGATAATGGTAAAGGAGGTTTTAGGAGATGCTTGGTTAACCAATCGATGGTTCAGATTTGGAGCAAGCAGCTTAGCCAACGATGTGTTGAAACAAATTGTGAAATTGAGAACAGGAAGATACCAGTCGAACGATTATTTTTCAATAGACTAAAAAAGGCAATGAAAACTAAAGATAAATCAGAAAGTAGCTGGAATCTTTCTCCGGCACCGGAAAGTACAGATCATATTCAGCTAAAAAAACGCTACGAACATTTCATTAATGGAAAGTTTGTTAAGCCGGTTAAAGGAAAATATTTTGCTACCATAAATCCTGCCACGGAAGTAAAACTGGCTGAAGTTGCTGAAGGTACAATAGAAGATGTTAATAAAGCAGTGAATGCTGCCCGTAGCGCTTATGAAAATGTATGGTCTGTAATGCCCGCTCTTGAACGGGCAAAATATATTTATCGCATTGCGCGGATGATACAGGAAAGGGCTAAAGAGTTTGCAATAATAGAGTCGTTGGATGGTGGTAAACCTATTCGGGAGTCAAGAGATATAGATATACCACTAGCCGCAAATCATTTCTTCTACCATGCTGGCTGGGCAGACAAACTGGAATATGCTTTCCCTAACAAAAATCCTCAACCCTTGGGCGTTGTCGGACAAATTATTCCATGGAATTTTCCATTACTAATGGCATCATGGAAAATAGCACCGGCTTTAGCAACGGGAAACACAGTGATACTAAAACCTGCGGAGACCACTCCTCTTACAGCTTTAAAATTAGCAGAATTAATTCAGGATTCAGGATTGCCTGATGGTGTTGTGAATATTATTACTGGTGCCGGAGAAACTGGAGCCGCAATTGTGAATCATCCTGAAATTAATAAAATTGCCTTCACCGGATCTACTCAAGTAGGTAAGATCATTAATAAGACTGTTGCCGGAACACAAAAAAAAGTTACACTCGAACTTGGAGGTAAGGCAGCCAATATCATTTTTGAAGATGCAGCAATTGATCAGGCAGTGGAAGGAATTGTGAATGGTATTTATTTTAATCAGGGTCATGTATGTTGTGCAGGATCAAGATTGTTCGTTCAAGAGTCAATATTCGAAACTGTAGTAAAAAAGCTAAAACATAGATTGGAGAGCCTTATTGTTGGTGATCCCCTGGATAAAAATACAGATGTAGGGGCAATCAATTCCAAAGAACAATTGAAAACAATAAATGACTACATCGAAATTGGAAAGCAAGAAGGAGCACTTATGTACCAAAGTTCCTGTACCCTTCCTAGTAAGGGAAATTGGTGCAAGCCAACACTTTTTTTAAATGTTTCACAATCGCATACAATTGCCCAAGAAGAAATATTTGGTCCGGTGCTTGCCATTCAAACATTTCGAACTATTGAAGAAGTGATCAGTAAAGCCAACAATACTCCCTACGGTCTATCGGCTGGTGTATGGACCGACAAAGGATCGAAAATATTTAATCTTACCCATCAATTACAAGCAGGTGTAATATGGGCAAATACCTATAATAAGTTTGATCCTGCTTCTCCTTTCGGAGGGTACAAGGAAAGCGGACTTGGAAGAGAAGGCGGACTACATGGACTGGCTGCATATTTAAATTTAAAATAAAGGTAAAACAGTATGTCGAAAGGTGTAAAATATAAGAATGAAAAGAGATTGGAAATCTTGAAAACATATAAGATTTACATTGGAGGTAAATTTCCTCGAACAGAATCAGGGAGATATTATAATCCACTTGATAGTAAAGGGAACATATTGGGAAATATCTGCCTAAGTTCTCGCAAAGACTTTAGAAATGCAGTGGTGGCAGCAAGAAGCGCTTCCGTAGGCTGGTCAGCACGAACTGCTTTCAACAGAAGTCAGATATTATACAGGCTTGGGGAGATACTCGAAGGAAGAAGAGCACAATTTATTGAAGAACTCAAGATTCAAGGCTCAACATCTGCCAAAGCGGAAAAAGAAGTGAACAATTCTATAGATAGGCTAATTTATTATGCGGGATGGTGTGATAAATATCAACAAATATTTAGTTCCGTAAATCCTGTTTCCTCTTCATATTATAACTTTTCGGTTTGTGAACCAATGGGTGTGGTTGCCATAATAGCTCCTGAAGAAAATTCACTTATTGGTCTGGTTTCAGTTATTGCACCAGTAGTAGCAGGCGGCAACACTTGTGTAGTGTTAGCGTCCGAAAGTAAGCCACTTTGCTCTGTTACTTTTGCGGAAGTAATAAATTCTTCTGATGTTCCGGGTGGTGTAATTAATATACTTACAGGAAATGCAAAGGAGCTGGCTGGCCATTTTTCTTCTCATATGGATGTAAATGCCATTATATATTCAAGAACTGATAAAGAAGAATTAAAAAACATTCAGATTAATGCTTCCGAAAATATGAAAAGAGTATTTTATTGGAAATCTGATTGGTTCTCGGTTAAAGCTCAGAATCCTTATAAAATAAGAGACTTACAAGAAATTAAGACTACATGGCATCCAATCGAGCAAATAGGTGGAGCCGGTTCAGGATATTAGACTTACTATCAAAGACTATAAATTATATTTTAAAAAGTTGGACGCTGAAGAAAAGTTGTTCTGTAATTATACTGGCGGCTGGCAGATCATCCCGTATGGGAAGCCAAAATTTTTACTTGAACTTGATAAGAGAGCATCCTTTCTTGAAAATATAATACGTCAATATGATAAGTTTGGATGCTTATTCATGGTTGTCGTACGCAGGCTTACCGATAATATTTATAATGCAATAATAAAAGGCTAAATAATGACTTTTTTTAGAAAAATTACTCTTTTAACTATGTTTATTACCTTGGCATCTTATGCCAATGCTCAAACTACACTAACGGTTGCTGAAAACTTTCATGTAAAAACAATATTTGGTGAACCAATTTGGCTTTTTCCACTGCTTGATGATGAAAATAAAATAGTTGTCATAGATTTTTTCTCAACCACCTGCGGACCTTGTCAGGATTATGCCGATGATTTTCAAGCATGTTATGAAAATTTTGGGGAAAATCAAGGGAATACATATTTTTTGGGAATAAATTGGGGTAATGATAATCAGGGTGTTCGAGAATTTGATTCTATTTTTGGTTTAACCTTTCCTTCGGTTAGCGGTACCCAAGGTGGTGGTAATTTGGTTTATCAGCTTTATGATATTCAATCCTATCCTACGGTAATAATAATAACTCCGGATCATAATATTTTTGATCCGTATGTTTGGTATCCAGATGAAGAGACTATTACAAATGCGGTTATAGCAGCAGGTGGTACTTTAGTTGGCGTTGGTGAAACATCTGAATTACAGGGTGATGTAAAAGTTTTCCCAAACCCCATCGTTAGTGAAGCCAAAGTTAATTTGGACTTAAAAAATAACGCAGATATTTTTGTTACCATCAGTGATTTTATGGGCAGGGAAATAAAATGTACAAAACCTATTAGTTATAAAAAAGGAAACATTTCCATTGACTTAAGGGTTGATGGAATTAATAGTGGATACTATTTGCTAAGAGTATTTTCAAATGGCAGAGTTATTTCTACATCTAAAATATCTGTATTACATTAAATATTACCTCATATGATAATTAAGTATTTATACCCTATGTTAATTGCAATATTCACATTGAGCATTAGCTCATGTACAGATGATGACTTGATGGAAGAGGATGATTATATTCAACAATATGTTGGCACATGGAGTGTTAATGATCAACCTGCAAGAATAAACTATGATGTAACCATTATTGCAAAGCCTTCAAATTCGTCAGAAATTATCATGACTAATTTTGCAAATCTGGGCACATCGGCATCAGCATTGGTAATTGGTAACTCACTGGTGATAGAATTGCAAGACCTAGGTTCAGAATATACAGTTAGTGGATCAGGAATTTATGTTAACAGTAAGAAGTTAGAGTTCAGTTTTGAATTGATAAATGGTATAGAAAGTGAATCCAGAACAGCATTATTTTCTCGTTAGACCTTTATTTATTATCAATAATTATTTCATCAACTGGTATTATAACTGTGTCAATGGTCATGGTATCGGAATTCATTAGGGTACTATCCTTTGCCAAATCCATTTCCTTAATTTGATATTCAACATCACTTTCAAGTTTACTAAGGTTTGCTAAAATCGTTTCGTATATTTCCGTCATATCATCATGTGATGATTGATAGTAGTTAATATTATCTCTTATCTCATCAAGAGTAATATCATAATGAATGAGAATAGCATCATAATAATTAGGTTTCATTGACAATTCAAATCTTACATCGCTATTAACAACAAAGCTTGCTTCAGCTATTTGCATTTCAGTCATAATGGAAGCAAGCTCATTTTTGGAAAGTAATTTTTCAGGTATAATTATTTCCTTTTCATTAATATTATAGCATGCACTCATTGTGGCTACTATAAAGGTAAGTGTTAACCAATTTTTCATTTTAGTTCCCCACTTCAGATAAGAATTTAATTCGCATTAGCCTCACTTCTTCTTCACTAAATTCTGGTTCTCCCAGTTCATCAAGAGCATCTTGAATACTGTCTGTTTCTGCTTCTGCAAAATAATCGAATATTTCTTCTTGATGATATTCATCAACTTTTTCATCGATATAATAACTTATATCAAGTTTAGTTCCGGATGAAACTATTAGTTCAATTTCCTTTAGTGCAGCATCGAGTGATAAATTTTTCGAATGTGCAATATCATCGAGCGGCCTTTTTCTGTCAATTGACTGAATTATATAAACTTTTAAACCGGATTTGTTCACAACCGATTTTATTACCATATCGTTTGGGCGAGTTATTTCATTCTCTTCAACATAGTTGGATATTAGATCCAGAAATGGTTTACCATATTTTGCAGCTTTTCCTGCACCTACTCCAGAAATTTGTTGTAGCTCATCTTCACTTATAGGATATTGTATGGTCATATCCTCCAACGATGGATCCTGGAAAATAACAAAGGGAGGAAGGTTTTCATTTCTTGAGATATCTTTTCGAAGATCCTTCAGCAAAGAAAAAAGCACTTTATCAGCACCACTTTGCCTTTGACCACCACCTTTGAGTATTATATCATCATCATCATTATGCTCATAATCGTGATCTTTAGCGATTAAAATACTATAAGGGTTATTAATATAATCCTTGCCCTTATCAGTTAACTTTATGATACCATAGTTTTCAATTTCCTTTTCCACTAATTTATGAATCAACCCTTGACGGATAACCATTACCCAATACTTTTCGTCATGTTGTTTCCCTGCTCCGAATAGTGGAAGTTTATCAAGTTTAATGGATTTTACATCACCGCTCTTTTTGCCTGCAAGTATTTCGCTTATAATTTTAATCTTAAATTGCTCCTTTAAATCCAATACTGTTTTCAACATCAGTATAATATGCTCCTTACCTTCAAATTTTTCTTTGGGATTAAGGCAGTTGTCACAAGCCCCACAACTTTCTTTGGTATATCCTTCACCAAAATAATGTAGTAAAAGCTTATGCCGACAAACTGATGATTCTGCATATGCAACAGTTTCAAAAAGTAATTCTTTTGCAATTTCCTGCTCTGCAACAGGTTTATCCTTCATGAATTTTTCTAATTTTTGAATGTCATCATACGAATAAAATGTAATACAATTACCTTCTCTGCCATCTCTTCCACCTCTACCTGTCTCTTGGTAATATCCCTCAATACTTTTTGGAATATCATGATGAATTACAAATCGAATATCCGGTTTGTCAATACCCATGCCAAATGCTATTGTTGCAACAATAACTTCAACCTCTTCCATGAGAAACATATCTTGATTATTCCGCCTTGTGGAAGCATCAAGCCCAGCATGATAGGGCAGAGCCCTTATACCATTTACAACAAGTGATTCAGCTATTTCTTCTACTTTTTTTCTACTTAGGCAATAAACAATACCTGACTTATTAGGTTGAGTTTTTATGTATTTGATGATATCCTTAATTACATCTTTTGTTTTTGGTCTTACTTCGTAATAAAGATTTTCTCTATCAAAAGATGCCTTATAAACATCAGCATCTGATATCTCAAGGTTTTTAAGAATATCTTCTTGAACTTTTAGTGTTGCTGTGGCAGTTAATGCTATAGTAGGCAAATTAGGGTTTATGGAATTAATAATTGACCTTAGCTTTCTGTATTCAGGTCTGAAATCATGACCCCACTCGGAAATACAATGTGCTTCATCTATGGCAAAAAATGATACTTTGATTTTTTTCAGAAAAACTACATTCTCTTCTTTGGTCAGAGACTCTGGCGCCATATAAAGCAGCTTTGTTTTACCCACTGTTAGATCGTCTCTTACTTGTTTAATTTCTGCTTTTGAAAGAGATGAATTCATTACATGAGCAATACCAGTTTCAGTTCCAAAGTTCCGAATCATATCGACCTGATTCTTCATGAGTGCAATAAGGGGAGAAACTACTATTGAAGTTCCTTCTTTCATCAATGCTGGGAGCTGATAGCATAGAGACTTGCCTCCTCCTGTTGGCATAACAACAAAAGTGTTTTTGTCATCCATAACATTTTGGATGATCTCTTCTTGCTCTCCTTTAAAACTAGAAAAACCAAAAAAAGCCTTGAGGATTTTTCTGGCCTCATAAATATCATTAGTGGTTCCCATCAATTAGTCAGATAAAATATATCTTTGTAAGAATTTACAAAGTATTGTTTTAATGCATTCATTGAATGAATAGATTTTTTGTACTATATCTTAATGCTTAACACAAATATAACAATATATAAATCAAAATCACAATAATTAACAAAATTTTAATTGAGCACAAATAGCAAAATAAAAGAAACAGCCATATCAGTTATAAAAGATGAATATCAGGCAATAATCAACCTTGCTGATTCCATTAATGATGACTTTGTTGAATCAGCAAATGTTATTTATAAATCTAAAGGCCGTGTTATCGTAACTGGAATTGGTAAAAGTGCCATAATTGCACAAAAAATTGTAGCTACCTTTAATTCCACAGGTACACCCTCCATATTTATGCACGCTGCAGATGCCATACATGGAGACCTTGGAATTGTTAGGCCTGATGATGTATTAATTATTATTTCCAAAAGTGGAGAGACACCCGAGATTAAGGTTTTAGTTCCATTATTAAAAGCTAGAAAAAATAAAATAATAGCTCTGGTAGGTAATATTACATCTTATTTGGCTCAACATTCTGATTTAATTTTGAATACAACTGTAGATAGAGAAGCGTGTCCAAACAATCTTGCCCCAACTACAAGTACCACTGCTCAGTTGGTTATGGGTGATGCATTGGCAGTTTGTTTATTAAAATTAAGAGGGTTTTCAGCTACGGACTTTGCCAATTATCACCCCGGTGGCTCACTGGGTAAAAAAATGTACATGAGAGTCCATGATCTTAGCTCAAAAAATGATGCTCCAGCTGTTGACATTAATGAAAGCATTACAAATGTAATAATTGAAATATCCTCAAAAAGACTTGGTACTACTGCTGTAATTGATGATGGTAAAATGATAGGTGTTATAACAGATGGTGATTTAAGGCGAATGATTGAAAACCACGACGATTATAAGCATCTAACCGCAAAGGATATTATGACCAAAGAACCGTTAAGTATTGAAAAAGACTCATTGATAGTAAATGCATTATCGTTGATGCGAGAGAATAATATTACGCAGCTACCTGTAATGGATGGAGATAATTATAGTGGTGTTATTCATCTTCACGATATCTTAAAAGAAGGTATTTTTTAATGTAAGATATAATTGAAACCAACAACTAACGTTTTTGAAGTTAGGGATAATTAAGCCAATAAGTATAAATGAAACTTTGGACCAGAGAACTTGTAAAGAAATATAAACAACGTACAGTTGTTAATCATGTTTCAATGGAAGTAAAAAGAGGTGAAATTGTTGGATTACTTGGACCCAATGGTGCAGGAAAAACCACTAACTTTTATATGATTGTTGGATTGATTAAACCTTTTTCAGGTCAGGTCTTTCTTGACGATGTTGAGATAACCAATGAGCCCATGTACAAAAGAGCACAGAGGGGGATTGGTTACTTGGCTCAGGAGGCATCTGTATTTAGACATTTAAGCATAGAAGATAATCTCAAGGCCGTTATGCAATTTACGGATCTGACAAAACAACAACAGGAAGAAAGATTAGAAAACCTGCTCGAGGAGTTTGGTCTTAGTAGTATAAGAAAAAGCATGGGTATTCAACTCTCTGGTGGCGAGCGGCGAAGAACAGAAATAGCAAGAGCTCTAGCCGTAGATCCCAAGTTCATTCTATTGGATGAACCTTTTGCCGGAGTGGATCCAATTGCAGTAGAGGATATTCAAACAATAGTATCTAAGCTTAAGAAAAAAAATATAGGAATACTTATTACGGATCATAATGTTCATGAAACATTGACCATTGTGGATAGAGCATATTTACTTTTTGAAGGATCTATTTTAAAATCAGGTTCTGCAAAAGACTTGGCAGAGGATGAACATGTGAGAAAAGTATACCTTGGGAAAAACTTTACTCTTAGGGAAAAAAACTTCGAGGAGTAATTTCTAATTAGCGCATAATACGTTGTGCACTAACATAACCAACTTTAAATCTTTATTTTAAACCGTTATATAAATTGGCATTGAAATTTGTATATCTTTGCGATGGTTCTTCATAGAACTATTAACTTTAGCAGGTTAATTTTTTGGGTTATCCCTCAAACATGAGGGTTTTTAGGTTAATATGTGAAAAGTTCCTGTCCGCCTGGATGGGGCTTTTCGTTTTTATACACCTTGATTATTAAAATAACTAAAAACAATTTTAGCTTTCGATTTGCCAATGACATCCGATAAATCATTTAAGGATGCGGCTCTTATTTTTTTCACGGATTTAAATTTCCATAGGAGCTTTTGAGCGGTTGAAAATCCAATACCTTCTATGGAAGTTAATTCGGATTTAATGGTACCCTTTTCAAATTTCTTTCTATGATGCGTAATTCCAAACCTGTGGGCTTCATCGCGCATTCGTTGAATAACCTTAAGGGTTTCTGATGTTTTGTTAATGTAAAGTGGCACTGAATCATCAGGAAAGTATAATTCTTCAAGTCGTTTTGCAATTCCTACAATTGCAATTTTACCATATAACCCTATTGATTTTAGTGCTTTTACTGCCGAACTTAATTGCCCCTTACCTCCATCAACGATTATTAATTGCGGAAGACTTTTATTTTCATTAAGTAATCTGCTATACCTTCTCTTAACAACTTCTTCCATTGAAGCAAAGTCATTTGGCCCTTCAACAGTTTTTATGTTATAATGTCGGTATCCTTTTTTATTTGGTAATGTGTCTATAAATTGAACCATTGCTGCAACAGGATAATCACCTTGAAAATTCGAGTTATCAAAACATTCGATGTGAGAAGGAATAACATTCATCCTAAGATCTTTTTGCATTTGAGCTAGAATTCTATTTTTGTGCCTATTGGGATTGATAAGATCTTTTTGTTTTTGCTTTTCAATCATTGTGTGTTTAGCATTTCTTTCACTCAATTCCAATAAGTGCTTTTTGTCTCCTCTTTTTGGTACCGTTATGATAACATCTGGAATTGTAATGCCGGGATCAAAGGGTGCTATTATCTCTTTTGACTGACTATCAAACCTATTTCTAAAGTCCATTAATGTGTAGGAAAGAATCTCTTGATCTGTTTCTTCAAGTTTTGTTTTTACTTCAACAGTATGGGCCTGAATTATTGAACCATTTATTACCTTTAAATAGTTTATATAAGAATGATTTTTGCTTTTTACCATTGATACAACATCAACATTGTGAATTCTAGGATTTACAATAGTAGATTTACTTTTATATTTCTCTAAAATCTCTATCTTCTCTTTTATTAGATGAGCTTTTTCAAATTCCATATTAGCTGCTAGTGTGGTCATTAGGCCAGCTAGTTCTTCGATAACTGATGAGATATTACCTTTTATTATACGCTTTACCTGACTTATGGTATTGTTATAATCTTCTTCTGATTGCTTATCTACACATGGCCCTAAGCAATTACCCAAGTGAAATTCAAGACATACCTTATACTTATCCTTTTTTATATTGACTTGAGATAGATTTAATGAGCAGGTGCGAATCTGGTATAATTGTTTAACAATTTCCATTAATGTTTTCATCATTCTTACGGATGCGTATGGTCCAAAATATTCGGAACCATCTTTTATAACATGTCGTGTTGATATAATGCGAGGAAATGGCTCCTTTTTAATACATAACCATGGAAATGATTTATCATCCTTGAGTTGGATATTGTATTTGGGCTGATATTTTTTAATCAGGTTATTCTCCAAAAGTAATGCATCCAATTCCGTATCCGTAACAATACATTTTATATCTGCTACCATCTTGACCAATACCTTAACCTTTCCAGATTGATGTGACCTCGTGAAGTAACTACTAACTCTTTTTTTTATGTTTTTAGCTTTACCCACATAAATAATAATTCCATCACCATTAAAATACTGGTAGACTCCGGGTCTTTCTGGTAGGGTTTTAATTATTTGAGCTAGATTAATATGTTCAGCCATTTTAATATTCTTGATTACAAATTTAAAATAATAGTAGTTGCAAATTATTATGCTTGGAATTACTAGGTCCAGTGTTTATGCGTATACACTTGCTAATCATATCACTAAAATACATGCCATTAAGTATTAAACTTAACTATAATTTTATTTTTGATCTCATATAATGACTCATATATTGTTAAATTGCAAGCTTAATAAAAGTTGAACATAATGGACAATAGTAAGTATTCGATTCTTCTTGTTGATGATGAAGAGGATATAATTGAGTTCTTATCATATAACCTCAAAAAAGAGGGGTATAATGTTATCACAGCAAATAATGGTATAAAAGCTATAGAAAAAGCAAAAAAGCATAAGCCAAATCTGATTTTAATGGATGTTATGATGCCTGAAATGGATGGTATAGGTGCAGTTAGGGAAATTAGAAAAGTTCAAGAATTAGATAATATTATTATAATGTTTCTAACTGCACGGTCTGAAGACTACAGTCAGATAGCAGGATTTGAATCAGGAGCTGATGACTACGTATCAAAACCAATTAAACCGAGAGTTTTGTTAAGTAGGATTTCTGCAATTCTTCGCAGAACAGCTGATAAAGAAAAGCTTGGGCAGTCATCTGTTTTGGAAGTGGATGGATTAATAATTAACAGAGAGAAATTTGTTGTTGTTAAAAATGGAATTGAGCTAATGCTTCCAAACAAAGAATTCAAAATTGTATATTTGTTAGCGTCTGCCCCAAATAAGGTTTTTTCACGTGATGAAATTTTCGAAAATGTTTGGGATGAAGATGTAATTGTAGGGGATAGAACTATAGATGTTCATATTCGTAAAATTCGTGAGAAACTTGGCAATGAATATATCAGAACAGTCAAGAGAGTTGGATATAAGTTTAACAAATAATGTTGATTAACTCACCAAAAAATATTGCTTTATTTAATGCGTTTTTATTAGCTCTTATATCAGGGGTTATATTAATTCTAATATCATACTATTGGGTAAGGATAGATATTCCAATTATATTGGTAATAATCGCTGTAATATTTATCTCATCCTTTAGTTTGATAAATTTCAGTATCAGTAAATTTTTTCATGAGAAAATAGATATCATATATAAAACCATAGGAGAACCTCAAACAAGAATGGGGGATGAAAAAAAGAAGAAAAATTCAAATGATGTTTTAGATTTGGTAAATCAGGTGGTTTTAAGGTGGAGTGAGGAAAAAAAACAGGAAATCAATGAATTGAAACAGATGGCTAGTTATCGCAGAGAGTTTTTAGGTAATGTTTCGCATGAGCTCAAAACACCTGTTTTTAATATACAAGGATATGTTGATACTTTGCTTGAAGGAGGACTTGAAGACGAAACCATAAACGTTAAGTTTCTACAAAAAACACAAAAGAGTGTTAATAGAATGATAGCTTTAGTTGAGGATTTGGAAGAAATATCAAAACTCGAATCCGTTAACTTAGAGTTAAATATTGAGCCTTTTAATCTTTATGATTTAGCAACCGAGGTTATTGATTTTATGGAACAAAAAGCAATACTAAATAAAACTAAAATCATAATAAACCCAACTGCGTCGAAATCTGTAAAAGTTCTTGCAGATATTCAAAGAATAAGACAAGTATTGATTAATTTGATTGATAATGCCATCAAATATGGTAACATTAACGATCCCGTGATTACGATTTCATTTTATAATTTTCATAACAATTATCTAATCGAGATTCAAGATAATGGTATTGGAATACCGGAGGAAAATATAGTAAGAGTATTTGAAAGGTTTTACCGTACTGAGGAGAGCCGGTCCAGAGACAAAGGCGGAACAGGATTAGGGCTTGCAATAGTAAAGCATATTATAGAAGCGCACCGACAAACCATAAGTGTAAGAAGCAACCTGGGAGAAGGAACAACATTCTCATTTACACTTAAAATGGTTTAGTTAATCATTTCTAGAGATAGAAAATTCAATCAGTTGTTCAAGGGCTTTTCGTGATTCGTTTTCTGGAAACGCCTTTAACAGTTCCAAGGCCATATCCGTATACTCTATCATCTTTTCAGTTGCATATTTTATTCCTCCTGAGTTTCGAACCTCTTCAATGATTTTATCAGTATACTTTTTATCCTTACTATGTTTTTTAATGTTTCTAATAATGCTTCTTTTTCCGGAAGGTGAGGAATTATTAATAAGATAAATTAGAGGGAGAGTCATCTTTTTCTCCTTTATATCAATACCAGTTGGCTTTCCAATGATATTTGTTTTCTCAAAATCAAAAATATCATCTTTGATTTGAAATGCCATACCTAGATATTCTCCAATTTTCCACATTTGTTTCACTTCATCTTCGGAAGATGAAGCTGAAGCAGCACCTACGGCAAAACATGATGCCAATAGGGATGCCGTTTTCTTTCTTATAATTTCATAATAAATAGACTCATCTATATCAAGTTTTCGAGCCTTTTCTATTTGCAACAACTCTCCCTCGCTCATTTCTTTAACAGCATCAGATACAATTTCAAGTGTATCATAATCCTTTGCCTTAAGTGCCACTAGCATTCCTCTAGAAAGCAGATAGTCGCCTACTAGAACAGCTATTTTATTTTTCCATAGGGCGTTTATGGAGAATCGACCTCTTCGCTTGTCACTATCATCAACAATATCATCATGAACAAGGGTTGCAGTATGTAAAAGCTCAATTAATGCAGCTGCTCGGTGGGTTTTATCACTTACGTTTCCAAAAAGTTTTGCGCTATAAATAACAATTATTGGCCTTAATTGCTTACCCTTAGACTTGAAAATATACTTCATTATAATATCCAATAGAGGTACAGATGATTTTGCTGAATTGCGAAAAATTTTCTGAAATTGCTTAAGATCGTCTTGTATTGGCGCTTTAAGTTCCCGAAGTGATGACATTATTAATCCAAGGTTATTTATTACAAAATTTAAGCAGAGTAACTACAAATATAGGATCAAAATTAAATCTATTTTTGCATAAACTTAAAAACCATGTCAGGATTTTTATTTGACGAATTAATATTTGGCCCAATTTACAGTAGACGCCTAGGAGTTTCTTTGGGCATTAATCTTCTACCAACGGATAATAAGTTTTGTAATTTTAACTGCATATACTGTGAATGTGGATGGACGAACAATCAAAAAGGATTTAAGATAGTACTTCCCAAGCGCGATAACTTTAAAACACGACTTGAAATCAAACTAAAGGAACTTCAAGGAACAGTTAATGAACCCGATGCAATAACATTTGCAGGAAATGGCGAACCCACCATACATCCTAAATTTGCTGAAATAATTGAAGATACAATTGTGGCTCGAGATAAGTATGCACCAAATGCGGCAATAAGCATTTTATCCAATGCCAGTATGCTCCACAAGAAATCGGTAACTGATGCATTAAAAAAGGTTGATAAAAATATTCTCAAGTTGGATGCTGCAATTGAAGAAACATTCAATAATATTAACCAAGCAATGGGCAAATTATCAATGAATAAAATTATTGATGGCCTACTTAAGTTTGAAGGAAAGTTAATAATTCAAACTTTGTTCTTTCGTGGTGAGTACAACAACAATATAATTGATAATACTACACCCGAAGAACTTGATGCCTGGCTAAAGGTGATTAAAAAAATTAATCCTGAATACGTAATGATTTACCCAATTGATAGGGGAACTCCTGCAAAAAACTTGATTAAAATCCCAAAGGAAGAACTTGAGGAAATTGCTCAAAAAGTTGAGGCAATTGGGGTAAGCGCCAAGGTATATTAATATTATATATTTTTATCATCCATTAATTGAATGTAGAAGTTTTTAGAAACTTTGATGTATTAAGATTTTTTTCATGTGTGGCAGATTTCAATTATCAGTAAAGGGAAAACATATATCCGAAAGATATAGTGTTGAGGTATTTGATGATATTTACAATCCAAATTATAATTGTGCTCCATCACAAAATCTTCCAATAATAACGAATATAAATCCCACAAAGCTTAGTTATTTTAAATGGGGCCTTATCCCATTTTGGGCGAAGGATCCAAAGGTAGGGTTTCGAAATATAAATGCTAGGGCTGAAACAATATTGGAAAAACCATCATTTAGGCATTCTTTCAATAAAAGGAGATGTATAATTCCTGCCAATGGTTTTTATGAGTGGAGGCAGGATAGTGATAAAACTCCCTACCGTATTTTTCTTAAGACTGAAAATGTATTTTCAATGGCAGGTATTTGGGATACATGGAAAGATGCAGAAAATAAGGAGTTTAATACATTCTCCATCCTAACAACCGTAGCCACTGAGAAAATAAAAATAATCCACAACCGAATGCCTGTTATTCTTAGACCAGATATTGAGAAAGAATGGTTGAGTGATCTTCCCGGCGATAAGCTTCAAGCATATATTAAATCTTATGACGCCAAAAAATTAGAATTTTATCCCGTGTCAAAAAGGATTAATTCTCCAAAACATAATGACCCAGATTTAATAATTCCCGAAAGTGTTCAACAGAGCAAATTATTCTAATTAAACTATCAATGCTTATTTGTTAATTCGTTTATTAGTTTTGGCACTCCAACACCAGCCGTTTCATTGATTGTTGTTAAGTTGGAAATTCCAGGTACTGCAAAAGCTTTGGGATCAATATAATATTTGGGAACTTCACTTCTCACGTAATTTATTAGACTTGCAGCAGGATATACTACCATTGAGGTTCCAACTACAATGAGTATGTCAGCTTGTGAAACAATATCAATTGCTTTTTCGATCATGGGAACGCCTTCTCCAAACCACACTATATGAGGCCGTAATTGACTTCCTTTTTCACAATTATCTCCCATTTTTATCTCCCAATGATCCAGCTCGTAAACAAGAGATGAATCGGAGGAACTTCTTACCTTTTTAAGTTCACCATGCAGGTGAATTACATTTGATGAACCAGCTCGCTCATGCAAATCATCAACGTTTTGAGTAATTATTTGAACATCAAATAAATTTTCAAGCTCAACAAGAGCTTTATGTCCATTGTTTGGCTCGACTTCAAATAATTGTTTACGTCTTTGGTTATAGAATTCTAAAACTAGCTTAGGATTATTATGCCATGCTTCAGGAGTTGCTACCTCTTCAATCTTATGATTTTCCCATAAACCGTTATTATCTCTAAATGTTTTTACTCCGCTCTCAGCGCTTATACCCGCACCTGTAAGTACAACTATCTTTTCCATTTTAGAGTAATAATGTATGACGAAAACAAGATAAAAATGTTTCTAAATGAAGGAGACACTCAGGCTATTTGTAATTAGAGGATGTTCATATCGTCTAAAGCTTTCATAACATTCTTAACTGAATTAGCAGATGTTTCTAAAAGTTTTTTCTCATCATCATCAAGATCAATTTCAATAATTTCTTCGATACCATCCTTACCTAACTTTACAGGAACTCCAAGGTAAACATCCGTAAGCCCATAAGAACCATTAAGGTAGGCACACAGCGGAACAATTATTTTCTGATCATCAACAATTGCTTCAACCAATGAAGCAGCAGCGGCACCTGGTGCATACCATGCGCTTGTTCCCATTAGGTTTACCAATTCACCTCCACCTTTCTTTGTTCGTTCTACAATGCTATTTATTTTTTCTTTTTCAAGTAACTGACTTACCGGTATACCATTAACGGATGTATATCTGGGTAGCGGAACCATTGTATCGCCATGACCACCCAATAGCATTGCATGGATATCATTTGGGCTTACATTTATTGCTTCCGCTAAAAATGCACGATATCTCCCTGTATCTAGAGTTCCCGCCATACCAAATACTTTGTTAGCAGGTCTATTAGAAGCTTTGAGTGCAGCATAAGTCATTACATCTAGAGGATTACTAACGACAATAATTATAGCATCCGGAGAATGTTTAATTGCCTTTTCAGTAACGTCTTTAACTATTTTAGCGTTGGTTTTTATCAAATCGTCACGCGACATACCAGGTCTGCGTGGCAATCCTGAAGTAATAACTATTATTCCAGATCCCTCTGTTTTCGAGTAATCATTGGTAACACCAGTTACGCGAGTATTAAAATGATTTATTGCAGATGTTTGCCATATATCAAGTGCCTTCCCTTCGGCAATTCCTTCTTTTATATCTAGTAATACTACTTCTTTTGCAAGATCCTTATGAGCAATTACATTAGCACATGTAGCTCCAACATTACCAGCACCTATTACGGTTATTTTTTCCATTTTAATTAGTTTTCTTTGTGGGTTTATCTTTTATAAAACTCGACAAAATTAGTAATAATACACTTATTCAACAAATATATACAATCTTCCATAATAGCATTGATATATAGTATGTTATATGTTTTTGTAATTAGAAATAAACATTAGATGAACAGTTTTTAGTGTTAAAAAATGAAAATAATAAATAACATAAACCAATAACAAAAGTTTACACTAAAAGAATTATGCTATTATATTGTAAACAAATACTAACAAGAACAATTTAATTAAGATATCTTTCTCGCAATGTTTTGTGATTATTTTGTTGAAAAAACCTTAGACAAAAATGGCCAAACCAAATTTTATAACTTAGATTAGCCACCTCCGATTTACATATTAATAATCGATTATATATGAGAATAAATAATAACATCCAATTAATACTAAAAACGTACTTAATTGTAATATTTATCTTTTCAGCTTTCAGATGTATTTTATTTTTTACAGAATTAGACCGGATTGATTTTGACGAAGTTTCAACTTGGACTATTATTCAATCCTTCATAATGGGGATAAGATTTGACATTGTAATATCTAGTTACATATTATTTATCCCAGCATTAATATTACTGATTGAAGAAATAGTGAATCTGCGAAACCGTATTATTTATAAAATTATATTTTATTGGATTTTTATACTTTTTTCTTTTTCATTTCTAATTGCAGCAGCAGACATTCCTTATTTTAATCAATTCTTCGAACGTTTTTCCATTGGTGCTTTTGAATGGATTAACAATTTTGACTTCGTCGTATCTATGATTATTCAGGAACCAAAGTATTTTTTAATTGCGATACCTTTTATATTTATTGAACTTATATTTTTTGTCTTATTAAAAAGGATATTCAAATTAAAAGAGCACAAACCGGTTAAAATAAACTTGTATATCAATATATTTTTATCACTACTTGTATTATCCATAATGTTTGTTGGGATAAGGGGTCGTATCCAAAAAAAATCACCTATTCGAATCGGAACAGCTTATTTCTCTGACAATGCTTTTTTAAACAAACTAGGCTTAAACCCAGTCTTTACACTTATCCGTAGTGGCTTGGATGACTTGGACGTAAGAAATGAACAAATTGATTTAATCGATAAGCAAATAGCGATAAAAAATATTAGAAGGTATCATAACATTAACTCGAAAGAATACGCCTCACCAATTGCAAGAAAAATTGTCCCTGATTCTAGTTCAGAAATAAAACCTAATGTAGTGCTGATTATAATGGAGGGTATGAGTGCTCATAAAATGGGACGTCATGGTAATAAAAACAACTTAACTCCATTCCTAGACAGTTTGTCGAATAAGTCAATTTATTTTGAGAACTTTTACACTAGTGGAAAGCACACATTTAATGGAATATTCAGCTCACTTTACTCGTTTCCAGCACTTTATCGGAAACACCCTATGAATCGGGTAACAGAGTATAATGGAATGAGTAGTACTTTATTGAATAATGGATATTCCACAACATACTTCACAACGCATGATAGTCAGTTTGATAATGTTGAAGGGTTCTTAAGAGCAAATGGATTTCAGAATATAATTAGCCAACTTGATTATCCTTCAAATGAAGTAAAAACTGCCTTAGGTGTGTCAGATGATTTTATGTTTAGGTTCTCAATTCCAAAAATTAATGAACTTTATGAAAAAGATAAACCATTCTTAGCTGTATATATGACAGCAAGTGACCATGGGCCATACTATGTGCCTGATTATTTTCAGCCAAAATCAAAGGATATTAAAAATATGATAGTTGAATATGCTGATTGGTCTTTAAAAACTTTTATTGAGCTTTGTTCAGAGGAAGAATGGTTTGATAATACTATCTTTCTTTTCGTAGCTGATCATGGATCACCATTAAGCTCAACATATGAGATTCCATTGTCATATTTTCATACTCCTTTTATTATCTATGCACCTAAGATTATAACATCCAATATAGTATATGACGATATGGGTAGCCAGATTGACATTTTTCCAACGCTAATGGGGATAATAAAGCAACCATATGTAAATAATACGCTAGGAATTGATTTGCTAAGAGAAAAAAGAAAGTATGTAATTATCAACAACGATAGTAAAATTGGAATACTGGATACTTCCTACTTCTGTATTGTGGGTAAGGAGAATATTAATCTATACAAATATAAAAATCAAGATAAAACGGATTACTTTAGTCAAGAGGTTGACAAGGCAAAAGAAATGAAAGAATACGGACAATCACTCATGCAAACGTATCAAGATATGTTAAACGGTGGGGAAATAAATATAGAAAACAAAGATTAAATTTTATCACTTTTTTAACCGTTATGGATAAGAAAAAAACAATACTGATAATTAGAATAACATTGCTTGTTGGAACCATAATATCCATGTTTTTCGTTCCATGGCTGTTGATTAAGGCATGGATTTTGCCATTACCTAATACGATTCAAGATCAAGTAAATGAAGCTATTGGTCATGGATTTGACGGAATGATTGTTTATGTAGACCAAGGAGGTAAGCCATCTGCTTATTACGCTGCAGGTTGGAAAAATAGGGAAAATAACATACCTACCGATCCACATTCATTATTCAAGATTGCCAGTATTAGCAAACTATATGATGCTGTCGCAGTTACCAAATTGGTTAGTGATGGACGGCTTTATTTGGATAAACCCCTGTCTGATTATATGCCTGATGTTGTTGGTAGAATTGAAAATGCTGACCAAATCACATTAAAGATGTTGTTACAACACCGGAGTGGCATCCCCAATTTTACGGACGCTCCTAATTTTTGGGCAGCTCCAACAGAGACCTTTGAAGAAGGTCTTGCATTGATACTAGACAAGCCGGCCAATTTTGAACCTGACACAGACTATGAATATTGCAACACGAATTATCTGTTAATCAACAAGATTATGGATAATGAACTAGGTTATGGCTACTTTCAATTCATTCAGGAAGAAGTTCTTACCCCACTACATCTTAACAACACCTTCAGTTCCCTAAGTGAAGTGAATATAGACGATGTGATGAGTGGCTATCACGTAGGGTACCCCTTTGATTTAAAGGTAAACGACTATGGCATGCATGCCACAGCAGAAGACGTGGGTACTTTCTTAAGGGCATTGAACGATGGATCATTGTTTGAAACGGGAGAACAGGAAATATATTCTACTGTTTATGAGTATGAGCATTCTGGGTGGGTCCCTGGCTATCAGAGCTTTGCCCAATATTATGAAGATATTGATTGCGTTATTATTGAGTTCTATAGTACAACCGATCCCAAGCTGTATAATTGGAACTTATCAGAAATAATTAATAATAGAATTTACAAAATATTGAAAAGACAGAAAAATCCATAGTATTGGTAAAAATATTCTTAAACAACCATATAAAACACTTACATACAAGTATATACCTAAAGTTTTTGTAAGCATGTAAAAATGTCATTTACATGGAAACTATATTTATTATTTTTGATTTTCGATATTAAATTTTCACATTATGTATGTAAAAAGACGTTATGGCTTCTGGATGACTTTTTCATATAATTATCTTGATTATAGGACACTAATACAATAATAACACCATAATATATGTTATAAAAATTATGAAGTTATTGTTTTCATTTGTATTAACAATTATAATATTTATATCCTGTAGTAAATCTGATACATCTAAAAGTGTAAACCCTAACAGTAAATTATACTTTCCTTTAAATGATGGGAGTGAATGGGAAACCATTGATTTTTTATCACTTGACTGGAATGATAATGCATTGCCAAATTTATATGATCACCTAGAAACAAACGGTACAAGAGCATTTATTGTTTTAAAGAGTGGTAAAATTGTTTTAGAAAAATATTGGGGGAATAATATTCTAAATAATTCAAATTTCGATATTAACAGTATGTGGTATTGGGCGTCAGCCGGAAAAACCTTGACCGCTGCTCTTGTGGGAATAGCACAACAAGATGGTTATTTGAATATCAATGATAAAACTTCAGATTATTTAGGAAAGGGTTGGACTTCCATGAGCACAGAGAAAGAAGATCTTATTACTATCAAAAATCAATTAACCATGACGAGCGGTTTAAATTATAATATTCCAGATTTAGTTTGTACAGAACCATTATGTTTAGAATACAAAAGTGATGCAGGAACACAATGGTTTTACCATAATGCTCCCTATACCTTACTTGAGGAAGTTGTAAGCAACTCCACCGGAATTAACTATAATTTATACACAGACCAAAAAATTGAATCTATTATTGGGATGGATGGTTATTGGATTACCTCTGGCTTTAATAATGTTTATTGGAGTTCAGCCAGGGATATGGCAAGATTCGGGCTATTAATTTTAAACAAGGGAAATTGGAATGGTATAAAAATATTACATGATGAAAATTACTATAACCAAATGGTAAATAGCTCACAAGATTTAAACCCATCCTATGGATATTTGTGGTGGTTGAATGGTAAAAGCTCAATAATTTTTCCTGTGTTATCAGCATCATTCGATATAAGCCTGTCTGCCAATGCTCCTAGTGACTTAATAGTTGCAATGGGTAAAAATGGTCAGTTTGTGGATATTTCTCCAAGTCAAAGTTTAGTGGTTATAAGGATGGGGGAAGCTCCAAATGAAAATGCTCTACCCATTGAATTCCACGATGAAATGTGGGAAAAACTCAACCTAGTGCGGAATATTAAAAATTAAATGTATTCTTTCTAAGAATAGCTAAGTTTAAATACATGAAAAATATAGTATGCGCACTTATATTTTTATTAATTGCAAATAATGGGTATACACAAGTAAATCCAGATTCTCTGAAATTAATATGGACAAACAACACCCTTTCTGATTCATTGCGTTTTAAAGCAATTAATAGCTACTACCTGAATCATACCCATTCTCAGCATCCGGATTCGGTAGTGGTGTTAATTAACTATCATTTTCGCCTTGCTAAAGAAAAAAACTCCAAAAGAGAAATGGCAAATGCATTAAACGAAAAAGCTTTTGCGTATTATATTTATGGGGAAACTGATAGTTCTTTGGCAATGCTGGAAAAAGCCGTTAAGTTCAGAACTGAAATGAAAGATTCCTTAGAGGTGGCACTTCTGAACAATAATATTGGCAATATTTATCGAGGTCAAAATGATTATCAAAAAGCAGTTCGTTATTACACATATAGCCTAGCGACTTTTGAAAAAAAAGAAAAATATATAGCCCAAGCAGATGCGCTCAACAATATAGGGCTTATTTATGAAGATATAGAATTAGATAGTGTTGCCCTGGAATATCTGAACCGGGCTATGAAGCTTTATGAGCAAGAAGGTATGGAAGAGAGAAATGGGAATATATGGCTTAATATTGGAGCAATATATTTAAAATTAGGCAATAATGAGGAAGCAAAGAAATATCTTAAGAAAGCGTATAGAGTTCTCAAATCTGTTAATAACCGTTGGTCACTTTCCGATTACTATCACCAAATGGCCTTGCTTTATGAATCTATGGGTATAATTGATACGGCAAGTAATTACATCAAAAAAAGCCTGGAGATAAATAAAGAGTTAGGCAATAATCATAAAATTAATCTTAATTTGATAATGCAGGCTAATTTAATTCTTCCAGCAAATATTGATGAAGCTATTATGTTAAAAGAAAGGATAATAAAGTCTTCTCAAACCACTACAGATAATCAGCTTAAGTCCGACTTGTTCAAGCTCTTATACAGGGTCTATAAAAAACATGAAAAATATGATCTCGCATTGGAAATGTATGAAAAACATATGATGTATTACGATAGTGTGCTCATAGAAAAAAATAACATCGCCTTAGTAAGACAAGCCATAAAAAGTGAATATGATCTGAAGCTATTTAATAATCAACTTGAAAATGACAAAAAACAGGCTCAACTCAAATTGAAACAATTAAAAGATTCATACTTGCTAATTTTTATTGGTTCAGTTATTATCATGGTTATAATAGTTTTAACAAGATACCGTATAAACAATTATAGAAAGCAGAAAAAAGTGTTATTGAAAGAAATTGATAAACTTAAAACAACACACATTTCTTCCATATCTAACAATGATGGCGGCTTTAATTTGGATCGAAGTAGAATTGAGAAACATATAAATCGAGAAATAAATGAAACCGATTGGAAGGTCTTGAATATATTATTGGATGATCCGGTAATTACCAATAAAGAAATAGCTGAAAAGGCTTTTATGAGTGTTGATGGCATTGGTTCATCATTAAGACGCATGTACGATTACTTTGATATTAAAGAGTCCAAGTACAAAAAAATTTCATTAATACTTGATGCTATCAAGAAATCAGACATTAGTAAATAAATTACTTTTACCTTCCTCTTAACAATGTTTAACATGTTTTCATCCTTAAGCGTGAAGATTTTAAATTAATAAATAATCATATTTGCATTTTGATATTTTTTAATGTATTAAATGAATTTGAAAATGAAACTATTGTATTTACAACTCGTGTTTACTCTTTTTTCTGTAGCAAGTATTGCGCAGAATATCAATTTACAGGAAGACACAACGGTAAACAACCTACATGATTCCAGACAAGGCTCTTGTGCCATGGGGGATATTGACAATGATGGCGATCTTGACTTGATAATTACAGGTCCTGATGCTGTTTTGGCTAACCGTAAAACAACATTATACAGCAATGACGGCCTGGGCAATTTCACTGAAATAACCGATACGGGACTTTCTAACGACACTGAATTTGGTGATATATCGTTTGCCGATGTTGATGGAGATGGAGATTTGGATTTAATGCTAACCGGAAGAGATGGCAGTCCGGTCTATTATGCTAATTTTTATCTCAACGATGGCGATGGTAATTATACCTTAGACCCCAATACCCCATTTGAAGGAACCCTAGGAGGAGATGTTGACTTTGAAGATATTGACAACGATGGCGATCTGGATATTTTTATGTGTGGGCTGGACAATAATAACACAGTATTCTCAAAACTTTACCTGAACGATGGCACGGGAGATTACTCTGAGGTAGTATCAACTCCTTTTGAAGGAGGATCTTCCTCAACTTTTTTCGATATGGATAACGACAACGATATGGATCTAATCATTACGGGAACAGATAACAATGGTGAAAAAAAGACCAGCTTATATGAAAATGATGGCTTAGGCAATTTTAGTTTGGTTAATAATACACCTTTTGATGGAGTTGAAAATAGTAATATTTGTGCTGGTGACTCTGATGGAGATGGTGATGTTGATATACTTATAAATGGAAATAATGATGCTTTTGAGTATGTCTGTCAATTATATCTAAATGATGGAAGCGGGGTATTTAGTTTAGAAACAAATACACCCTTTATAGCATCCTCAATAGGGACAGTCGATTTTGCTGATTTTGACAATGATAATGATTTAGATGTGTTTGTTACTGGTGCTACTGGAGGAGCGGGTGTGGCAGCGCACATCTACGAAAATTTGGGAAATAACAATTTTAACCTGGTAGACTCACTGGTAAGAGTTTATGGATCAACCACAGCAATTGGTGATATTGATGGTGATAACGATCTTGATATGATTGTTACGGGTATTGCAAATCAAGCAACTACAGATATTTTTAAGCCAAGAGTTTATAAAAATATGCTTGTCACCACTTCAGTAGAAATAGCGTTTGATGAAGGCAATGAGAATACGTTTATCTATCCTAACCCTTCTGCGGGAACCATAAATATTGAGACGGTAAACACATCTACTTCTTCAATAAAAATATATAATACAATTGGTGAATTGGTCTTTTCCAATGATGATCTGACGTCCAATGCTCAAATACATTTAGATCAACCACCAGGCATATATTTCGTTGTTGTTAAAACAAGCAACTCAACTTCCACTTCCAAGGTGATATTAAGATAATAATATTACAAACATGAAAATATTTATCCTAACATTAATTTCTTCATCAAAGAGTATTTGGAGCAAAAATAAATTAATTACCTAATTTGAGACTGACTTTCTCCAAACTTTCAAGGGTGCCAACAACAGTAACTATATCTCCTTTTCTTAACCTAGTAAAACCATGACATACGAGTGCACTTTCTTTTCTGTGAACCGACAAAATTGTAACATCAGAAGGGAAACGTAAATTTCTAAGAGCCATTCCATGTATGTTATCATCTGTAATCTCCACATCAATAGTATCTTGATTTTCTTCCATGCCAAGCAAGAGTGATGTAGCTTGAGGTGAACGTACAAAGTGATCAAGTAAACTAACCATAGCGGTATTTGGTTCTACAATTTTAACTCCTAATTGATGAAACTTCTCAATCCAATTTCTATCATGCAAACGAACAACAACATTTTTTGTGCCTAAATACTCATAAGCAATCTCACAAATTTTATAATTTTCTTCATCCGATAATAAACATACAATGGTATTAGCCTTTTCGCACTCGATAGTATAAAATGATTCTTTTGTTAACCCCGCAATATGAGCAATTTCTACATCTTCAATCGTTCTTGTTTTTTCTTCAGATAGTTGGGTTGCTATCTTCACATTCCAAGATTGATTTTTAAGCTGAGTGGCCAAAGCAATAGATTGGTTTTCAAATCCAAAAACAATTGCATCTCTCACATCATCACCATCCTTAGAGTCCGCTTTTGTATGGTCTTCATTTACCAATTTTATAGCCCATTTAAAGAGTGGAGGACCCACTATTTGGCTAATTATAATTACCGCAATTACAAGAGTTAGAAACTCTTCACCCCACAACTGAAATTCAGCAGCTACAATAGTAGCAAGCCCTAAACCAACTCCTGCTTGCGTAATATATGGCATCCATCCTAGTAAATTAAACTTCATGGAATCTCCTGCTATAACACCACCAATTAATGCCCCTAAAACAATGCTTATTAATCGAACAAAAAATAATAAAACTGCTATTTCCCATACAGAAAGTAAAACATCAAAAGAGAGAGAAAGACCTGTAAGCGTGAAAAATGCCAAATAAACAAAAGGGCCTACATCTTCAATAATACTTGAAAACTCAAAACGATAATTGGAGAAGTTTGACACTAAAAAGCCAGCTATTATGCAAATAATTAAAGGTTCAATAAGAAAGCTTACACCTATTATACTATGTGAATGAATTTTAACATAATGTGCCAATACATAAATTAAATATCCGACAACTAAAAGTAAAAGCGATTTTACTTTCTTATTTATTGGCTTTGATAATAAAAAGGTGATGAGCTTGCTAAGTACAAAGCCTAAAGCGAAAGAAATTACCAATTCAATCAGCAAAAGAATTACGAAACCAAAACCCATCTCAGCACCATTTACAAGAGACTTTCCTATAGCAAAAGTAATTGTAAATAAAATTATCACTAGAACATCTTTTATTACTGTTACTCCTAATGCTGTACGTGTAAATGGTCCTTTTGCACGCATCTCATTGATAATTGCAATTGCAGAAGATGGCGAACGAGCTACAAAAATTACACCCATCAGAATGGAAATAGCTAACTTGGTATTTTGAGGTAAACCCGACATAAAAGGTATCTGATTGGAAATAAAATAAACAATGGAAGCACTTAATAGAAAGGTTACAACCAATTGCCCGAAGGTAATCCATGCTATTTGTCGGATTCTGTTTCTAATTTCTTTTAAATATAGTTCAGAACCGGCAGCAAAAGCAATAAATGCAAGAGCAATATCATTGATGAAATCGAGATTTTGATGTGCCCCTTTAGGAAACATATGTAAAACAAATGGTCCAGCAATTATCCCAATTAAAAGCATTCCTGTTATTAATGGCAGTCCAACTTTCTGAAACTCAAATGACACCCGTTGTGCAGCAATTGCAATAAGAATAAAAGCAGACAAAAATATGATGGTTTGGCTTGTCAAGGTTAACGGTTTTAGTTTTTGAGTAAATATAGAAAGATTTAATAAACGAAATTATTAGAAAAAAGAAAGATGAAGAATGTTACACAACGTAGTCCAATTATCGACCTTTTTCTTACAAGATTTAGAGAAATTGAGAGTGTTTAGTGAAAAGTGTAAAAGTATTGGTCTTTTCCAATGATGATCTGACGTCCAATGCTCAAATACATTTAGATCAACCGCCAGGCATATATTTCGTTGTTGTTAAAACAAGCAACTCCACTTCCACTTCCAAGGTGATATTAAGATAATAATATTACAATCATGAAAATATTTATTTTTGATAACGATTAAGAAACACAGATAGATTTATATTATCAAGATTTTTTTTAAATCTTCTTTTAAATCATCCGTGCTTCATAATGTTATAAAGTGAAACTATGTCCCAACAAATGAAATATGGCCTTCAGTTTAAAAATAAAAAGTAATGTAATTCACATTTTATTTTTTTTAGGATTGACTTTCATTTCATGTCATCCGCATAAAAATTCTGAGACAACATCCAATGAAAATCATTCCTGTTCATTAACAGATAGTTTATTGGGCAAAGATTTTTTGGAAAAAAACTTTATGGATGCCATAAAATTAATAAAACCTTCAGCCAAGAAATCATCATCCAAAACGGGAATGGTATTCATAAAGGGAGGAAAATTTCAGATGGGGGGAGATTTCCCTAAGGAGAATAATGAAATGCCCGAAACAGCGCTTCCGCAAGGAGATGAATTCCCTAAACATCTTGTCCAGGTTGACGATTTTTATATGGACGAACACGAAGTAACCATTGGTCAGTACATGGAGTTTATTAATGCTACAAACTATAAAACAGTTGCAGAGTATGATATTAATTGGGAAGAATTAAAAAAGCAATTGCCAGAAGGAACTCCAAAACCTTCAGATGAACAATTAAAAGCAGGAGCATTAGTATTTCATCTTGTAGATGACAAGGTGGATAAAAATAACCTAAGCAATTGGTGGGTGTTTACACAAGGAGCATTTTGGAAAAATCCTGATGGTAACACAGTTTCCATAAATGAAATTAAAAACTTACCAGTTACACAAGTATCTTGGTATGATGCAATGGCTTATGCTAAATGGATGGGCAAGAGATTGCCAACAGAAGCAGAATACGAATATGCAATGCGGGGTGGAAGAAATGGAACAATGTATCCATGGGGTAATGAAACTGTTGATTCAGGAAATTGGAAAGGAAATTTTTTACAAGGAGATTTTCCATACACAAATACTGCACTTGATGGTTTTGAGAATATTGCACCCGTAAAGTCATTTCCTCCAAATGACTATGGCCTATATGATATATCAGGTAATGTATGGGAGTGGACAAATGATTGGTATAGCCCTTATTATTATAATGAATTAAAAAATGCAAGCAAGATTACCTATAACCCTCAGGGGCCGGAAGAGAGTATTGAAATTAATAATCCAAATGCAACAAATAAGGTAGTGCGTGGAGGTTCATTTTTATGTCATGATAACTGGTGTTCAGGTTATAGAAATTCAAGAAGAATGAGGTTATCTCCAGACACAGGAATGCAACACATAGGATTTAGACTCGTGAAAGATGAGTAAAAAATCATTAAAAAGCTGGATTACTATATTTTTTCGGTTAATTGTACGTTATAAAACATATATATATATTTAATGATTGAATATATAGCAAAACAAGATTTGTTATGATATCTTCTTATTGCTATTCATTGGCAAGTGGAAATAAAAACAATAAACAATAATAAACAATAAAGCAATTATGAAAAAATTAAACCTTTTATTATCTATAACTCTCATTATCGGATTGATTATATCATGCGATATAGACACTAAAAAAGAATCCGGAGATTCAAATGTTGAGATAGAAAAAAATGAAATGTCTCCAATCAATGTCACCCAAGAAAATTTTGCACAAGCATATAGTAATATGAGATTAGGTGCAATTTCAAATATGGCAGGAGGGGTAAACCAATTTGTTACAATGCCAATACCAAGTAGTAACCCAGATGAACAATTTGTTGTTCGAATGAATAGAGATACCCCCTATTCTGGGGCTGTGATTGATATGTCGGGTGGCGACGTTTACATTACAATTCCAAAGACTGATAAATATGTTACGATACAAGTTGTTGATGAAAATCATGAAACACAACCTATGATTTATGGGGATGGAAGACACAAAATCACAGCGAAAACGGATTATGCTTTTGTGATTGTTCGTGCACTAGAAGGCGATATAAGAGAAAACTTAATTATTGAAGCAGGAAGTGGCAAACCATTCAAAGTTAAAAACTGGGATATGGAATCTTTCCGTGCTGTTGAAAATATTGGTAACATTGCTTTTTCTAATGGTTATGATCAATCAAAAGCATATGGAAATCCTGAAAGTGGTCAAACTCCCTACATGAATTATGTAGGCGCAGCTGGAGGCTGGGGAGGTGCTATGGTACAAGATAATGTATATCAAACAAGTAAATATTTTCCTGCTGATGGTTGTTATGAAGTAACTTTTCCTGACCCTAAGGATAAATATTTCTGGTCTGCTACAGTATATAATGGTAATGGCAGAATATTTAATGATATAGCTAACATATCTAGTGAGATGAATCCTGTTATAAACAAAGATGGAACAATTACTTTGCATTTTGGATGTGATGGAAAACCAAATAATATTCCTATTGTTGAAGGCAACACTACTGGAAAATTTAATGTATTAATGCGTCATTATGGACCAAGTAAACAGGTTAGCTCAAATGAAGAAGGCTATGACCCAACTAAACTAATCACAAAAGTTAAATAATATCAGGTTAAAATATAAGTTAAAACTTGGGAATTATTTTATTTGTTTTCTGAATATTACTTATGTTATAGTTATGACAAATTAATTTTAAAGCTTTAACCATAGCTTTTATAAAATTATATTCAATGGCGGTTTGGGTGAAAACTCAAATCGCTTTTTTATTTGCATTTTGTATATTGCCGCTTTAAAATTTGGTTTAATGTAATTTCATTCCTTCTAACTTAAATGTCATTACTGCGCCACTTATCAATTGATAGTAAATTAAAAAAATTAATGAATGAAATTTAAAGATTTAGGAATTATTGAGCCAATTTTAAAGGCTCTAAATGAAGAAAAATATTCTGTGCCTACATCGATACAGGAGAAAGCAATTCCTCTTATACTAAATAGAAAAGATGTTTTAGGAAGTGCACAAACTGGTACAGGTAAAACAGCAGCTTTTGCCATTCCAATATTGCAGCACTTATTTCATAATCGCAAACATAACAACAGCCCACTCAAAATAAATGCACTCATTATAACCCCTACTCGTGAATTGGCTATTCAAATAGGAGAGAGTTTTTCAACCTATGGTAAACATACACGAATAAAAAATACAGTTATTTTTGGAGGTGTTAATCAGAGTGCTCAAACCCAAGCACTGCGCAGAGGAGTTAATATTCTTGTTGCCACGCCCGGGAGACTTTTGGACCTTATGGACCAGGGTTTTATTAAACTGAAAGATATTGAATATTTCGTTTTAGACGAAGCTGATAGAATGCTAGACATGGGATTTATTCATGATATTCGAAAGATAATTTCAAAGTTACCACACAACCGACAGTCTCTATTCTTTTCAGCAACAATGCCAAATAATATTGTTGATCTATCAAAGAAAATTCTAAAAAATCCTACTAAAGTTGAAGTAAGCCCTGTTTCTTCCACTGCTGAAACCATAAATCAGTATCTCTACTACACCAACAGGTTGAACAAGAAAGATTTACTCTTTCATATTCTTAAGCATCATAAAATTAATCAAGTACTGTTATTTTCCAGAACTAAGCATGGTGCTGACAAAATAGTTCGTAATCTAAAGAAACAGAAAATCAAAACAGCAGCCATACATGGTGACAAAGCACAAAATCAAAGACAAAAAGCGCTAAAGCAATTTAAAAGTGGAGAAATAAGTGTTTTAGTTGCCACTGATATTGCAGCACGAGGAATTGACATCGATAAATTGAGGTATGTTATCAATTATGATATCCCAAATATAGCTGAAACCTATGTTCATAGGATTGGACGATCAGGTAGGGCTGGAGATGAAGGTGTATCCATATCTATTTGTGAGCCCGAAGAAAACTCTTATATAAAAGACATTGAAAAACTAATAAACAAGAAAATTGAGGTTATTAATGAACATCCTTATCCTCAAACTGACAATCCAATGACGGCCGAGGAAAAGAAAGTGTTTGAAAAGCAGAAAGCACAAAGAAAGCAAGAATATTTTGCCGCAAAAAATAAAAAAAAATCACATTCATCAAATTATAAAGACAGACATAAAAAGCGAAAATGAGAAATTAAAACTGAATAAATATATGGATAAATAGAAGTGTTGATTTATTTGAAACTCATTCGTAATCAAATAATTTTGATTACATTCAAGAAATAAGTGATTTACATAAATCTCAAAAACTAAAGCTATGATTACTGAAAATGAAATTAAAAATCTAGGGCATGACTTTTGGAAAATTGTCAAAAGTGGTGTTCATGGTTCAAAAGCCGAATATTTATTTGTGAATCCGGGAGTTCTTGCTCCCAATGGATTATGGCTAAAACTTGAGGCACATCAAGAATTACATCGTTCACTTTGCGATGAAGTACATGAATGGGTGGGTGATTTATCAATTAAAGTTCTTTCAGAAAATCCAGAACGCGTACAGGTAAATGGAATTGTTCACTGGGAGGCAACAATTAAAGAAAATGGTAATAGAATAGTAAGTGAAGTGGGTGAGCAATGGATTATTGAAAGGGGTATAGACAGAAAACTTAGATGGACTAATTATTGGTCTGATTCTTTTACATATGCCAAAGGATCAGCAGAACTTGTTTTGTAGCGGTTATTTTTATAATAATTATGTGATAATTAGATTAAAATATTGAATAAATATATTATGAAAAATTTATTATACTTGTCATTATCAATATTGGTTATCGCTACTATTATATCTGTTAATTCCTGCGATAACAAGATACAATCAATGAAAAATTTAAAAACTAAAAATATGAGAACTGAAGAAATTATTGAAGCTAATGATAAACTTTATGCCGGACTAAACGAAATGTTTATGGGCAATTTTGAACCATTGAATAAACTTTGGTCACATTCTGATTCAATTACTTTCATGGGACCTTTTGGAGGATACTTAAAAGGTTGGGATGAAATTGGTAAAAATTTCAAAGAAGTATCCGAAATGAAATTAGGAGGCAAAATTGTATGTGCCAATATGAATGTATTTGCTGGTAATGATGTTGGATATGTTACCTGTGTTGAACAAGGAACAAATGTTGGACCTGATGGAAAACTTGTAAATGTAAATCATAGAGCCACAAATATTTTTCACTTAGAAGATGGAATATGGAGGCTGGTTCATCATCATACGGACATATCTTTGCAGCATGAACAAGCATTTGACATGGAAATAAAGTAAAAAGGATAATTTCGAATTCAAACCACAGAGTAAAGCAAGCTAATTATATCTAAAATGGTAATAGAAGATGAATATTTGGAAATAAATCGTCATTCATGGAATAATAGAACAGATGTACATATAAAATCTGAATTTTATGACCTCGATGGTTTCCAAAATGGCAAAACATCCTTGAAATCTATTGAATTAGACATGCTTGGTAACCTTGAAGGGAAATCAATTTTGCATTTGCAATGTCACTTTGGACAAGATACTATTTCACTAGGTAGGCTTGGAGCTGATGTTACAGGAATTGACATATCAGATAAGGCAATCGAGCATGCAAAAAGAATTGCAAAGGATGAAGATTCAAAAGTAAATTTTATATGTTGTAACATATATGACTTACCAAACCACCTAGATAAGCAATTTGATATTATTTTCACAAGCTATGGCGTAATTGGGTGGCTTCCAGATTTAAATAAATGGGCAAATATCATTTCTAGATACCTCAAATTAGATGGTAAATTTATATTTGTTGAGTTTCATCCTGTAGTTTGGATGTTTAATGATGGTTTTGATAAAATTGATTATAGTTATTTTAATTCAGGACCAATAGTAGAAACGGAGATTGGCACCTATGCAGATAAAACTGCTGATATAACTCAAGAATATGTAACGTGGAATCATAGCATGAGTGAAGTAGTAAACAGTTTAATTAAAAACGGACTTAAATTAGAAGAATTAAAGGAATATGATTACTCACCATATGATTGTTTTGATAAGACAAAAAAAATTGAATCCAATAAATTTCGAATAAAACACCTAGATAATAAAATACCAATGGTTTATTCAATATTAGCAGCTAAATAATCTAGGGGAATAAAATTATTTTTATGCTTAATTTAAATATATGAAACTGAAAATATGACTCTTAGACTTATAATATTCTTAGCAATTAATTTTGGGGCACTTGCTTTGGGAAGCTTTTTTACTGGCAAAGGAGTTCCATCTGATTGGTATGTGAGCTTGACAAAGGCTCCGTGGACTCCACCTGGTTGGGTTTTTGGGTTCGCCTGGACTACAATTATGATTTGCTTTAGTATTTATTTAGCATATTTATGGCCAGTTGCTGAAAATAAAAACCTTCTGATTACTCTATTTATAATTCAGTGGGTATTAAATATTGCTTGGAATCCGGCTTTCTTTTATTACCACAATGTTTTACTAGGACTGGTTATAATTAGCACGCTTACCATACTTATTGGAGTCTTCCTTTTTATGCATTGGCCTGAACTTAAATTGAAATCTGTTTTAATACTTCCATATCTCCTCTGGCTATTAATCGCCACATCTTTAAATGGCTATATATTGCTAAAAAATTAATTAGAAAAAATAGATTTATCGAATGGAAAAACCAAGTTCTTATTGTGAGCATGTTGCTTCTTTGCAAAATGATAATATTCATAGAATTTACCACGATACACAATATGGATTTCCAATTGATTCGGATGATGAATTGTTTTGCCGTTTAACTTTGGAAATAAATCAGGCCGGTTTATCATGGACAACAATTCTAAATAAGCAAGACAACTTTCGAAAAGCATATTCTAACTTTAATGTTGAGGTTGTTGCCAAGTACGAAGATATTGATATAAAAAGACTGCTTTCAAACCCAGGAATAATTCGAAATAGATTAAAAATAGATGCTACAATAAATAATGCTAAAAGAATAGTAGAACTACAAAATGCATTTGGCTCATTTAAAAACTGGTTAGACAAAAATCACCCATTAACCATAGAGCAATGGGTAAAACTATTCAAGATAACATTTAAGTTTACGGGTGGAGAAATTACAAAGGAATTTTTGTTAAGTACTGGATACCTGCACGGTGCCCATGCTGAAGATTGTGAGACATATAATACTATTATTAAGAAAAAACCAATGTGGCTTAAATAGTAATGCCTATTCATTATTTGTAATGTTTTAGTCCAAAGGCTCTTTATTCTTATTTACTATATTTACACCTGCATGGTAATTTTACTTTTTAAGCAATGCTTTAATATTATTCGTTTGGTGTTAAAAAACGATAATTAATAGATAAATGGAATCAATAAACGTAAGGGAAAAACTTAATTTGATTGATGATCATTGGAACCCGAGAATAATTGGAGAGTTAAATGGTCAGCAAGTAAAAGTAGCAAAGATAGAAGGAGAATTTGTTTGGCACAATCACAAAAATGAAGATGAACTTTTTTATATCATAAAAGGAAAACTAATTATAGAGTTTAGAGATAAAGAAGTTGAGCTAAATGAAGGCGAAATGATTATCGTTCCCAAAGGCGTTGATCACAAACCCATTGCAGAGCAAGAGGTTTGGATAATGCTTTTTGAGCCCAAAAACATTAAGCATACAGGTAATGTTGAGCATAAATTAACGGTTAAAAAGTTCAAAAAAATATAATTTAAAAAAATTGCGCTAACTTTAGTGCAGGAGCTTAATATTTAATAATGGAATTTTTATCAGAACTATTTAGATCATTTTTTGGAATGACCTGGGAATTATTTTCGGGCCTTGCCATGGGGTTTGTGCTTTCATCGTTAACCAGAGTCTTTGTATCTGCAGAAACAATAAGTAAATCTGAATGGATATAGATACAACAAAACCGTATGTTTGTGTCATTGGAGGTTTAAATATAGATCTGCAAGGCTCCTCAGATGCGCCCCTGGTTTTAAATGATTCAAATCCAGGCGAGATTGAAATGTCAGCTGGCGGCGTTGGAAGAAATATTGCTGAAAATATGGCAAGAATTTCAATTGATTCAAAGATACTCTCCTATGTAGGAAATGACGCTCTTGGTGATTTTGTAATCAATAAAACAAAGATGGCAAATGTTGACACTTCATTATTAATAGAACACAGCACTCTCCCAACTAGCCAATATTTATCATTGCTTGATGACAATAACGATATGCTAGCTTCTATCTCCGATATGCGGATTATTGATGAAATGACGATTCAAGACATAATGAACTGGAAAGATGTTCTAGATCTTTGCAGTGTGATTGTTATAGATACAAACATACCAGTCAAGGTGATTGAGCATGTTGTTGAGCACTACAGCCATATACCTTTGTTTTTAGATCCAGTTTCCTTTGCTAAAACTTCTAAAGTTCTGCATATAATTGGGAAATTTCATACAATTAAGCCTAATAAACTTGAAGCTGAGCTTATCTCGGGTATTTCAATTATAGATGATGAGACTATGCTTAATGCTGCTCAAAACATATTTGATAAAGGTTGTAAGCAAATTTTCATTACACTTGGAGATGAGGGTGTTTTTTACCTTGACGGCAAGGACTATGGGCATTATTTACATCATGGGGTCAATATAAAAAGTGCCAACGGAGCAGGAGATGCCTTCACCGCTGGAGTTGTTTATGGTTTTTTAAATCATTCAAGCATAGAAGAGACAGCAAAGTTTGCCTCTGCTGCTGCAGTAATAGCTTTACAAAGTAAAAATACGATAAGTGAGAATCTGTCGGAGCATAATATTAAATTACTATTAAATGATGAAATGCAATGAAATTTAGTGATTATCTTGATATCCACCCAAATGTGCAAGAAGCGATTAAAAATGGGGATCCCATTGTCGCGCTTGAGTCTACTATTATTTCTCATGGGATGCCTTATCCTAAGAATATTGAGACCGCTATAATGGTTGAAGAGACAGTGCGCTCTAATAAAGCTATACCAGCAACAATTGCTATTATTAATGGTAGGTTAAAGGTAGGCCTTACTCACCAAGAGATTGTGTATTTGGCGACCAATGATGATGTCAGAAAGGTTTCACGAAGAGACCTTGCAATCACGGTCTCTCAAAAGCAGTCTGGATCAACGACCGTTGCCGCAACAATGATCATCGCAAACCTTGCAGAGATAGCTGTATTTGCCACTGGAGGAATTGGAGGTGTTCACAGGGGAGCTGAAAAAACATTAGACATATCAGCTGACCTCGAGGAACTGTCTAATACAAATGTCTGTGTCGTGTGCGCTGGAGCTAAAGCAATTTTGGATATAGGTCTAACGCTGGAGTATCTAGAAACGAAAGGCGTTCCTGTTATTGGGTATAAAACATCTGAATTGCCAGCCTTTTATTCATCAGAGTCAGGCTTTGATGTTGATTACAAGATTGATTCAGCACTCGAGATTGCTGCAATATTAAAGACCAAATGGAACTTAGGTGTTGACGGTGGTGTCCTAGTTGCCAACCCAATTCCAGTTGCCTTTGAGCTTGAATCAAGTATTATGAATGAGGCTATTAACCAGGCCATTATTGAAGCCGATAAAGAGAACATAACGGGAAAGAACATAACACCATTCTTGCTCTCAAAAGTGAGTGAAATTACGGAGGGAAAGAGTTTGGATGCCAACATTAAGTTAATTCAAAATAACGCTGATTTAGCGGCTAAAATAGCACTTCATTACTCGAAACAAGGGTAGTTGCTTTTCTCTAACAAAAGAATTAAACATTGATACAAGACCAACCACTAAAAGGAAAAGTATCATCAGTATGCTCTGATCAGACCTAACGTATTGATCAATTAATATTTGACATCTTACCTTATTTTTGGACTATTCCTTTCTATATTTAGATTGGATACCTGAAAGTCCGACAGAGTCTCTACAGGTTAATAAAAATCCATTTGAAATGAACTATATAACAATTTTAAACTTAATTTTTATTTCCCTTACAATTGGTTATTACATAATGTGCAAAATACATAGCAGGAGATTAGAAAATCAATAACAACATTGTAATTTGTTAAACTCAGATATATTCTGCAAAAACTATGTGAATTTTTTATTTTAATAGTTTATGAGCACTTTACACCAAACCTTTGTTCAAATCCAGAAATTCCTTGAAGGCCGCCAGTGTGAACAGACACAATATTATTCATGCCTTTAAAATATCCATTTTCCATAAGGTTAATAACTCCGTAAAGTTGTTTTCCAGTATATATAGGATCTAGCTGAACTCCATATTTATTTCTAAATAAATTTATGAACTCAATGAGATCTAGGTTCCATTTAACAAAGCCACCAAAATGATAATCCTCAATCACATCATAATTATCGGGACAGGTTTTGCCATAAGTATCTTCGTATAACCTTTTGATTTCAACCTTCATGAATTCTCCTTTTAAAACTGGAATTACGACTAATTTCTGATGTTTCTTAAGCGCTCTTAACATACCAGCTGCTGTGGCTCCAGTTCCTGCATCAACTGTAATAATATCAAAATCCATGTCTATTTCATTTACGATATCTTCACAACCAATTACACCATACTTTGATGCACCACCTTCGGGAACAATAAGAGTTTTTCCCTTAATTACCACCTCCCTCAAGTTTCGTGCGATTTCTTTGTATCTAGCTCTGCTTACAAAACGTAGCTCCATTCCAAGTTTACGACAATAATCAATTGTTGGATTAGCAATTTCTTCTCCTCTAACTGTGGCAATTGTTTTTACTCCATATATTTTTCCAGTAGCTGCTACTGAAGGAAGCAAGTTTGCATATGCCCCCCCGAAGGTTTCTATCGTATCAATGTTTTTTTCTAGAGCAAGCCTTATATGTTCTTTAAGCTTTCTCCATTTATTACCTGAAACATCTTTGTGTATAAGGTCATCTCTTTTTAGGTAAAGATCTATACCATTAATTTTATCAATCCTCTGGAGTATGCTTTTACTTAAATCCACAAATGGTTTTTTGATAAAGTAAAGTTAGAAAGAATTCAATAACCAGATCTATACACAATAGAAATATGAATTTATTTATTCAATGCTTTTTTAACAGACTCAGCAGTATCTAGTACTGTCTTTTCTATGGGAATCGGCATCCAATTAAATGTTTTCTTAGTCTCGTTTATATCCCCAGAATAAGTATATCCCACAAAAGGCAACATTCCTTTCATCTCGTCATTGAAATTTGCCATGAACCTAATTAAAAAATTAGGAGCGGTATTTGTACTTGCTTTCTTAAAACCATTATTTTTTAAGATGGAAGCAATATCTTTAAAAGATATAGGTTTCTCCGTAGCTACTATATACCTATTACCACTTGCTTTTTTGTTTTCCATGGCCTGTACATGAATCTCGGCAATATCTCTAACATCTGACATGTTGATAGCAGCCTGTGGTAGCATAGGCATTTTACCAGTGATCATTTTGGCAAAGGTAGTCATGGATTCCCCTGATAAATTACCAGAAAATGTTGGCCCATATACGGGACCTGGATTAATTACTACCAGCTCCAAAGGAATATCTCCTTTTTGATTTTTTATAAAATTCCATGCGGCTTTTTCAGCCATGGTTTTACTTTTAGAGTAGGCAGTTGTATTTTTTGCATCAACATTAGTCCACGTATCTTCATTAATATTTATTGAATCATTGCTATCTCCCATCATCGCAACCATAGAAGAGGTTAGGACAACACGTTTTATTCCAGCTTTTTTAGCAGCCTTAAGTGCTCTTAATGTTCCATCAACAGCAGGTTTAATTAATTCATTTTCATCCTTTGGCACCTTTATTATAAAAGGTGATGCAACATGTAATACAAAATCACATCCTTCCATTGCTTCTCCCCAACCCTCATCCTTCAATAGGTTTAACTCACAAAACTCTAAATTTTCTTTAGGGTCAACTTCATTTTTTAAACCATTAATAACTTCATCTTTTTTAGATAAATTTCTAACGGAGCCTCTTACAGAATATCCTTTTTTTAATAGTTCAGCAGCGCAATGCTGACCAATATATCCCGATATGCCTGTTACTAGTACTTTTTTCATGTTTTTATTTATTTAGCAAGCGAAAATACAGTATTACATAAAAATTTCACAGGTAATTTTATATTTTTTTTTACACAAACAAAGACAGGTGAAACAAATGTTGACCCAACAAATTAAAAAGAATACGAAATTCAGAAATATTATGTAATTCGGATAGCTTTATACAAAAATAAAAAGTGTTTAAAAAATTAAGTAGCTGAATGTTTTTTGAATAATATCAGCAATAATTATAGAGCATTTGTTTTTATATTTGGCTCCTGCAAATGATTTTTAATAAATAGATTGTTGCCATATGCTCAAAAAATATTTTTGGATTTTATTTATTGTCCTATTTAGTCTAGCTGCTCTAACAGCAGAAAAAATTAACAGTAGACTTTATATGAGTGACTATAAAGTTTATCATAGAACTGCCAAAAGGATTGTAAATAAAGAGAATATATATTCTGTTAAGCAAGACGGCCACTATGTTTTTAAGTATTCAACAACCAGTGGAATATACTTCATCCCCATTTCTTTTATTCCTTTAAAATATGCCAAGTACATATATTGGCTAGCTTTAACCATACTGCTGTGTATAGGAGTTAATGTATTATATAAATTGATTGATAATAAATATAAAATTGGGGCCAATAAAAATAGTATTATAATATTGTCAATTATTGCTGTTATTGCCCATATATTTAGGGAGTTGCATCTGGGCCAAGTAAACATGTTGCTATTAGTAATGTATATTACACTCATATACTTTTTACAACAAAAAAGTAAAATACTGTTTGCTCTTATGTTGAGTATAAGTGTATTTTTAAAACCGTTTGGACTTATATTTTTCCCCTATTTACTCATAAAAAAAGAATACAAGATAATTTTAACCTCACTTATTTTTATTTTTATTCTAGCACTACTGCCTCTTCTTTTTTATCCAAATTGGCATGACTTCAGCAATCTTTATTTTGACTGGATTAATGAGTTAAAGGTCGAATTGAATAAAAAACAAGCCTTGCTTGCCGATGGTAACCATACTGTTTTTTCTGTTTTTGCCCGTTACACGCCTTTAAAATTTATCCTAGTAAACCAAATAATTGAGAAGGTTTATCAAGCTCTTGTATTAATTATAATTGGTGCTGGATTATTTATTGAGTTTAGAAAGAAAAACCACAATAGTGATATTGTATATCAAATGATACTTCTAATAAGCATAATACCTTTGTTGGCATTTACTACTTATAATCTATTTATATTTGAATTACCCATAATACTTTACTTAATATACTTTTTTAAGGATTTGAATATTACTCAAAAAATTATGGTTGTGATTGGATGCATTTTAATTGGAGGAAATATCCACGAGATAACGGGAAGTGCTTTAAGGGACTATTTAATAGGTATATCGGTTTATACCTTTGGTACAATATCTCTAATTACTGCTTTAATTTTGTTTAAAAATGCAAAACTCGATTAGAGGTTAGTATAGTTATAAGCATAAAAAAATAAGGACACTTTAATTATCCTTGTTTCCCCCTAATTACAGGCTTTTACTTACAAAAGTATAAAGTAAGGTTGTAATAATTGGGATTAAATTTTGATGAAATAAAAACAATTTAAATTAACTTTGTAAAAAAATTAATAGCCTATGAACACACCGAATAAATTGGTAGAAGAAATACAGCAGAACAGAAAGTTAAAGTCTGGCTTGCTAAAGATTTTCAGAGATAATTCAGTAAGGATAAAGTCGTTAAAAAGGAAGTGGACTGATGGAGATGATGTTGCCGCTAAACTTGATATGGTTGATTATTTAAGGGATAAAGGCTTTGAGGTTAATGATGATGAGCTTAAACAAGTTTGGGACTATATGTGGCTACATAATCGCCACAAGGCAATTAGTGATGGTGATTACGATGAGGCAACTGGCCAGTTAGATTACTAGATTGAAGTTTAAAGCTAATCTTCGATGCTTTAATTTTGTTTAAAAAGGCAAAACTTGATTAGAGGTTATAGTTATAACCAAAAAAAGAGGGTATGAAAGTACCCTCTTTTTTCTTTTCACATTGATATTCTTAATATGATCTTAGTGTTTCAATTGCAAAACTCCGAATATGTTCAACACCCCCTCTAGTATTAAAGTATTCTTCCCACTCTTTTGTTTTTGTTCTCATGTCTCTTCTGTTCTGAACTAAATCTGTCCAATTCTTAGCACCAACATAAGCCCAGTGAGTGGATCCTTCATACCCATTGATAAGAATGCTTCCAAAACCTAGATCTCTACCATCCATCACAGAGGATAACTCTCCAACTAGCTTGTCGTGAGCAGCTTTAAATGCCTGCTCATCTTTAGCCTTGAAGTCATATATTTGTCCGTATTGGTATGCATCATCATCGTCACCACCAACCCAGCTTAAAACTTCTCCTGAAGTACTAAATGTCCATTCTTCAACAAAATTTTGGAATTTCTCAATAAATGCTTCCCATTGAGCATTTGTTACAGTGGTATCACTTCTGCCCCAGTTCGCAGGATCACCATATATTACAATTCTATGAGTAGAAGGTTCTCCACCAATTGACATTCTTTCAATATTGATTCCCCCTGATTTAAAATTAGCCTCGCCCCAGAAGCCATCAGCCAATTCTAGAATGGCATCTTGACAACCTCTTTTTGCTTCAAATTCATAAACTTTAAATGCGGTTTGTGAGTAAGCTAGAGTGCTAAAAAATACTAGTAAAATAATAGATACTTTTTTCATAAATAATATATTTAAATGTTAAAAATTGTGATAATTCTAATTTGGGTATTTCCCTTGTTCATATCTTTATAAATAAAGAGTTTATTTAAACGAATAAGGGGACCTGAATTATTCAGGTAAATTCACGTTTGTTACAAAATGAAGATTTGTTCGGGTTCACTTTTTCAATCACTTCGGTTAATTTGTAATATAATAAAATACCAAAAATATTATATTTATTTAAATAAACAAGTATTTATCTTAATATATTTAGTATTTGAGGAGTAAAATTTTAGTTCTAATAAGATCTTAGTATTTCAATTGTAAAATTGCGGACATGTTCAACACCCCCTCTGGTATTAAAGTATTCTTCCCACTCTTTTGTTTTTGTTCTCATATCTCTTCTGTTCTGAACTAAATCTGTCCAATTCTTAGCGCCAACATAAACATAGTGAGTAGAGCCTCCATACCCATTGATAAGAAAACTTCCATAACCTATTTCTCTACCATCCATCACAGAGGATAACTCTCCAACTATTTTATCGTGAGCATTTTTAAATGCCTGCTCATCATCAGCCTTGAAGTTATATATATGTCCGTATGTATAAGAAGCTTCATCATCACCACCAACCCAGCTCAAAGCTTCTCCTGAGGTGCTAAAGGTCCATTCTTCCACAAAATTTTGGAATTTCTCAATAAATGCTTCCCATTGAGCTTTTGTTACAGTAGTATCACTTCTGCCCCAGTTAGCAGGATCACCATATATTACAATCCTATGTGTAGAAGGTTCTCCACCAATTTCCATTCTTTCAATATCGATTCCCCCTGATTTAAAATTAGCCTCGCCCCAGAAGCCATCAGCCAATTCTAGAATGGCATCTTGACAACCTCTTTTTGCCTCAAATTCATAAATGATAAATGCATTTTGTGAATAAGCTAGAGTGCTAAAAAGCACTAGTAAAGTAATAGATAATTTTTTCATTATAGTATATTTAGATATTTTGATAACTCTAATTTTGGCGTTTAATAATTCATTTCATTAAGTTATATAAGATTTGATTTACTTTAAAAAAGAATTTAGCTGAATTATTAATAGAAGTTCATGCCTGCTGGAAACTAAAAGCTTGTTTAAAAGTTATTTTTCTTATATCTGGTGTGAACCTATATTTGAACAAATATAATGGTTTAATTTTAAAGATACTTGATATTTTAAGTCTAAAGTTTTGAATGTGCTCGAAAATAAGATCTGAGAATGAATTATTAAAAGTGTTAATAAAAAAGGTTGTATTTTTCCACCTGTTTTTCAAATTCAGATAATTAATTAAAATTTTAAAAATGAAAAAAATCAATTTCACATTAAGTATTCTATTAATATTTATTTGCACAACAATTACCATTTCCTGCAATAAGGATGAAACCCAGACAATGGAAGAAAAAGTTGAAATTGCTCTGGCAGGATTTGCCGAAGATTTAACCAACAATCCTCCATCAATTGATGATGTTTCTGAAAGAGTAAAACAATATATGCTTGCGAACATTAATGATTTTTACGGTTCCACAGTTGCTTTAATTGACACTTCTGGTTTGGCAATATACAGTCCATATTGGTTTAAATCTAATGATGCTCTTGATGAGGTAAACCTTGCTGACACATCCTATCACATCAATACACAGGAATGGCTTCGTTTACCAATCGACACAGGTGAGGCAATTTGGACAGATCCATATTTCGATGAAGGTGGTGGTAATATTTGGATGATAACTCGTTCAGTTCCGGTTTACATCGATGGAAAAATCGCAGCCGTAGCAACTACTGACTTGGAGGTTATCCCATTGGATGATTAGATTTTATATGGTTAAAAAATGTATTGTTTTTAATCCAGATTTAATTGGTGATTATTCCAATAATATTGTTCATGGTAATTATTTCCACTAGGAAACAATTCCACCATTATTTTCATGGTTTTAAGTATTATTGCAAAGTATTATGTTTTTAAACCAATTAGACGATTTTATTAATGAAAGTATTTAAAAAAATTTTCCTTGCGATATTTATACTTATTGTCATCATTTTGATTGCGGGATATTTCTGGTTAAGATCAACAAACCCCATCTACACAGGTGAAATAAAGCTATCTGGATTAGATCAGAAAGTTGAGGTGGTTTTTGATGATTTTGGTGTACCTCATATTTATGCCAATAATGCCCATGATGCATACATGACACTAGGATATTTGCAAGCTCAGGAAAGACTTTTTCAGATGGAGATGATCCGAAGAGTTACTTCGGGAAGGTTATCCGAATTACTTGGAGAAAGTATGGTAGATACAGATAAAACTATGCTTACACTTTCAATTACGGATATGGCACAACGCAGTGCTGATAAATTTTTTGAAAACACAGATCAGCCATATAAAAAAGAAACACTTGCATATTTAAAAGGCGTAAATAATTTTATTGATAACGGAAACCTCCCCATAGAGTTTGCTTTATTAGATTTTAAACCTGAACACTTCAAACCAGTTGATGTATATACAGCAATAGGTTATATGGCATTATCATTTACATCTGCCTTGTACCAAGATCCGCTGGCAACACAAATACTCCAGAACCTAGGAGAAGAATACTTATTAGATTTTAATCTTGACTCTATATCACACAGCAAACATTATGAATCAACCGATGAAATTAGTAGTTTAAGTTATGTTAATAAGATTACAGAAGTGCTCGATAAACTAATAATACCAGTTTGGCATGGTTCAAATAATTGGGTGCTGTCATCTAATAGGTCAAAATCTGGCAAAGTTCTACTCGCCAATGATACTCATATTAAATATTCGCAACCTGCGGTTTGGTATGAGGCATATATGGAGTATCCTGGTTTTGAGCTAGGAGGTTACTATCTGGCAAGTGTTCCTTATGCTGCAATTGGTCATAATAAAAGTTTTGCATGGGGCGTAACCATATTCCCTTTTGATAATATGGATTTGTATCAGGAGAAGCAAAATCCTGATAATTCAAACCAAGTATGGGTAAATGATCATTGGGAAGATTATGTTATTAAAACCAAAACCATCCCAGTTAAAGATAAGCCATCCGTTGAGTTTGAAATAAAAGAAACCCGACATGGGCCTGTTATAAATGGAGTATATAATAATGTGGCTAAAAATGATGAACCTCCAGTAACTTTATGGTGGGCCTTAAATGATATGGAGTCCACAATTATGGAAGCCCTTTATCTTATAAATAACTCAAATAATATAAATGATTTTGAATCTGCAATGAAATACATAGACCTCATAGGCATGAACATTGTCTATGGAGATGTGGATGGCAATATTGCATTGTGGTCAGCAGGTAAAATACCCATCCGACCTAAGCATGTAAATTCAAAGTTTATTCTTGATGGTGCTAGCGGTAATGACGAAATATTGGGTTATTATCCATTTACCAAAAATCCTCAAATTATAAATCCAGAGAGTGGGTTCATAACCACTGCCAATGATGAGCCACTTCGTGTTGATGGAGTATTATATCCTGGATATTATACATCTGGAATCAGAGCAAGAAGAATTAAGAAACTAATGTCTTCAAAGGAAAAATGGAGCTTGGATGATTTAAAAGCTGTTCAGTTAGATAACACATCCGAAAGGGATACAATTTTGGTTAATCTAATTCTGGATAATGCAAATCTAGAAGCAGTGATGAAAAAAGGACCTACATATCAGCTAGCCATAGACCAATTGAGATCATGGGACGGAGCGTCTGACATAGATAACGTTGGAACTACTATTTTTAATAACATTATATATTTTGTCATATATAATATCGTTGGTGATGAGATGATTGAGGATGATAAATACAGACTTATTGAATCATTCTTGGTAAGAGCTAACTTGTCTTCTCTTCTTGCAAATGATAATTCTCCATGGTTTGATAATATCGATAGTGATAAAATTGAAACAAGATCAATGATATTTACAAAATCATTGGAAGAAGGAATAACATCATTGATTAACCAATTTGGCGATGATTTAAGTAAGTGGAAATGGGGTAAGGTACATACCCTAACACACGTTCATGCCATTGGAAGAAGCCAACCTTTTGATATGATATTTAATGTAGGTCCATTTGCTAAATCTGGAAGTAATGACGTTATAGATAAGGAAGGATTTAGGTATAACAGCTCGGGAGTATTTCCAATTGTAGATGGACCAGCCATGAGATTACTTGTGGACTTATCAGATTCTGTTGATGTTCTTTCAATAATTCCTACTGGTCAATCAGGTAATGTAATTAGTCCTCATTATTCAGATCAATCATATTTGTTTAACAATGGTGATTATAGAGTTTTTAATTACTCCAAAGACAAAATCAATAATTCAAGGGTTTTACTGATACATCCCTAAATTGTCCTACCATAACTCAATTGATTTCTGGCATTTTGATGATTAATCATTAAAATTGACATTAATTATTAAGCAGTTAACTAACCGGTTATCGGGTAGTAAAAATGATATTATTGTGGGGGATCTTCCCATCTTTGGAACATTGTGAAATTATTAACAATGATTCACATCTTTGGCCTCTTTCAATTGTTTTTGTATTAATTTTGCAATTCAGATTAATTAGAGATGAAATCCACTATAGAGGATTAGTTATAATGTAAAGAAGCTATCATGAAAAAAGAAAAGCTTTTCGATGTATTTCCACCTATCACTGATAAGGAATGGAAAGATAAGATAATAGCTGATTTAAAAGGCGCTAACTTCGACAAAACCCTAGTTTGGAAAACCGATGAAGGTATAGATGTTCAACCATATTATCGCAGTACTGATTTTACATCTTTATCTCACACGGATATTTTACCCGGCAACTTCCCATTTGTAAGGGGAAATCATGTAAAAGATAATAAATGGCTTATTCGTCAGAATATAAAAGTAAAAGATATAGAAAAAGCTAACAAAAAAGCAGTCGACATTATTCTGGGTGGAGTTAACTCCATTTGCTTTATTCTTGAAGATGATATTAATCCGGATCTCCAAAATTTGGATGATTTATGCAAAAATATTAACCCTGATTTAATTGAGTTGAATTTTAGGACAAAAGATCCTCTTTTAGCGATAAAATCCATTGGTGAACTTTCAAAAACACATACAATAGAGCACAATAAATATAGAGGAAGTGTTGAATATGACCCAATAGGAGATTTTTGTATTACTGGAAAATTCAAGTCATCACAAAAAAACGATCTTTCTGCATTATTGGATATGTATGATGCGGCTAAGCAATCAAAGGGAATACAATTTATTGTTGTAAATGCAGGTATTTTTAAAAATGCCGGTGTAGATATAGCAAGTGAAATTTCATATGCTCTCTCTATGGGCGCTGAGTATTTAACTTATTTGAATGAAAAGGGGCTAAAAACAGATGACATCGCAAGTAGAATTCGTTTTCATTTTGCTGTGGGGTCGAATTATTTCATGGAAATTGCAAAATTTAGAGCCATTAAATATTTGTGGGCAAAAATTATTAGTGCTTATGGTCTATCCAATAATAATAATGCAACTACTCATATACATTGTACCAATTCTGAATGGAACAAAACCATATATGATCCATATGTAAATATGCTACGTACAACAACTGAGGCAATGTCAGCAATTTTGGGAGGAGTTAATTCACTTACAATTTTACCATTTAATTCTGTTTATGAAAATGCAACTGAATTTTCAGAACGTATAGCTAGAAACCAGCAGTTAATTCTTAAAGGAGAGGCATACCTAGACAAGGTTGCTGATGTGAGTGCTGGATCATATTACATAGAAGAACTTACCAATAAACTTATTCATAAATCCTGGGATAAATTCCTAGATATTGATGAAAAAGGAGGTTTCATAGAAGCATTTAAAAAAGGAGTAATACAGGACGTCTTAAGAGAGGAATCGGAAACGAAACATCAAAATGTAGCCACTCGCAAACGTTCAATTTTAGGCACCAATCAATTTCCAAATATTAAGGAACGCTTAAGTGCTGATTTTGTTTTTCCCAATACTAAAATCAAACATGATTCCGATGTTGAGCCTATTAATATATATCGCGGTGCATCTAAATTAGAGGAGTTAAGATTTAAAACAGATAAATATTCAAAAACAAATAAACGTCCAACCGTTTGGATGTTTACATATGGTAATTTGGCGATGCGAAAAGCCAGAGCTCAGTTCTCAGAGAACTTTTTTGGATGTGCTGGTTATGAAATAATAGACAACCCTGGCTTTAATTCAATTGATGAAGGGATCTCGGCTGCCAAAATTGCCAAACCTAATATTGTGGTTCTATGCAGTTCTGATGATGAATACAATGAAATCGCAGAACCAATATTTAATGCTTTAAAAGAAACAGCAATTGTTGTTATAGCGGGTTATCCAAAAGAGAGTCTTGATAAACTTCAAGATATTGGAATCACCAATTTTATCCACATGAAAAGCAATATGTTGGAAGAACTTATCAGATATAATGACTTAATGAAAATTAGCTAATAAACTATAATTATGAAGCCTAATTTTAAAAACATAGAGATTGACAAACATCCAAAAAATGCTATGTCAACCAAAGAGTGGGAAACTAATAATAATATAAGAGCAAATTGGAAAACCCCAGAGCATATAAATGTTAAATCTGTTTATACTGCAAATGATTTAAAGGAAATGGAGCACCTAAGTTATGCAGCAGGCTTAGCTCCCTACCTCAGGGGACCTTATTCAACTATGTATGTTACTCGACCATGGACCATACGTCAATACGCTGGATTTTCCACCGCAGAAGAGTCAAATGCATTTTATAGAAGAAATTTGGCCGCTGGACAAAAGGGACTATCAGTGGCATTTGATCTTGCAACACATCGAGGGTATGATAGTGATCATGAACGTGTTGTGGGTGATGTTGGAAAAGCAGGTGTTGCAATAGACTCAATACTTGATATGCATATCTTGTTTGATCAGATTCCGCTTGATAAAATTTCCGTTTCAATGACTATGAATGGTGCAGTTCTGCCGATAATGGCATTTTATATAGTGGCTGCACTCGAACAAGGTGCTAAGCTAGAAGAACTCTCTGGAACAATACAAAATGATATTCTCAAGGAATTTATGGTTCGTAACACCTATATATATCCACCTGATCCTTCAATGAGAATAATAGCAGATATTTTTGAATACACATCTCAAAATATGCCAAAGTTTAATTCAATTTCAATTTCAGGATATCATATTCAGGAAGCTGGAGGTACTGCAGATATTGAACTTGCATATACATTAGCTGACGGTTTGGATTATATTAGAACAGGGTTGAAAGCTGGATTGAAAATAGATGATTTTGCACCCAGACTCTCCTTTTTCTGGGGTTCAGGAATGAATCATTTTATGGAAATTGCCAAACTCAGAGCAGGTAGGATGTTGTGGGCAAAAATTGTTAAGAAATTCAATCCTAAGAATCCCAAATCAATGGCATTACGCACTCATACTCAAACATCCGGGTGGAGTCTTACGGAGCAGGATCCTTTTAATAATGTCGCTAGAACTTGCGTGGAAGCGCTCGGCGCAACACTTGGCCATACTCAATCACTTCATACAAATGCCCTAGATGAGGCCATAGCACTTCCCACAGATTTTTCAGCGCGAATAGCAAGAAATACTCAGATATATTTGCAGGAAGAAACAAACATATGCAACTCAGTTGATCCATGGGCCGGCTCTTATTATGTTGAAACTCTTACACATGAACTTGCTCATAAAGCCTGGGAACACATTTGTGAGATTGAAGAAATTGGTGGAATGGCAAAAGCAATCGAAACGGGATTACCCAAAATGCGTATTGAAGAGGCTGCAGCACGAAAGCAAGCTAGAATAGATGCTAATAAGGATATAATAGTTGGAGTAAATAAGTATAAATTAGAAAAAGAAGACCCCATCGATACACTCGATATTGATAATGCAGCTGTGCGAGAATCACAGTTAAATAGACTTGATAAATTGCGTGCCAATAGAGATAATGATTTAGTAAAAAATAATTTGGATGCAATCACAAAGGCGTGTGAAACCGGAGAGGGTAATTTACTTGCTTTAGCAGTTGAGGCAGCAAAAAATAGAGCCAGTTTGGGAGAAATTTCGTATGCTTGTGAAAAAATTATGGGTAGATATAAAGCAGTTATAAGGTCAATTTCTGGAGTTTATGCATCAGAAGCAAAAAATGATACCTCTTTTAAAGAAGCTCATAAGCTTGCAGATGAATTTGCAAAATTAGAGGGTCGTAGACCACGGATTATGATTGCAAAGATGGGACAGGATGGTCATGATCGTGGGGCAAAAGTTGTTGCTACAGGATATGCCGACATTGGATTTGATGTTGATATTGGACCCCTTTTTCAAACCCCTGCTGAAGCTGCAAAACAAGCAATAGAAAATGATGTTCACATTTTAGGAGTCTCATCATTGGCTGCAGGTCATAAAACACTTGTACCTCAGGTAATATCAGAACTAAAAAAACTTGGTCGTGAAGATATTATGGTAATTGTAGGCGGAGTAATTCCACCTCAGGACTATCAATTTTTATACGATGTTGGAGTCGCTGCAATATTTGGACCTGGAACTGTAGTTTCCGATGCGGGCATTAGTTTGCTAAAACTTTTGATAGAATCCGTTAAATAGGTTGGATGAAATTCACCCCCTAATTTGGGATATCATTTACACTTTTCCTTTCAAATAACCTCATACCCATAAGGGCTAAAACTCAAGTGCCTTAAACCATTAGCAAAAGCTTAGGAAACTTTTAACATATATTAAGTTTCCTAAGTTTTTAAGTTGTGTATTTTTGCTATTTATTATTCAAAATCATACCTAAATGATTAAACACATAGTATTTGTTTTTGCATTGATTATTGTTTTTGAGCTTCCTGCTCAGAATATTAAATATTTTTCAGTTGACGGAGCTATTGCCTATGCAATGGATAATAACTATCAGGTTATTAATGCTCAAAAAGATGTTAAAGCTGCAATATTTAAAGTTAAGGAGTCCACAGCAATAGGTTTACCACAAATTGATGGTTCTATTCAATACAACGATAATATTGCACGACCCGTAATGATTTTGCCTCCTGAATTTACTCAACCAGGTCAGTCAAGTGAAATTCAATTTGGTACCAAATATGATGCAACTCTTGGCGCAAGCTTAAATCAGTTAATATTTAGTGGCGAATATGTTGTTGGCCTTCAGGCTGCAAGAAAATATCTTGAAAAAAGCAATACCGATTTTTTCAAAAGTAAAGTTGATGTTAAGCAGCAGGTAAGTAACTCCTACTATGATGTTTTATCTGCATCAAGAGCTCTAAAAATAGTAGACTCAACCCTTGTTGTAAATAGAAATCAACTGAATGAAACTAGGGAGTTATATAATGTCGGATTTAGTGAAGATATTGATGTGGACCAATTTGAACTTATCGTTTCAGATCTAGAGGCAAGTGCATTGTATCTGAAGAATCAATTGATAATATCAACTGCTTATCTCAAATTTTTCCTTGGTCTGAATAATTCAGATAGTATAATTTTAACAGATAACCTAGAGGAACTCATAGATTTACGACATAAAAAGGGATTAATTATAGATCCTTTTAACGTTAATGATAATATCGATTATATTTCCATGGAGAAGCAAAAACAACTATCCAGATTGCAATTGAAGCTTGAAAAATCAACTTATATGCCTAGTTTGTCTGCTAGTTTGTATTATCAAACTCAGGCTCAAAGGGATGATTGGAATTTTTTCAATAGTGGCAAGTGGTATTCCAGTTCAGCATTGGGAGTAACTATGAACGTTCCTGTTTTTTCCTCTGGTATGAGACGGTCAAAGGTAAAACAGGCTCAGATCGCATATGAAAAGTTGGGGGTAAGCCAGCAACAGTTAGAATCACAATTAAATTTACAGTTTGATGCGGCAAAAAATGAATACATGAATGCCTATAGAGTATATCTAAATAAGCAAAAAAACAGAAAAACTGCTGAACGTATTTATAATGTAACAACCGTTAAGTATATTGAAGGATTGGCAACTAGCCTTGACATACTTAATACACATACTCAATTCTTAAATGCAGAGAATGATTATATAAATTCTGCCCTTTCACTTCTTAAAACGGGCGAAGAGATTGAGAAGATATTAGCAAAAGAGGAATAGTCATGAATGATAAGTCAACAATAATCGTCGATAATGTCTCCAAAATGTTCCTGGAATATGGAATAAGAGGAGTTACAATGGATGATATTGCCCAAAGGCTATCCATTTCAAAAAAAACCCTTTATACATATTTTGAGGATAAAAAAGAACTGGTTAAGGCAGTTGTTAAAATAATTAATTGTGAGATTGATAAAGATTTTTCAAGTCTAGATAAGGATAAATTTACTGCTATTGAAGAATTATTTCACTTCCATGAAGTGCATATAAGAATGATTCAAACCAACAAACCTGCTTTTATTTATGACCTTAAAAAATATTATCCCGATTTATTTTCAAATTTTGAGAAATTTAAACATGAGATGATTTACAACAAATTTGTTTCAAACTTAAATAGGGGAATTATGGAAGGTTTATATAGAAAAGATTTAGATGTGGACCTAATTACCAAGATTAATATTATCAGGCTTGAATCAATGATGGATACTCATTTATTTTCTCCAGAGGAGTTCATGTCTGCCAATCTGTGTTCGGAACTTTTTAAATATATAATATACGGAATCACATCTGACGAAGGCAGAAAAATTGTTCATAAAAAATTTAAAATAGATAAGAATTAAACACCATAATAGAAATGAGACGATTATTAGTAATATTTGCCATAAGTATTTTATTTGTTTCTTGTTCCAATAATGAAAATCTTTCAGATCAAGACAAATTGAGTCTTTACAAAAAGCAGATAAGGGAATTAGAGCAGCAAATAATTGATATTGAATCAGAAAATGCCGATGAAGAGTATACGGGCCTTAGAATACCTGTTCGTGCGGAATCCGTATCAATTCAGCCATTTTCTCACAGTTTTACAGCTGCTGGGGAACTTGAAAGTATTTATGAGGCATATATCAGTCCTGAAGTAAACGGTCAGATAGTTTCCATAAATGTAAAGGAAGGTAGTGTGGTTAATAAAGGTCAGGTTATTGCAAAACTAAATACCACAATTGTAGATAAAAACATTGTTGAACTACAATCGCAACTTGAACTTGCCAGTACCATATTCGACAAGCAATCACAACTTTGGGAAAAGGGTATAGGTTCAGAACGTCAGTTTTTGGAAGCAAAAAATAATTTTGAAAGCCTTCAAAATAAGATTTACACCCTCAAGGCGCAAAGAGAAATGGCGATTATTAAAACACCCATTAATGGTGTCGTTGAAGAGATATTCCAAAAGAAAGGAGAGCTTGCATCACCCGGAATGCAATTAATGCAGATAGTTAACTTAAACGAACTCTATATAACAGCAAAACTATCTGAGGCATATCTGCCAGTTATTAAAAAAGGAGACTATGTTGATGTTTCTTTCCCCTCATATCCTGATCTAAAATATCGAAAAAAGATATGGAGAACAGGAAATGTAGTGAATAAGCAAAACAGAACTTTTGTAGTTCAAGTAAAGGTTGACAATCCAGATGGATTACTTAAGCCTAATATGCTGGCAAACATCACAATAAACGACTACAATTCTGAAAATTCAGTTGTGCTTCCTTCCATAATTATCAGAGAGGACATGTCGGGATCTTTCATTTTTGGCATAAAAGAAGAAAATGGAGATAATGTGGCAGTAAAAATATATATCAAAACAGGTAAATCTTTCAAGGATAAAACAGAGGTGCTTGAAGGTTTAGAAGAGGGAGATATTGTTATTACTGATGGATACAATAATGTTTCAAAGGGAGCAGTTGTTACCATAATTGAATAATATGTGATTTTTAACTTGTAAATCCTATCCATGGATAATATTGAAAAAACAACAACCAATAATAAAAAGGTGGTGCGCAACTTTTGGTTGTCATCTTGGGCATTGAATAATAAAAATACAGTGTATCTTATAACTGCTGTTACCATATTATTTGGCTTCTATTCGTATGTAAGTTTACCCAAAGAATTATTTCCTGAAATTAATATTCCAACCGTTATGGTCCAGACATTATACCCTGGAAACCCTCCGGTTGATATTGAAAATCTCATAACCCGTCAGATTGAAAAAGAAGTTGAATCTGTGAAAGGGATCAAAGATTTGAATTCTGTATCAAGTCAGGATGTTTCCAATGTATTTGTGGAATTTAATACGGATGTTGATATAAAAGTAGCTCTTCAGGATGTAAAGGATGCTGTTGATAAAGCAAAAAAGGAACTTCCAGATGATTTACCAGCTGATCCGATTGTAACAGATATTGATCTTTCCGAATTTCCTGTTATTAACATCAATCTTTCTGGTGATTATAGTGTAAGTGAATTGAAGGGTTATGCCGAAGAGTTAAAGGATGAAATAGAAACAATATATGAGGTATCTGCTGTAAACTTAACTGGCATAACCGAAAGGGAGGTTAAGATAATGCTAGACCCTTTCCTAATGCGAAAATTGAAAGTTGGTTTTGGTGATGTTGAAGGTGCAATCACAGCTGAAAATATTTCCCTCTCGGGAGGTGATTTATTGCTTGGTAAGATTAAAAGAACCATAAGGGTAATAGGAGAATTTAATGACCCCAATGAGATTGAAAATATCATTGTAAAAAGGGAAAAGGGGGATATTGTATATATATCCGATATAGGGTATGTAGATTATGGATTTAAGGATCGCGACAGTTACGCTTATTTGGATACACAACCGGTGGTATCATTACAGGTAGTTAAGAAAAGTGGAGAAAATTTACTGTCTACAATATCCCAGTCCATGGATATACTGGAGACTGCCAAACTAAATGGTACGATCCCTGCGAATCTTAGTATTGACATTACCAATGATCAGTCGGAGATGGTGAAAATGCAGTTGAGTAGTCTTGAGAATAGTATAATAATGGGAATGATTTTCGTAGTCTTCATCCTGTTTTTATTTTTAGGAACAAGAAACTCATTATTTGTTGGCCTGGCTATACCAATGTCCATGTTCCTTTCTTTTATGATTATGGGGTTAATGGACTACAGGATAAATATGATTGTTCTATTCTCCCTCATACTCGCATTGGGAATGTTGGTTGATAATGCCATTGTTGTAACAGAAAACATATACAGGTTTGTAAATAAGGGATATCCTCTTTTGGAGGCTGCAAAGCAAGCAACAGGAGAGGTTGCCATGCCCATTATTTCATCCACCGCTACTACACTAGCAGCTTTTTTCCCTCTTGTATTCTGGGATAGCATAATGGGTGAATTTATGTCTTATTTACCTATAACTTTGATTATTGTTCTAGCTTCTTCCTTGTTTGTGGCATTAGTAATTATTCCTGTTGTATTTACAGTATTTTATAAAAAGGAAGCAAATGTTACTTTACCTAAACCCAAGAGGTCAATCATCGTTATTACTGTATTACTGCTGATCTCAATTATTTTTTATATCGCAGGAATAAATTGGGTTGGTACAGTTTTAGTAATAGCTGCCCTAATAGTATTTTTAAATTTATTGTTCTTGTCAAAACTGGCTCTATGGTTTCAAAAAGTTGGTTTGGTATGGCTGGAAGAGGTTTACACAAAATTTATACAATTTGCATTAAGAGGTAGGCATCCTTCTTATTTTTTAATTGGGACAGTTCTTCTTATGATATTTACCATCTTTTTCTATGCAGTTAGAAATCCAAAGGTTGAATTTTTTCCATCTGGCGATCCGAAACTAATAAATATTGTTGCCGAAATGCCCATTGGAACAGATGTTAATGTAAGCGATTCAATGATCAGGGTAATTGAGGAAAAAGTATACGAGGTATTAAATCCAGACATGGATATAGTTAAATCCGTTTTGACGGTTGCTGGAAAAGGTGCAGTTAGTGAGAATGATGGTTTTTCAGCAAGGGGAGGAGCTCCAAACAGAGGTCTTATTACAATAAATTTTGTTGATTTTAAGGATAGAGGCAAAAAAAGCACATCCGATGTATTGGAACGTTTGGGAACTCAAATGGTAGGTAAATACCCAGGGGTTATACTATCTGTGGAAAAGCAGGAGGAGGGACCACCAACAGGAAAGCCCATAAACCTTGAAATAATGGGGAAAGATTTCGAAAACCTAATAATTCTTGCGGAAAATATTAAAACAGATCTAAACAGAGCTAATATATCAGGAATTGAGCAACTTAAGATAGATTTGGATATGGATAAACCAGAACTACTTGTAAACATAGACAGGGAAAAAGTCAGAAGATATGGCTTATCAACTGGACAAGTTGGTGAGGCCATAAGAACTTCATTGTTTGGAAAGGAGATATCAGATTTTAAAGATGGTGAAGATGATTATAAAATTGTAATGAGACTTGACGATAAATATAGATATAATATATCTGATATTATTAATCAAAGAATAACATTTAGAAGCCAATCTAGTGGTAAGATAATTCAAGTTCCCATATCCGCAGTAGCAGATATAAGTTATAGCTCAACCTATGGTGCAATTACCAGAAAAGATAGAAATAGATTAATTACAATATGGTCAAATGTTCTTGAAGGCTACAATGCAAATGAGATAAATAACCAACTGAAAAAAGTAATGAAAGATTATCCGATGCCTCCTGGAACTAAATATGAGTTTACAGGTGAGCAAGAGGAACAGGCAGAGTCCATGGCATTTCTATCAAAAGCACTTATAATAGCTCTAGCTTTGATTATGATAATTTTGGTTTCACAATTTAATTCCTTCGTAAAACCTGCCATAATTATGTTTAGTGTTGTAATGAGCACCATTGGTGTTTTTGGAGGGCTTGCTACTTTCAAGATGGATTTTATAGTGATAATGACAGGAATAGGAATTGTCTCCCTTGCAGGTGTTGTTGTTAATAATGCAATTGTATTGATTGACTATATAGGTCTATTAAAAAAGATAAAGAAAAAAGAACTTTCTCTCGAAGAAGGAGAGTATCTTCCGAATGATGTTGCAAGACAATGCATTATTGATGCTGGACGTACTCGTCTTCGACCAGTTTTATTGACAGCCATTACAACAATTTTAGGACTCATGCCTCTTGCTGTTGGATTTAATATTGATTTTATCTCTTTCTTCAATACTTTTGATCCTGATATATACTTTGGTGGTGATAATTCTCTTTTTTGGGGTCCCATGAGCTGGACCGTGATATTTGGATTAAGCTTTGCTACATTTTTAACACTTGTTATTGTACCTTCGCTTTATCATGTTCTCTACGAAGCTAAAGTGAAGATGTCAAACTGGAGAAATAAATAGATTTCAATGATAGATTCATTTGATAAACTAAATCTTTCGAAACAATTATTATCAGCAATTACTGAATTGGGGTTTACAACACCAACCCCAGTACAGAATGAATCTTTTTCAGTAATCATGTCCGGAAAGGATGTGGTAGGAATAGCACAAACAGGCACAGGTAAAACACTTGCTTATGTCTTACCAATCTTGCAACAACTTAATTACTCTGATCAAATTAATCCTAGAGTACTTATACTTGTCCCCACTCGAGAACTGGTATTACAAGTTGTAAAAGATATTGAGGAAATTGCAACTTATCAAAATGTTAGAATTCTTGGAGTGTATGGAGGAACTAATATAAATACACAAAAACAAAAGGTTTTGGAGGGTTGTGATATACTTGTTGCAACACCAGGAAGACTTTATGACTTGGCAGTAAGTGGTGTTCTGCAGTTAAAATCGATTTATAAGCTGGTAATAGATGAGGTTGATGTAATGTTGGATTTGGGATTTAGATACCAATTATCAAATATTTTTGAGTTGCTGCCAGATAAAAGACAAAACCTGATGTTTTCAGCAACCATGACAGGTGATGTTGCTAAACTTATAAATCAATACTTTCATAATCCTGAAAAAATATCCATCGCTATTAGCGGAACAAGGCTTGAAAATATTGACCAAAAGAGTATTCCAGCTCCCAATTTCTTTACAAAAGTGAATTTACTTTCATGGTTATTGGAAGATAAAGAAACATTTCGCAAAGTATTGGTATTTGTATCCAGTAAAAAAAATGCAGATAAACTATTTGAATTGTTAGAAGAAAATTATGGTTCTGATATGGTTATTCTTCATAGCAATAAATCTCAAAATTACCGAATTAGATCTTTGGAACAGTTTGGTAGTGGGGAAAGAAGGATTATGATATCAACGGATGTTATGGCTAGAGGGATAGATATAGAGGATATATCACATGTGATTAATTTTGATACTCCATCGTACCCAGAGAATTATATACATCGTATCGGAAGAACAGGCAGAGTAGACAAAAAAGGTAATTCAATATTATTTTTCTCAGAGAGTGAAACCGCTAATAAGAAAGAAATTGAATTATTGATGAATTACAACATACCACAATCCGAATTTCCTGAGGGTGTAGAGACATCAAATGAATTATATGGTGAAGAACAGCCTTCCATAAAAGAAGGCCTCAGCTCCAGACCTAACACTATAACTGAGGGAAAAGCCTTCCACGAAAAAAAACTTAAAAATAAGAAAACAAACCAAGGTGGTTCTTGGAGGCGAAAAGCAAAAAAGTATAAGAATCCAAAAACAAGAGGAGATAAGATCTCAAATAAAAGAAAAAACAAAAGGTAGTTTGTTAATTACCAAAGCAGTTATAGATGATTATTACTTAACACTATTTAATTATTTTTGCATTGATGGCCATGTTATTTTTTGGCCACAGGAATAAAAAAAAAGTGAATGAAAGTAAAAATAGTAAATGATTCGGGTCATCGGTTACCAAAATATGAAACAGCCGCATCTGCAGGCATGGATTTAAGAGCTAGTATCGAAAAGGATATAACATTAAAAAGTCTTGAAAGGGCATTAATACCAACAGGATTATTCATGGAGCTACCAGTTGGATTTGAGGCACAAGTTAGACCAAGAAGTGGGCTTGCTGCAAAATTTGGAATTACTGTTTTAAATACCCCGGGTACCATAGATGCAGATTACAGGGGCGAGATAAAGGTGATCTTAGTAAATCTATCCAATGAAGAATTCACTATTTCAAATGGAGATAGAATTGCACAAATGATTATCTCTGAGCATATTCAGGCACAAATGGAAGAGGTGAAAATATTATCAGAAACTGAAAGAGGTTCTGGTGGTTTTGGACATACTGGAAAAAAATAATGGTATGTACCATCAACACCAATTTATCAAAACTTAATTTAAATGAATCCTCGATATCTAATATTAATAATATTCTGTGCTTTTATAATCAATGTGCCAGCTAAAGCGCAAAAAAATAAAAAAAGGAAACAGAAAAAAGAACAGCAGACCCAGCTAACGGATAAGCAAAAGTATGAGCAATCTGATTTATTTGCTCAGGGTTTAATACAAAAGCAATTAAAAAATTACAATGATGCTCTAAATCTTTTTTCAAAAGCTCTATTAGTTGATAGTGAGGATGCTGCAAGTCATTTTGAGGTTTCAAAAATTTTGCTGGCTTTGGGCAGAAATGACGAAGCCTTGGCAGAGGCTGAACTGGCAGTAAAGTATGATAAAAATAATATTTGGTACAAAGCTAACTATGCAAAAGCAAGTCGGTTAAATGATAACTATGACGATTATGTTAGAACATACGAGGAACTAGTAGAGGCAGAGCCTTATGATATAAACTTTGTTTATGAACTGGCATTTGCCTATCAATTTACCGGAGATTATAGAAATGCCATAATTGCCTACGATAAAATTGAAGAATTGATGGGCATAAGTGAAGTAATAATAAGTAACAAAACAGACTTTTATACAAAAATTGGCGATCCTGAAAATGGCATAAAAGAAATAGAAAAACTCATAAATACAAATCCATTTGAACCAAGATATTATGCTCTGCTAGCAGAATACTGCTCTAAAAATGGCTTTGAAGATGAGGCTGTGAGTGCATATGAAAAAATAGTAGAGATAAACCCAAATGATCCATATGTACATATATCACTTGCGGATTTTTATTCAAAAAAGGGCGATAAGGAAAAAGCATTTGATGAGTTAAAAATGGGAATTTCAAATCCTGACCTTGATATAAAGACAAAGATTAATCTTTTGGCAAGTTACTATAGTGTAAAATTAGATGATAATCAGAAACAGCAGGCCCTCGAATTATCTGAAATAATAATGGATACACACAAGGATGATCCGCTTGCATCCTCATTTTATGCTTCAATGTTATACGAAAATGCCAATTATGTATCTGCAGAGCCAATTTTTAGAGAAATAGTGGAAACGAATAAGGGAAATTATATGGCCTGGGAGCAATTGTTATTTTGCGACTTATACCTTGAAGACTTTAAAAATTTAACACTTGACTCTGAAGATTGCATCGATTATTTTCCAAATTACCCACTTCCATACTTCTTTGCTGGAATAGGCAACTTTCAAATTAGAGATTTCGTCAAAGCAAAGGCCTTTTTGGAATCTGGTAAAGACTTTGTGGTAAATAATAATGCTCTTTTGGAACAGTTTTACTCAACTCTTGGTGATACATACAATGAATTGGGGAATTATGCTGCCTCATATTCAGCATATGATAAGGTGTTGAAAATAAATCCTGAAAATTCTATTGTCCTCAATAATTATGCATATTACCTCTCATTGCGTTCATTAGACCTTGATAAAGCAAAAGAGATGTCTGCTAAATCGGTTGAATTAGATCCTTATAACAGTAGTAACCTTGATACCTATGCCTGGGTATTATATAAGATGGAAGACTTTGACTTGGCCCTGCAATGGATTAACAAGGCTTATAATAATGGCGGTGAAAATAGTGGTGCCATATTGGAACACTATGGTGATATTTTGTTCAAGCTAGGTAAAGTTTCAGAGGCAAATGAATATTGGTTACGCGCAAAAGAAACCACTGGATATTCGGATTATTTAGATAAAAAAATAAAAATGCAAGAGATTTATGAATAGTAATATAAATAAGGCTTGGGCTTTAATTTTTTTATTCCTTATGGCCTTTTCGTTTTCATCATGTAAATCCAAGAAAAAGGTTCTAAAGGCAGAATTGAAAGAACATGGATTTCAATATTTATATAATCGTATGACAGAAAACCACATGAATTTTGATTACCTAAGCGCAAAGTTCAATTTGGTTTATGAACAGGATAAAAATAAAACAAGTTTAAGAGGACAATTAAGAATTAAAAAAGATAGTTTAATATGGATTTCATTTACTCCTGCTCTTGGAATTGAGGCTGCCAGACTTTTGCTAACTAATGATACCATAAAATTCATGAACCGGTTAAATAAAACATATTTTTCAGGTAAATATGAATTGGTGGATAGTCTGCTAAATACGACCATTGATTATTCACTTTTACAATCCATGCTTATTGGAAATGATCTTACCCAATATGACACTAAAAAATATAAGGCAACTATTGATAACGGCCTATATCGACTTACAATACGAGAAAGAAGAAAGATAAAGCGGTATATGAGAAAAGGTGACATTAGATCCAGAGTATTGGTTCAGCAGATTTGGTTAGATCCCTCAAACTATCGAATTGCTAGAATTGATATAAAAGAAAAAGGAGAAGATGATAATAATAAACTAAGAGTATTTTATGGTGATTATATGAATGTTAGTGGTCAATTGTTTCCTTCAAAAATGAAGATAGAGATAGTTTCAGGAAAATCAATTTTTATAGACATTAACTTCTCTAAAGTAACAATCAATAATCCTTTACGTTTCCCTTTTAAATTATCTTCGAAATACGAAAATTTATTTTAGCTTAATAAATATGCCAAAGCAGATATACATACCATTACTGCTTATTTTTTTGCCAGTAATAGTATTTGCTCAAAAAGACCAAGATAAACTTGAGCAAAAACGTAAGAGTCTGGAAAGTGAGATAGCATATACCAATAAACTTCTTAAGGAAACAAAATCATCCAAAGAGGCTACATTAAATGAGTTAAAGTTATTGGATGTTAAACTTAACAAACGATCAGATTTAATTGCTACAATAGATTCGGAAATTTATCAGCTAAATGATAATATTGAAAGAACACAAGTACAATTGAGAAAACTAAATGAAAATTTGAATGAGCTTAAAATTAAATATACAGAAATAGCATGGCATGCTTATAAATATAAAACATCATACAATAAACTCATATTTATTTTTTCAGCAGATGATTTAAATCAGGCATTTCAGAGGATGAGGTATTTAGACCAACTTAGTACATACATACGTACTGAAGCAGAAATAATAAATAAAGCAGAAAATGAGAAAAATATTTTACTGGAAGAGTTAAAAGAAAAAAAATTAAAAAAAGGTCAGCTATTGTCAAATGAACAAGCTGAAATAAATTATTTAGAAAAGGAACAATCACAAAAAAGTAAATTAAAAAAGAATCTACAATCTAGGGAAAGGCAATTAAAAAAAGCCAAAAGAGAAAAAGAAAAACAAACAGCGGCATTGGATAGACAAATTCAAAAAATTATTCTATCTGAAACATCTGCCAAAAAAGATAAGCCTGGAAATAAAACATATGCTTTAACACCATCTGAAATGAAACTCTCTTCCTCATTTGCATCAAATAGGGGGAAATTACCATGGCCAACGGAAAGAGGTATTATTTCTGGTACCTATGGAGTACATCAGCATCCTGTACTTAAAAAAGTAAAAGTTAAAAATAATGGTATTGATATAGCAACTTCAAAAAATAGTGAAGCTAGAGCAGTATTTAATGGTAAAGTGGTTAGTATTACAAAAATATCAAATACCAATCTTGCAGTAATAATTAAACATGGTGAATACTTTACTGTATATTCCAATCTGGATAAGGTTTTTGTTAAAAAAGATGACAACATTATTACCAAAGAGCTAATAGGTCAAATTCACACTGATCTTAAAGGTAATACAGAGCTACATTTTGAAGTTTGGAAGGGGAGTGCATTACAAAACCCAACCTATTGGGTTGTTAAGAAATAAAGTTACCCATTTGGCCCTCCAAAAGAATTTATTTAACGGAAACTAACAGGCTTATTTTATTAATTTTGTTTTAACCTTGTTTTGGATATCACATGGATTTAGAGATTAAAAATATTGATAATAAATACCACTCACTACTCGAATTAACACAAAGTGTTGAGTCCGTAATAAATAAAACGTACACAAAATCTTATTGGGTTAAAGCCGAGATAGCTAAACTTAATTTTTATCCCAAAAGTGGCCATTGTTATCCCGATTTGGTAGAGAAACAAAATGGAAAAGTAGTTGCTCAAATGAGAGCAATTATTTGGGCTGGATCATTTAAAGATATGTCATTAAAATTCACCAATGTAACCAATGAAAAAATAGGTGATGGAATGACAGTTTTGCTGAGGTGTAGTGTGAAATTTAGCCCCATTTATGGTCTTTCTCTTCAGATACATGATATAGAACCATCATTTACCCTTGGAGAGCTGGCAAAGGAAAAACAGAAATCAATAGCTAGGCTAAAGGACGAAGGTAAATTCTATAAAAATAAACAGCTACTACCCCCATTACTCATTCAAAGATTGGCTATTATTTCTGTTGAAACAAGCAAAGGATATCAGGATTTTATAAAAGTTATAGACAATAACGAATGGGGATATAAATTCTTTCACATGTTGTTTCCTGCTTTACTTCAAGGAGATGGAGCCGTAAAGTCAATAACATCTCAACTAACATCCATTAATAAGATAATTCATCATTTTGATGCAGTTCTTATTATTAGAGGAGGAGGTGGTGATATAGGGCTAAGTATATTTGATAACTATAATCTTGCATCTTCGGTTGCAGATTTTCCAATACCTGTAATAACAGGAATTGGACACTCAACAAATTTTACCGTTTCCGAACAGGTTTCGTTTGTAAATAAGATTACTCCCACAGAAGTAGGATATTATCTTATCCATAAATTTCATAAGCTATCTGTTAGAATTCAAGATGTTGAGAATATATTATTGGAAAAATCCAATGGCATTCTCAGTCATAATAGAGAAATATTAAAACAGTTATCCACGAAGCTAAAAGCAACAACCGAAAGGTTAGTTTATCAAAATAATTTGATCCTAAAGGATATCAATTACAAATTTATAAATGCAATACAAAAATCCATAAATAAACAGAATCATTTACTGAACAACATATTGCTATTAATTACAAACCAAACAAATAAATTATTTATTGAGAATAATCATACGGTAATGACACTAACTGAGAAAATCAGGCTATTACATCCAGAGAATATTTTAAAACGCGGCTATTCAATTACTGTTTATGAAGGAAAAGTTGTAAAAGATGCTAAATTTTTAAATGATGGTGATATTTTAGAGACGACTTTCACCAAAGGAAAAACCATATCAATAGTTAATAAGTAAATCACATGAATAAAATTAAATATACAGATGCAATCATTGAGCTGGAGGAACTTGTAGCTGAAATGGAAAAAAATGAAATTGATGTTGATGAGCTAACCAAGAAAGTAAAAAGAGCCAGTGAGCTTATCAAAATTTGCAAGGAAAAGCTTCATTTCACGGAAGAAGAGGTAACTAAGATTCTCAAAGAGATCAACACTTAATATTATCTCTCCATTTAATTTAGAATTCCTTTAAAATGTTCCAAACATTCTGGGTTTGCCAATGCATCTTTATTTCCAATGGGTTGCCCATGGATTATCTTTTTTATAGCAATTTCAACCTTTTTACCATTTATTGTATAAGGAATGTCTGGAACTTGAATGATTATTGAAGGCACATGACGTGGACTACAGTTATTTTTAATGGAAGACCTGAGATTTTTTTCAAGTTTTTCATCAAGGTTACTACCATTTTTTAATTTGACAAATAAAACTACTTCTTCATCACCATCAATTTTGTGTCCAACAACAACAGAGTCTTCTATTTCTGATATGCTTTCCACCACTCGGTATATCTCAGCCGTTCCAATTCTGACTCCTTGTGGATTTAACGTTGAATCAGATCTGCCAAGCATTTTTATACCTCCATGTTCAGTAATTTCAATAAAATCTCCATGATGCCAAATACCCGTGTATTCTTCAAAATAAGCAGCATGATATTTTTTATTCCCAGTATCGTTCCAAAAATATACGGGCATGGACGGGAAGGCGGTTTTACATACAAGCTCTCCTTGTTCATTTATAACACCATTGCCAGCATGATCATAACAATCAACATCCATTCCCAGTCCCTTACACTGAATTTCTCCTATGTAAACAGGCAAAACGGGATTGCCCAGAATAAAACATGAAATAATATCTGTTCCACCAGCAATGGATGAAAGCTGAACATCACTTTTCCACTTTTTATATACATATTCAAAGCTATCATTTGACAATGGTGAACCGGTAGAGGCTATCACCTTAAGATGTGGAAAACTATCGATTTCCGAAGGTATAACACCTGCATCTTCCAATGAAGCAATATATTTGGCGCTTGTACCAAAGAAATCAATTTTTAATTCTTTAGCCATTTTGATAAGTGCATCCGGACCTGGATAAAATGGATTTCCATCGTATAGCACAAGTGTTGATCCAATGGCCAAACTACTAACAATCCAATTCCACATCATCCATCCGCACGTTGTAAAGTAAAATACAGTTTGATCTTTAGTAATACCGCTATGAAGTATAAGTTCTTTTAAATGCTGAACAAGAGTTCCTCCAGCAGAGTGAACTATACTTTTTGGAAGCCCTGTTGTACCAGATGAATACATTATATAAAGAGGATGATCGAATGGTAATTGCTCAAATACAAGAGGGTCATTACTTCCTTTTCCTAATTCCTCCCACAGTACAGCATTTTTCATGCCGGTTGTATTTAGATTACCAGTATAGTCAACAAGTAAAACTTTTTCAACCGAGGGAAGACTAGATAAGATACCCTTGAGTTTTTCAAGTGAATCAAAAGCCTTGCCTTTATAGAAATATCCGTCTGCAGCAATAATTAATTTTGGTTCTATTTGAGAGAACCTATCCAAAACACCTTTTATCCCAAAGTCTGGTGAAGTGGATGTCCATATTGCACCCATTGATGTGGCAGCAAGCATTGCAATAATAGTTTCGGGCATATTTGGCATAAATGCGGCTATTCTATCACCGATTTTTACACCCATATTTTTGAATCCTGCTGCAACTCTTCTTACCTCTTCGTTCAATTGCTTATAAGTAATCTCTCTTTTTACTGTGTCTTCTCCACGAAATATCAAAGCTACATGATCATCATTTCGTTTTAATAGATTTTCAGCAAAGTTTAATCTAGATCCTTTAAACCATGATGCTCCGGGCATTTTTTTTGGATTGTCCACAACTGATTCGTAATTTGTGGAGTAAATAACATCGCAATAATCCCATATTTCAGCCCAGAATTCTTCCGTGTTTTCTATACTCCATCCATGAACAGTTCTATAATCATTTCTAGGTAGGTCATATCTTAGGGCGACATGATTTAGAAATTTTTGCATGTTTGAATTAATACTATAGGAGGCTTTTGGTTTCCAAAGCATAGTTAATTAGTTTGATGTTTGTTAAAGGTCTTACAATAAAAAAGTGGCCCTTTACCATTATTCGTGTCAGATTAACGGATATTTTATGAATATATACTCAGAAACAATAAATTTAACATCCGATCAATCTGGATATGACCAAACGCTGTATTTCTGAAGTTCCTTCTCCAATTTGTAATAATCTCTGATCGCGGTAGAACCTTTCCACATCATAGTCCTTCATGAGGCCATATCCGCCGTGAATTTGTACTGATTCATCGGCCACTTCTTTGGCAATTTCTGAACAGTAAAGTTTTGACATTGCAGCTTCTTTTGAATATGGTTTGCCATTATCTTTCAACCAGCATGCCTTATACAAAAGGTTTCTACCCAGCTCAATTTTTGTGGCCATATCTGCAAGTTTAAATGCATTTATTTGGAATTTACTAATTGGTTTCCCAAACTGTTTTCTTTCGTTTGCATAATTTAAGGCAAGTTCAAAGGCTCCTTGAGCACAGCCTAAACCCATTGCTGCAATGGATAATCTACCTCCATCAAGAGTATGAAGCATAATATGGGAACCCTGGCCAACTTTTCCAAGTAGGTTTTCTTTGGGAACTCTCACATCATCAAAAAACAGTTCAGCTGTATCAGATGCTCTCCACATCATTTTTCCATGCATTGTAATTCGCTTAAACCCTGGTGTGTCTTTCTCAACAATTATCGTTGTGAAAATTTTCTTTCCATTTTCTTCCCCACTTACTGCCTGTACTGTGCATCCTACACTAATATCAACAGAGGCATTAGTTATGAATATTTTTGAACCATTTATAACCCACTCATCTCCATCCAAAACTGCAATAGTTTTGCTTCCTCTTGAATCCGATCCTGCTCCTGCTTCTGTGAGTCCAAAACTCCATAGTGCCTCACCAGTGCATAGTTGTGGAATATGTTTTAATTTCTGCTCTTCTGTTCCATAGTTAATCAAAGGACCTATTCCAAGTGAGTTGTGTGCAGCAAGAGTTGCTGCCTGAGAACCATCAACACGTGCAAGTTCTTCAACGGAGATTATGTATGAAAGAGTATCCAAACCCTGTCCACCATATTTTTCTGGTGTGTTCATTCCAAAAAGACCAATTTCGCCCATTTTTTTTGTCAAATCATAGGAAAATATAGCCTTCTCATCCAGCTCTTTTGCAACAGGTTTTATTTCACGTTCAGCAAAATCACGAACTGTTTCTCGTATTAATTTTTGTTCCTCTGTAAGTTCAAAATCCATTGCCCATCTATTAGTTAATGATTAGGTTTTTGCTGTTGCAAATTACGAAATTCTTAGCTAAAAATTAAAATGAAAATATAGTACTATTTAATTTCTTCTAATACTACCAACTGCACATCAGCATCAACCATATCACCAACATTTACAGCCACTTTATCAACAATAGCATCCTGTGATGCAATAATATTATTTTCCATTTTCATGGCCTCTACAACCAATAGTACTTTACCCCTTGATACTTTATCGCCTTTTTCAACATTAATTTTGATAACTTTACCTGGCATAGGAGCAAATAAACTACCTTCCATATCTTCATTATTACTATCATAATCTGTGTCAAGAAAAAGGAGATCATTCCGTTTAACGTTGAATATTAAACCATTAATAGAAACATCAAACGCTCCATGCTTATCGGCAGAAATAAATGCAGTATAAAGCTTGTTATTTAGTTTAAACTCAACCTTGTTTTTGGAAATATGAGGATTATTAATTTTTAATATTTTTTTATTAAAAGCAAAAATTATTTCCGTCGAACATAAGCTGAGTATTTCAAGAGTTACTTCATCCTTATCACACTTAAAACCAAGATTCATGGAATTACGCCAGTAACCTATTCTATCCCAAGTATTATTATTATTTTTCTCTTTATTATTGTTAAGTGTATATAAGGCCAAGGAGATAATTGGTATCTCATCACCTATCTTTTTCTTTGCAATAATTTCTTCAGTTAAAATATCATCAATATGCTCATCGCAAAATTTTGTTGATAATTTATTTTCTCTAAATGTGGGGTGTTCAAGAACATTTATTAAAAAAGTGATATTTGTCTTAATTCCATGAATAACAAACTCTTTGAGTGATTTAATGCTGAGTTCAATTGCTTTATCTCTGGTCTTTTCCCAAACTATTAGTTTGCTGATCATGGGATCAAAAAAACTATGAATTGTGGTCACTCTATCTATGGATGAGTCAATTCGAATATTCTTTCCCTCTGGAAAGAGTAGCAGACTAATTAACCCAGGATGAGGTAAAAAATTGTTGGCAGGATCTTCTGCATATATTCTGCTTTCAATTGCATTACCTGATTGTTTAACTTCCTCTTGTTTCAGCCTTAGCTTATTTCCAGCAGCAATATAAATCTGTTCTTCAACAAGGTCAATGCCAGTTACAAGCTCAGTAACTGGATGTTCTACCTGTATTCTGGTATTCATTTCCAGAAAATAATAATTCAAATCATTATCCACCAGAAACTCGATGGTGCCAACACTATTATAACCAACCCCTTTTGCAATATCCACAGCAGATTTACCCATTTTATTTCTGACCTCTGGTGTTAAAGTTGGAGAAGGGGCCTCCTCAATGATTTTCTGATATCTTCTTTGGATTGTGCATTCACGTTCAAAAAGATGAATAACATTACCATAATTATCACCAATAACTTGAAATTCAATGTGCCTTGGTTCCTCAATATACTTTTCAATATAAATGGTTCCATCACCAAAATAGTTTAATGCTTCCCTTGAAGTTGTTTCAAGAATTTCTCTTAACATTTTAGGATCATTAACTATTCTCATCCCTTTACCACCTCCACCTGCTGCTGCTTTTACAAGAATAGGATACTTAATTTTATTTGCATTTTTGAGTAGATGCTCAGTATCGCCAGTAATACCTTCGGTCATGGGCACACCCGTCTTTCTCACAAAATTTCTTGCTTCAATTTTATTACCCATTAGTGTTATGGCTTCTATGTCGGGTCCAATAAAAGTGATGCCAGCTTTATTACATGCATCCACTAGGATGGGACTTTCGGATAGAAAACCATATCCAGGATGTATTGCATCACATCCAGATTTTAAGGCAACTGAAATAATTTTATCTACGTTAAGATATGTATCATTAAGTTCCTGCTCTCCAATGCAAAATGCTTCATCTGCAAACCGAACATGATATGATTCCAAATCTACCTCAGAATATATTGCAACGGAAGATATTCCTAGCTTTTTTGCCGTCTTCATTATTCTGACAGCTATCTCACCCCTGTTTGCGATTAATATTTTGTTGAAGCTCTTTATTATCATAATATTTGGTTGTACTTAGGGTTGATTTTAGGTTATTTTATGTTCAATGATTATTAACCTTTATTCCATTTAGGTCTTCTTTTTTCCAAAAAAGCACTCATTCCTTCCTGTCCTTCATCGGCCTGCCTCAGTTTTGCTATACATTTTGAAGTATATTTTATTTCTTCATTGATATCAAGCTTTTGATTTGTTACGTTTGTAATAAGTTCTTTAGTACCTCTAACTGCACCTGGAGCGCTGGATTCAAATTCTTTTTTGTAAACTTCAACAGCATCATGTAAACTGGCACCTTTATGGAAACTTGTTATTAAACCAATTGATTTTGCTTCAGAACTTCCAAACTTCCTTCCTGATAACATTAGATCTTTGGCATTAAATTCACCGATTCTTTTTATTACAAAGGGAGCAATAGTTGCAGGTCCGATTCCTAATTTTACCTCACTAAATGCAAATGTTGTATCCTCTTCGGCGAGCACAATATCACAAGCTGAGATTAGTCCGTTTGCTCCACCAAAAACACTTCCGTGAACCACTGCAAGAGTGGGCAGAGGACATTCGTATATAGCTTTGAATAGGGTTGCGATATTTAGAGCATCTTGAAAATTTTGATCATACCCAAAAGCTGCAATATTTTTCATGTAATTAATGTCAGCACCAGCACAAAATGACTTACCCTCGCCCTGAATAATAACCAGCTTTATTTTTTTTTCATTATTTAATTGTAAAAAAAATACAGTTAACTCTTCCATCATTTTTATGTTCATTGCATTATGAACATTTGGTCGATTTAGCTTAACTGTTGTTACAGTACCATAATTGATTACTAGCGTTTCTTCTTTTGCAGCCATTATATATTTTTCCTTTCCAATTTCAATAATTACATTCTGAATACTCCGAACTTTTGCTCTGGAAATTTATGATTCAAAGATGCTGATATGCCCATTGCAAGGACTTTTCTGGTGTCTACAGGATCTATTATTCCATCATCCCATAATCTAGATGTGCTATAATATGCAGATCCTTCTCGTTCATATTTTTCTAAAATTGGTTTTTTCAAAGCATTAATTTCACTTTGTGTCATTTTCTTGCCCTTGGCACGTAGTTGATCCTCTTTAACAGTAGCAAGAACATTTGCTGCTTGTTCTCCTCCCATAACGGAAATTTTTGCATTTGGCCACATCATTAATAGCCTAGGATTAAAAGCGCGACCTGCCATCCCATAGTTTCCTGCTCCAAATGAACCGCCAAAAACCACCGTAAATTTTGGAACATTTGCATTTGATACTGCATGTACCATTTTAGCTCCATCTTTTGCTATTCCACCTCTTTCAAAATCCTTACCAACCATGAAGCCAGTTATATTTTGAAGAAATACCAATGGAATCTTTCTTGAGGTACATAACTCAATGAAATGAGTAACTTTAAGTGCCGATTCTGAAAATAAAACACCATAATTGGCAATAATACCCACTGGATATCCCATTATGTATGCAAATCCAGTCACAACAGTTGTTGCATACTTAGCCTTAAATTCCTGAAATTTACTTCCATCTACGATTCTCATTATCACCTCTCGTGGATCAACGAGTTTTCTTAAATCTACGGGTGCAATACCATACAGTTCCCTGGGATCGTACAATGGTTCCTCAATTGGAACTGTGTTGAGCTTCTGTTTTTCTCTGCATTCAGGGTTTTCTAATATATTTCTGCAAATCTGAATTGCATGAGTATCATTTTCGGCAAAGTGGTCTGCAACTCCTGAAACAGAAGTGTGAACTTCAGCACCACCAAGTTCCTCTGCAGTTACTTCTTCACCAGTAGCTGCTTTAACCAGTGGGGGGCCTCCAAGAAATATGGTTCCCTGATTCTTCACAATGATTGTTTCATCACTCATTGCCGGTACATATGCTCCACCAGCTGTACATGATCCCATTACTATGGCAATTTGTGGTATTCCCATTGCCGACAACCTGGCTTGGTTGTAAAAGATACGACCAAAGTGATCCCTGTCAGGAAAAACCGTATCCTGCTCAGGAAGAAAAGCACCTCCAGAGTCAACCATATAAACACATGTAAGATGGTTTTCCATGGCAATCTCCTGTGCTCGTAGGTGTTTTTTGACAGTAAACTGCATATATGTACCACCTTTTACAGTGGCATCATTAGCTATTATAACCGTTTCCCTTCCATGAACAACTCCAATACCAGTAACAATTCCTGCCGATGGGAAATCATTATCATATTGATCATATCCAGCAAGGGATGATAATTCTAAAAACGGAGTGTTCGGATCAATGAGCAGGTCGATTCTTTCTCTAGCAAGCAACTTTTTTCTTTCCTTATGCTTAGCTACTGCTTGGGGCGAACCTCCCATCGTATTTGCTTTCAGAATACTTTTGTATTCAGCGAGTAATTTTTCAAACTCTTTGGAATTATTTTTAAACTCTTTAGAACTTGTATCTAAACGTGATTTTAATGTAAACAAAGTAGTCGTTTTTGGTTATCAACTAAATAATTAAATAAGTCTAAACTGCTGATTGCAAGTTTAAGTAAAAATGAGGAGATAAAAAAGTTAAATAAGATAAATCACAGGTAAATATTTTACATTATTAAAAGTATTATTTTGCTAAGTATTCAATGAACAAAATCAAGTTTCGCCTCATATGAATGTTTTTAATTTTTGATAATGTAAGGATGAGTTAATTATCCTTTTTATTATATTTGACCACCTAAGTACTTACCTTTTAAACAAAAATTTCACGATTAAACTAACTAGATAAAAGATATGAATTACCCCAAAAAAGTAACAATAGGAGATATTACCGTTAGAGACGGATTTCAGCACGAGGAAATATTTGTACCAACGGAAGCTAAGGTTTGGGTTCTTGAGGAGATGATTCTTGCAGGATTAAAACATCTCGAGGTAACAAATTTTGGAAATCCTAAAGGGATGCCTCAATTTAAGGATGCGGATGATTTGTTTAAAAAAATTAGATCTAGCAAAAAAGTTTCACATCTATTGAATGATGTTAGTTTAACTGCTGTTACAATACGTGAGCGAGCAATTCAACGAGCCATTGAAGCCAAAAAAGAGGGCTGGGGTCCTGATAGAATATTACTAATGGTATCAACAAGCGAGTCTCATCAGAGAAAGAACTCTGGATTGTCATTGGATGAATATTGGGCAATGGCGGAAGAATGGATTCCAAAGGCACATGATGCTGGAATGACTGTAAATGGAACGGTTAGTACCATTTGGGGTTGCCCAATAGAAGGCCCAACAGATATGTCAAAAGCTGTTGAGTTCACTAAAAGATGGTTTAGTATAGGTGCAAATGATGTTGAACACGCGGACCATGATGGAAGTGCTTCACCAGATAGAGTATATAAATATTTCTCCATGTTGTTGGATGGTGTCGATAATGTAAACAAACAAATAGTTCATTTTCATACAACACGTGGTTGGGGTTTGGCCAACGTACTTGCAGCTCTTCAGGCAGGTATGACAAACTATGAAGCAACCCTTGGAGGAATAGGAGGACAACCTGCTAATTTTATTAGTGGAGTGCCAGTTTCTGGAACGGGGGATTATTATTATAAAAATTCTGAAGGTGTTGGTCTGGTTTCAATTGAGGATATGCTTGTTATGATGGATGAGATGGAAATAGAAACTAATATCGACATTGATAAGGTTCTTGAAACTGGACGAATGGTTGAAAAAATATTAGGAAAAAGGTTAAGGTCCGAGACAATAAATCAGGGAAGAATTCCAAAAGAGTTATCCGGTAGAAAATAGTATTTGCTAACGATTTCAGCAGTATTATGGGTTCTTTCTAACACTTTTTAACATCCAAAGTTAAATACATTCCAAGAATAATTGATACTTTCTAGAGATACATCTTTAGAGGATATTTGATTTCTATCAATTTTATGTTTTTTCAAAAGCCTCTGATTAACTAGGGTATGGGGAATTTAATTGAATTTAAGGGTCATTGGAAGCAATCCAAATTATAGCAACTGTTTGGCATTAAGTTTTTAATGACATTTTTTTTTCATACTTCAATATACATTTGTACATTTGCACCTCAATTTTTTAAAAGTATTATAATGGCAGCAATTGGAAATATTAGAAAGCACTCTACACTTCTTGTTATCGTAATTGGTGTTGCGTTAGCAGCATTTGTTCTTGGAGATTTTGCAAAAGGTGGGGGAGGTTCGCGAAACGTAAATGTTGGCGAAGTTGATGGAGAAGAAGTTACAATAATGGAATTCAATTCTGAAGCTGAAAAAAATATCGATGCAACAATGCAACAACAGCAAAAGGATAGACTTTCATCCGATGAGATTTTTTCAGTTAAGGATCAAACATGGAATGAGATAGTTCATCGTATCATAATGGATAAAGAGTACGAGTCAGTTGGAATATCAGTTACTCCTGATGAACTGTTTGATCTTGTACAAGGTCCCACTCCACATCCATTAATTATACAATATTTTAAGGATCCAAATACAAATCAGTATAATAGAAATCTTGTTGTTCAATATTTGCAAAATATGGAAACACTTCCTGAATCTGCGAAACAACAATGGGTTAGGTTTGAGAAATATATCAAAGATGATAGGCTTAGATCTAAATTTAATACTCTTATTTCCAAAGGATATTATGTTCCTGCTGAATTAGCAAGTATGAATTATGCTGAGCAGAATGACAAAGCAAACATAGAATATGTTGCTGCAAAGTATATTGACATCAATGATAGCCTGTTTAATCCAACCGAAAGAGATTTTCAGAAATATTATGATGAAAACAAGGAAAATTATAAACAAAAAGCTTCACGTGGAATTGAATATGTAATCTTTAATATTGTTCCTTCAGCAGAAGATGTTCAGCTTGCAGAAAATGAAATGCAACAAATAACAGTTGAACTAAAAGAAACTCCTGATCCGCTACGATTTGTAAAAGTTAACTCTGACAAACCAATAGATACTAGTTGGTTTGCGGAAGGACAACTACCTGTTCAAATTGACTCAATCATGTTTAATAGTGAGATAGGTACTGTATCAAAACCATACAAACTTAATAATGTTTTAAATGTTGCTAGATTAATGGAAATAGGAAATCGTCCAGATTCCATGAGAGCATCACACATACTTATTGCATATACTGGTGCATTCAATGCACGTATAGAAGTTGAGCGTTCACGCGACCAAGCAGAAGCCTTTGCTGATAGCTTGTTTAATGTTTTAAAACGTCAACCGAATAAAATGAAAGCTTTTGCCAAGGAATATTCCAATGACCCATCTGTGGAGTCAAATGATGGTGACCTTGGTTGGTTCCAAGATGGAGCCATGATATATGCTTTTAACGAAGCTGTGTATAACACTAAAGCAGGTAAATTCACTCTTACAGAAACACCCTTTGGCTATCACATTATTGAAGTTATCGGTAAAGGTGATTTGGTTAAAAAGGTAAAAGTTGCTCAGGTTGAAAGAGAAGTTTATGCTAGTGATAAGACCTATCAGAAAACGTTCGCCAAGGCAAGTAAAATTGCAACCGAATGTAAAACAGAAGATGAGTTCAGCAAAATGGTAACGGAACAGAGGTTGAATAAACGCGAGCAGCCTGTACTCCGTGAAATGAGCAATTTTATTGCAGGGTTAAACAATCCACGTCAGATAGTTAGATGGGCATTTAATAAAGAAACAGAGTTAGGTCAGGTATCAAGTGTATTTGATCTTGATGATATGTTTGTTGTTGCAGTGTTGGTGACCTCGGAACCTGATGGCTATCCGTCACTAGAAAGCGTAATGGAACGAATTGAACCTAGAGTTTATAATGAATTTAAAGGAGAATACCTTTTGAATAAAATGAATGAACTTGATGGTAATATGGCAAAAATAAAAGCCGATATGTCCGTTACTGATAAAGAGGTTAACCCATTGTTTTATGGCTCAAGGAATTTGCCAGGTTTTACAATTGAAAACGAAGTAATAGGTTCGGTTTTTGGAATGAAAAAGGGTGATGTAAGCCAACCAATCATCGGAACATCTGCAGTATTTATAGTTAAAGTTAATGATATGACAAAAGTAGCTGGCATAACTGACTATGCACCTACAATAACAGCAATGACAGATGATTTTTCACAGCGTGTTGATCAAGATAGGCCATTTCAGGCTTTAAAAGAGTCATTGGAAATAGTTGATAATAGAATTGACTTTTACTAATAACAACATACTCTAAGTTATTTTAAAGCTACTTGAACGTTCAAGTAGCTTTTTTTATTTTTATGGAATTTGTTTTCGCTAATACATTTACTAACTTTGTGAAGATGGTGATTAGATTCAGTTTTGTAATCTTTATTTATTCTTTTTTAGCCACACTATCATCCTGCCAAAAGGAGTCCACTGATAATTGGTCATTTTGTGCAGAGTGCGATATTAGTGAGTGGGTAGGTGAGTTTGTTGGCGTAGGAGATTACTACTCGGGTAGCCTGGATGAAACGGAATATGATGTTCCTGTTTCCATCTCAATAGAAAATCCCTCTGGTAAGGTGCTGAAGATAATAGCAGTTGTTGAAAATAAGATATCAACTACTTTTACGTCAACAAAAAATGATAATACTTATTATTTTAGGATAAATGGGAGTAGTAAATCCATCGATATAAACCTTTCAAAAAACAATAATAATTATAAGCTTTCTGGAACAATTAAACTTTTTCATTTTGAAAATGATATTTTGAAAATCGATCAAAGTATATCATTTGATATATTTAGATGATATAATTAGCCTACTTATTGTGTTGATGCGTATGCGAATGCACCTATTGCAACAGCTTTGGAAGTCCCAAGTTTACTTACTCCTATTCCTATTTTTTTTACGGGTGAATATGTTATTGTTTTAGTGGAACCAAATATCGACAATTCGACATCTTCATTTTTCATAAAGTTATTATAACCTTCAGGATCTTCAAGATTATATGCGTAAACTTCAAGTCTTTGGAATTTATGACCATCTATTCGTGTGAATTTCCCATTCATGGCTTCAATTACCGTTGGCATAAACATGGTATAAGCACCTGACAGGCCTCCACCAATTACTATAAGTCCGTCAACTAAAGTAACTGCATTTGCAAGTGAGTGTCCAAGCACTGTTCCAAATAATTTCCAAGTTTCTATTGCAGCATTTTTGTTTCCATTAACTGTTCCACCTGCTATTTTGAAAATATCACCCGGTTCAGGGCATTCATCCATCGAAATACCTGAGTTATTAGAGTATAATGTTTTGACACCTCGTATACTCAGAGTTTCTTCAATACTCATAGAACTATCCATGAAATTATTAGATCGATTTATTTCAGCTCCAGCAGAATTATCTCCAATAAGTAGTTTTCCATCTATTACAATTCCACCACCTGTACCGGTTCCCAGGGTAATACCAAGTAAATTTTTATAAATACGTGAATTGCCTTTTTCTGCAAGCTCCTTGTTTATTTCGGGAATTATACCGCTTATAGCTTCTCCCAGGGTAAATAAGTCTCCATCATTATTTATGAATACAGGAATACGAAACTTTTCTTCTAAAATATTCTTCAAAGGAACTCCACCCTTGAAGAATGGGAGGTTTTCCAAATCTCCAATTATACCTTTTGCATAATCTGCAGGTCCAGGAAAACAGAAGCTAATTGCTCTTGCAATATTTCCTGTGGATTTATTTAGGTCACCAAATCCAGTTATTAGCTTTTCTATGAACTCTTCAATTGATTCAGATGGAGCAGTAATTACTTTGCTTGAGATAATATCATAATGAGAATCAATTGCATTGAAAACTAAATTTGTTCCACCTGCATCTAAAGTTAGTATTATGTCATTTTTCATTTGAAATCATATATTTAGATAAGATTGGGATTCACTTACTTTATAGTATAATTTGGTTTAAGTAATATCAATGAGCTTCAAGCCAAGTTTTACCCGTATTCATATCCACAACAAGAGGGATGTCAAGTTTAATGGCATTCTTCATTTTGTCTTCAACAATCTTCTTGACTATTTTTTCCTCCTCTTTGAACATGTCAAACACAAGTTCATCATGCACCTGAAGTATCATCTTAGTTTTAAGCTTTTTATTGTTAAGCTCCTTCATAATATCAATCATTGCTACTTTTATCATATCTGCTGATGATCCTTGAATTGGAGCATTAATGGCATTTCTTTCAGCAAACCCTCTAACTACAGCATTAGCTGAATTAATGTCCTTAAGGTAGCGTCTTCTTCCCAAAATTGTTTCCACATATCCATGTTCTTTGGCAAAATCGATTGACTTATTCATGTATTTCTTAACACCTGAGTATTTATCAAAGTAGCTATTAATAATATCTGCAGCCTCGCGTCGGGGTATTCCTAACCTCTCACTTAGTCCAAAGGCAGAAACACCATAAACAATTCCAAAATTCACAGTTTTGGCATTTCTTCTCATATCTTTGGTAACCTCATTGTATTCAACACCATAAACTCTTGCCGCTGTTGCCGTATGAATATCAAGGCCATTTTTGAAAGCCTCTAACATACCTGGGTCCTTGCTTATATGAGCGATAATTCTTAGTTCTACCTGGCTATAATCGGCCGCAAGTAAAATAAAATCATTATTTCTGGGTATAAAAGCTTTTCTTATTTCTCTTCCTTTTTCACTTCTTATTGGTATATTTTGAAGGTTAGGATTATTTGAGCTAAGCCTACCGGTTGCTGCTACGGCTTGATTATAGGATGTGTGGATCCTTCCATCTCTTTTATTTACAAGTGCAGGAAGCGCATCAACATAAGTTGATTTAAGTTTTGTTAGAGACCGATACTCTAGAATCATTTCAATAATTGGGTGCTTGTGAACCAGTTTAACCAAAATATCTTCTCCGGTTTTATATTGACCTGTTTTGGTTTTTTTTGGCTTATCGCTAATAACCAATTTCTCAAAAAGTATTTCGCCGAGTTGTTTGGGTGATGCTATGTTAAATTTAGCATCGGACTGTTCATATATATTACCTTCAATTTTATTGATTTCAACTTCAAGTTGTTTACTGAACTCATTTAGTGCAGCGGTATCAAGCTTTATTCCCTCTGCTTCCATTGAAGCTAATACAGGTACAAGGGGCATCTCAACTTCTTGAAAGAGCTTCCAAGTGCCTGATTTTTTTAACTCGGGTTCAAAATAATGTTTTAACTGTAGCGTAATATCAGCATCTTCTGCAGCATATTCCTTTACTTTTTCAACATTAACATTTCTCATACTTAGCTGATTTCTACCCTTTTTACCAATTAAACTTTCAATTGATACGGGTTTGTATTTGAGATATGTTTCCGCAAGAAGATCCATATTATGTCTCATGTCAGGCTGTAGTAGATAATGGGCAATCATAGTGTCAAAAAATGGACCAGCAACCTCAATTTCATACCATAGAAGTATGTTAATGTCGAACTTTATATTTTGACCTATCTTAAGGATATTGGATTCAAATAGAGGCTTAAAAATCATAACTACTTCCAAGGCATCATTATAATTCTCGGGTACTGGTATATACCATGCCTCAGATGCTTTAACTGAAAATGAAATACCCACAAGTTCAGAATCATTTGCATCTAAACCCGTTGTTTCTGTGTCAAAACATATTTCTTTGCTTTTGAGCAACCTCTCAGCAAGTGATTGCATCTCCTTCTTATCAGTTACAAGTTGGTAATTATGAGGTGTTGAATCAATACTATCCAATTGCGGATTTGCCGCCTCATCACCATCAAATAGGGATGATTGAACAGACGATTCACTAATATTTTCAGCCGAACCTTCAAAAAATCGTTTGGCAAATGTCCTGAACTCAAGCTCATTAAATAATTTTTTGAGCGTTACCATATCAGGATCCTTCTTTTTTAATTGATCTTTTTCAAATTCTATGGGTGCGTTTAATTCAATTGTTGCAAGCTGTTTCGATAGAAGTGCTTGCTCAGAAAATGCTTCCAGATTTTCTTTTTGTTTTCCTTTTAATTTATCAGTATTCTCCAATAGGTTTTCTATACTATCATATTCACCAATTAGCTTTATGGCAGTTTTCTCACCAATACCTGGAACACCCGGTATATTATCAGAAGCATCACCCCATAAGCCTAGTATATCTATTAATTGCTCTGGTTTCACTATACCAAAACGCTCACATACTTCGTATTCTCCCCATACCTCTGCTTTGTTGCCCATTCTCGCCGGTTTGAACATAAAAATATTTTCTGATACTAGCTGTCCAAAATCCTTATCAGGAGTCATCATATAGGTACAAAATCCATCTTTTTCTGCCTTTTTAGATAGTGTTCCAATAACATCATCTGCTTCATAACCATCTAACATTAAAATGGGGATATTTAGCCCATTCAGTAATTCAAATACGTATGGAATTGAGGCACTTAAATCCTCAGGCATTTTTTCCCTGTTAGCCTTATATTCCTGAAATGTTTCATGACGAAATGTTGGTTTTTTTGTATCAAATGCAACTCCAATATAATCTGGATTTTGATTCTTCAACACATCTAGTATTGTATTTGCAAAGCCAAGGATTGCTGACGTATTGAGGCCCTTGCTATTTATTCGTGGATTTCTGCTCATGGCAAAATATGCACGATAAACTAGAGCCATTCCATCAAGTAAGAAAAGTTTATTTTTTGATTCCATATGGTAATTTTGATTTCACAAAGGTAATGGAAATAGAGTGTTTTTACATTAATGATTTGTGAAAGTTCACAACCGAAAAATATGCCACATTTAAATACCGAAAGTGATTAATGGTTTAAGATACACGATAATAGACCTTTAATAATTTGTCAACCGTAATATGTTTGAAACTACTGTTATGCAATAAGTGGAGGTGGATATTAATTCTTTAAATTTATACCACTCTATAACTAAACCTCTGAACATATGGCAAAAGTTGTTGCAAAGCCCTCATCCGAAAGTTCAAAAAAGATATTTGTACTAGACACATCGGTTATACTATATAATCACAATGCCATAAATGAATTTGATGATAATGATGTTGCCATTCCAATAACAGTGCTTGAAGAACTTGATAATTTCAAGAAGGGAAACGCGATTAAAAATTTTGAAGCTCGTGAGTTTATTAGGTTTCTTGATAGTATATCAGGAAAAGCAACAATGAAAAATTGGAAAAAACTAAATGGTCCAGAAAAGGGTCGATTCAAGGTTATAATGAACGAGAGTAGTAAATTGGATGCCAGAAAGATTTTTGATGATAACAAGCCTGATCATAGAATACTAAATGCAGCCATAAAACTAAAAGAAGAGCATCCAGATAGAAAGGTAATTTTAGTTAGCAAGGATATAAACCTCAGGCTTAAGGCCAAATCATTAAATCTTACAGCAGAAGATTTTGAAACGGGTAAGGTTAAGAATATAGAATCATTGTATACCGGAAAAACTACTTTGGATAATATAGATAGCGCTATAATCGATGATCTATATAGCAATGGGTTTTGTAATACTAGTGATCTTGGTTTGGATGAAGGCATTGCAAATCATTACTATATTCTTAAAAGTTCATCATCATCAGCATTGGCATATTTTAATCCCATTACCAAACGTATTGAGAGGGTCGAAAAACATAGTGTTTCGAGGATTATTCCTCGCAATGCTGAGCAGGTTTTTGCTCTTCATGCCATTTTGAATCCCGAGGTAAAACTTGTTACTCTTCAGGGTGTTGCAGGAACAGGTAAAACATTACTAGCTTTGGCTGGGTCATGGGAACAGCGTAGAAATTTTAAACAAATATATTTGGCTAGACCTATTGTACCGCTTAGCAATAAGGATATTGGATATCTGCCTGGCGATATTCATGAAAAAATTAATCCATACATGGAACCACTTTGGGATAATTTGAAATTTATTCAGAATCAGTATGGTGAAATGGACAATGAGTTCAAGCGTATCAGCGATGCCGTAGAAAACGAGAAGCTTATGATAACACCTCTGGCATATATTCGAGGTAGAAGTATATCTAATATCTGTTTTATTGTTGATGAGGCACAAAACCTTACACCCCATGAAGTAAAAACTATTATAACAAGGGCTGGAGAGAACACAAAGATAATTTTCACCGGAGACATTTATCAAATTGATACACCTTATCTGGATTCACAATCAAACGGATTATCAGTTCTTATTGACAAAATAAAGCACAATGAAATTTACGCTCATGTGAGGCTTGAAAAGGGAGAAAGGTCCGAGTTAGCTAATTTGGCAAATGATCTATTATAGGATATTTATTCTTAAACTTCAATTATAATTATCTAATACATTAGATACTTCTTTTTATTTGTTTTCCAGCCGGCTTGTGATTTATAATCCACAAAAAATATTTTAAGGTCAGACTGAGAGGCATATTCCACAAAGTAAATTTTCTTATCTGATTGAGATTCATATTCAACAAAAAACCATAACCCTTCATTACCTTTTACTTGTGACTCATACTCAACTTTAAACACTTTTAAATCGCATTGCGCTTCATATTCAACAACAAATACATTAATATCCGATTGAGATTCATATTCAACAGTAAATATATTTTGTGAATAACTATGTAAGGAAGCTAATATTATTATTGGCAGTAGAAATTTCATGATATTACGATTTAAAAATAAACACCAAGGTAATATCTTCAAATATAAGAATTAAAGACAATTATACAAGTTATAAGACTCACATAATTAACTTGATATGATAACTGTGGGCTTGCCAAAAAATTTAATGATTAAATACAGAGCTGAAAATCCTAATGGGAAAAGAATCCATGATGAAACCCCAAAAGATGCAGGTAATGTACCTATTACAATTGCTACCATGCCTGTTGTTAAAGCGTATGGCAATTGTGTTCTAACATGTTCAATGTGAGGACATGAACTAGCTAAAGAGCTTAAAATTGTTGTATCAGATATTGGCGAGCAGTGGTCACCTAAAACGGATCCTGTTAATACTGCTGCTGTAATATTATAAAATATTGATAATGTTGTTTCATAATCCAATCCCGATGTCTCTGCAAGCATCCATCCCGATGGAAGTATCAGCGGATAGAGGATTGCCATAGTACCCCATGAACTGCCAGTTGAAAAAGAAACAAGAGCAGAAATTATAAATGTGATTACAGGTAAAAAATATGGTGATACTGATGCATCTAATAATAGCCCAGAGATAAAGTCTGCTGTATGCATATGTTTTGTAATTAAGGCAACAGACCAGGCAAGTGTTAAAATCATTATGGCAGGTAGCATCGTCTTAAAGCCCTTTATAATACTTTCAATAGTTTCAGTTAAACTAAGTAATTTCTGACTTAATGTAAGAATTATAGCAATGAATAAGCTACCCAATGAGGACCATAACAATGCAACAAGAGAATCAGAATTTCCTATCGTTTCTGAGAGTTTTTCAAAAAACCCCAATGAATTATTATCCCAAACTTCCTTATCCCATCCACTGTATAGTAATCCAATTAGAGTGCCAATAATTATAACGAGTATGGGGATAATAGCATTGAAACTTCTCGCTTTAACACCTTTTTTTGCAGTTATCTCCTCCATAATATCAGATGAAATTTTTGCATCAATAGCTAAATCTTTTTTAGGAGCAGAATCATACATTCTTCTTTCCGCAAGATACATCGGCCCAAAATCAACCTTTTTCCAGATTAGAGTAAATACAAAAGCCAGAGTAAAAAATGGATAATATGAATATGCTAGTGAATGAAAGAAAACACCATATGCTGATTCATTGATATTAAGTGTATTTATTCCATCTTGAATATAACTTAACTCCGCTCCAATCCAAGTGGTTACAAAGGCAACTGATGCAACAGGAGCTGCTGTTGAATCAATAATATATGCAAGTTTTTCTCTGGATATTTTTAATCTGTCAGCAAGAGGACGCATAGTATTACCAACCACGAGAGTATTTGCATAGTCATCAAAAAATATAACAATACCCATTAACCAGGTAACGATACCTCCAGACCTAGGACTTTTTGCAAATTTGGAAAGGTGATTAACAACACCCGTCATTCCACCATTTTTTGATATTAGGCTTACGGTTGCGGCGATAATCATAGAAAATAAAATTATTGATAAATGACCACTATCGTTAAGGGACTCTATTATATATGTATCTAAAATTGAAAGGAACCCTTGAAAAACTGCTAAAAAAATGGATGATCCTTTATAATAATAAATAATTCCAGTTCCTATCCAGATCCCTGCGAACAAGGCTGTATAAACTTCTCTAATTATCAGGGCTATCATAATTGCTATCAACGGAGGTAGAATGGATAGCCATAGTGGTATTGGATTCACAGGAACGCTATCGCTAAAATTATCAGCACTAACTTTAATTGTTTCTTTCAATGGGAAATTGTAGTCTATAATAACACTTCCATCCATTACGTGACCAACGTAAGCCGAATCATTAATTATTACAATTATATCATTTTGATTAAGTTTCTTTCCAAGGCTTAAATCTGTTATTTTTAATTGTAATTCCTGGTTAACTCCTTGAACAATAATATCAGGTAGGACGAGCTTAGTATTTAATTTATTAAGCGATATTGCTTCGTTTCCATAGCTCATCAAGCCCGATAAAAGAAAGATGGCAATGATTAAGCTCTTTATTTGCATTTAACTTATTTGAGGATGTGAAAGTAAGAAAAATGTTCTTCTATTCAACTATACCAAACTTAGATGTATTACTACATATTAGATAATATTGATTATGCAGTTGCAATTTTGCTTGTGCTAAACTAGTATTATTTTGTGTTTGATGACTGAGCACTAGTCATTTGAGATACAACATTAGTTAATTCAATAAAATCCGTAGGTGAGAGTTGTTCTGGTCTTTTTGAAAAATATGGATGGTCGGATTGAGAAATGTTTGGTAGAATGGATTTCAATGTATTCCGTATTGTCTTTCGTCGTTGATTAAACACCATTTTCACAACTTTAAATAGCAATACCTCATCACAATCCAATTCAGTTATATCATTTCTTGTTAACCTCACCACCGCTGACTTCACCTTCGGAGGTGGATAAAATACATTCTCATTTACTGTGAAGCAATATTCAATTTTAAACCAGTTTTGAAGTAGTACGCTAAGAATCCCATATGCCTTGGAACCATGAGGAGATGCTATGCGTTCGGCAACTTCTTTTTGTATCATTCCAACCACTTGAGAGATTTGGTTTCTATTTTCAATTACTTTGAAAAATATCTGACTGCTTATATTATATGGAAAATTTCCAATTAGGGAGAATTTTTCTACTGTTACGTTATGAAGATTCATTTTTAGGAAATTATCCTCATATATATTCAATCGTGGGTCACTAAAATGGGTTTTTAAATATTCAACCGACTCCGAATCTATTTCTATTAAGTTTAAGAATTTTAGTTTAGGTGTTCTATTCAGAAGGGGCTCGGTTAAAACCCCTGTTCCAGGACCTACTTCAATTACGTTGTCAGAATTAACATCAAGGCACTCTACGATTTTATGTGCAATGTTTTTATCCTTGAGGAAATGTTGACCAAGATGTTTTTTAGGTTTGACCATAATAAATCTTAATAGTCAGAATTTAAAATATAATTTTCATCCTCTAATTTTTCACTTTCTTCGTTAAGTCTATACATTTTTCTAGCCTTGGCAGCAAAAATACTTTCGGGATAATCTGTCATGATAATTAAATATAGCTTTTTAGCTTCTTCAAGATTGTTTGTAGTTCTCAGGAGTTCAGCTCTTTCATATAAAGCATTGTCGGTTTTAAAACTCATTGGGTACCTAGATATTAGTAGATTATAAGCAGAATCTGCTTCTTTGACTTTGCCTAGCTCTACTAATATCTGAGCTTTTTTAAATAATGCATATTCTTTACTTATATAAGCGGATGGATTATTCTCTATTTTGTTAAGCAGAAATAATGCAGAATCCAATTTTCCTTGATACATATATAAATCAGCTCCCGCAAACTTTCGAAGTGTGAAACCAAGGGTATCTTCATCTCTCATCTCACTAATAAAAAGCGAAAGGTCTATTGCATCATTTGAAATTAATTTTGATGTTGCTGACTTAAGCACATCCAAACGTGTTGCCGCCCAGTCAAACTCTCCAGCATAGTAAAATACCTTGGCATTTTTTAATTTAGCTTCATGTCCTATTGGTTCATTTTTCATTTCTGACTCTACTTGTGAATAAAGTAAAGTAGCATCCCATATTTTATCATCTGCTACAAATATGTCAGCAAGCACAATTTTCAATTCAGCCTGTTTTTTACTATTTAAGGCAGGATTCATTAAAGCTATTTCAAGCATCTCCATTGCCTCTTCATATTTTGAAAGTTTAAAGGCAGTTATTTCTGATAATCGGACTATCAAATCAGACGTTATATTATTAATGCCCAATTCATTAACAGCCTCAATTCCTTGGTTTTCCAAATCTTCATATATCGAAATATCTGTATTTGGATTTTCCTCGGCAGCCATACAAACAGCAAGGTAATAGCCAACCCAGGCATTAGCTGTATATGGGCCATTCACTTTTTTGTCTTTGACATAGCCATAAGCCTTTGCTGCAATCTCATATTTGTAATTTGAGTATGCAATGTAAGCAAGCTCCATCATATTTTTTTCCGCATTGTCAAACCTAATATCTATTGATCGGGCCTGGCGATATGCCATATCAAAATCTTTAGTTTGCATTGAGAACCAAAGGAGCATATCTGCAAGTTGTATATTGTCAGGATTATTTTGGGAGTATTGCAAAAGTTTACTTTTTAGGATACCCGTTAGGTTACTATTTATGTCCATTTGCATTACCATTCGAAGCTTACTTTTCATTCGTTGTATGTCCGTAGGAACTAAAACAAGGTGATTAAGATAACTGTCAAGCATAAGATTGTAGTTGCCGCTATACATGTAGGCATCGCCTATCTCAAAACCATAGGTATAATTACTGCCAGCCTCCGAAGATGCCTTTTTATATACCTCCACAGCAATGTTCGCATATCCTTTTGCTTGAAGGCTGCTGGTTATCTGCATTATTTGATTTCTTTGCGAGGGAAGGTTGTCTAGCAGTTTACTGAATATTTTTTTTGCCTTTTTACTATTTCCATTGAGATCAGCTAAATAGGCCTCATCTATTAAATACTTATAATTAGTTGGATTTCTTTTGCGATGTTGCCTAACCAATCGGTCTGCTTTCTTATACTCCTTTAAGATATTATAGCAATTAAAAAGATAGCTGTAATAATAATTTGTGGGATTTGCGGAGTATAGCTGCTCATATAGCTCTGAAGCCTTTTGATATTTTTTCTCACGATAATATTTCATCGCAAGTTGGTCCTTTGAGTTGGGTTTTTTCTGCTGTTTCTTTTTTGATAATATTGGATTTATACTCTGATTATTCTGCGACATTGCAATAGCGGGATAAATTGCAGTCGTAAAAATGAAAAATGCTATTGTATAGATAAAAAAACGCATCAATTATTTAACTGGTTAACTATGATTGTATTCAATGAATCAAATTTAGTAATTTCTGATTCTAACCTTTGGTTATTATATTTCATTCTTTGAATTATTGATTCAGTTATTCTTTTCTCCTCTTGAAAATAATTTTTTAAGCCGGCCCCATCAATAATATTCTTTTCTGCATCTGAATAAAGATCATACAACTGCTTAATCGTCTTTTGGTAATCCATACGAATAATTTTATCCATCCTTATAATTTGTTTTAGAGATTTATCAATATGACTGTATGAGATAGCTGTGGCAGATATTGAATCGTTGGAAAGGTTACCAATCTTGTAATAATTTGAAGTTATTGTTGTTCTAATGTCTGCAATTTCCAAGCTGTCAACATTTGTATATGCTAATCTTTCTATTTCCAACCTATCTATTTCGTGATTTATTTCGCTCAGAATTTCCGAATTAGGATTGTTGCATGAAGATGATATCATTATCAAACCAGTGATAATAATATAAAATAAAAAACGCATAATCAGTTTATTATATCAAACTTGGTATAGCCTTGTAGAGCATTTGGAATACGAATTCCTTTGCTTGTTTGATTATTTTCTAACATTGCCGCTACAATTCTTGGAAGTGCAAGAGCGCTCCCATTTAATGTATGTGCAAATTGAGACTTACCATCTTTATCTTTGAACCTAAGTTTCATACGATTGGATTGAAAGCTTTCAAAGTTTGAGACAGAACTAACTTCAAGCCATCTTTTTTGAGCAGCTGAATACACTTCAAAATCATACGTTAATGCAGCTGTAAAGCTAAGGTCTCCTCCACAGAGTCTCACTATACGGAAGGGTAGCTCAAGTTTTCTCAAAAGATCTGCTATCTGATCTTTCATTTCTTCTAAGGTTTCATATGATTTTTCTGGATCTTGAATTTGAACAATTTCAACTTTATCAAATTGATGCAATCTGTTCAAACCTCTAACGTCTTTACCATAGGAACCCGCTTCACGCCTAAAGCAATTTGAATAGGCTACATTTTTTATTGGGAAATCTTCGGATTTAAGAATTACATTTCTGTAAATATTAGTTATTGGAACTTCAGCCGTGGGAATAAGGTATAGGCTATCTTCGTTTATATGATACATTTGTCCTTCCTTGTCAGGAAGTTGTCCCGTTCCATATGCAGAATCGGAATTTATTAATAGAGGAGGCTGATATTCAATGTAGCCTTTTTCAATAGCTTCATCAAGAAAAAAGTTTATCAAGGCTCTTTGTAGTCTTGCTCCTTTTCCCTTATAAAATGGGAATCCTGCTCCTGTAACTTTGCTACCAAGATCAAAATCTATTATATCATATTCTGAAGCTAACTCCCAATGTGGTTTGGCATTGTTGGGTAAGCTTGGAATGTTACCCTCTTCATAAACTAATTCATTATCGGAATCAGATTTCCCAGCTGGAACACTTTCATGGGGTATATTTGGTATTTCAATAAGTTTTTCATTTAATAAACTAATATTGTTAGAAAGTGCTTGCTCCAAATCCTTTGCTGCCAACTTTAGTTCTCCGGATCTATTCTTTATTTCTTCTGCTTTTTCTCTTTGACCAGTTTTATATAGATTTCCAATTTCTTTTGCTAATTTATTAGTTTCTGCCAGAGCCTTATCAAGTTCTGTTTGTGTAGCCTTTCTGTTAATATCAAGCTCAATTATTTCTTCAATTATAGTAGAGGCATCAAAATTTTTAATGGCAAGCCTATCAATTATTTTGGCTTTATTATTGTGAATAAAATTAAGTTGTAGCATTTTTAAAAAATTTGTACAAAGTTACTCCAAATTATATTTTGAATTTCTGTATTTATTTTTAAAATAAAAAAAACCCGGCAAGTAGTAACAAGCCGGGTTTAAATATCTTTTAAGATTATCGAATAGATGAAAGTATAACTACTTACTTTCCTCAGTCATTGGAACCACACTTACGTATGATTTATTATCTCTTCTTTTTCTGAATTCAACGATTCCATCGCATAGTGCAAAAAGGGTATGATCTTTGCCCATTCCAACATTTAATCCAGGATGATGAACAGTGCCTCTTTGACGAATGAGAATATTACCGGCAATTGCACCTTGTCCGCCATAGATCTTAACACCTAATCTCTTACTTTCTGATTCACGTCCGTTATGGGAGCTACCCATTCCTTTTTTATGTGCCATTTTCTGATTATTTAAGGCCTGCTGAAGCAGACAGGTTAAACAGTAATTTTTTTGATTAATACTTTGCTTAAATCAGCACGGAAACCGTTTGATTTTTGATATCCTTTTCTTCTTTTCTTTTTAAATACGACAACTTTATCACCTTTGAGATGAGAAACAATCTGTGCATCAACGCCAGCGCCTTCTACCAATGGAGTTCCAACTTTTACAGCACCTTTATCGTCAACTAACAAAACTTTGTCGAATTTAACTTTTTCACCTTCTTTACCTTCAAGTCTGTTAACAAAAACTTCTTGCCCTTGTTCAACTTTAAATTGCTGTCCGGCTATATCAACAACTACATACATGATTAATGTTCTTTAGTTTAATTTCCTAAGAAATTTTGGAGGTGCAAAAATATAAAAAAAAACTAACTAACAAATAAATGTTGCTAAATTTTATTTTTTCCTGTGGCTTTTTCTGGTATATTCATTTTCTGAGAGTTAGTAGTCTTGGAATTGACTAAGAAAACTCCTAAAATTATGAGTAAGAACCAAAAGATATAGATGAGTTCAAATATTTCGTTATCAATTATTCCCCAAATAATGGCGATTACTGGAATAATATAGGTAACTGAGGATGCGAATACAGGACTGCTTATTTTTATGAGCTTATTAAAGGCTATAAGTGCAATTCCAGTTCCTAGGATGGCAAGAGTACTTACGTATCCCATTCCAATAAGTATTTTATCCTCATGAATAATTTTGGTTGGAATATCAGAAAATATCAATACATAAAGCAAGGTTGGTAGTCCTACATAAAAGAATGTTAATGAAGTGATTGTTAATGCGTCAATCTCTTTCAAATATGATTTTATGAAGTTAACGTTAAAAGCATAACATACCGTAGCAATCATTATTAGCGATGAATATTTAATATTAATTACAAACCCCTTACCACCAGCACTAGCATAAATAAGGCCTAAGGCACCTATTAGACCAAGCGCTACTCCCACCAAATTATACCTGTTTACTTTTAGTTTAAAAAAAGATAATCCCAATAACAATGTGAACAATGGTGTTAAAGAGTTTAGAATACCTGTTAGTGAGCTATTAATTTCTGTTTGTGCGATGGCAAACAAGAAAGAAGGAATGAAACTACCTATCACCCCCGCAATTGCTAGATAATATTTGTGCTTCCTATTTATTTTGGAAATATTATTCAGCGCGGTTGGAAGTAGAAATAAAAAAGTAATCGTAATTCGTAATAAACCAACTTCTGAGGCTGAAAAATAATCAAGTGATTTTTTTATGAGTATAAATGAACTACCCCATACAATTGCCAGTACGACTAGAATTATCCAAGCAATAAGGGTATTTCTATTTTGCATTTAAATTTCTTAATAGCCTGGCAAAGCTAGGAAATTATATCAATCTACATTGGAACACTATCTAACCAACAGGTTGTTAGTTCAATAACCAATTTTAATTGTATTTTTTGATGGTCAATGTATTTGGATTAAATTAAATATTAATTACTTTTGTTTTTTTTACTTCAAAATAGAACCAATTTTACAAACCCAAGTATAATTAGGAATAATTTAAAAAATGGGCAGAAGATCTAAAGATATTATTTCCGATTTGAGAAATGGTAATAAATCCGTTTTTGAGGAATTATATCGTAATAATTATACTCCCCTTCTCTACTTTTGTATAAGATATGTTGAAAATATTGACGAGGCAGAAGAGATAGTTCAGGGAGTTTTTGTAAAATTGTGGGAAAAGCATTCTGAGATAAAAATAACAAGCTCTTTAAGCTCCTACCTTCACAGAGCAGTTCAAAATAGTGCTTTAAATCATCTCAACAGACGCAAAATTTTAAACAAGTATGTTATATCACAGAACAAAGATATTAATATTACGTTTACTGATCCACACAAAACCCTGGAAAACATTGAAGTACGTCAAATAATCATGAGGGCAATTTTAGAACTTCCTGAAAAAAGACGAGAAATATTTGAGCTAAGTAGGTTTGAAGGAATGAAATATAAAAATATTGCCAAACATTTATCAATATCAGTCAAAACGGTTGAAAACCAAATGACCAAGGCATTAAAATATTTAAGAATAGTTCTTAAAGACCACATGCCAACATTGATTTTAACATTTCTGTTATTGAAAGATTCATTCTAAGGCAGTTTAATTTTATGTAACTTCACGAAACTACAATATTCATTCTCCCTAACCTTTTGTATGTCAGTATTTTTGTGATCGTTGGGTATTCCAAGAAAAAAGTTTAAATTAAACATAATTGGGAATAGGGGTAAATGTATTGCCGACTGTCTTATTACAAAGGATCTTTATTGGATTTAAGGATGAACAAAGAAATTGACATACAACGCTTAGTTGCATATGTTTCAGGAAACTTACCTGAAAATGAAATAAGAGATGTTGAGGCATGGATTAATTTATCCCATGAAAACAAGGCCCTATTCAAAGAGTTCAAGCAAATTTGGGAGGTGTCAATATCAAATTCTTGTTCTGAACCTGTTGATTTGGATGCCAAGTGGGAGAATTTAAAATCTAGATTAAACCTTGGTGATGATATTAAAATTTCAAAAAGATCGACCATTGAAACATTTTTCATTGTTTCTTCAGGAATTGCAGCTTTTATAGCTCTTATCATTTCACTTTGGGTTGTTATTCCGACTCAAAATAAAGTAAATGATGTGCTTATAACAGAATCATCATTTTCCACAGGAAGCTCGTACATTTTGCCCGATGGATCAAAATCTTTCCTAAATGTAGAATCTGAAATAATTCATCCTGATCACTTTTTATTAAATACACGAAGGATTGAATTTACTGGAGAAGCATATTTTGACATAGCACATGATCCTAATCAACCATTTCTAATAGAGACAGGAAATATTAGAGTTAAAGTTTTAGGCACTTCCTTTAACCTTACTAACAAAACCGATTCAGATGAAATAACGATTTTTCTTGAGACTGGAAAGGTATTGTTTTACTCAGTTGATAACGAAAGTAATAGCATACTTGAACAAGTAATTCTATTACCAGGTGAAAAGGGTGTTTACAATAAAATAGACGGCAGTATTTCAAAGTTCAATTTTTCAGATAATAACCACCTAGCTTGGAAAACAGGTACTCTCAATTTCATTAATGCTCCACTTAATGATGTAATTAATACAATTGAGAATACATATCATTTAAATGTTACGAGCAAGTTAAACCTCGAAAATTACCATCTCACAGCTCGTTATCAAAATGAAACACCTGAAAATATTTTGCAGTCCATCAAAGTTATTTATAGCCTTGACTATGTTATTGATGGAAATAATGTAACAATAAAAAAATAGCATTTATCTTTTCTCATCTTCCTGATGACTGATGCTAATTCCTTCCGATAAAATTTTCACGAAAACTATCCAGATTTTTTTTTTGTAATTTAGCATTCTAAGAAATTATAAGCTTTCATACTAACTGATGAAAACCCTTTTAATCAAAGATGATAATCATGAAAGTGTTAATCCTAGACCAGGATTGATGTATATATTATCTATTACATTTTTATTATTAGCCATATTTCTACCAAATCAGCAACCAGTTTTTGCACAATCGTTGGAAGGTGAAACCATGGACATAAATGTTAGTGAAGCAAAGCTATCAACAGTTTTAATTATCATTTCTGATAAAACAAATATTAATTTTTCCTACAATTCAGATGAGGCAGTTTTTTCAAAAAAAATTACCTATTCCGCCCATGACAAGAACCCCTTAATAATACTTGATGAAATTTTGAATGATACAGAATATGGTTTCAAAATGATTGGTAACCAAGTGGTAATTTTAAAAAATGAAAATAAAACCAAAAAAACTGAAAAAAAAGAAAATATAAACAACGAATCAACAATTACAGTAACAAAGTATATACCCAAATTGATTTACGATACAATTTTTCTGACAGATACTTTAATAGAAATCCAAAAGGACACTATTATTATAACCGATTCCATATTCATTGAAAAACAGACGCAGGATACAACTCAAAACACAAGAAATAAGGAAGTATATTCTGATTATTTTAATCAGGTACCAAAGAGAGAGAGTGGATGGTCAGCAGATCTTTTCATTGCACCAATAGTTTCAAATTTTTCACTTGTACGCAATGATAAACAATATACAGTGAGAAGCTATTCCTTGGGTGCTGAGGTATCCAAAATTTATAGAAATTGGATGATAAAAGGGGGAATAAAATTAACAAACTTTGATGAAAAGTTTAATCATACATACTCTGACCAAGAAGGGGGCTTTTATTCAACAGATACCATAGATGAATATTACACTATTGATATGGGCGATACTGCATATTTCTATGTTACTGATTCAACATGGAATCCATTAAACATTCATGATTATGATTATAACATAAATAATAGAATTGGTCTATTAGAATTATCTCTTTCAGTTACCTATGATTTTGTTAAAACGGATAAAGCAAGATATTATATTCGAGCCGGGGGTCAATTTGGTGTATTGATCTATAGAGAAGGACTTGCAATTCCTTATCCAGAGCAGTCTGAGGGAGTCGACTTTGCGGACTTAAAATTTAATCAGCAATCATTTTCATTTATTGCCGGTATAGGATTAAAATATAAATTAGCTGAAGAATTCGATTTTAATGGAGAGGCTTACTATTTAAGATACATGGATGATATTGTTAAGGATTATCCTCAGTCAACAAAAATAAATGGGCTTGGTTTAAAATTTGGCCTAATATATTATTTCTAGTAACCAGTTCTACTCAATACAAATGCCAATAAACTTATCAATAGCATTAAAAATAATCAAGCTGTTAAATAGCTCAATTTCCCATTTTATTTTGGCAAGTTTATTCATAGTATCAATAAGTACTAAAGCACAGGTAGTTAATGTTGGAGGGGTAATAGAGAATGATAGAATTTTCTATGAAGATACTACGTATGTTGTAGTACAGAATCTTATAATACCAAAGAATAAGTCATTGACAATAAGACCTGGAACTGTTGTCAAAATTAATTTTGGCAGAAATATTATAGTAGATAATGGTTCTTTATACGCAATTGGTGATCAGGTAGATTCTGTTTATTTCCTTTCGAACTACACTGAACCAGGTCAAATATGGAAATGGAATGGGTTACAGATAAAAAACTCTGATTACGAAAATCCCAGCATCCTACAGTACTTAAAGGTAGTTAATGCAGAAACTGCCATTATGATTGAAAACTCGATAAATGTACAGGTAGAAAATACTTCTATTACTGGGAGTCAGAATGTTGGAATAAATATAACAAACAGTAGTTTCTGTTACATTGTAAACTGTACCATAAAGAATAATTATAATGGAATAGAAATTTATACCGGAGATGGAGGTCTTACGGCAAATAATATAGTTACTAATTCATTTCTAAAAAACGAAAATCATAACATTAATATTTTCGTGGAGCAAAATGGTAAGTATGTAAATAACCAGCTGAATAATAATAAAATCTCCCAAGGAAATAATGGAATATGGATTGATAATGGTGGAAATACAATTAATTATGGAAATAGTATAACGAAAAATATAATAATTAACAACGGTGGTGATATCGGATTTGGTTTATTTTTAGCCCATGATTCAATAATAGTATCAAACAACATATTTTGGAATAATAATACAGCTATTTATACTGCAGAAAGAGGAAGATACTGCGGGATATTAAATAATAGCTTTTATAAAAATAGATGGGCACTTGCAGTAGGTAGTGGTTCTGTGGGCAATAATATTTTAAATAATACATTCTCTGAAAATATTCAGGAAACCATATCCATCAAGGAAACTTCCGGTTTAAACATTGAAACTAATAATTTGGTTAATAACTCTGGGGGAAATTACATTGTGATAAATAATACTCCCAATAACATAGCTATTCCTGGCAATTATTGGGGGACAGATTTAGAATCTAAAATTAGTAAACTGATTTATGATCGGAATGATAATCCTGATGTTGGAGATGTTGTATTTAAACCCTATCTAGATAGCATTAACAATCGAAATCCAATATCTCCTCCTTACAAAGTAATTAAGCAATTGGTTGACAACATTGTCAGAGTTTCGTGGGTGCCAAACCTAGAGACTGACTTAAACAACTACTATTTGTATTATGGAAATTATAAGGATTACGAATTTGCATCATATGAAGATATTGGAAAAGATACATCAGTAAGTGTTTCCGGAGATATATCCATATATGATATAATTGCCGTTACCTCTCATGATACGACCATTTACAATCATACATCTCAACTTAATGGCAATGAAAGTCCTTATGCTTTTGCAAGCTTATATCCGTTTGCGGGTGATGATACTCTTGTATGCAAATATGTGAACTCCATACATTTTGACAGGGGGTCCATACCTTTTGATTATGAATCTCTTTTTTGGACGACAAATGGTGATGGTAAATTTGACAGTTATGAGTACATATTTCCAATATATACCCCAGGTGAGGAGGATATTGATGCCGGAGGTGCACTAATTACATTAAATGTTATAACTGTTACAGATACAATTTCGGATAGCTTTATGTTAAGAATGGCTGATGAACCCATTGCATTTGCAGGCAACGACACAATTGTAGTTGCTGATACTTCAGTATACTTAATAGAAGCACATGCATCTAATTTTAGTGAAATAAAATGGGATACTCAGGGAGATGGATATTTTGTTAACGAAACATTAATAAACCCTATTTATATTCCAGGCAATACTGATATTGCAGCTGGTTTTGTAATTCTTGAAATGAATGTTTATTCTGATTGTGGAGCAACAATGGATTCAATTATGATTCAAATAGAACCATATTATTCTGTTGAAGGTAGGTTATGGACATCCAATAATGCAATATATAAAGGAACAGTAGTTGCATACAGAAAAGATAATAGTAGTACCCGAGCATTGTTAATTGAAACATCAGAAGATGACGGTGGTTATAGGTTTCCAAAGGTAATGAGAGGAGGGTACTATGTTTATGCATTGCCAGATACGAATAATGATGAGAACCTTGTTCCTGGATATTATGCTCATAAACGACACTGGGAATATGCCCATTTAATTAATGTAGATGCAAATGTATATGATCTAGATATATTTCTTTCTGCTGTTGATTATGTATTGCCTGACGGTGAGGCAACAATATCAGGAAACATGGTGATGCCTGAGAAATCGAATGTAAACGGTGAATTGTATTGTCAACCATGGTTGACAGGTAGTAACATGGAATATTGCATTGGTGGGTTATCCAACCTCACAGTATTTTTATTTGATCAAACCCACTCAAAACTATTAAATTATACATTAACTGATGAGCTTGGCAATTTTTACTTCAATGACTTACCCTATGGAAAATATATTATTGATGCAGAGAAAGCTGGATATTTTCCAATATCATCACCTATTATAACAACCTCTCCAAATAACCCAAATATTTCAGGGGTTAAAATTGAGATAACCAATAATAATATAGGAGTCGTTCCCAATTCATTCAATAATCAATTAGCAGGTAGCTTGGATGTATATCCAAACCCTGCATCAAATATTATTAAGGTTATAAGTTTTTTAAAACCCGATGATGATTATTTAATCAGAATCTTTAATTATAATGGAGTGGAAATGACAAATAAACTTGGCAATTATTATAATCAAAATGGAGTTGTTTCAATTCAGGTGGAATTACTTCCATCGGGATTATATTTTGGTAATATTAAATCAGGCTCATTCATTAATTCATTTTCTTTCGTAATTAGGGAAAGATGATTGTCAAAATTTATTTTTTTAAAATATTTTTCATTTTATTATAATGCAATTCTAGACCAACAATAATTTTAAAAAATCCTCTAACTTATTACCTATTAATCTATTAATAGTATAGATGTTTATTTGGAATTCCAAAGAAACTTTTATCATATCAATTCCAAAGAAATTATTTTTGTAAAAAAGCCTGATTGGAGTAGGGGTAACAGACCTTTAAATTGTCTTTTATATTATAAACAAAAGTTTAAGAACTATTGACTAAAAATCTACTCATTTTTCAGACAAGTGAACTAACTATTCAAAACAAGCTTAGTTTCTTTCCAAAAATACATTTCACGTCCATTGATGTGAATTTTTCAATGCAGAGTTTTCTTAAAAATATAAAAATAGATTGTTATTATTAATTAATTAAATTAAAACGTTTTGTGTATGAGAAAAATTACAAGTTTTATTATTATGATGATATTCCTATCATCAACGGCATTAGTAGGCCAGTCTGCCTCTAATGCAATCTCAATTGAGGAAGAGCAGATGATGACCCAAAGAAGGGCTAATCCAAATGCTCAGTCTATGACAATTCCTTTAACTAAACTCAAAGCCAAAGGTCTTACATATGTAGCACCTAATAAAGGCAACAGAGCAGTTAGTAATATAAAATTAGAAGTTCAAGTTGACAGTTGGGCATCTGAAGCTTCTTACAATGTTTGGGATTATGATGCGGGTTCTTATATTTGGGCCTCTGACCAAACATTTAGTTATGGCGGAGAAATAGTAATACACTATTTAGCACTAACAGAAGGAAGTTCTTATGATGTTGATTGTTTTGACTCATATGGCGACGGTGGTATTGCGGGCGACGTATCAAATAGTGATACAGGCTGGCCTATCACATCATGGAGCTCAAATAGTTATACTTCATACGGATCATATCCCTTTGTTGCTGGAGATGGTGTAGAGCCTCAACAAGTTGATACTTTCCCTTACTACGCTGACTTTGAAAGTGGTAGTTTCCCAGGAGAATTTATTACTAGTATGGGTTCTGGTGCAGGTCTATTTGTTAGCAGTGATGCCGGTAGTGGTAGCACTTATGGTGCTCTTTATGAAGGTAATACTTCTACAGGGTGGGGATCAACTCCTTACTCTTACACACAAGCATTTGCTTCAAGTAAATCAGCGCATTTTGCTACGATTGATATTACAGTTGTTCCAGATGGTTCAGCAGGTAATTTAATGATGTATTTTGACTTAATGCAAGGATATTCTTTTAATCCTAACTATTCATGGTTCCGTACATTAGTTAATGGTAACCCATTGTATGATTCTAATGGCGACTATTATTGGCAGCCATCAACTCATAATGATGATTTTGGAATGCTTGAATTTGATTTAAGTGCTTATCAGGGTTCTACCTTTACCCTTACACTGCAAACATCTAACAAATATTATGCAAATTACTATAATGAGGGTGATATAGCATATCTTGATAACTTTGAGTTATCTTACCTTACCATAGGTGATGTTGAAGGTTATGTAATGAACGGTGATGGTTTATCCATAGCTGGAGCTACAGTATGGATGGATGGTTATCCATCTGTTACAACAGATCCAACCGGAGCTTATTCACTATTACAAGTTGCCGGCGAATGGCAAGATGTAAGTGCTTGGAAAGATGGTTATAATGTAACTACTGATAATATTTATATTACACCAAGTGGTACAACATTACATAACTTTACATTAACTAAGCCTAGTTTAACCATCAATCCATTATTTTTTGATGAGACATTAAACCCTGGAGAGTATTTAACAACCTATTTGGGAATACTTAACACAGGTGATGGTGATGGTGAC